>Ga0214917_10003865_pt1 | contig 17058 bp, 14 predicted proteins | sample LL_1208_BB_MetaG_FD_177983 | JGI IMG/M metagenome (GOLD analysis project Ga0214917, IMG submission 177983) | Freshwater microbial communities from Lake Lanier, Atlanta, Georgia, United States - LL_1208_BB | ecosystem: Environmental > Aquatic > Freshwater > Lake | place: USA: Georgia | collected... | reverse complement strand
GAAGAGTGCCGCCACTTCATGGAGTGCATCCGCACCCGCGCCACGCCCCGGACGGATGGGCGGAAAGGACTGGAAGTTTTAGGCCTTCTGCATGCAGCACAGAAATCCCTTTCAACGAATGGAAAGCAGGTTTTGATCAAATGAATAGTCCCGACTACTACGTCCACCCCTCCGCCATCGTGGACCCTGGCGCCAAAATTGGGAAGGGAACCAAGATCTGGCATTTCTGCCATATCGGTCCGGAGGCGGTGATCGGGGAAAGATGCTCTCTGGGTCAGAATGTTTATGTGGGGAAGGCGAAAATCGGCAACGGGGTGAAGATCCAAAACAATGTCAGTGTCTACGACGAGGTGGAGATTGAGGATGATGTCTTTTGCGGGCCCAGCATGGTCTTCACCAATGTTTTGAATCCCCGGGCGGCGATTTCACGGAAGCACGAGTACCGCAAGACCTTGGTCAAAAAAGGGGCCACCATTGGAGCCAACGCCACCATCATTTGCGGAGTAACGTTAAAGGCTTACTGCTTTATTGGCGCTGGCGCCGTGGTAACCCAAGATGTTCCAAGCAAGGCCCTTATGATAGGAGTGCCTGCAAGGCAAGTTGGATGGGTAAATGAAAAAGGAGAAAAAAATAATAATACTTAAAAGCAGCAAATAATTAAGCACATAAGCAAAAAAAATAACTAAAAAATCCCGACGCAAATAAAATTAAATTTTTAATTAAAAAACCTTATGTCAAAGACCTGGATACAATTGGTAGCGCATAAACCCGATCAAGACCCAAGAGTGCATTGGATAGAAAAATTCTGCCCAAAAAATATTTCAATAATTACAATCGGATATGATTTTGAGAACAAAATGTTGTACAAACAAAAAAAAGCCAACAAAGTAAAGGCTAATTCGAGAAATGATTTTCTGGCAAACTTCTTTTTTAAAAACGAAAAAAAACTGCAAAATTTAAATGAGATAACATTTAATTTTTACTTATGGTCAGAAACAGAGAATATAACTTGTTCCGACTTTAAAAAGCTAAATAAAAATGAACAAAAAATTACTTTGAGCAAAATAAAAGATATTTGCTTTTTTAATAATATAGTGAATCATTGTTTCGAAAAAAGAAAAGTAAATGGAATTATAGCATCTGATTTTACAACATTATTTTCATCGTGTCTGCAGGGGATAAAAAATAACTGCCCGGTCATTTATGATAGCCATGAATTTCATTCAGAAGAAGATCATACCAAAAGCAAAGCATACAGAGATTTCTGGCTTTCCATCGAAAAAACTTTAGTTCAATACACCAACGCCCGTTTTACGGTATCTAAAAAACTAGCGCAAATCGCCTCAAAGAAACTAAATAAAAAATTTAGTTACTTACCGAATGCTGAACCTGTCGAATAAAATAAAAAAGTTTGCTTTTGTTGGCGGCTTTGGAGATTGCCGGGGTCTGCAGGAATTAGTAATAATGTGGTATAACTTAAAAATTAGACATGAGCTTTATTTGCAAGGACCTGATAATCAATATAAATGCCATATTCTAAACTTAAAAGAATCAAAATTATTAATAAGAAAAAAAATTCTATTTTTTCCAGAGCCAGTTTCAGAGCAGAACATTGTAAACTCAATGAAAAAATATGATATTGGACTAATTCCATATACACCAATATGCATTAATAATAAGTACTGTTGTCCAAACAAATTATCACAGTATATGAAAGCAGGCCTGGCAATATATTCAAATAAATTGCCTGAAGTAGAATCAATTATTTTGAGATCAAGAGCTGGGAAGGTGTGCGATTTCAGCAACCCAAAAACTTTTAAAAAAAAGATAACCCAAATAACAACAAACACAAAAAATTATCAAAAAAATGCAAGAAAATACTTTTACTCAACATATAATTGGCAAAATGCAAGCAAAAACTTTTATAAAATTCTAGAAAAAATAAAAAACAAAAAAAGATTAGGTCTAGCGCCAGAAAGAAAAATACCAGAGTACTCTTTTGCAGATTATTATTATCAAAAATTACAAAAGCAAAGTTTAAAAATTAAAACAAAAAAAAACATAGCTATAAATGAATTTGAAGAAAATAATCTTCCGCAGATTTATCCATTGGCAAATTCACGTGAACTAGTTTTTTCTCTTTTCTGCCTTTTTTGTGCAAAAGTATTTTATTTATTCTTTCGCAACAAGCCACCCAAATTCGTAATTAAAAAAATTAACTCAATTTTTTCAAATAAGAAAATATCTATTGGAATCCAAGAAAGATATTATTTTATAAGTAATAAACTTCGGTTAAGCCCTTTTTAATATGTGTGGATTTATTGCAGTTTCCGATCCCCAAAAAAAAGCTGTTTCATTTCTAAAAAACAATAGGGCGTTGCTGCAGGAGCTTATCAGGCATAGAGGACCCGATTCGATCAACAACTGGCTTTCACCAAATCAAGAAACTGGTTTTCTTCACTCACGGCTTAGTATAATTGATTCCGAGTTGGGGTCACAACCGATGAAAAAAAATAATCTTGTTATTGTTTTTAATGGTGAAATATATAACTATTTAGAATTAAAAAAAGATTTAAATAGCATTTGGGAATTTTCAACAAATTCTGATACCGAGGTTATCTTGGCAGCCTACGCAAAATGGGGGGAAGAGTGCGTCAGGAAGTTTAGAGGAATGTTTGCCTTTGTTCTTTTTGACGAAACTCAAAAAAAGCTTTTTTGCGCGCGAGACCATTTTGGTATTAAGCCTCTTTATTTTACGAAAAACAAAGAAAGTCATATTATTGCTTCTGAATTAAAGGCCCTGCTTCCATTTCTAAAAAAACGTAATGTTAATTCACAAGCCCTAAAAGATTATTTCTCATTTCAATTCTATCTGAATGGCAAGACGCTCATTCAGGATGTTCATGAGCTGCCACCTGCCCATTTCTTGATTTTGCAGAACGGTAATTTTTATATCCGTAAATATTGGGAGGTATCCTACATTCCCGATTCTGAAATAAATGAATCAGATGTTTGTGATCGTCTAAGAGAGCTGATGGATGATTCGACTAAATTTAATTTGAGAAGCGATGTGCCTGTGGGCGCTTATGTTAGCGGCGGCTTGGACTCCAGCCTGATCGCCACCCTTGCAGCCAGGGAGTCCGATGAAACTTTACGCGGTTTTCACGGCCGATTCGGTGAAGGCCGGGCCTTTGATGAAAGCCCTTATGCCCAAGCGGTGGCTTTGCAAACCGGCATTGAGCTTCACGAGGTACTTATCACCCCTGAGGATTTTATCCGCGACATCTCCAAGGTCATCTGGCATTTGGACCAGCCAGTGGGGGGGCCAGGATCTTTCGGCCAATATTGCGTGTCCCGTCTCGCCGCCTCGAAAAATAAGGTGGTATTGGGCGGAACGGGTGGTGACGAAGTTTTCGGTGGGTATGTACGCTATTTGGTGGCGTACTTTGAGCAGTGTATTCGTGGGGCAATTCAGGGGACCCTGCACAACGGGAGCTATGTTGTAAGTTATGATTCGATCATTCCCAACCTGCGGTTTCTGCAAGGATACGAACCGATGCTCCAGGAGTTCTGGAGGGAGGGCCTGTTTGAACCAATGGATCGGCGCTATTTTCGCTTGGTCAATCGGACCCCGGACCTCAGCCGCGAAGTGCGCTGGAAGGAGTTGGGATCTTATGATCCGTTTGAGTCATTTTCTGAGATTTTCAACGGAAAAAACGTTGGCCCTGAGTCATATTTCGACAAGATGACCCATTTTGACTTTAAAACCCTGCTTCCTGCCCTGCTTCAGGTGGAAGACCGAATGAGCATGGCCCACGGGTTGGAATCGAGGGTGCCCTTCCTCGATGTGAGGATAGTGGAGTTTGCTGCCACTATTCCCGCGCAGATAAAATTCAAGGGGGGTCGACTGAAACGCCTTCCCCTTGAAACTTTTAAAAACCTTCTTCCGCTGAAGATCGTTTCCCGCGAGGACAAGATGGGATTTCCTGTTCCCCTGCAGGCTTGGTTCAAGGGGCCTTTGAAGGACTTTATCCAGGACACCTTCCGCAGCCAAAAAAGCCGGGGGCGGGCGCTTTTTGATTCCGATGAGATTCTAAAATCCATCGAGCGGGAGCCGAAATTCGGCCGGAAGATCTGGGGTTTACTTTCCTTGGAGGTTTGGTATCAAAACTTTATCGACCCAGCAAACCCGAAGTGGTGTGATTAATATAGCGTGTAACTGTTTTGTCTCGTAGGTAAAAAATACATAATTAAGATTTTAACAATAGTTGGGGCTAGACCCCAGTTTATAAAAGCCTCCGTGGTAAGCCGGGAAATAGAAAACACTTCCGGATTAAGGGAAATCTTAGTCCATACGGGCCAGCACTACGATAACAACATGTCCGAGATCTTCTTTCGCGATTTGGATATGCGTAGACCTGATTATTTTTTAGGAGTTGGCGGGGGCAGTCACGGTCAAAACACCGGAAGGATGCTCGAGGCAATCGAAAAAGTCCTTACTAAAGAGAAACCAGATTGGGTTGTTGTTTACGGAGATACTGACTCCACCCTTGCAGGGGCTTTAGCCGCGGCAAAACTTGGAATCCCAATCGCCCACGTGGAAGCAGGATTAAGGTCGTTTAACCGGAAAATGCCTGAAGAAATTAACCGAATTCTTACAGACCACATCTCGAATTTATTATTTTGCCCGACAAAAACAGCGGAAGAAAATCTTAGAAATGAAGGCCTTGAAAGTGGGGTATTAAATGTTGGCGATGTAATGCTTGATGCGGCCAGGATATATGGCTCCCAGTCCTTATCGAGAACCTACATCTTAAAAAAATTAAAGCTAAAAGAAAAAACCTACGCCCTCGCCACATGCCATCGAGCTGAAAATACAAACAACCCAACTATCCTAAAAGAAATACTATCGGCCTTTAGAAAAATAAACAAAAACCTAGTGCCAGTAGTACTGCCGCTACATCCGAGAACAAAACAAAAAATAAAAGAAAGTAATTTAGACAAATATCTTTCGGAACTTATCGTCACAGAGCCCGTTTCTTTTTTAGAAATGATATGCTTAGAAAAAATGGCAAAAGTAATCTTGACAGATTCCGGCGGGGTTCAAAGAGAGGCTTTCTTTTACAACATCCCCTGCGTTGTGCTGCGCAAGGAAACTGAATGGAAAGAGACAATACTAAAAAACAGCAATCGTCTAAGCGGCACAAACGCAAATAATATCTACAAACAAGCCATAATAAAAACAAAAGAAAAATTGCAGAAAAAACCAAACAAATCTTTTGGAAATGGAAACTCAGCCAAAAAAATAATACGCTTTTTGCTGCTTTTTTCAAAAAAAGACCTAGTATAAATTAACCCGCGAAATCATGTAATAAAATAATATAATATTTGAAAGCGATTAAAAAAACCTTATGAAAAAAAAACAAAAATCAGTCTTAGTAATCGGTGGAGCCGGCCTGATTGGCAGCCATCTAGTTGATCTGCTTGTCAAAACTGAAGTGTCCGAAATTGTAATCTTCGATAATTTTGTAAGGGGCTCAGTCGAAAATCTCGGCGGGGCGCTAAAAGATCCACGGGTAAAAATCTTTGAGGCTGGCGGGGATATCTGCCAGGTGGACATCCTTGGCCGTGCACTCAAAGGCATGGATGGTGTATTTTGCTTGGCGGCTCTCTGGCTGCTGCAGTGTCATGAATTTCCGCGAGCCGCGTTTGAGGTTAATGTCAGAGGCGCTTTTAACGTCATGGAGGCATGTGTCGCAAATAAGGTGCAGAGACTCGTTTTCTCATCCTCCGCATCGGTTTATGGGGATGCGCTGACTGAGCCCATGACGGAGGACCACCCATTCAACAACAAGAACTTCTACGGAGCCACTAAGATTTGCGATGAAGCAATGTTGAGGGCCTACCATCACCGCTATGAGCTGAATTATGTGGGCTTGCGCTATATGAATGTTTACGGACCCCGGCAGGATTATCGCGGGGCTTACATCGCGGTGATCATGAAAATGCTGGATGCCATCGATCGGGGCGAAAGCCCGACCATTCTAGGAGACGGCTCCGAGGCATTCGACTTTGTGGCCGTGGAAGACTGTGCCCGCGCCAATCTCTGTGCCATGGAAGCTGAAACCACCGACCAGTTCTACAATGTGGGAACCGGGAAAAGGACTTCCTTAAAACAACTGGCCGAAATGTTGATCGAACTAACCGGCTGCAAAAAACCGATTCAGTACCAGTCCCGCAGTCAGGCCACATTGGTGCGGAATCGCATCGGCTGCCCAAAGAAAGCCAAAGAAGAAATCGGATTTACGGCAGGAATCGATTTAAAAGACGGTCTCAAGCGTCTGATCGACTGGCGGGCTAAACACAAGGCCGAGGTGGAAGCCAGAAGGAAAGCCGTGGGAATTTGAGATTTAGTAATTTGGATTTCGGAATCTTTAAAAAAATGATCTTGGTGCAAACAAATCCGAAATCGCAAATCCTAATTCCGAATTGCCAAAGATGATTCCGATTGCCAGGACATCCCTCACAGAAGCTGAAATCAGCAGTGTTCTGGAGCCACTCCGTTCCGGCTGGCTGGTCCAGGGACCGAAAGTGCGGGAGTTTGAGGAGCAGTGGTGTCGTTTTACCGGGGCCAGGCACTCCGTGGCGGTTTCTTCCTGTACCACCGCACTGCACCTTTCTCTGGCAGCTCTGGGATTTGGGCCGGGCGACGAGGCGATCGTGCCGGCTTTTACGTGGATTTCCACCGCCAATGTGGTGGAGCACCTGGGTGGAAAAGTCGTTTTTTGCGATATTGATCTCAAGACCTTCAACATCGATCCGAGTCTGATCGAACCTAAAGTTACACCCCGAACCCGGGCAATTTTGCCTGTTCATCTCTTTGGTCTGGCTGCTGATATGAATCCGATTTTGCAAATCGCGCGGAAATATAATCTTTGGGTGGTCGAAGATGCGGCCTGTGGTTTCGGGGCCAAATATCATGGCAAGCATGTGGGAACCTTCGGCAACACGGGATGTTTTAGCTTCCATCCGCGCAAGGCCATCACCACGGGGGAGGGAGGGATGGTAACCACCCAGGATGATGCGCTGGCGGAAAAAATGCGGCGGATGCGGGATCATGGGGCTGGTTTGAGCGATCTGCAGAGGCACCATGGTGCCAGGCCCTATTTGCTCAGCGACCATCCGGAGGCCGGTTACAACTATCGGATGACCGATCTTCAGGCGGCTTTGGGAGGCGCGCAAATGTTTAGAGCTGAGAAAATTGTAAAAGAGAGGCAGCGGCTTGCCGCACGGTATGACGAGGCCTTGGGCGGCCTAAATTGGCTACAAACCCCTGGCAAGGTACCCGGCTATGACCATGGGTATCAGAGCTATCCGTGCCTGTTTCAGCCTGCGGAAATCCGGCCTCAGAAAATTCCAGCGATCCGCGAAAAGCGCAACGAGTGGATGGATCGCCTTTTTCAGGCCGGCATCTCGACCCGTCCGGCCACCCACGCTGTCCACACGCTGGCTTTCTATCGTCAAAAATACGGATTGAAGCCGCAGGATTTCCCCAACGCTTGGGCAGCCAACGACTGTTCCATCTCGCTGCCGCTGTTTCATGGAATGACAGAAGAGGAGCAGGCAAAAGTCGTTAAGGCAGTAAAAAGCCGTTCGGGTTTCTAATATCGACAAGCAGTTTAGAATCTTCGCACCTTTTGTGCCGAGTGCTGGATTCTAGGTGTTGAATTTAAGTTTAATGGACCTACCCATTCCCCAGCACCCAATTCTTACTCATTAGAATCATAAGGACTCGACCCAAAACATAAAACAATGTGTGGCATAGCTGGATACATTAATCTCGACGAGTCACCCGCATCGGCGGTCATTTTAAAAAAAATGACGGATGCCATTGCTCACCGCGGCCCAGACGGAGAGGGGCAGTGGGTGGAGGGGAATGTGGGAATTGGACATCGCAGATTGGCGATTTTGGATCTATCCCCTGCGGGGCATCAACCAATGGTCAGTGCCGACCATCGCTGGGTACTTAGCTATAACGGGGAAGTTTATAACTATCGGGAGCTAAGAGCCGATCTGGAGACCGAGGGGGTCAAGTTTCAGAGCCAGACGGATACCGAGGTGGTGCTTTATGCTCTTTCTACTTGGGGGACGGATGCGTTTCTGAAATTCAACGGTATGTTTGCGTTGGCTCTTTGGGACCGGAAGGAACAAAGTCTTTTACTGGCCAGAGATCGGTACGGCATCAAGCCGCTCTACTACGCCCGGCAAGGCAACATTTTTGCCTTCGGATCCGAACAAAAAGCGATTACGGCCCAGCCCGGATTTAGGAAGATTCTAAACAAGCCGGCCTTACTTGAGTATTTTACTTTCCAGAATATCTTTACCGACCAAACCCTGTTGAATGATATCCGTCTTTTGCCGGCAGGTCACTATTTGACTCTGGGCACTCAGCAGCCAGCGCCCAACACAAAGAAATATTGGGACTACAGATTCCGCGAACCGGAAGGCAAACGCGATAAAAAAGAATATTTGGAGGAGCTTGACCGCCTCTTTGTTCTGGCAGTGAATCGTCAACTCATTAGCGATGTGGAGCTCGGTGCCTATTTAAGCGGCGGGATGGACTCCGGGTCCATTACGGCCGTTACCTCACGCGCAATCCCCAATCTCAAAACATTTACCGTAGGATTTGATCTAAGTTCTGCTTCGGGTCTGGAACTGGCCTTCGACGAAAGGACAAAGGCAGAGGCCATGTCAGCACGCTTCGGCACGGAGCATTATGAAATGGTTCTCAAGGCAGGGGACATGGAAAGATGTCTGCCAGCCGTAGCGCACCATTTGGAGGAGCCGAGAGTTGGCCAAAGTTATCCGAATTATTATGCCGCCAAACTGGCCGGTAAATTTGTCAAAGTGGTCCTGGCCGGCAGCGGCGGCGACGAACTCTTTGGGGGGTACCCATGGCGCTATTACCGTGCGGCAGGTGCCCAAAACTTCGAGCAGTACATCGATCAATATTATCTCTATTGGCAAAGATTGGTCCGGAATTGCGAACTCAAAGAGATGTTTGCTCCGGTTTGGAAGGAGGTAAAAAACGTTTGGACAAGGGACATCTTTAGGGATGTTTTTATCACGCATGAGAACAGTCTCGATCGTCCAGAAGACTATATCAACCACTCGCTTTACTTTGAGGCAAAAACTTTTTTGCACGGACTTTTTGTTGTAGAGGACAAGTTAAGCATGGCGCATGGCTTAGAGACGCGCGTACCCTTCATGGATAATAATTTGGTTGAATTTGCAATGCGCTGTCCCGTCTCAATGAAGCTAAATAATTTGGCCGAGGTAGTTCGCATCAACGAGAACGAACCCGGAGGTAAATCGACTAGATATTTCCAACGAACGCGAGATGGTAAACAGATCTTGCGGGAAGTGATGGCACGCTATATTCCCTCAAAAGTTGCGCAAAGAGAAAAACAGGGCTTCTCCGCGCCAGATGCGAGCTGGTTCAAGGGCGAGAGTATTGAATTTGTCCGCCGTCGCCTAACAGGTACAGATCCCAAAATATACGCCTGGTTAGACAGGAAGAGTGTGTTAAGGCTCCTCGAAAGCCACTTGTCAGGGAACGAGAATCACCGTTTATTGATATGGTCGCTACTAAGTATTGAGCAATGGGCAGAGTCATACGACATAAAAGGCTAAGAAATGTCCGCCTTAAAAAGATTGGGTATCAGAAGCGAAAAAATAGATCGTGGCACCGCGTCAAATCAGCAGCAGCAAACCGATGAGGCATTTGGGTTTAAGTGGTCAAAGCGGCATACTTACGAGTCAAGGGCATATAAAGCGAATGTCAGGCGCTGGCTATTAGAGCGTTATTGCTCCGATGACCCTAAGAAGCTGAACGACTGGCTTGGAATCGGTGATCGGAAGATCATCCTCGATGCTGGTTGCGGTGCCGGAGTGGCCGGAATGCTTTTTTTTGGTGATTCACTGCGTGACCATGATTATCTCGGAGTGGACTCCTCTTCTGCAGTAGAAGTTGCGCGCGAGCGATTCCGCGAGCACAACATGGCAGGAGATTTCTTGCGCGCTGACATTTCGAACATTGATGTGCCAGATGCATCTATTGATATCATCTTCTCGGAAGGTGTTCTTCACCATACCGACTCGACCGAACGGTCTCTGAAGCATCTATCTAAAAAGTTGGTTCCTGGCGGCCGTTTCATGTTCTATGTATATCGAAAAAAAGCTCTGGTCCGAGAATACACCGACGATGCAATACGCGATGCGCTGAGGCATATGAACGATTATGAGGCTTGGGAGGCACTCAAGCCTCTAACTAGGCTAGGTATCGAGTTGGGGCGGCTTAAGCAGCAGATCAACATCGAGAGCCCCATCCCGTTCTTGGGCATCGAGGCGGGAAAGCTAGATTTACAGCGGTTTTTTTTACTGGAACCTCTGCAAGGCGTATTACCGCGAAGAATTATCGTTCGATGAAATGCATCAGATTAACATTGATTGGTTTCGTCCGCTAAATTGTCGGCGCCATACGCCAGAGGAGATCACTCGATGGTGTGAGGAAGCCGGCTTAGAGATAGAGCATATCAATTTGCAGGAGGCCGGAATCACCGTTGTAGCCCGGAGGAAGACAGCCAATCTTTAAAAGTGAATTTTTGACGTAGCGCATTATCAGAAAAATTAAACGCTAATTGTAGTCTGGTAGTTGACAGAAAAAATATCATGGCGACCACCTTCGTTACTAAAAACCTTCATTATCCCAATGGATGGTCGTCCCTATTATGAGATTAGTCTTTTTGGGGGCGAGCCGTTTCGGGCTTAGGTGTTTGGATTTAATGCGGGGGCTTCCATGTGTTGAAATTGTCGGTGTTGTGACCACACCGAAGACTTTTCCCATCTCTTATCGGCCGACGGGTGTGACTAATGTTCTGCACGCCGATATTGCAACTTACGCCTCCGTGCACGGGTTTCCGGCCATCACCATGGAGCGGTCCATGGGAGACCACGGGTTGCTTGAAACGGTCGCTTCTTGGCGCCCTAAGATCTTCCTGGTTTCGGGCTGGTATCATCTCATCCCGCCGAGTTGGCGAAAAATCGCGCCAGCCTATGGTCTCCACGCCTCGCTCCTTCCCGACTATAGTGGTGGAGCCCCACTCGTGTGGGCCATGATCAACGGCGAAACGCGTACGGGCATCACACTTTTCGAGCTGGCGGACGGCGTCGACAACGGGCCGATTCTCGGGCAGTCCTCAACGGAGATCCGCGACGGAGATTCGATCGCTACACTCTATGAGAGAATCGAGGAACTTGGCCTCGGATTGATAAGGGAGCATTTGCCCAAGCTTGCCGCAGGCACCGCTAAGTTTAAGCAACAGGTTGGAGCCCGCCGCCGAATTTTTCCCCAAAGGCGACCTGAGGACGGCAAAATCGATTGGGCTTGGCCTGCCATGCGCATCCACAATTTCATCCGGGCCCAGACATCGCCCTATCCCGGCGCATTTTCTACCATAGCTGGAGAATCCATCTCCATTTGGCAGAGCGCGCAAATATATTATTCTGGAACAACTTTGAAGCCGGGCAGACTCCTTTTGCATAATAGCCGACTACTTGTGGGTTGCGGCAATGGGGAGGTCTTAGAGCTCTTAAAGCTCGGGCCAAAAGGGGTCGACGAAAAAGCGCAGAATTGGATGCAGGCAATCAAAGAAGGAAAATATAATCAATTTGATACCGTATAAATTCGGCCGAATTTCGGAGATTGATCCCTCAAACGCAAAGTCCTGGGCCGATCGTTATTTCATAACCTTCGATGTCGATTGGGCGTGCGACGCAGTAATCGCCGATACTGTTAAACTTGTCGAGTCATCCGACATCGCTGCCACTTGGTTCATAACGCACGATAGCCCGTGGGTCGAAAGACTCCGCCAGAATCCGCGGTTCGAATTGGGGATTCATCCGAATTTCAATTTTTTGCTTCAGGGGAATCCATGCAACGGCGCAAGCTCGAAAGATGTAGTGGAGCGGCTCCTCCGGATTGTGCCCGAGGCCCGTGCGGTGCGCAGCCATTCCATGACCCAGAGTTCCCGCCTTCTCGATCTTTTTAAGGAAGCAGGTCTCAGCCATGATTGTAATCACTTTATTCCCTACCACGTCGATCTCGAGTTAAAACCCTGGCTGCATTGGAACGGAATCATAAAAGTTCCTTATTTTTGGGAAGATGATGTGGATTGCCTTGAGTCTGGCAATCGTCGATTTAACGAAATTCTCAAATGCAAGGGGCTATGTGTCTTTGATTTTCACCCGATCCATGTCTTCTTAAATACCGAATCCATGAAACGATATGAAAAAACAAGTAGTATTCGGGAAAAACCTAGCGAGTTGATTTTGCGCCGCCATACTGGCTATGGAACCCGCAATCAGTTGATAGACCTTCTTTCATTGGCAAACAAACAATGAGGCTAGCTATCATCGGCCGCAGTGAAATTCTCCATACCACTGCCCTTAACTTTCTGCGTGAAGGTCACCAAGTTAGTTGTATACTCACTGCAAAGGAGGCGCCAGAATATACAAAACGAGCAGAGCACTTCAAAAGTCTTGCAAGGCGATGCGGCGCCTCTTTTGCTCAAGGAGCAAATATTGCTGGCCACACTCATTTTCTCAAAAAAAGTTGTGCCCAAATAGGCATTAGCCTAAACTACCCTGGAATTGTGCCTCAGTCGGTGATCGATCTTTTCCCTTTTGGGATTCTCAATGCACACGGCGGGGATCTTCCTCGTTACCGCGGAAACGCATGCCAATCTTGGGCCATTTTAAACGGGGAAAGTCGTATTGGCCTGTGTATACATAAAATGATCGGAGATGAGCTCGACAGCGGGGATATAATTGCAAGAGAATACTTAGAAGTAGAGCAGCATACAAAAATCACCAAAGTGTGGAGCTGGATGCATGAGCGAATACCTGCATTATTTCTCCAGGCCGTCGATTCTCTTGAGAAAAATCAGGACTTTATTTTGGAAAAACAATCAAAGAATCCCGCAAACGCGCTACGTTGCTATCCTCGTAGGCCGGAGGATGGAAAAATTGACTGGAGTAAACCGGCTGTTCAAATACTCCGCTTGATCAACGCTTCAAACAAGCCGTACGCTGGAGCCTTCACCTCTTTTAACAACAAGCAGTTAATAATTTGGGATGCAGATATTCTAGATGATGGGGAAAACTTCTGCGCTATACCTGGACAAATAACGGGTATCGGCGAAACTTTTGTTGATGTTGCCTGTGGAGAAAAAAAATTACGCTTAAAAGAAGTCGAATTTTCCAATACTTGCGGGTTCCCAACTCTTTGGATCACGTCAATTCGTCAAAGATTGGGTATACTACCCGACGTAAACACGAGCAGGCAAAAAAAATAAACTTGTGATGCTTAAAAAATATTTCGGCAAAAAAATAAACAGTCAAATGCTTTTACAGCGTGACATGGACTTGCTTCTCTCGATCGCACCTAAACATAAAAGCCAATGGCCAAGCAGAAACAGACCACGCTTATTCTGGGGCCCAGCGCCAATTATTAGCAACAAATATTGGAGTAAGTCGATGGAGGCCGCGGGCTACTCATCGCGAACAATAATGCACGGTGTGTATACCAGTATAAATTGTAAAAACGATTTTGATGAATATTTATCCGGCTATTCTTTAAAAAATCCCCTGAAATATCAGGGTAGTTATTGCAACGAGTTTGCAATTCTCGAAAATCTTCTTGAAAGATTTGATGTCTTTCATCTTCCTTTTACAGGATGTATAATTGGTGAAAAAGGTCTCATTGAATTTGAAACTGAGGTATTTAAGCGTGCAAATAAAAAAATAATAATTTTGCCATACGGTTCCGATTCATATGCTTACGACAAAGTTGGTAACCTCTCATTAAGGCAGGCACTCCTTATGTCTTATCCGGAAAGTGGAAGAATTGCAGGTGATATAAAAGAACGAATTCGACACTACAGCACAAACGCTGATGCAGTTGTGCCGGGATTCATGTGCGAGCTCTTCCCCTTTTGGACCGTTATGACATGTAGCCCGTTTGTTATAGATACCTCTATTTGGCAAGATGCCAAAACGAATGCTTTAAAAAAAGAAAATATTTGCGTAAATATCCTTCACACTCCAAACCATCGAGGATTCAAGGGTACTGAGTTTTTAGTTGCTGCCTGCAAACGTCTGCAACATGACGGATACCATGTAAATCTCATTTTGCTCGAAAAGAAACAAAACGAAGAAGTTCGACATATTATGCAAAACAAAGCCGACATTCTCGTAGAACAGCTGATCTTCGATGGGTATGCCCTCAGCGCTATCGAAGGCATGGCCTCTGGTCTTCCAGTTCTTAGCAATCTGTCAAATGCAAATTTAGCAACACTAATGAGGAGGTACTCCTTCCTCGACGAGTGCCCAATCATCAGCACATCTCCTGAAAATATTTACAATAATCTTAAAATTCTTATAGAAAATCCTAACCTCAGAAGAGAACTTGGGCATGCAGGAAGAAAATACGTGGAAAAATATCATTCTTTTGCAACGGCCCAGTATATGTTTGGAAAAATCTACGACCAATTTAACGGCGGTGAAATCGACTGTATGACGCTGTTTCATCCCCTGCTTGGCGAATACCCAAAGAGACTTCCCAAAATTAAACATCCTTTAGTCAACAATAACATTGTTTTATGAAAACATGGCTGCTGACCGGTGCTTCCGGCTACGTTGGCGCCCGCTTGCTAAAACACCCTCAGGCGCTTAACGCATCAATCATCCCATGTGTGCGTACTTCTGGAACGACTGTGTCGGCAATTCCACCGGTGATTGCGGATTTATCCTGTAGCCCCTTGCCAACTGTCGTCAGCCCAGCTCTTGATGCCGTTATTCACTTAGCGCAATCAAACAATTACCGCGCATTTCCACAAAAAGCCAGGGATATCGTTGCAGTCAATATCAACTCGACGGCCGAGCTTGTGGAACAAGCAGTCAATGGCGGGGCTCGCGTGTTCATTTTTGCATCCACGGCAAACGTTTATGGATCCAAGCCAGGCTTCGTAACCGAAGAAAGCCCGACTTCACCAGACAGTTTTTATGCAGCATCCAAACTAGCTGCGGAGCTTTTGTTGCAACAGTATAGCAATTTAATTCATATCTATATTCTTCGAATATTTACTGTTTATGGGCCAGGCCAGAAGGGAAAACTCTTCCAAAACATCAGGGATGCTGTCCTTAAAGGAAATCCCATATCCCTGGCAGGCGAGGGTTTGCAAATCACGCCAATATACATCGAGGATTTAATCGATATCATCGTGGAGTGCGTTGCCGGAAAAATAAGACCCGGGACGTACAACGTGTGCGGAGATGACGAAGTCAATCTGGAAGATGTCGCTCGTTTGATTGGTGAATTATCAAACAGCATACCAAAATTTATTAAAATACCGGAAAAAGCCTCACGCTATTGTGGTTCGAACAAAAAATTGTCGGAAGCACGAAAAAGAAAATCTTTCACTCCCTTTCGCCGCGGAATTTTGAGCGTAAACAATTAAAATATTATAAAGCACAAAATGCTTAAAAAATGAAAATATTTATTGGAACAGTGAACATTGCTGGACAATTACTGGACTATGCAAAAGGCTTCCAACAACTAGGGCATGAGGTCACTGTTGGAACTGTGGATGGCATGCATCCTTTTAGCTATGCAACTGACCAATTTATTGATCTGTCCCAAAAGATATCTAAATGGACAAAATGCCTCGATAAACTTGAGAGAAAAAAAATATCTTTTATAAAAGAAATTCCCAAGGCTTGGGAAATCCTAAAAAACGTGTGGTATTACGACATATTCTTATTTCAGTGGCCTGGATATTCATTTACTTACGGGAACAAGGAGTATGCTCTTATAAAAAAATTAAAAAAAAGAATCGTTCAAGTATGTAATGGCGACGATACAAGGCATTGGACCGCTTTTTTGCAGGAATATGGCGAAGATCTATCTGCCTGTTCGGAATATTATGCAAAGGATCCTATTGAGCGTCCCTATACAAACTTACGTCATTCGGAAAAATACGCAGATTTGATTATTTCAAGGCCTAGTCATGCTGGGATGGCGCTACTACCATACCTACACTTCTTTTACCCTGTGGACTTGTCTGAGTTTACAGCTTATTTTCCAGAACGAAAAATACCTAGAATAGTCCATGCACCGAGTGCACGCGGGGTAAAAGGGAGTGATATTATCGAACAAGCTCTGCAAACTCTGCGAAGAGAGGGTGTGGATTTCGAGCTAGACCTCTTGGAAGGGAGACCAAACGCTGAGGTAAAGGTAGCCTTGGAAAAGGCCGATATTGCTATAGATCAGTTATTGTTAGCTGATTACGGGAAGTTCGCCATTGAAGCAGCGGCTTCGGGTTGTGCTGTTGCCGTTTGTGACGATCCTGTACGCCAATATATTCCTGCTGAAAGACCATTTTGCAGAATTGATAAAAAGAACATAGTACCGCAGTTAAAAAAACTAATTACAGACACAAAATATAGAAATAAATGCGCAAAAACCTGTCATCGCTATGCTGCTGAATATCACAATTGTAAAACAGTTTGCGAAAAAGTATTGTTAGCCCTTGATAAGCCGTGGGTGCTTCGCCACGAATTTTATAAGCCCACCTTCTATGCAGAAAAGTTTGACTCGCCGATAAAACAAAACGCAAAAGCGAAAAGTATGGATCTTAGCGTTTCAAAAAAAGCTCGCATATATTTTGATAAAATCTGGGGCTCTTAGTATATAATCTCAAGTTTCATAAAAATCGCATATCGGTAAGTGACATGTGTGGCCTTGCTGGTTTTTATGAGTTAGACAAGCCGGCAAACGACCATTCGCTCGATCATATCACAGATGCATTGGGCCATCGTGGACCCGATGGAAGGGGCATCTGGCGGGAGGGGCGCATTGGGCTGGGGCACCGGCGATTGGCGATTCTCGACCTTTCTCCCGCCGGAGCTTGTCCGATGGTATGCCGGTCTCCCGACGGC
>Ga0214917_10003864_pt1 | contig 17059 bp, 14 predicted proteins | sample LL_1208_BB_MetaG_FD_177983 | JGI IMG/M metagenome (GOLD analysis project Ga0214917, IMG submission 177983) | Freshwater microbial communities from Lake Lanier, Atlanta, Georgia, United States - LL_1208_BB | ecosystem: Environmental > Aquatic > Freshwater > Lake | place: USA: Georgia | collected... | reverse complement strand
CCCCCACCGAGCCCTGTCCCCGGGCCTAGGTATCCGATTAGAAGAGGTGTTAGTGGTAATTGTAGGTTGAGATCCATTAATCCGCCTGCCATTTGGGCGAGGGCATCGTTAATTAAGAATGCAGTGATCCCATTGCCAAACACGTCATGGATCATTGTATCCCAGTCAAAATGATCAAATTCGCCTGGGTATGCGTTCAGATTTTGTGCCGTATTCGGTGCAAGTGTCATCTGGTTAATACCGATTAATTTGCCGGGTGTTGCAACTGCAATCGATGTGACTAGGTCTGGGGTTACCCAGTCAACAACCTGGCGTAAGGTGCGGCGAAGTCGGGGAATGCCCCGCCCGCTATCGAATCGGATTTGGCGAGTAATTTGATAGGCTTCATTAATCAAGCCAACCGATATCTTGGTGCCGCCGACGTCAATGGCCAGTGTTAGCGTCATCGCTTGAAGACGTAAAACAACATGTATAACGCTGGAAAAATAATGAAACAGCCTGCCAGTAACGCAATCAGTAACAACCGAATGGTGGCTGGAGGACCCGCGATCGCAAGTAATGAAATGGGCCCCTCAGTCGTGTCCATTAAAATCGGAAACCTGATCCAAATCCAACCTAAGACAACGCTGCCGACGGAGGCGCTACTTAAAAATCGTGCGACCCAATATTTACGGAGTAGTAGTGCAGATAACGATATCACCAAGGTGATTGTGGCACCTGCCATCATTGGAATTGCCAATTTTGAACCAAAGAAAGAGGTATAAAAATGGGTGCCATAAGCCCATCCAATGCCCATAATGAGCATGCCGGTTCCAATCATCGCCGCAGCGAGCCGAATGGCCATTCTGAAAAAAAATTTACGGGTTTGCGAGGGGAAGCGGAGATGGCTTCGATGCAAGTGGACCTCCCCCACACAAAATACCGCAGCCAAATATCCGAATACCCACAAGGTAAATACTCCAACCAAAATACCAAAAATAGAGAGCCAAGGTGTGATGTAGGCCTCATAAAAAGTGGACGGGTGAAGTGCAATTTTACCGAATAATAGTCCGGCAACCGTAATCCCCATCATTAGGGGAGCAATTAAGCTCCCTACAATAAAAAGTAACGAATAGGACCCATGGTCGTTCGGGGAGGGATCGTAGTGGCGAAAGGTAAATGCACAGCCCCGAAGTACGATCCCAATCAGCAACAGGGTAACGGGGATATGAAAATGAGTCAGTATAAGGGAATATCCGCGAGGGAAGGCGACAAACATAATAACCACGGCGATAATAAGCCACATATGATTGGCTTCCCAAACGGGGCCTAATGCCAATTTAATTAGCGTGCGTACGTCTTTTCGTAATGAGGAAGGGGTGGCAAGTTCAAGTAATCCGGCACCAAAATCAGCGCCACCTAATACGGCATAAAGCACCAAGGACAATGCCAAAAAGACGATCACCAGGTCAATTGCCATGATGCGATTCCTGAGTGGTGCGAAACAATCGAATCATCAATGCGATAACCATAACAGACAACACAAAATACAAGGTTACAAATACGAGCCACGGAACCCAGAGTCCGGGCATCGGGGTCAATGCGTCCTTGGTTTTCATAATGCCGTAAATAATCCATGGCTGGCGACCTACTTCGGTCACAATCCAACCCGCTTCCAATGCAATAAACCCAAGCGGAGAGACTGCGACGATGGTCATTAACATCCGACGCCCCAACGGCCGGCGCCGAGCGGCATGGCCGATAACGATGAGTGAGATGGTGGCCAACACCATGCCGCAACCGACCATGACTTGGAAGGCGATATGAACCACGCACACGGGTGGCCAGTGATCCCTTGGAAATTCTGTGAGCCCTGGTACTGTTGAATGTAAGTTGGAATCCCGCAAAAAACTGAGCATTTTTGGGATTTTGATGGCATATCGTACGGTTTGCGTATCGGGGTCAGGGAAGCCTCCGATCATCAATGGTGCACCCGACTCCGTGTGAAAATGACTTTCCATCGCAGCAAATTTGATGGGTTGCCGTTTGGCAACATCCTTTGCGCTCCAATCGCCACTTGCCAATTGAAGAATTGCGGCAACGCAGGCACAGCCCAACGCAATTGACAGGGCCGACCGATGGAGTTCCGATTTGGGGGCCCTTAGCAACAATAGGGCGTGGACCCCAGCTACCCCGAAGCCCGTTGCAATAAACGCAGCGAGTACAAGGTGGGTTGCCTGGCTGGCCCACGCAGGATTGAGCATTGCTGCAATTGGGTCTACGTGGCTGACCACCCCGTTGGTCCATTTGAACCCAGAAGGACTGTTCATCCAGGCGTTGGCTGCGACAACAAAAATGCCCGATAAGATGCCACTTATGCCGACCGCAAGCCCACAGGCCCAATGGACCCACGGAGATAGCGTCCGACGGCCGTACATGAAGAGCCCGATGGCGATGGCCTCTACAAAGAAAGCGGTACCTTCCAGCGAAAAGGGCATCCCGATAATCGGGCCGGCGTATTCCATGAATTGGGGCCATAATAGCCCGAGCTCAAACGAGAGAACTGTTCCTGAGACCGCGCCAGTAGCAAATAACACCGCCACGCCCTTTGACCACCGCTCAGTGAGGGTATAGTAAACGGTCTTTTGGGTTCGAATCCACAACGCGTGGGAAATTACCATCAAGAACGGCATGACCATGCCAATGACTGCAAATACGATATGGAATCCCAGGGAGAGCGCCATTAGACTTCGGGCAGACATTAAGTGGGTCATGGTTGGCTGTATTTGAGTGTCAGGGCGATCGTTTGGACTTCCTTGGGGCCGAGCCGAGTTTCGAATTGGATTCGATTAGCGGTCCGTTTATAGCCTTGGCTGGCGCTTAGCACCTCGACAGTGCCCCAGTAGGGCTCAATGGATTCGATGGTCGCGACTTTGTTGGAGGCGTTACTTAATTGAATTTCGATGGTTTCCAATCGCGATTTTTCGGCCTGAGTACTGGTCGATTTGCGGGTCGCGGTGACGTCGATGGCCGGGCCGATTTGAACCCTCGCAAGACCATCGTCTCGAATCGCGTCAATTGATCCGATGGCCACGAGTCGTCCTTCTGACATTATTTGGACGGTTCCAGGTGCAATGGGGTATCCCGTTGTATTTTGAAACCGTAGTTCTTGGTCCAATTGAACCGGGAATTCGGTATTGCCCCAGCGCCCGCCGTCAAACTTACAGATGCGATTGACCCGCAGTCGATCATAACTAAATAACGGAATATTAACGGTATCATTGATCGGAATTGTGACGGGCTGGGTCAACGCATAAAAGTAATGAGATGGGTCGGATGTCCCAACCACCGACGTGTCGGCCATTGCCTTCATCATCATGGGTCGCGGGCCCGGGCCTGATGCTGCAAATAATCCGTCTCCAATCTTGATTTCGACCTTGGCCTCTGAGAATGACATTTCCGATCGATTGCTCACGTTTAAAATGGCATTAAATGTGGAAAGAGTTGGTCCTAAGATAAGGGCATAGGTGACCGAACTGGGGAGTGAATTTATCACTGACGACCATTGTGTTGGTGTGCTGAATGCGACTCCGCTCACGATGGCCATACGGGGTAGGGGGGATGTTGTATGGATATTACTGTTATCCGTCGAAACGAAACCGGATAAAGAAATCGGGCCGGAGACGCCTTGTATTGAAAAATATTGGGGCATAATTCCGGCTGGAAGTGGTGCGAACACCAGTCCTTTAGAGGTCACGGTGGGGCGTGTCGGTTGCGTGATAAGTGCATAATCAGGGGGGTATAAAATAATAGTTGGCGTTGCCCCGTAACTCAGGGAGACAATGCCAATCGATAATAAAAATGATCGCAGAAGGGTGGGTGTCACATTTACTCCTTTGGGTGAAATAGGCAGCTGACCAATTTAGAATACAACAATAGGGACCAATACAAAAAATGAATGAAATTTTTTGGAATAAAGTTCCGATAAGGGTAGGTAAATACAGGCGATATCGAGTGGGGGCACAACGGAGTTTTTTAAGGAGAAGGTTATGATTAGTGAATTGAACCGATTGCATAAAATAGTAGCAACAAGATCAAGTGAGACGGTTGGAGGGAAGTCGTCCGACGTAAACAATTTGTTATTTGTAGCGGTAGGGGCAATATTTGCGGCCGCGAGAGCATTCGTTAGAAACCCTATCCCCACATTAATGGTTTTGATGAGCATCGCCTCACGGGTAAATGCCTACCAGCCAAGGGAATGTCTATATTCGAGCCCTGTTCCAAATGCGGACCGTGGCCTCGCCCTAGATGCCATGGAGGAAGCTAACCTTTGGCTTTTCAACAACGTTAGCCCAGGTCATAGACCGGCCGTTGTTCTAACTCAATATTCAAATTCGTCACTACCATTTACTCAGGCGGATGTTGCCGAGTGGGGAGGTGCCCTGTGTGGTAGAGATGTTTCCAGTGCTGAAAAGGAACTTGGCGGCTTCGGTGGAATATACAAAGCGATGAAGGACGTTGCTGGCGATTTTGCCCCGCAATTTGAATCAGCTGTTTCAAACTTGGATGTCGAAGCGATTGCCCAAGCCATAGCCAACGGACGGAATGTCAGTATTATAACCGAGATGCCAAGTTCCTTTCCCACACCGTCACCTACCCCTATGCCCGTCGTTATAAGCATTTCCCCAACAGCGTCTCCGACGGAAACCCCGTCGCAGGCCCCAACAGCCTATCCGACGCAAACCCCGTCGCAGGCCCCGACGAACTCTCCTGCCCCTTCCCAGCAACCGACACCTGCGCCCACGGTATTTGAGGTCTCTATAGACGGCGAGTATTTTTGTACTGTCGCCGGTAAGCAGTTGAAGCAAATGGGATGTAGAGACGCTGATTTCCAGATGCTATACGATAAATTTTTTGCGACCTGTGGTGGATTGTATTCGTTTACTAACGATTGCGCTGTCGATGTATACCCGGCGGTGACCTTTGAAGCGACTCAATCACAAGTCAAAGTGCGGACTCAAGAGCAGAGCCGGACCCCTTTATATTTTTCTAAGGACGGAGAGATTGAAAAAACGGCTCAACAAGCGGTTCAAGTAAAGGTTTCCCCACTAGAAGCTAGAGTGCACGAGAATAGAACCTGGATTGATGGCACCGCCGGGGTCGTCGGTTTGGTGATCGGATTAGCGATTGCTGCCGCTGCGGCAAAGTCCAAGGCGTCGCTAGAAAATAGGCGATTAACTGCATTGGCGAATGCGTCGTATGCGTTGATGCCTCAAGATGAAGATGTATCGGCAGCTGGGTATAAACTCATCGGACAAGATGATGGCAAAGTTTTCACTGGTAATCCAACTAAAGGATTTAAAGAAGACCGATTTGCCAAAGCGAATCATGTTATACCGACGTTGATCCATGATGGCTGCGCTGCCCGAGATCAGATTGAGTTTGAAAAGACTTTGTCTGACCTTACGGACATAGTAATTGGAAAGATGGACTGGACCGGAGCGAACGGGAGCCATAAAGACGGTGCGGCTCGGGCGGTGGTTATCGGGTTGTTATCTAAGATTCATCAGCTCCTAAATCTGGCGCGAGATGGCGTGATGGGGGAAGAAGATAGGTGTGCCAAGCGCGATCCGAGAAATTTTAAATATCCGATTGCGCTACCAGAGACGCTACCAGCGGGGGTGCTGTCAGATAAAGATGGGTGGAGCCAAAATGATACGATACTCAGCATTTTGGAACATGCCGTAAATCAAGTGGAGCGGACCGGATGGAAAGATTGGGCCACCTCATTCGGGCAAAAGCCGGCGTATGAAGTGTCGAAAGCGGATGAGTATTTGAAAAAGCGCCTGGATTTTACTCCTGGGATTCGGCCTATAGATCTGGAAGAGGTAGGTCTACATGTAGGTGAACCCTTAGATGGTCTCCAAGCGGTCTAGGTGGGATAATTGGTACACGACGAGGCCCCTGCCGCAACTTAATTGGGCAGGGGGGGCGCAGGGGGACATGAAATCTACGGCTCCGTGGACGTCGGTTGATCCAGTGGATATACTTCTGGGCATGAATCCATCGGGGCTTGGCCCCGTATAACGAGGAGCCCATCATGTCGGATCGTAATCATTTTTTAGAAGGCGTTGTATTTGGAGCCGTTGTTGGCGCAGTGGCGGCATTGTTATTTGCCCCTCAATCTGGAGCTGAAACCCGACGGAAACTTAAAAAATTTAAGGACAGTCAGGGGCCATTGATCCAAAATACCAAGGAAAAAACGGAAGAAATGATCTCTAAAACCATGAATGCGATTGAGTCCGGGTTTGACCGGATCGGTAAGATGGTGGACAAGCGTCAAAAAAATGGAGAGTTTGAGGAGTTCCACGGCTAATGGACTGGATATATTTCATGAAGGTCGCACTCCTAGGGAGTGGGGCCTTGGTCTTATTAGCCATCGCGGCATTTATCTTTCAATTGGTTGGTATTGCGCGTGATATCAGAATTGTTGTCCAGCGTGTTGAAATGATCACCAATTATACCAATTGGATCGGTTGGGTTAAAAAAATAGGGGTGTTAAGCCGGTTTTATGAAAAGTTCAGACATTAGACAAGCCTTTATCGACTTTTTTAAATCGAAAGGGCATACGGCCGTTCAGTCGGCACCGGTAGTCCCGCAAAACGATCCCACGATCATGTTCACAAATGCGGGGATGAATCAGTTCAAAGATGTGTTCTTGAATGTGGGCGCCCGAGACTATACGCGTGCGGTGAATTCTCAGCCCTGTATTCGGGTGTCTGGAAAACACAACGATCTTGAGGATGTGGGAGCAGATCATACCCATCTTACCCTATTTGAGATGTTGGGGAATTGGTCCTTCGGTGATTATTACAAAGCCGAGGCGATTCAGTGGGCCTGGGAGTTGTTTACGGACGTATTTAAGCTTCCTGCAGATCGCTTGTATGCAACGGTGTACCGAACGGACGACGAAAGCGAAACGTTGTGGCGGACCACAACGGCTATTGATCCTAACCATGTAGTCCGTTTTGACGAAAAAGATAATTTTTGGGAAATGGGGGATACCGGCCCATGCGGACCCTGTTCCGAATTGCATTTGGATTTGGGGCCGCAGGCTTGTAACAAACAGGGCCAGCCGCACGATTGTAATGTTAATGGCGATTGTACCCGGTATATCGAATTATGGAATTTGGTCTTTATTCAATATAACCGAGTTGATGCGACTACTTTAGAAGAATTGCCCAAAAAACACGTAGACACAGGGGCTGGACTCGAGCGCATTGCAGCGTATCTTCAGGGGACGCACTCCGCGTATGCCACTGATTTATTTGTCCCGTTAATTCAAAAAATAGAAGCCATTTCAGGCGTGCCATATACCGACGACCATCGGGGCATGCCCCATCGGGTATTAGCGGATCACGTCAGGACCTTGTCGTTTGCCATTGCGGATAACGTCCGGCCCTCCAACGAAGGTCGCGGCTATGTATTGCGTCGGTTGTTACGGCGGGCATCTCGGTACGCCAAACAATTGGGGATTAACGAACCGGTGATTTATCGATTGGTCGAGCCCCTCATCGGGACGTTGGGCCATCATTATGACCATATCACCCAACGCCAATCGTTTATTGAGTCGATGATTAAGGCCGAAGAAGAAAGCTTTTTGCGCACGCTGGAGTCTGGGATTGCAATATTTGGTGCGGTCGCAGAGTCGGCGGGGGCGTCCGGTCAATTATCCGGTGCGGATGCGTTTAAATTATATGATACCTATGGGTTCCCATTGGATTTGACAGAATTGATGGCCCGAGAGTTGGGGCTAACGGTTGATACGGTCGAGTTTGAGCGATTATTGGAGGCCCGACGTGCCCAAAGTCGCCAAGCCGTTCGGCTGCATTATTCTGCAGAAACAGAAGTCCCAATGGGCGGCGAGGCCCGCATCGTGACCGACCCCGTCGAAAAGTTGGCGATGGCGCGGCACCATACGGCGACCCATTTGTTGCAAGCTGCGTTACGGACGGTGTTGGGGGTCCATGTTCACCAGGCTGGGAGTTTGGTGGATACTGACCGATTACGGTTTGATTTTGCTCATTTTAAGGCATTGTCCGAATCTGAATTGGCAGCCGTGCAACGCCTAATTCTCGATAAAATTAGCGAAAATATTCCAGTCGGTGCGTCCCACAAACCCATTGCCGATGCAAAAGCGGCCGGGGCGATGGCCTTGTTCGGTGAAAAATACGACGACATCGTTCGGGTTATCCAAATTGGCGATTTTTCTATGGAGTTATGCGGGGGAACCCATGTGTCCCATACCGGCGAAATCGAAGCATTTCGAATTGTGTCCGAAGCCGGAATTGCGGCCGGGACCCGACGGATTGAAGCCATTGCTGGAGCAGAAAACATTCGCCATTACGATTCACTTCAACGGGATAAACTTCAAATGGCGATTCAAACCAAGCTCAAAGTTCGAAATGCGATCGCTGACGAATTACGCCAGTTGGGGGTGGCCGTTGGGGTTGCGTCTCCCGAGAGTTTTGCATCCGACCGTGATGTAATCGACGATATCAAGGCGTTAGAAAAGGAATTGGCTCAGCGTAAATCCGCTATGGCAGGTGAACAATCCGTTGATTTGTTAACGCAATTCAAGGCGTCTGCGAAAGGTAAAGTGTTAATTCAACGGGTTGCCGGCGCGGATATTCCGATGTTGAAGGAACTTGCGGATACCTTGTGTAATTCGCATCCGGATGGCGTTGTGGTGTTGGGCTCCGTAACGGGTGATTCTGGACATTGGGTGGTCAAGTCCGGTGCTCAGTATCAAAGTGATTGGACTGCCCCCAAGATCATTGCCGAATTGACTCAAATTTCAGGTGGCAAGGGTGGTGGACGACCCAATTTGGCCCAAGCGGGCGGGGCAGATCCGGTGACGATGGAATCTGCCATGCGTCATATGGAATCGGTGTTGTTGGCCTAATGACCGATTATCCCCGAATTTTGGCCCTGGACTATGGCGAAAAACGAATCGGTGTGGCCATTTCGGACCCGTTGGGAATGATGGCCCATCCCTTGGCCTATGTTCCAGCCGGGGATCGTGCGATCGGTAATATCAAACAGCTGTGTCATGAATACGACATTGCAGAAATTATGCTGGGATTGCCTAAAAAAATGGACGGCACCGAAAGCACAAAAGCCGGTGAGGTTAGGGCATTTGGCGACGTGGTTGCGGCTGAAATTGGGCTTCCGATTGTGTATCGGGACGAGCGGTTTTCGACGGTCGCAGTGACCCGCACGCTGATTGATGCGGATATGAGCCGAAAGAAGCGAAAAGAAGTGGTGGATAGCCAGTCAGCGGCCTTTGTACTACAGGGGTATCTCGACTATAAGAAACGAAATCAAATAGGAGACAATCATGGACTATAAGTCATCCGGCGTGGACATCGATGCAGGCAATCGTGCTGTTTCGTTGATCAAAGATAATGTGCAACGTACCCATACCCCATGGGTATTGTCGTCGTTGGGCGGGTTTGCCGCTCCGGTTGAGTTGCCACCGGGGTATCGGCAACCGGTGTTGGTATCGTGTACGGACGGTGTGGGGACAAAATTAAAAATCGCAATTGATACTGGCAAGTTGAACACGGTAGGGATCGACTTGGTGGCCATGTGCGTGAATGACTTAATCTGTTGCGGGGCGATGCCCTTATTTTTTCTAGACTATATTGCGTGTCATCAATTGGTACCATCCCAAATGGCCGACTTGATTTCAGGTATGACCGAAGGGTGCTTGCAGGCAGGCTGTGCCTTAGTTGGCGGTGAAATGGCGGAGATGAACGATTTGTATCGTCCCGGCGATTTTGACTTGGCGGGATTTTCCGTGGGAGTGGTTGAAAAGTCCGAAATGATCGATGGGTCGGCGATGTCCCCGGGTGACCATGTGTATGGGATTCCATCGTCTGGGTTCCATAGTAACGGATTTTCATTGGTTCGAAAGGTACTGACGCCTGACGCCTGTTCTGACCATGGTATTGTGTATGACGATTTACTGACGCCAACGCGGATCTATGTCAAAGAGGTTCAAGCGCTACTGAAAGCGAATTCAGGTCAGATCACCGGATTGGCCCATATTACCGGTGGTGGGTTGGCCGAGAACCTCGAACGTATCGTGCCTGAAGGGTGCCATGTTGATATCGACGAATCGACTTGGCCGTTGCCGACGGTATTTCGACAGTTGCAAATGATCGGTCGTGTTTCGAATGACGAAATGCGGCGTGTATTTAATATGGGTATTGGGTTTGTTGTGGTTTCTAAGATCGAGCTTCCCGAATCCGAGGATCTCATTCGGATCGGATCTGTGCGGGCAGGGAGCCACGGGGTTACCGTTTCGTGACCCTGAAATTGGGGGTGTTGATTTCGGGCCGAGGGTCCAATCTGGGCGCCATACTCGCAAGTATCCAGCGTGGAGAGGTGACCGCGCAGGTGTCGGTGGTTATTAGTAATAATCCCGTAGCCCCCGGATTGGAGCTGGCGCGCGCCCATGGGGTCACCGCCATTACCGTTGATCCTTCAGACTACGATGACCGAGCGACTTACGAGTACGAAGTGGTCAGCGTTCTTCGGACACATGGGGTTCAATGGGTTGTCTTGGCGGGGTATATGAAATTGCTGGGCAAGACGCTACTGGGTGCTTTTAAGCGTAGGATTATCAATATTCATCCGTCTCTGCTGCCATCATTTAAGGGCCTGGATGCTCAGCGCCAGGCATTGGAATACGGTGTCAAAATCGCAGGGTGTACGGTTCATGTTGTTACATCAAAAATGGATGATGGTCCCATTTTGGATCAGGTGGCCGTTCCTGTACTGTCCGGAGATACTGTAGCGACGTTGTCGGCCCGAATTTTGGCCGAAGAGCATCGGTTGTTACCGAAGGTGATTCAATCAATCGCGTTGGGTCAAACCAACGGCGACTCGCCCCAATAAAATAATTAATAAGGATTCGTGTAATGAGAGTATTAGTAAGTGTATCTGATAAAACCGGGATCGTAGATTTTTGTCGTGAATTGGTCGCATTGGGATCTGAAATCGTTTCAACAGGCGGTACCTATCAATTGCTTAACGCGAATGGGGTTGCGACGACTCCTATCGAATCCGTGACTGGATTTCCTGAGATGATGGATGGCCGGGTCAAAACACTCCACCCCAAAATTCATGGGGGGATTTTGGCTCGTCGGGACACTCCGAGCCACCTCGAAGCGGCTGAAACCCATGGAATCGGGCTTATTGGAATGGTCGTGGTGAATCTATATCCCTTTGAGGCGACAACTCAAAAGCCCGGTGTGTCCTTGGAAGAGGTGATCGAAAATATCGATATCGGTGGCCCGTCGATGATTCGATCTGCGGCTAAAAATTATAGATCGGTCGCAGTTGTGGTTAATCCAGACCGGTATTCGGAGATTGTTGCCGAACTTAAAAGTTCCGGGGGCTCATTATCAGATCGGCTTAAAGAAGATCTCGCGCTAGAGGCCTTTTCGCATACGGGCCGGTACGACACGGTTATTGCATCGTATTTGACGGGACGCTTGCGAGCGAATGCGGAATTCCCCGATTCCACTAATCTGTCGTTGCAAAAATCGATGGACCTGCGTTATGGCGAAAATCCACATCAAAAAGCGGCATTTTATTCCATGAATGGCCAATCGGGCGTTCCGTTTATCCAACTTCATGGTAAAGAATTGTCTTATAACAACTTGATCGATCTGGAAGCGGCTTGGCAGTTGGCGTTGGATCTCAAAGGTCCAGGGGCCGCGATCATTAAGCATACGAATCCATGCGGCTGTGCCATATCTGATACGATTGTGAGTGCATATAAAATGGCCTACGAGTCCGATCCATTGTCTGCATTCGGTTCAATTGTGGCAATCAATCGATCGGTCGATGAGGCAACCGCTAACGAGATTGCCAAAACCTTTGTTGAGCTAGTGGTGGCACCCAAGTTCGAACCTGCCGCTGTGGATGTGCTAACCAAAAAAAGTGCAATCCGGCTAATCGAAATGCCAGAATCGGCAGTCGCGTCGGATGGACGTGTTTATCGCCATTGCTGCGGCGGTTTTTTGGTGCAAGACCGAGATTCGATCGTGTATGACCAAATGCCTGAGACGGTGACCCAAACGGCTCCGAACGCCGCGCAGTTGCAAGATATGGAAATGGCATTTGCATTGGTAAAACATGTTAAATCGAATGCCATCGTTGTTGTTAAAGACGGGGTCTTAATCGGGACCGGTGCAGGGCAAATGAGTCGGGTAGATTCGGTTGAGATTGCACTCAAGAAGGCTGGTGCTGAGGCAAAAGGCGCTGTATTGGCGTCAGATGCGTTTTTCCCGTTTAAAGATTCGGTTGAGTTGGCGGCCAAAGCGGGGATTGCCGCGATTGTCCAACCTGGTGGATCGAAGCGGGATCAAGAATCGATCGATGCCTGTAACGCCTACGGAATCGCAATGATTTTGACTGGAATTCGCCACTTTAAGCATTGATTGATATGCATTGGCCACGATGGCTTTGGGGGGCCATAGCCGGGGTTGCGTTTGCGAATGCGACGCCGGTCTTCGCTTTTAATTATGAGCGCGAAGTCGGTGGATTTTTTCAAAAATATTACAATTGGGACCCGACGATTTACGACTATTCCCAATACCCGAATCCGTACATCGGTGCATTAACCCGGCTGCGTGTGAACGACTTTCAGGGGGCAACTCGATGGGCTGCCAGCGGGGCACCTAATGCGACGGTTGGTATGTACGCCAAATACATTGCATTTGTCTCTGCGATGCGGGCAAAGGATATGAAACGGGCCAAAGGGATCGAAAGTCAGTTGTTGGCATTTGATAACGCCTTCATGAATCAAATGGTTGCGTTGGAATGGGTCGAGTATGAGTTGAATAAAAAAAATTATGATAGTGCCAAAGACCGTATTTCGGCGTTGGGTCGATTGGATCGTCCCTCTGAAGCTGACGAACGGTTGTTGTCCCTTAAAGTCAAAAAGGGAGTGGATAGCATCAGTATTATCGAGGCTGTCACAGGATATCGCGAATTAAGAGCGTATTACCCTGAATCGGATCGATCCGGCCTGCTTTTGGATACGATGCGCCGGCGATTTGGGGTGGATTTTCGTCTAGAGGAACTATTAAATACACCGGAATTAAGAAGTGCCTACTGCGACCATTTGTTTGAAGCACGGCAATATCGGACTTTGATTCAATTCGCAGAATTGACCTTTCCACGGCGGTTTGATTTTGGTGACCGCTGGCCCTATATTCTGAGGGAAGTTGGGATCGCTTATATGGAATTAGGACAATTCGAGAAGGCGCGATCGACATTTTTTATTTTATATACCATTCCCAATATTGACCCCGCGTTATACGCCGAGGCGCTGACGTACCACTCGGTACTGGTCACGGGATCTGGGACCCCATTTTATGACGATGGCACGTCCACAAAAGCACTCCAATCGGTGACAAATGATACGCCGTTGCTGCCAATTGCACCCCGTGCATTCTACGAATTAAGCCGATTTTTTATGAACGAAAATCAACTGGACGAATTGTCGAAGGTGTTGCGGCAATTTAGACGGTTTTATAACGAGACTGAACCCTATTTGTTGCGAATTAGTTGGGAACAACAAATTCGAAAGATTAATGATACTGTGGGACTTGAATACGCCGTTTTAGATAGCCGGTTCAAGACATTAATTGGAAATCCGGTAATCTCACGCTCGATGTTGGGCTGGCTTCAGTCACGGTTTAGGTCCGCCCGAAAGACGGATACCGTCCCGATAACCGTTATTCGGGGATTTCGAACCGTTCCCCTAAGCTACCATGCAGCCTGGGCACTAAAAGAATGGGGGGGGACAGATGCGTATGCCCAATCCAAAGCAAAGTTGCTTAACGATCCGGTGACCCTTAAATATGATGCCCTATTTCAAATGGGGCTGGGTGAGCTGGCAATGCGCGAAATTGAATATATGTCACAACGACGCCCGTCTGAAATTCTCAAATACAATCGGATTCGGATGTTGCTGAAAATGCAGCGGTTTGGCCGAGCGATCGAACAAGCTAAAGTTGAACTGGGGACGCCGGGCGCGGATCTGTATCGAATCCCGCCGGGATGGATCGATATGTTGTATCCGCAAGTGTATTGGGATCAAATCCAAAAAGAGTGCAAAAAATACGACCTCGATCCGTATTTTGTGCTCGCAATTTTAAGAGAAGACAGCCGGTTCGAATATGGTGAAATTCAGACTCGCGATACGACCCGGCTATTTAAAATCAAGTCATCCACATTAAAAGATGTATCGATTCGATTGGGGGACCCGTGGACCGAACAAAAGGAATTTATGACACCTGAACGGGCGATTCGGTACGCGGTCTTTTATATTGCGTGGTTACGGGACAATTTTGATAACAATTTGCTATACACCACAATGGCGTATGGCACGAATCCTGAGCTTGCGGCACAACTCATCCACAAGTCGAATCCACTCAACCATGGCGCTGTTGCCCTGATGAAAACCATCCCGTATCCTGAAACTCGCGACTATATTCAACGGGTTTTGGACTCATACGTCATTTATTCGCTCCTTTATCCAAATCCGTCGATTAAATTTAAACCTTGGAAATTACCAGATGAAACTCATTGAACTTGTCCCTCGTTCGCTGCCCGAACTGATCACTCAAATTAAGGATTTATTGTCCTCTTTTCCAATGTTGGATGGGGTGAATATTCCGGATGTTATTCGGTTGCCGCTACGGAGTCACCACGTCGCACTGGAACTTGCGGCCCATGGTATTTTTGCGATTCCCCATATTCGGTGTATTGATCGTCCCCTTGAGGAAACTGTGGCCTTGGCGCGACGCCTTATGGCCGGTGGGGTTACCCATATCCTCTTGGTGTCCGGAGACCGACCCAAAAATGGGGCTCAGGTATGGGACGTCAACCCGGTTCAAGCAATTTCTGCCATTAAGTCAGCGGTTCCCAAAATGACGGTTTATGCCGGAATTGATCCGTATCGATCTAATTTTACAACTGAATTGGCCTATATTCGGGCCAAGCAAGCCGCGGGCGTTGACGGTTTTTTTAGCCAGCCTTTTTTTGATGTGCGATTGGCAGCAGTCTACGAAGAATGGCTACGACCCACCCCCTTGTTTATCGGCATTTCCCCGGTGGTATCTGAGGCGTCTAAACACTATTGGGAAACGGTAAATGATGTCATATTTTCCCCTGATTTCGAATTGACGTTACCCTATAATGCCGAGGTGGCAAGGTCGTTAATCGACTTAGCGGACCAACGTAGCCAACATGTGTATCTGATGCCTATTAAGACGGATCCTCAGATATATTTGAGTTTACTTCAAAAATAAACGGTAGACTGGGTTTTGGGTTTCATCCCGAAACGGGTAGCCTATGGTCGTTAACCGAGCTACGAAGTCTGCGTAGTCAGCGTCTGGAATCTGAATGCCAGCCAAGACCCTGCCAAAATCAGCCCCGTGATTCCGGTAATGGAACAATGAAATATTCCGTTGATTCCCAATTTTATTTAAAAAATTCATGAGGGCGCCCGGGCGCTCCGGAAATTCAAAGTGAAATAATCGTTCGTCATCCACGGGTTTGCGGCCCCCCACCATATGACGAATATGCACCTTGGCAATCTCATTGTCGGATAAATCTTCGACCTCGAAACCCTGTTCGGTTAACGCTTGGATGACCGCAGGGCGTTCGTGTTCGTGGGTTTCAATACCGACAAAAACAACGGCCAGAGATGGGTCATTGTACCGATAATTAAATTCAGTGATTCCACGAGTTCCCAATGTTCGGCAGAATGTACGAAAACTCCCGGCTTGCTCCGGAATTGTAACCGCCAATAATGCTTCTCGTCCTTCGCCGATCTCGGCGCGCTCAGAGATGTGTTGAAGTCTATGAAAATTGATATTCGCACCGCTAATAATAGCCACTAGGTGCTGCTGGGTTATATTGTTGAGATGGGCATAGCGTTTGAGCCCTGCCAATGCCAATGCCCCGGCCGGTTCAGCGATGGCGCGGGTATCCTCAAAAATGTCTTGAATCGACGCACAAACCTCGTCGGTTGAAACCGTGATTACGTCGTCTACACAGCTTTGTGCGATGCGGAAGGGCTCCTCTCCAATTTGTTTAACGGCAACCCCATCCACAAAGATGCCGACCTCGGGCAAAATGACCCGGTCATTGGCCTTCATGGCCGCTGCCAAGCAGGCGGCGTCGTTAGGTTCGACCCCGATTATTTTTATCTTAGGATTTACATATTTGACGTAGGCCGCGATTCCGGCGATCAGGCCGCCCCCGCCCACCGGAACAAAGATTGCATCGATGGTGCGTACTTGTCGCAATAGTTCCATTCCGACCGTACCTTGTCCGGCGATGACGTCTGGATCATCGTAGGGGTGAACAAATGTATACCCTTTTTCGCCAGCTAATTGTGTCGCGTGGTCATACGCTTCGTTATACGTGTTGCCGTGGAGGACTGCCTTTGCGCCATAATTTTGGACTGATTTCACCTTGATTCCAGGCGTCGTCTTAGGCATGACGATGGTGGCATGAATGCCAAGTCGTTGGGCCGATAATGCCACGCCCTGGGCATGATTTCCGGCCGACGCAGTAATGACCCCTTGGGCCAATTGTGCCGGGGTCAACGCCATAATTTTGTTGTAAGCACCGCGAATTTTAAACGAAAAGACCGGTTGCAGATCCTCTCGTTTTAAATACACAGTATTGTTAAGTTTCTTGGATAATTGTCGGGCGGTGTCCACGGGGGTTTCCCGCGCGACATCATAGACATGGGATTGTAAGATCCGACGGATATATGACTTTGTCATGGTTCAGTTATACCACGTTTTATTCATTTGGAAGAGGGAGCTGGAGGGAGTGCCCATTTGTTTTTAACCACCGAGTGGCCTCTCGATACTCTGGGCAAATCGATTTCACCAATTTCCAAAATGACGCGGAATGATTCATGTGGACCAAGTGGCATAATTCGTGGACGATCACATAGTCCAAAATCCAAATGGGGGCC
>Ga0214917_10003860_pt1 | contig 17066 bp, 15 predicted proteins | sample LL_1208_BB_MetaG_FD_177983 | JGI IMG/M metagenome (GOLD analysis project Ga0214917, IMG submission 177983) | Freshwater microbial communities from Lake Lanier, Atlanta, Georgia, United States - LL_1208_BB | ecosystem: Environmental > Aquatic > Freshwater > Lake | place: USA: Georgia | collected... | reverse complement strand
GGCTACAACCAACCGATCTTTAACCAACCACCAGCGACATTTATGCCACCACAACAATTTGGTGAGTGGAATAATTTTGGCAAACCTGTTGACTGGCAGCCTCAACCAACCGATGGCTTCCAGCCTTCTGCACCGACAGATTCCTCTGGTTTTCCAATCGGACCTTCGGATGCGAACGCCTTTGCTACGCAAAATGTGCTGAACGTAGATGCAGGTTTTGCAAATGCCTCCGACTTCGGTTCAGTTATCGAAGACATGTTTGTAGATTCGGTTGACGATTCAAATCCACTTCAACAGTTACCACCGCAGTCCTAAAAGACTGAACAGATCAGGAAGGGAAGAATATGGCCGGGAATAAATCAGCGTCAGATAATCCATGGGCAGAGATGGCTCGGCTTAATCTGCCCCCTAAATCATCCAAAGCCTCCGATGATGAGAAGGTAAATCCCCAAACGAATCCAAACTCCAACAAAGCAGAAGTTGCCTCTGCGGCGGCTGCCTCAACAATTGCAGGGGGAAGTGCAGCAGCGGACAATTCAGTTGAGACAGATTATTCAGTTGATGAACTTCAAGAGATGTCCCTAAAAGAACTGCAAGAAATTGCGCGAGAGAATGGGATAGATCCAAAAAATTTAAGTAAAGAAGATTTGATTGATGCTCTCACTGACGATGAGGTAACACTTCCTACTGCGAATTCTGAAGATGGTGAAGAAACTCTGCTTGAAGATGAAGAGAGCCTAGATACCGAAGAAATTGATGGCGAGATGTCTCTTGAAGAGGCGTTGGCGCTGCTAGGTGAAGATGCTGCGACTGAAGAAGACATCACTGAAGTTGAATTTGAAGAGGTTGAAAGCGAAGTGCTAGAGGGAGATGTAGAGGTCGAAGTTGAAGGAGAGAGGTGACCTACAAGAGTTTGTCCTAAAGTGTCATGTGAATGGCGCCTAACATCGAAATTAGCCCACTCCTTAACTCTCTTTGCGGTATTAGTGGAAAAAGGATTCCTCATACGTATTCTTATCTCAAGTAGAATCATGGTGGGAGAATTTAATAGTGAGTAATCAAGTTGGCGCAGTGCTTCTCACAATGGGCCAGCGACCCCAAGAGCTCAACCGTGCATTAGTTTCCTTAAAAGGCCAAGTTGGTGTTGACATTGACTTGGTTGTTGTGGGCAATGGCTGGAACCCAGCAGAGCAATTTCCCAATGAAAAAACATTATATTTAAAAGAAAATTTAGGTATTCCTGCAGGGAGGAACTCCGGAGCCCCATTGGTTTCGGGTGAATATCTCTTCTTCCTAGATGACGATGCATTTCTTGATGATCACCACGCCATTTCTTCGCTACTAGAAAAATTAGAGAATCACCAAGAGTGGGGTCTGATTCAGCCTCGTGTGGTGCCGGAAGGCATGGGTGAGATTCCAAATCGCTGGATTCCTCGATTGCGGATTGGTGATCCGAATAAAAGCTCATTTGCAACAACGTTATGGGAAGGCGCGGTCATTGTTCGCCGCCAACTCTTTGACGATATCGGAGGTTGGCCAAGCAATTTCTTTTATGCTCACGAAGGAATCGAATTGGTCTGGCAGGTGTACAACCATGGATTTTTAGCATGGTATGCCGCAGACGTAACAGTTCGTCACCCCGTAATCAACCCGACTCGTCATCTTGAATTTCATAGATTAAACGCGCGAAATAGAGTCTGGCTAGCAAAACGTAATTTGCCATTCCCAATCTCGGCTATTTATGTGAGTGTTTGGCTGGCTATATCCCTGATTCGAATGCGAAAGTTAAGTTCACTCGTCGTGTGGTTTGATGGATTTCTTAATGGGATATTTGTCTCAGCTGGGGAAAAGAAAAAATTGTCATGGAGAGCACTTTTTGCCCTGGGTAAAGCCGGTAGATTCCCTATTATTTGAGAGGCATTAAAAACTAGCCAGAATCTCTCAGATTGATTACTCTTCTCGCATGTCAAAGAGAGCTTCAAGAATCGCTCATTCGCTAGAAAATTTACTATTCCAAGCGCGGTGGATTCTCTCTCCACTATATGTAGGTCTAGTTTTCGCTCTAATGGCCCTGATTTATCGATTTATCCTGGAATTTATTCATTTGATTGAGAATTTGGGTGAGAAAGATCCACATGTATTCACCCTTGATTTGCTCGCTTTATTAGATTTAACCCTTATCGGAAACTTAATTTTAATTGTAATTCTTGCAGGATATGAAAATTTTGTTTCACGAATAGATGCTGCACACGATTCCGATGATCGACCTCATTGGATGGGAACAATTGATTTCTCTGGTTTGAAAATTAAATTAATCGGTTCACTTGTGGCAATATCCGTCATCGAACTTCTCAAAGACTTCATTGAACTATCTGGTCAAGAAAAGGTAGGAGAAGGAACTGTCTGGCGAGTGATAATTCATCTGACATTTGTGATTTCAGGAGTACTTTTTGCACTGATGGATTGGATTGCAGATAAGCGCGAAGTTCACGGGCCAAGTTCAAGTAAAAAATAGCGCTACTATTACCAAGTGCGCCTAGATTTACTCGCTGCATTAAGCGGCATCCTGATTGCTGCTCAGTCTCGCGTTAACGGTGGGCTCTCATCAGCTCTTGGAAATAGCACAGAAGCAGCAGTTTATTCCTTTGGGTCAGGGTTTATCGTCCTAAATGTCATCGCGCTGGCAAATCCAAAAGTACGCGCTGGAATTCGACGAATAGTAGCCAGTGTGAAAAGCGGCGCACTCCCCGCATGGCGACTTTCGGCAGGGATTATGGGCGGAATATTTGTAGCTATTCAAACATTCACTGTTCCCATCATTGGCGTTGCTTTACTTTCTGTCGTGATGATTGCAGGACAAACTGTCGCATCCTTAATCGTTGATCAGATTGGTATTACTGGTGGCGGCAAACAACCCATCACAACTCGTCGGGTTTTTGCAGCTCTCATCACAATAATCGCCGTAGTGGTTGCCGTTTGGGAAGAGATTCAATTAGCAAATATCTCACCGATTCCGATCATTATCGTTTTTGTGGGTGGCTTTATGATTGGCGTACAACGCGCATTAAATGGCCAAATCAACGACATATCGCGACAGAGCTTTTCCACTACTTGGCTCAACTTTTTTATGGGAACTTCAACCTTATTTCTGTTATTGATAATAAATACCATGCGTGGGAATGGAATAGTCGGGCTACCAACATCGCCATGGTGGATTTATTGGGGTGGAACTATCGGAGTTTTATACATTGCTTCATCCTCAGTAATTGTTGCGAAAATCGGGGTTCTTTCATTTACTTTATTTGCCACAGGAGGCCAACTCATTGGTTCGCTCATTTTCGACCTAATTGCACCCCCAAAAAATGTCAGCGTGGGTATCAACTTAGTTCTTGGAATCTTGATCACCTATGTAGGAGTTCTAGTCGGGGGCTTAAGAAAACAAGCATCAATGCGAACGAAATCTTCGCCAAATAATTGAGATAATTGAACCACCAATAAAAAATGTAGCGATTGCGTAAGAAGAACTTTTTACTGCAGGGATAGTCGCAGAGTAGAAGCCAGCTAAAGTGATGCCAACCCCCCAAGCGAGAGCTCCGACCGCATTAGCTGAAAGAAATTTGTAATACGGCATTTTCGAAGCGCCTGCTACGGGTGGTATAAAAGTTCTAAACCAAGGGAAGAATCGCGCCGCGCAGACTGCCCACCAACCATTCTTTGCGTAAAAATTTTCAGAACGAACTACCATCCGCGCGATCCGTTCAGATTTTGAACGTTCTAAGTAAGGTCGACCAAATTTTCTACCAAGTACATAACCGAATTGATCGCCAATAAATGCTGCGAGGAATATGCCAGCAACAAGAAAGAGAATATTCATGTCATCACGGGCCGCGGCGACAAGGCCAGCGCTAAAGAGTATGGAATCTCCAGGAAGCCAGAAGGCAATCAGAACTCCGGTCTCAAGAAAAACAATTGCCCAAACTATCAAGTAGAGAAGAAATGGAGCTACTGGAGCAAATCTCTCATCAAAACTAGCTGCAAGTTCAAGTGCGTTCATGGAGCAATTTTGGCTAAAGCTGGAAGTGGCGGTCGGGAAAGAATTCCGCTTGCCCCATTTAAGCTCCACCACCCAGCATCGAATGGGATGACAAGAGCATCGCCGTGGCCAACAGCAATTGCGCCACTGTTCTCAGTAGTGAGCACTCCATCGCCCTCAAGCAATAACAAAATGCCAAAGCCCGCGTCGATGCCCACGCCGTTGCCTGGGATAACTTCTGCGCGGAAATATCCGTCAGCTCGCTCAGTAAAGAGCGAGCGAATCTCTCCGCCAGTGAAGTGTGAGCGTTTAACAAGTGTAGAAATTTCTTCACTATCTAACGGTGAATAGTTGAGGGAATCCAAGACAATATCAAAACCAAGTCCGAGGTGGCCATCTTTCAGGCCATCAACGGCAAATCCTTCCCATTCAAGTAACGCAGAGAGATCTGTTGGCTCCTGCAATTCAAGTACAAAAATTCCGGCATCTATCGCATGTGCTGTACCGGCCGGCACCAAAATGGCATCTCCTGGTTGAACCGAAATCATGTTAAGTGATGCCAAAAGCGAGGCAGAGTCTTTTGCCTGCACCATCGAATGAATTGCATCCTTCTTCATTTCCTGTGCAAAGCCAAGACCAACCTTTGCATTCTCTGGTGCATCAAGAATTATCCACGCTTCAGTTTTCCCATGGTCAAGCGCTAGATGTTTTCGCGCGAAAGCTTTATTGGGATGGAAATGAACTGGAAGACGTTGATCTGGATCAAGTAATTTCACCAAAATTTCAGTGCTGGTTCCGTAGGCTTCTAGATGATTTTTGCCTAACCACTTTTCCGGAGCGCTTTCAATTGCATCGCGAAGAAATTCGCCATCGGGCAATCGAGAAAGGCCCATCTCTTTCTCGCCAAATCGAGTAGTCGTTGCACCAATCCACTCTTCAGGGCGCATTGGACCACCAGGTCCGTTGCGGAGCACACCAATGCGATTACCACCACGATAAAAATGATCAAATTGATTTGAAGGAAGGATTACTGGAGTAAGTGCCATGAGCGCGAGTTTACCGACAGGTTGCTTTAATGGCAGAAGCAACAGCTGGAGTTACTGCGGGGTCAAAAACGCTCGGGATGATGAAGCTTTCATTGAGTTGCTCTGGACGTACACAGTTTGCGATGGCATCAGCTGCTGCCAACAGCGCATCTTCAGTTATTTTCGTTGCACCAATATCGAGTAATCCTCGAAAAACCCCTGGAAATGCAAGGACATTATTGATTTGATTTGGTTGGTCACTTCGACCGGTAGCAACAACCTTTGCATGTCGGCGTGCAATTTCGGGGTCAATCTCAGGATCAGGATTAGCAAGAGCAAAGACGATGGCACCATCTGCCATATTCTGTACATCCTGCTCCGTTAAGACATTTGGCACGCTAACTCCGATGAAGACATCAGTACCGGCAAGCGCCTCTCCAAGTGATCCAGTGAAATTTTCAGAGTTGCTAATCTCAATAAACCACGAACGTTGCTCATCGCTTTTCGGAGAGCCCTTATGAATTGGACCATTGACATCAAAGCCAATTAAGTGGCGAACACCCGCATGGTAAAGCAGTTGAGCAACTGCGGTGCCTGCTGCTCCTACTCCATTGAGTACTATTTTTACATCTTCAATATTTTTCTTCACTAGCTTCAAGGCATTTTTTAGCGCAGCTGTAACTACGATTGCAGTTCCATGTTGGTCATCATGAAATACGGGTATATCTAAAAGCTCTCGCAACCTTCGCTCTACTTCAAAACACCTTGGCGCTGAAATATCTTCGAGGTTTATTCCACCATAAACTGGCGCAATAATTTGGACTGTTCGAACAATCTCATCAACATCTTGGGTATCAAGACAAACTGGCCACGCATCAATATTTGCAAAACGCTTAAAGAGCGCTGCCTTACCTTCCATTACAGGCATTGCTGCAGCAGGGCCAATATTTCCCAGTCCAAGCACAGCCGAACCATCGGTGACTACTGCAACAGTATTTCTTTTGATTGTTAGTCGACGAGCATCGCTAGGGTCTGCAGCAATTGCCTGACACACTCGAGCAACTCCTGGTGTGTACGCGCGGGAAAGATCATCGCGAGTTTTAATTTGTACCTTGCTATTTACTTCAATTTTTCCACCTAAGTGAATCAGAAATGTGCGATCACTAACTTTACGCACCTTTAATTCAGGAACCTGAGCAATCGCCTTTGCGACTCTTTCGGCGTGATCAGCATCTATCGTGTCGCAAGTGATATCGACAACAACGCGATCAAAAGACGATTCGACAATATCCAACGCAGTTAGGGCGGCTCCTTGAGAATTGAGTACTGCGGTTAATGCGGAAACTGGTTGATTGGCGGAGGGTCCTTCAACTCGAATCGTGATTCCATAGCCAGGGCTCGTAGAAACCATAAAAATCTCCTAATGTTGGCTAGGGAAGCGTACGACGATGAGGAGGATTTATGAATTCGCAGGCCAGTGATAAGCCTCACGGGCTCGATGGAGCGCAGGTAGCGGCTCTCGACAAAGCTCACGTTTTCCACTCATGGTCGGCGCAAGCAGCGATTTCTCCCCTGCCGGTAGCTGGCGGCCTAGGTTCATATTTCTGGGATTTTGATGGTAAGAAGTACTTGGATTTTTCAAGTCAACTTGTATTTACCAATGTTGGACATCAGCATCCTCGAATTATTGAGGCAATCAAAAGACAAGCGGACATTTTGGCGACAACTGCGCCACAACATGCTAGTGATATCCGAAGCATCGCTGCCCAAAAGATTTCGTCACATGCTGAGAATTTCCATAACAAAGTGTTCTTTACCAATGGCGGTGCCGATGCGGTAGAAAATGCAATTCGAATGGCGCGCATTCATACCAATAGACATAAAATTCTCTCGCAGTATCGCTCGTATCATGGAAATACCGCTGCAGCTATCTCAGCGACTGGTGATCCACGTCGTTGGCCCAATGAATTTGCATATGGCCATATTCACTTCTTTGGACCATATCTTTATCGCTCTGCATTTTGGGCAACAACTGAAGAAGAAGAATGCATGCGCGCTCTTGAACACTTAGAGAATTTAATAATTCTTGAAGGCCCCAAAACTATTGCCGCAATTATTATTGAATCTATTGTTGGCACTAACGGTATTTTGGTACCACCAAAGGGTTACCTCGAAGGTGTACGAGCGATATGTGATAAGTATGGAATTATCTGGATTGCTGACGAAGTTATGGCAGGTTTTGCTCGGGCGGGTAAATGGTTTGCATATCAGCATTCATCTGCAAAACCTGATCTCATTGTTTTTGCTAAAGGAGTCAACTCTGGATATGTGCCACTAGGTGGCGTAATTATTAGTGATGACATTGCGAAAACTTTTGATGATCGCGTTTTTCCAGGAGGACTGACATATATGGGTCATCCACTTGCCTGCGCTGCTGCTGTCGCTGCAATCGATTTAATGGAAGAGGAAGGAATCATTGAGTACGCAGCTGAGATTGGCGAAAAAATCATCGCCCCTGCGCTCCACGATTTAGCTGCAAAACATAAAGTAATTGGCGATATCCGAGGAAAAGGTGTCTTCTGGGGAGTTGATTTAGTTACTGATCGAGCCACTCGCGAACCGCTCGCGCCATACGGGGGTTCGAGCCCTGCGATGAATGAATTTGCCGGGGCGTGCAAGAAGGATGGGTTGTGGCCATTTATCCATTTCAATCGCACACATGTAGTTCCGCCATGCACCATTACTGAGCGGGAATTAAAAGATGGTTTTGCAATTATGGATAAAGCTTTGGGTGAAATTGGAAAGTATTACACCGGGGCTTAACCGCGGATTAGCGTGTTGAGGTGCTTATCAAAAATTGCACTAACTTCACGTGAGCCAGCGGTACCTACAGCTTGAATTGGCTTTCCAAAGCTCTCTGCTTGTTGGAATGCAATTCGATCTGGAATTGCAGGTTTCATAATCTGTTTTCCGAATATCCGACCCATTTCGCGTATTCGATAATCGTGCTCTTCGGCCACGCTCTTGACTCTATTTGGCAAAATTCCAGCAAGCTTTAATTTCTTGTTATGCGTCTTGCGAATCTCTTCAATCTCTTCTGCAGCGCGCTCGGCACCTTGAAGACCGAAGAAAGTTGGCGTTGCAACAACGACCGCAAGATCACTAGCCGCAAGCGCTTCACGAGTAAGCGTGCCAAGTGAGGGTGGACAGTCGATAAGCACCAGGTCATAACCATCGAGTTTCTCTAGTGCACGTGCAAGACGTGGTTTGAAAGATGCGGGAGATTTAAAAGCATCATGTTGAATCAAATCTGGGCTTGATGCGATGACATCGACTTCTCCTGGTGCAATTTCCCAAGCACATTCAGTAAGGCTGTTATGAAGAGTGTTAATTGTGGGATTTGAAATTACTTCAGCTGCCGTTGATGTTGGATTCTTGGCTGCAAGAATCGAAGTGGCATTGCCCTGTGGGTCAAGGTCAATAACTAACGTGGCAAGCCCACGAACAGTTGCGGCACCCGCAAAGCCGAGGAGAACTGAGGTTTTTCCGACGCCACCTTTGAGGCTCAAAATACTTACTACGCGCATAGACGCCATCTTTGCGGAAAATGAGTGGAGTAACAACCCGTCTTAAAGAGTCCCATATAACCGGTCGCCTGCATCACCAAGGCCCGGGACGATATATCCATGTTGATTGAGTCGCTCATCAAGTGCGCCCATCACCACGGTAACTGGTGCACCGGCTAGCGCTTTTTCAAGAGCGGCAACACCTTCTGGAGCGGCAATGATGCAGATGATGGTGATATCTGTTGCACCGCGCTCTAAAAGATAGCGGGTGGCCGAGATCAACGTGCCACCGGTAGCTAACATCGGATCAAGGATGTAGCACTGTCGCCCAGATAAGTCATCGGGGAGTCGATTCGCATACGTTGATGCGGTTAAGGTTTTTTCATCGCGAACCATGCCAAGGAATCCAACCTCTGCAGATGGAATGAGTCTGGTCATTCCCTCGAGCATGCCTAAACCTGCTCTCAAGATTGGGACAACTATTGGTCTTGGTTTTGAGAGGTGAACGCTTGTCATTGGAGAGACGGGAGTCTCAATTGACACTTTCTCTGTTCTAATCTCTCGAGTCGCTTCGTAGGCTAATAACATCACCAGCTCTTCAGTGAGGTGGCGAAAGGTCGGCGAATCCGTGTTCTTATCACGCAGTAGCGTCAATTTATGAGTGATGAGAGGATGATTAGCGACATGGGTTTTCATGGGAACGAGCCTAGTAGTTGATAGCAATTGAAACAATTATTATCAATCAACAGTCACTGTAAAACGGGAGAGCGATGGATGATTTAAATCGCCACATGGAACGTGCGCTCGCCGCGGGTGAGAAGGCATGGCGCGAGCATGGCGATGTTCCAGTAGGTGCGCTTCTTCTAGATCCAGCTGGCTCCGTTATTTCTACAGCAGTGAATAAGCGTGAGTTAGAACGTGATCCGACAGCTCACGCAGAGATTGTTGCCATCCGTGAGGGCGGGTTGGCGCTCAATAATTGGCGACTAGATGGCTACACATTGGTCGTGACTTTAGAGCCATGCGCAATGTGTGCGGGCGCAATCTTGCAATCTCGAATATCTCGTCTCGTTTTTGGTGCGTGGGATGAGAAAGCAGGAGCCGTGGGCTCTGTAGTAGATCTCATTCGCGATCCACGTGCGCTCAGTAAAGTTGAGGTAATTTCTGGGGTTTTGGCCGACCGCTCTAGCGAATTGTTAAAGGAATTTTTCGCTCAAGCACGATAAAGGTGCATTTCTGATCTCCTCTGGACTTAGTCGATTCTTGGTTTCCCCCACACTCTTTCTTCTGAGGTATCTTTCTCAGTGGTGGCGTGTCTGAGCGGCCTAAAGAGCACGCCTCGAAAGCGTGTGTGGGGGAAACTCCACCGTGGGTTCAAATCCCACCGCCACCGCCAGAATTGATTGCTGTTAGTTAAATAATGATTTCATAAGCAGGATTGAGGATTGTTAGCTTTCCGTCCTCTTCACCAACCATACCTTCGGCACGAAGCGTTGTTCCTACTTCAAGTCCGGCAATCTCTCTTCGACCGATAAATTGAAGTCGAACACCACCGGTCTCATCCCAAATTTCAATCTCAACGAGTGGAGACGATTTCTTGGGGGCAACTCGGATGCCAGTAATTCTGCCCACTACTTCGGCGCGTTTGCGCCATTGAATATCACCAATTTTTGTTGCGCTCTTTGCGTAGTGGCCAACAGGTTCATAAACAGGCGATTCAAATTGTGGTGTTGTCGGAGAAACTTTTGCTGAATTTATATTTACGCTCTCCTGCGTTGGGACTAATTTCACTTTTCCATCAAGTATCTTTTCGACATCAAATGGAACGATAGTTGCAACGACTCGCTCTAGTTGTGCAATTGCGCTTGCAATACCTTCAGCAGTTTGGTCGTGAAGTAATCGACCTAGGAAACGCGAATACGAGCGACGAGGCAAGAGTAGAGTGAGCTCCACATCTGGTGATTCAGTTTCCCGTAGAGAGTATTCAATTGCCGCGTTATTTAGACGTCGGTCAGGACAATCAATCATTTCCAATGTGATTCCATCAAAAGCGCTGTATTTATCCCAGGATTCACGAATTTCTTCAGCCTTTCGATCATCAATTACAAAATGCACCGCACTGAGTTTTCTTGGTTTAAGGCTTCGGGCATATCGGATGGCACCAATTGTTGCTAGATCAACATCGTCAATAAGTACTGCCACATCGTGACGGGAGATATTTGCACTCTTTCCGTTTTGCGGCGAGATATCAAGAACACTTTCCTCGGCACGGTAGCGCCTATTTAATCGAATCAATCCAAGAACCATGATTGGTGCAACAATAACTATCACCCAAGCCCCTTCGGTGAACTTGACTACCGCGAAAATGACGACAACAACGAGTGATACCGAGCCAGAGAGCAGATGAAATCCAAATTTCATCTGCCATTTATCGCCACGATGAGTCAGGGTGTGCTTTGCCATACCAAGCCCGGTCAAAGTAAATGCGGTGAAGACGCCAATCGCGTAGTAAGCGACCAGGTGTTCTACAGACGATCGAGTAACTAAAACTAAAACCGATGCGAAGAAAACCAGTAGTAAAATTCCGTTAGAGAAATTAAGACGATGGCCACGTTTTGCCAGCCAGCGAGGAAGAAAGCCATCGGAGGCAACAAAGTTCACGAGAATTGGAAAAGCTGAAAAGGTAGTATTCGCGCCCGCGAAGAGGATGAGCATTGTTGCCGCTTGAACGAGAATAAAAAATAGATTACCGATTGCACCATCGCCTAGGATTGTTCTCGCGATTTGCGAGATAACGGTTGGTGTACCGCTCTCATAAGGAAGCGCGTAGATCCGATGGGCAAACCACGAAACACCAAGAACAAGTGAGCCAAGAATGCAGCTCATAGTAATTAAGGTGCGTCGAGCGTTAATGTGTTCTGGAGTTTTAAAGAGCATCACACCATCGGAAATCGCCTCTAAGCCGGTGAGCGATGAGCCACCATTAGCAAAAGCGCGAAGGAGGGTGAAAATCGCGGCAAAGGTGAGCAAACCTTGTTCGGAGCCAAATGGCACTGCACCTTCAACATTTGTGCTTAGCGTAGGAAGCGTTCCAACAATATCTCGGTAAATTCCCACTGCAAAAACAATCGCCATTGAACCGACAAAGAAATAGGTAGGCAGGGCAAAAGCTTTTCCAGCTTCTTTAACTCCCCTTAAGTTTCCATAGGTGAGCAAAAGGATAACTGCAATAGTCATCTGAACTTTCCACGGTGAAAGCTCTGGAAAAGTCGAAACAATTGCCGCAACCCCAGCGGCCGATTGAATAGCGAGCGTGACAACGTAATCCAAGATCAAAGCAACAGCAGCAACTTGAGCTACAACCGGACCAAAGTTTCGCCGCGAAACAAAATATGCGCCACCAGTTTTTGAATAGACAGAGATGACATTGTGATATGAGAGTGTGACGATAAGAAGAATGAGAAGGACGACAGCGGTCATCGGCATCAAAATGGAGAATGCAGCTAAGCCAAATACCGGCAAGAGCGCAATAAGAATCTGTTCACTGCCGTATGCAGAGGATGAAATACAGTCGGAGGAGAGAATTCCCAGCGCATATCGTTTGGAGAGTCGTTGGTGACTCAAGGTGTGGCGGTTTAGCGGGGCGCCAAGAAGTTTCCGTTTGATGGTGTAGAGCAACGGGTCTTTTGGATGGACGTGCTCGGCCATAACTGAAGGTTTTGGAGCGTTATCTCGCCATGCAGTTGCCACGACTACCGCTCTCTCTCGTTCTCGCCCACGCTCGCTCACAATTGCCCACGCTCGTGAACTTCAAAAGTGCACTGTATATATAGTAAAGATACTTCCGCGGAGGATAAGAGATTTGAACTCTTGAAGGGTTTCCCCTTACACGCTTTCCAAGCGTGCGCACTCGGCCGCTATGCGAATCCTCCATGCAGTTTTGGGCTGCAGGGGTAAAGATACGCGCTTAGCCGGTGGTACGGGAAAAGCCGGCACTTACTATGCTTACCCACGACCCTCCGCATGGCGATACCGTGCTGAACTCCCCCAGGGCTGGAAGGCAGCAAGGGTAGGTGCGCTCTTTCGGGTGTGCGGGGGGTCCTCACAGTTAGGCTCAACTCCATGGGTGAACCAGTAGCGCCAGATCACGGGCCGATTGCGCTCTATCGGAAGTATCGCCCTGGCCAATTTAGCGAAGTGATTGGCCAAGACCATGTCGTTACACCGCTAACCAACGCGCTCGCCTCCGGACAGATTCACCATGCTTATTTATTCTCTGGCCCTCGAGGATGCGGAAAAACCTCAAGCGCCCGAATCATGGCTCGAAGCCTTAATTGCGAAAAGGGGTCAACGCCAACCCCATGTGGCAGCTGTCAATCGTGTCGTGACCTTGCTCCTATGGGTCCAGGTTCCATTGATGTCATAGAGCTAGATGCTGCAACACATGGTTTGGTTGATGATGCACGCGAATTACGAGACAAAGCTTTCTTCTCACCGGTGCAAAGCAAATACAAGATTTACATTATTGATGAAGCACATCAACTTGGGCCAGGAGCAGCAAATGCGCTTCTTAAAGTTGTCGAAGAACCGCCACCTCATGTGCTCTTTATTTTTGCAACGACTGAACCTGATAAATTAATTGCGACTATTCGTTCGCGAACCCATCATTATCCATTTCGTTTGGTGGCGCCCGCGGTCCTTGCTGAACATTTAACAAAAATCTGCGACCAAGAAAAAGTGCAGGTAGCAAAAGGCGTTATCCCAATGGTGGTGCGCGCAGGTGGTGGATCGGTGCGCGACTCACTTTCAATTCTCGGCCAACTTTTAGCGGGCGCCGGTAAAGATGGCGTCAGTTATGAAATAGCGCTTCAACTTTTGGGATTCACTGATGGTGCCTTACTCGATGATGTAATTGATGCGCTCGCCGCTCGAGATGCACAAGCAATATTTACTACTATTGATCGGGTTATCGATTCTGGGCATGATCCGCGAAGATTTGCACAGGATTTACTGGAGCGAGTTCGAGATCTCATTGTGCTCAGTGCGGTTGCTGGTAATGAACAATCAGCGCATTCACTCTTTAGGCAACTTCCTGATGATCAATTAAAACGTATGCAGGCGCAGAGCGGTCGACTCGGCAGCAGCGCTCTTACCCATGCAGCTCAAGTAATTAGTGAGGGACTTAATCAGATGCGCGGCGCTACTGCCCCACGATTAATCCTTGAATTTACCGCTGCCAGATTGTTAATTCCCACTGTGGGCGATGAGGCTCTTCTTGCTCGGATTGAGCGACTTGAACGGAATAACAGCATCAGCTCCCCCGCACCTGCAGCGCGCCCTGCACCAACTGCCCCTGCTGCAAAAGCTGAACCAACAAAAGTTGAGCCTGTAAAGAGCGAGCCAGTGAAGAAAAAAGAGCCAGCGCCACCTGCTGCTCGAATTGAGAGTATCGATGTTGTTGGATTACGGCGGTTGTGGCCTGATGTCATTGAGAATGTAAAGGGTCGTCGCAGGTTGACCTGGACTTTGTTGAGCGCAAGCGCATCACTTGCCACTGTTGATGAATCAGCAATCACTGTGGCGATGATTAATGTTGGCGCCCGAGATTCGTTCTTGCGTTCAAATAGCGATGAAATTCTGCGTGAGGCATTTATTGAAGTTGTTGGGCTAGATCGAAAGATTGAAGTAATTATTGATCCGTCAATAAATCCAAGCTCAACATCTGCTCGCACCTCAGTCGCCGAAGAAGTTCTCGAAAATTCAACAGATTTCAATGGCTTAAGTGGCGCTGCGCTGCTAGCCAAAGAATTAGGCGCAAAAGTAATTCGCGAATCTCCGAAAGAGTAGGTTCACCAAAAATGTATGAAGGCGCGATACAAGAGTTGATTGATGAACTTGGTCGCCTTCCTGGCGTAGGCCCAAAGAGTGCACAACGGATTGCCTTCCATATTTTGCAGAGCGAATCTGTTGATATCCAGCGTCTGGTTGAAGCGATTCGTGAGGTTAAAGAGAAAGTTAAGTTCTGCGAAGTCTGCGGCAATGTTGCAGAAGATGCCCAGTGCAGAATTTGTAGAGATCCAAAGCGGGAGCTACATGCGATCTGTGTTGTCGAAGAGAGTAAAGATGTGCAAGCGATTGAAAAGACGCGCGAGTTCCGCGGTCGCTATCACGTCCTTGGTGGAGCGATTAGTCCGATTGAAGGTATCGGCCCAGAGAATTTGCGGATTAAAGAGTTAATGACCCGCCTTGCAGATGGTGCGGTTACCGAGGTAATCCTGGCTACCGATCCCAACCTCGAGGGGGAGGCGACCGCCACCTACCTCGCTCGAATGATCAAGCCCCTCGGATTGACGGTTACGCGATTGGCGAGCGGGTTGCCAGTGGGTGGCGACCTGGAATATGCCGATGAGGTCACTCTCGGGCGCGCTTTTGAGGGGCGACGAACAATTCAGTAGTAATTCTCAACATTTGAGACGCAGTGCGTCTCATTATTTGAGATATTTTTGGCTTGGGGCTATTTAGCCTGGGAGAGTTCTCCTATGTCCCTGATTGTGCAGAAGTTCGGTGGCTCCTCTGTAGCCGATGCCGAAGGTATGAAGCGGGTAGCTGCCCGAATCGTGGCAACGAGGAAAGCCGGCAACGATGTGGTGGTCGTGGTGAGCGCGATGGGCGATACCACCGATGAACTTATTGATTTAGCTAAACAGATAACTCCGATGCCAACCGGCCGTGAACTCGACATGCTGTTAACGTCGGGAGAGCGCATTTCCATGGCGCTACTTGCGATGGCAATTGGAAATCTTGGCCATGAAGCGCGATCTTTTACTGGTAGCCAAGCGGGTGTCATTACCGATTCTGTTCATGGCAAGGCGCGCATCATTGATGTCACTCCAGGTCGAATTGTTGATGCGCTTAAAGAAGGCGCAATTGCAATCGTTGCAGGCTTTCAAGGAATTAGCCAAGATACAAAAGATGTGACAACTCTTGGTCGTGGCGGATCTGACACAACGGCAGTCGCGCTCGCTGCAGCGCTCGATGCAGATGTTTGCGAAATTTATACCGATGTCGATGGTGTGTTCTCTGCTGATCCGCGAGTAGTTCCAGCTGCGCGAAAATTAAAGAGCATTACCTATGAAGAGATGTTAGAACTTGCCGCAAGTGGTGCAAAAGTTTTACATCTTCGTTGCGTTGAGTATGCGCGTCGTTTTGATTTACCGATTCATGTTCGCTCGTCGTTTAGCGGAAATGAAGGAACATGGGTTGTCAAGGATCGTCCCGAAGGAGATAGCATGGAGCAAGCAATTATTTCAGGAATCGCACATGATCGAAGTGAAGCGAAGATAACCATTGTTGGCGTTCCTGATCGAACCGGAGTTGCCGCCCGAATATTTCAGGCAATTGCAGATGTTGATGTGAACATCGACATGATTGTGCAAAACGTTTCTGCAGCTGCAACAGGGTTGACTGATATCTCTTTCACTTTGCCAAAAGCTGAAGGTGAAAAAGCAATCGCAGTTCTCAACAAGATTCAAGGCGAAGTTGGATTTGCATCAATTCAATACGATGATCAAATTGGAAAACTCTCACTAATCGGCGCAGGTATGCGATCGCACCCAGGTGTAACTGCAACTTTCTTTGCTGCGCTCTCAGAGGCTGCTGTGAACATTGAGATGATTTCCACCTCTGAAATCCGCATTTCTATTGTCTGTCGAGTCTCTGATCTTGACAAAGCAGTCCGCGCTTCACATAGTGCATTTGAGCTTGATTCCGATGCCGTTGAAGCCGTTGTCTACGGAGGCACCGGCCGATGAGTAAACCAACTCTTGCAGTAGTCGGTGCAACCGGTGCGGTAGGCACAGTTATGCTCGATATTTTAAGCAACCGTGAAAATGTCTGGGGCGAGATTCGCCTTATTGCATCTACTCGCAGCGCTGGTAAGAAGTTGATGTGCCGGGGAGAAGAGCTCACCGTCATAGCGCTCACTCCAGAAGCATTTGATGGCGTAGATGTTGCGATGTTCGATGTGCCTGATGAAGTCTCTGCTGAGTGGGGCCCCATTGCTGCTACACGCGGAGCGGTAGTTGTAGATAATTCTGGTGCATTTCGAATGGATAAAGAAGTTCCGCTGGTCGTGCCCGAAGTAAATCCAGGTGATATCAAGAGACGTCCAAAGGGAATCATTTCGAATCCCAACTGCACAACACTTTCGATGATTGTTGCTGTTGGCGCGCTCCATCGTGAATATAACGTTAAAGAATTAGTTGTCGCCTCCTACCAAGCGGCATCAGGCGCTGGGCAATCGGGAATCGACACTCTTCACGCTCAGTTAAATGAAGTGGCAGGTAAAGATTTAGGTTCGGTAGCCGGTGATGTTCGAAAAGCAGTCTCTGATCTTGGGCCTTTCCCAGCGCCACTTGCCATGAATGTGATTCCTTGGGCCGG
>Ga0214917_10003859_pt1 | contig 17076 bp, 20 predicted proteins | sample LL_1208_BB_MetaG_FD_177983 | JGI IMG/M metagenome (GOLD analysis project Ga0214917, IMG submission 177983) | Freshwater microbial communities from Lake Lanier, Atlanta, Georgia, United States - LL_1208_BB | ecosystem: Environmental > Aquatic > Freshwater > Lake | place: USA: Georgia | collected... | reverse complement strand
GAATTTCTCTTTGTAACCAAATCAGGTTGCGCAGATTTAAACCGTGCTTGGAATGAACAAGGTAGTAGGCAGCGCCCTTGACCTTGAGCCTCTTTTTAAGCGTGGAGATTCTGGGAAGATTGGATCGAAAATGAGTTGCTAAAAAAATAACGGTTGCCTTGCCGTTGGGATCGAATAAGTCTCGCATGTTGATCGTCCTATCTATGATCTAGAAATTACGTACTAATCCTTGATTAGTTAACTTTCTAGAGGATGAGTCTTAAGCTGGGTTAAAGAGAATTGGAGCAAACAGGTTCCCATCCATCGGTTTCGGTTAGTTAACAGGCTAGTCGCGTAAGCCAATGGATTTACTCGAATGAGGCTTGAGTGCGGGAAGCACAAAACCATCTGCGCCCTCCCCATAACCATCAAGTAGCGCATCGTTCATTCGGCGATTCGCTGGATTCAGAAGCGTCTCTGTCAAACCCAAAATTTCATCTTGAGCATGATTGATCTGAACCGCAATAAAACTTAAAAACTCTTTGAGATCCGTATAAGGTTTCAAAAAATCTCTTATCGAGTTCGGTATTGTTTGCGGCAAACAGATTGCGGCATAGTGAGCCGTAGATGTAGCAGCTGATTCCGCCACGGCTAATACATGGAAGTTTAGTATGGCTAAGGACTCAGTTATGGCATCACGAATGTAGTAAGCGTAGAGGCTATCGTCATTGAAGCGTGAGGAGATCTCTAGGCTTGGGTTCTTAGCGCGCCAAAGTTCAACAGAAGGTACACTGTGGCTAAATTTGAGCGCGAAGAATTCACGGATTAAATTGATGAGCTGAACCTCGTTTCCATGAGGCGTCTGCATGTCAAAGTGGCATATTAGATCTTCGACAACCTCGACGGATGTGTTTCTATGCATAGCAAGAACGATGTAAGGGTTAAAGACCTTCCCATGTGATATAGCTTCCATACTTTGTAGCCTCTAGTTGAACATTTATAACGCAGGTTGAATCAACCTGCATGAAAGCCGCTTAGACAGATTCAGTAATTACAGTGGTTACATCATCGACGGCTAATTCCGATGTCGCTGATGTAAGTACAACCCCACTGTGTTCCGGTTGGGGCTGCAGGCTGATTGCGCTTTTTGGCGGGCGTGTCTTCCAGTAGTACTTGTCGTACCAAGCCGTAAGCCTAGCAGTGACTTGGGCTTCTGCTGCCGTGCCATAGTCGTTTAATACTTGATCACAAGCCTCATAGTTAGGATTTCTGAGAGTTGGATCTTCAACACCGGTTTGCTCGGCCCACTCCTGGTTTTCCTCTAGCGTTGTTTTAAACCTTAGGCAGCTACTCGTCCTCCAATCAAGCTCATGATAGGTTTGAAGCAGTTGCGCTAACTCTTTCATGGCAGCCTCAGTCAAATTGAAGCCAGCAATGATCGTCGCAGCGTACTTCATTAATAAAAGATCATTCATGTAGATATCACTTTGAGTGACGAGGTAATGCGTTGGGCAGGTAACGCTTTCTTCTTGCCCGCCTCCGGCAATCAGTGTCAGACAATTAGTGAGTTGTTCAACAGATCTTGAATGGCGGCCACTGGCCTTGTAATAAATTCCGTCTGATATGTTGAGCAGCCTCTTTAAGTCCTTTAACTTGGGCAACTCCGACTCGAATTGCACCTGCATGAGGACAATCGTGGACTTGCCGTAGGGCCCGAGAAATTCATTCATGGATAACTCCAATGGTGGTGTGCGCATCGACGAAGCGCAGCTTCAAATTGATTGAAGGCGTAGCCGCCTCCGATATCCTCGGAGGCGTTTTTACTAGCGGCTCTTCTTGGTCGTGATCGTGGCTTGCACCTCGATCGCCTCTCGATCTGCATCGGGTAAGAGGTCGCGATTGGTTTCAAGCAGCAGCTTTTTTGTGGCCTCAGGCATGGAGGGATCCTGAGCCAACTTCTTCTTAAAGTTGCGCAGTCCAGCTTCAAGCACAGGTACATCTTGTCTAAATTGGGCAAGGAGTATTTTCAGTACCGCATCCTCGCGACCTTTTCCAAGATCGTAGGCGCCCGCCACTTTGTAGTCACCACGCCCTGCGTCATACTTGGTGAGGAAGACCACAAACTCGCCTGACTCTTCCTCAGACTGGTCAGCAGATCGGTGTTGCCACACCTGCTGGTCGTAGTCAAAGGCATCTTTGGATGCGATGGCTGTCCATTTCATGAAGTCGCGTAAAACTTTCATACGCTTTTTACTCGTGGACTCGCCTTCTTTAGCTGCAAGCTGGCGCGCTTCAATGTCTCGGATCTTGCTGACCCCTCCCCGACGCTTTAAGTAGGCAGGGATATCCTCAGCAGCCAGATCCTCCTCTTTGCAGACCTCAAGTACCTGAGCGTAGCGAGACGCTGAGCTCTTGTCCGCCCGAATTACAAAGCGCGCCATCACATTGATCGCCGTAGCGTCCGTGCGGATGCTCACCCCGGTCTTTTCTTTAAAGTCAGCTCGAATTGCAGCCAAGATCTCTTTGGCCTGCGGCTGCTGCTCGATGCGAGTGGCGATACTGTAGACCGCTGCCAACATGTCGTAGAGGTGTTGATTGCCGCGCTCGACCACCTCAACCTGATAGCGATTACCCTCTTGATAAAGATCTAGCGCCTCCTGCACAAAGCGATCAACAACGGGATCGCGCTTTTGCTTATCCGAGGGACGAACCACGAGCGATTGGTTGCTTGTGAAGGAAGGCGTAAATGCACTGAGATCGAAGGTTTCGATATCGAAGTCATCATCGGCCTGGGTATCTACTGCCATCATCACGGGGGGTGGTGCTTTTACGGTGTGGCGCAAGGCGCCATTAGGTTTGCTTTGCATATCCAAGTCCTTAAGAGTTGAGTTGCTAGACGGCACAGGTCCGTCCGCGCACAGACTAGGATTGAGCTGCGTTAATGCAGCGAGTTTGAGCGCTGCATTAACACTTTTTTATGGACGCTTAAAAAGATCAATCACTTAGCGACGTTCCTTGATCGCCCCATTACCCCCAATAGTTGATCAGTACATTTGCTTAATCGGTTTATTCACAGCGAGGAAAGCCAGTGACTTAGCATTGATGAACAATCTCATACGATCCAATGAGCAACGTTTGAATCATGATGATCAACACAACCATCAGTGCTTCCCATATTTGTTGGATCGCACTTTTACGAGCTAGCGCCGATTATTGGTGGATCTGTATGGAGGATGGCGATTGCCTTGACCCAAGGCTTGTTCAGGTATGGAAAGATTTTGGGAACTTATTTCGATATGAAACCCTAAGCGACTGGTGGGAGGCACGCGGTCAGAACTGCTTTGAATCTCGCCAAGCATCGCTACCTGAGGTATCGGAGGTGTTTTTACCTGAGGGGCTAAGGTTGATCTCAACCGCAACAAACAAGCGTGTGGCGCAGCGATTGCTATACGTATCGATCGATACCGACCTAGTCCTTAAACATCAGCATGCAGATCTTGGCAAAGCGCTTGCACTCCTTGCCAAGCAACATAAGCGCGAGACAAACACCATACGCTATCCCCTCATGCCCTTGGATAGCAAAAGCAGAAAGAAGCTTGTCCCTAGTTATCAAGCCATCGTGCTTGACCAGTATGCGCGAGGCTGCAGCACTGAAGAGCCTGCACATCGCTGGGGCTGCTATGAAATGGGACGCAAGCTTGGCATGGGATCAGATGCCCCCATAAGCAGAGCACTGAACCCGGACCGAGAACGCAAGCGCCAAGTCAATGTTCGCTCCCTTTTTTGCCAGGCGAAGAAAGGGGCGCAGGCACTAATCGCTAATGTTGAAATTGGCAGGTTTCCATCAAAGAAGGTCGTATCGCCAATGCCTCGATGGACTGATAGGCAGTATCAAAAGCGAAATCAAAGCCTTTGGCAAAACCGCTGGAGCATGCCTGCTTGGCTTGCAAAGGAGCAGCGCTTTTTTCTTGGCGCACAGGCAACGATTCAAAGTGTCCCCAACTACCTTAAAAGCCTTGCAGCCCTAGTATCGCTGGCGCCGCAAGGACTTGGTATGTGAGCGTTATGAAAGTCCTTTGCGTTTTTCACGATAGATCCTTGCGTGAGCCTCCTCATCCCTGATGCGCTGACGATGCGCCTGAACCTCTGGATCATCTTCATCGATGAGGCCGACCGGCCGATAGCCCTCTACTACCTTGGCATTTAAGCGCCAAAAGGGGTTGTCGGTCTCTGTGCGCATGGCTTGTTCGACCACAAGCTTTCGATCAACGCCCAGCGCATGCCTAAAGAAGATCGCATCGTGGACGCAGGCTAACGGATCGAACCCCATCTCCGCGGTCGCACGCCTTACGATATTCATCACTTGGGTCTCGCCCGTTTGGTAGAGCAGTGCAAGCACCTTGGCCCGTGATGGCCGACCCGAGGCCGTCTGAACGTGGGGACGTTGAAGGACGAAAGGGAAATGTGTTTTAACGCACTCAAAAAGATAGTGATCAAGCGCGTTTTGCTCGGCCACAAATTGTTGAACTAACCAATGGTTAAAGAAGATGGTTCGCCACGCCTTCTTCTTTAGGATATTTACAAGCGCAGGGTTGGTCCACTCGCCTGAGCTGTCTCGCCAACCTTGCGAGGTCAGTCGTGCACCAAATCCCAGCGCCGTAATGGCTTGCTTGACCAATCCAAGACAGAATTCACCGCTCAGCTCTTCCTCACCGGTAAACACATAGCGTGCAATCGTGACCAAGAAGTCACGCTTATCTTCAACGTAGCAGACCGATGACTTGAAGGCCTGCCTTACCGATTGAGTGGATTGATGGGCTGAAAGAAACTCCCGCGCAAACCCTAATTTCCAAGCGACAACGCTGCAGTTAATGTCGTACTCCACGCAATCGCCCAACATGGCGCGCCTTAGCTCTTTGTTTACATTTTGAACACTTACGCCTTCGTAGTAGGTTCTGCCAAACGGACTCTTCTTTTGTCGTTGGCGGTAGATGCCGTTATTGGCACTCGCCTTGTTAAGAATCCACTTCGCTTGAACCGCTGCGGTTGCTCGCGCAGAAGCTGGCATTTTGACGCTGCCCCCACCCAACCAAGCCATGTAGGCGCGAAGCGATGACAAGTCAATCGGTACGAGGTCATAGCCCCTTTTGACGACTTGGGGTGCTAGATCGCCAATGGTCCATTGCGCTGGTGCTTGAAAGGTCATTTTGCCTGTAGGCGCCCTAGCGCCCGTAGCAGTGCCTAGGACTTGATGCGCGCCAGCGGTTTGAGCACTGGCTGCGCTCGAGGTGACCAACTTGGCTAGTGGCGTTAGCTTGACCTGCGACACGGCCTTCGAAAACTTATCGCCTCGAGTTACGACCTCAATCAAGGCCAATCCGTTAGCGCTAAGCCAAGCGTGCAAGCGTTGTTTGTTAGGACCGATCTGACCGCCTCGATTAGCCAACTCGTGTAAGGATAGATCGAATAGGCCAAGCCTGCGTTGGGCGATGCTTTGATTTCGGTGAAAGGACGCAATCAACATGGCCTCTAGCTGCGATACATACTTATCCAGCGCTCGCTTTGCGCTGCGTTCAGGACGTGGAAACGCAGCCTTTAACGCATCAAGCACTTTGCTATCAACTTGTAGCTTCATCCCGCGTTCCCTCCTCAGCGCTTGATTGGAAAATCTTTAGAAACCGTTTTATTTATAACCAATCTAAAGATTTGTGTACTTCGATAAACAATGCCTTGATATGCAACGGTCAGGTTTGACGGCGTGAATACTGACTTTTCCCGTTTAAAAAAGTCACACACATATAGTAAATAAGTTGCCCTTGCTTAGGCAATTAAATGCAGGCGTAAGTCAGATGCAGTTATATCTAGGACATGGCTTGACCTGAGTACCTAGTGCAATGATGTACAAGAAAAGAGTCAAAGGATAAAAAAGAGAACAGTCCTCTGGTCTTACTGATCAAGATTTTTCGAATTTACCAATCCGATCAGGTGGCTCGCGATGCGCTGAATACTTGTGTGAAGACTTGCTCGTAGCAACGTTAGCGGCCTCGTCAATCACATAGCGCTGCTCCAGCTGCGTAACAACCTGAGCCACAAGCTCTTGGACATCCATACCCAAGTGGCGGCACAGCGTGATCAGCTCTGCTGCGGTCAGGCGGCGCTCGCCGGTTTCTATTTTTGCAATGAACGACTGAGGCAATCCCAGACGGGCAGCCAGCGTCGCTTGGGTAAGTGCCTTGGCTTTTCTATGATCTCGCAATAGCCGCCTGATGGTCGAATCCAGCACCGCTACATCGCCCTGCATGGCTTGGTGTCGACGCGTTCGAGAAAGGCTAGACCTTCCGCTTGGGCCACTGCACGTAGTAAAGCGGTGCTCTGCATCGCTGGGCAAGTCTGAACTCACCAAAGTGGCCCCCAAGCACAGCGGCCTTGACCTATTTGCACTATGTGGCTCGTCACCACAGGTCTGCGCGCTGTGCAAGCACTTGGGATGCGGGGTTAAACCGCGCTAACGGGCCCGCAGCGCGTTTTTTAGCGCAGCCATAGTACGCAACGATGCTAAGCGGCTGATAGCGCACTTACGGGGCTTACAGCACCCACGCCAACAGACGATGCGCTCATGGCACTAGGGCTAAAGGCCCCGGGGCTGTAGGCGCTTGCCGTCATTGGGGGCAAGATAGGTTGTGAGGTCGGCAGCGGTGCGCGTACGCCCGCGCTTCGGGTTGCAATGGGTGGCGACGTGAGCTTATCGCGTATGGACAAGGCACGTGATGGGCGCTTGAGCGGTGCCTTCGGGGTCTTGCTCGGTGGGCTCAGCTTTGGGGGCGCGGTGGGCGCCTTTTGGGGCTTGACCGGTTTCGCTGGCTTGGCTGGTTTCGCAGGCTTAGCAGGCTTTGAAGGTCTTGTTGGTTTGGCAGGCTTGGTGGGCTTCACCGCCCCCGTGGCTCGCTTGGCGCGCGCTCCGGTTTGCATGATTGCCGCTTGCTGGGCTGCTTGTGTCTGCTGAAGTGACAGTGCCTTGAGTTCTGCCCAGACCTTATCGGAAATGATGCGCCAGAGGCCCAATTGCTCCTCGGCGCTGGCAAATTCTATTAATCGCATAGTTGCTCTCCTTTTGTTATATTTTTATTTATGCAAAAGGAAGAAAAACACGCTCAAATCGAGGCCTTAGCGTGTGATTCAAATGCGCCGAACCACGCGCGCTGGGCCGACCCACCGGTAAGTACCTCGGCAACCATCGGGCTCATGTGGCGTTGGATTTACGCAGACTCAAGGTCTTTCGCGCTGCTCCTTCAAGGCTTGACTCGATCTGCAAGTCAAGTTCACCATCGGCAACAGCCAATCGCACGCTCTCAAGCGCTTCAATCAATTCGCTGTGATCCGAGGCTTCAATGGCGTTGCGACCTTTAACGACTTCCACGACTTTGCTGCCATAACGAATCGCAAGGCAAAAGCGCCCATGTACACCCTTCCACCACCAGGGCGACACGCGCTTGGGTACCGACTGCGTGGTGCGTTCACCGGTGACAGCATCGCGCACCCTTTTAAGTTTCAACGGTGCGTAGCGTTCACCTGAGGCTTGAGCACGGGCAAGCTCGAGTTGCTCATCGAGCTTTCTGCAAAGCTTGATCCGGCGAATCTCGCGGGGACTTAGCGAAGCGCGTCGATCGGCGCTAACAAACTTGAGTTTTTGTAGCGGCATCATCATCAACTCCTTTAACGTTTCTGGAGTCATAACAATACTGTCGATCTATTGGTTTGGACAACCTAACGTGATGGCAACCTGGCCCACTACCTGGATGTTCTTGACAGGCTCAGCAATACGCTACAACCCTCGATATAGATAGGTTGTCAGGTCAGACTAGTTAATAAGACCATGATCCTCTGTAAATCGGTCTTAGTGGGTAAGTTAAACATTCGTTTCGATTGCAATCTATAAACGATCCGAGCAAAGTATCGAAGAAAAAAAAGTCACACACATATAGTAGTTATGTTCTCGTTGCTAGCGAAATGTGGCCCAGATCTGAGCATCAATGAGAAAAGAAGGCATGGCCTCAAGCAATCCCTCCTCTGTCCTTTTGTACATGGCACGACTTTAGTGAGCGATTCTCAATTTTTACTCTCAGATCAGACTCACCCTGTAAGGGCTCTGCAGTGCGCCTGCAAGTCCTGGTCTCTGATGAAACCGCACTGACTGGCACCACCCCCATAGTGCGCTCGGCACACCTGTGCCTATCCGCACGCTGCGCGATCAATCAACGACCAGCCAAACCCCTCTCTAATGGGTCTCCAGATTGTCGTGGAATCGCTGTCCAGATCCTCATGGAATCACTGTCCAGATCCTCGTGGAATCGCTGTCCAGTTGCGCGTGGAATACGCAGCCCGAGAAAATGCTCGCCGACCGCTGGGTCTGTTCCGTCGCGCGGCTTCAGCGCTGGCGCACTGTCGGCGAGGGGCCGCCATTCTTAAAGATCGTTGGGAAAGTCCTGTACCGGCTCAAGGACATTGAGGCCTACGAGAAAGCCAGCCTGGTACGGAAGGTGTTCTGAGTGTTCACCCTGGGAGGCCCCGAACGGCTAGGAAATTGTTCGAACGATTTGGAATTTTCGAACTGATCGTGGCGGGGAGACTACAGCTGCACTAACTTGCTAAGGTCAAAATAAATCAAGTTCTGGTGAGGTCGAGGATTCAAACTTTCTGTAAGAGTTTTACAGAAATTGCTGCGCGTGGCGCCACACGCTACAATTAGTACATGATCCGAAGTTTCAGGCACAAGGGCGTTGAGCGCTTCTTCAAATCCGGTTCGCTTGCCGGGATCCAAGCTGCTCATGCCCCGCGCCTGGCTCGGCAACTATCAGCACTAGATGCCACATCGCGGCCAGAAGACATGAACAGACCCGGCTGGGACTGGCACCCCCTGAAGGGCAGCCTTTCTGGTCACTGCTCAGTAAGCGTTAACGGCAACTGGCGTCTGACTTTTACGTTTGAAAACGGCGATGCCGTGCTGGTCGACTACCAAGACTACCACTGAGGTGATTATGAGTTCGATGTTTAACCCCCCCCATCCTGGCCTCACCCTCAGGGACGACATCCTGCCTGCGCTGAACCTGCAGGTTGGCGAAGCTGCCGCCCAGTTGGGAGTCGACCGCACGACGCTGTCCAAAGTACTCAATGGAAGAGCAGCGATCAGTCCCGCGATGGCACTGCGCATTGAGCATTGGCTTGGCAGAAATCACGGTGGGGCCGCTGAGGTATGGCTAGCGCAGCAAACCGCTTTTGACTTGTGGCAGGCTCGCCAAGCAACGAAGGCTTCAAAAGCCTTATCCCGGGTTAAGGCTCTCAAGCTGCAATCTGTTTGATCAGTTTTTGCGTAACTTTAAGTACGGTTCGAAGGTCAACAGGTTTTGAGCAGAAAGCGGTTTGAGCACGGTTTTGGGGGTGTTTTCGGCGGGGTGAGGAGCTTCAGGGTGTTAAACGTGATTGATGACTACAACCGAGAGGCCTTGGGCATGGAGATCGACTTCTCGCTGCCCTCTGAACGGGTCATCCGTGCCCTTAAACAGATCATCGAGTGGAGAGGCAGATCCTTATGATGAAAATCGCTCCGATTTTCGTCAATAAAATCAACGGGTTACAAAGGCTAAACCCCATCGTGTAATAAAACGTGTAACGCGAATCTTATGCTGTGGCTGGGCGGGCATGACCCAACCTTGAGGTAATTTGCCCGAAAAGAAGCAAAGCTCCATTTATGAGAACAAATCGCGCTGCACTGGCCAGAAAAAAGGCAATGGTAATCTATGCAGTGCTGACCGCTTTATTCGTTTTTATCTTCGGCGGGCTCATGCTCGGAGACTGGTTTTTGTCGAGCCTTAGATTGTGATTTAAGTGTACGAGTGCATGGTCGTGAAGAATAATTGAAAGGGGCCTCCAAGATGCTAAGGACTTGCCATAATTTTCAGGATTTCCGGCGACTCGCTAAGCGTCGTTTACCTGGCCCCATCTTTAATTACATCGATGGTGGCGCTGACGATGAAGTGACATTACGCAGAAACACCACCTCATTTGAACATGTAGATCTGCTTCCATCTGTGCTGTGTGGGGTGTCGACGGTTGATCTCTCCGTGACGGTGATGGGCCAGAAACTTGCGCTGCCGATCTATTGTTCTCCCACGGCGCTGCAGCGTCTCTTTCATCACGAGGGGGAGAGAGCTGTGGCGGCCGCTGCAGAGAAATTTGGAACCATGTTTGGTGTCTCGTCGCTGGGGACGGTCTCGCTTGAGGAATTGCGGAAAAAACATAAGAACCCACAGGTCTATCAGTTCTACTTTCACAAAGATCGCGGTCTGAATTCTGCCATGATGTCTCGGGCTAAAGATGCTGGTATCGAGGTCATGATGCTCACAGTCGATTCAATCACTGGGGGTAATCGAGAGCGTGATCTCCGAACGGGCTTTTCAATTCCTTTTCGTCTAACGCTGGGGGGCATTGCGCAGTTTGTGATGAAGCCTGCTTGGGGTATCAACTATATTACCCACGAGCGCTTTCGGCTGCCGCAGCTCGAAGAGCACGTCAGGATGGATGGCGGATCAAGCTCAATCGGAGGCTATTTCACCAATATGCTGGACCCCTCGATGACGTGGAATGACGTTGAGAGGATGGTCGCGGAATGGGGCGGAAAGTTCTGTTTGAAGGGCGTGATGACGGCGGAGGACGCTCGACATGCAGCAGACATTGGCTGTGCAGGCATCGTGCTGTCCAACCACGGCGGCCGCCAGCTCGATGGTTCTCGCACCGCTTTCGATCAACTGGGCGAGGTGGTGGATGCTGTGGGTGACCGTATCGATGTGATGATGGATGGTGGTGTGCAGAGGGGTACCCATGTGGTGAAGGCGCTCTCAATGGGTGCTAAGGCCGTTGGGATTGGCCGGGGTTACCTCTATGCTTTAGCCGCTGCTGGCCAGCTCGGGGTAGAAAGGGCGTTGGCTCTGTTTAAGGCGGAAATCGAGCGGGATATGAAACTGATGGGGGTTACTCGGGTTGGGGATCTCAGCCGAGCGAATTTGAGGATGTCTCATCCAATCCGTTGATGGGTGGTGCTTCTTCTTTTTAAAGTCGGTCCCCAACCACCCTCTGCCCATGTGCTGTCCGGAAACAGGACAGCAAAAGAGTGTGGCCTGCTCAGGATCATTTCCGCGATACTCCTCGGCCCCATGATCAGGGTTGAGAAAATCATGCTTTCAGCTCACTAACCCCCCCTCTCTCTCTCAGCTGGTTTCGGGGGTTAGGGCAGCGAGGCCAACAGCCCAAAACAAAACACAGCGCGTGGTGGAGGCCCGGGCAAGCTCATGTGACCATGAGCAAGTTAGTGCAGTTAATTTTGGTGGCACAGAAGAATCGAACTCTTGATCTGCGCGGAGAGAAAAAACTTTTCGGAATTCTGTGGTGGCGATTCAGGGATTCGAACCCCGAACCTGGGGGTTATGATTTCGTTGCTCTAACCAACTGAGCTAAGTTGCCACGATTGATGAATTTTACAAAAAAACAGATTCCGCTACAACCCGCGCCAGGCCTAGCGCTTTAGCGATTTCGTGTACGCTGTTTCTTGATGAAAATTGATCCGTTTCAACGATTCCTTGACGCTCAGGACCCTGTTTATCCAGAGGTCTTAGCAGAATTGTCCTCGGGTAAAAAATCCAGTCACTGGATATGGTTCATTTTCCCGCAGCATGTAGCGCTGGGTATCAGTGATCGCGCCAAGCGCTACGGACTCTATGGGCTAGAGCAGGCCTGCGAGTACTTTGAGCACCCTGTGCTGGGTACCCAGAAAGGATACTCTCACTAACCCCCGTTCAATCAGTACGCCCCAGGACACCCCATTTTTGAGAGGCGTACCTAGCCTTGCTCAGGTCAACAGGTTTTGAGCAGAAAGCGGTTTGAGGACGGTTTTGGGGGTGTTTTCTCCGGGGCGAGGTCAACAGCCCAAAGCAGAAAGCCCCGCGTGGTGCGGGGCTCCGGGCATGCTCATGTGGCCATGAGCAAGTTAGTACAGGTAATTTTGGCGGAGCAGAAGCGATTGTTTAACTAACTCGCTCAGTTTTCTGACCCCCTGTTTTTGGTGGGGTCGGGGATTCGAACTCATCAATCTCCAGTGTTCGCCCCTGATCCAATTGGTACGGCGGCCGTCATCCTAGGCGCCCGGCCCAAAGATGACCCAGACTGACGTATCTGGGGTGTGGTTCTCGAATCGATGCGCCTCACCCTTGGCCGCAAACAGCATATCACCAGAGGAAAACTTCACTCGATCTTCCCCGCGAACAAAATCACCATTGCCGGAGACAACGACATACACCTCGTCACGATCATGTGGGACTTGCGGATCGGGGTTGGGGGGGCGATACCAACGTGCCTCTAGGCCTGGGGTTTTCAAGACCTGCTTGCTCAATCGGTTCGCAGGCATGGGTTGCGCATCCGCCTGTTCAATGGCGACGCGTGTGGGATATTTTTGATCGGTCATGGCTTTACGTAGCTGTTGATATACGCCTCAGTCAGAGCATCTTGCAGTGACCGATTGGCTGCATATCCAGCCAGCGTCGCCGGACGCTGGACACCTGACATCAGCCTTGGGCAAGGTTCGGGCTCGCCCAGCACCGTGGTCACGGGAATACGCTCGGCGTAAATGGGCAATTCATAGTCCTCATCATCGTCCACCACACCGCGCGCGCGGATCTTGGCCGACGCTTGCTCAATGTCCATAGCTATCACCGAGGTCGCTTTAATCTCCTGTGCGCTGGCTGGCCGCAGCCCAGCGGTACGCTGCGGATACAGCCGATCAACCATCATGACCAACGCACGCTCTTTCTCTTGTGGGTCCACAACCAATTTGGCTTTGCCGAAGGCCATGACCGATCGATAATCGGCCGAGTGATTGAACCCCGAACGCGCCAGGACCAAAGAATCCAGATGCGTGACGGTCAGACAGGCCGGCTCACCATGGGCAAGATTGCGCAACATGCGACTGGCGCTACTGCCGTGCCAGTAAAGGCGACTGCCTTCGCGCCAAAAGAAGGTCGGCGTACAAAAGGGCTGCCCTTCAATGACATAAGACACATGGCAGAGCATGGCTGCGTCCAGCAAGGCATGCACCGTGGCGTGGTCATAAAAACCTCGGTCGTGTCGTCGCTTGACCTGATTACGATCCGATACCGGATAGCCGGCTTGCATTTGTTCGCTCATGTTTACGATGACTCCTTCATCACATTCAGCATGGCCGTGCCTAGCCCTGCCGCTCCCTTCGCGATCAGAGTGTCCGCTGCATTCAGGCGATCCCGCGGCTCACGGTTTTGACTCAACTTGGCTTTGCCCTCTATCCGGGTTATGGCGATTTCGATACCCACGATCGCTTTGAGCATGCCGTCAATGTACTCGGGTGTGGAATCACCCATCTTCCAGGGTTTGGGTTCGCTGGACTCATGGGTACGTGTCAGGCGTGCAACGACGCCACGCACGAAGCGCTCCTCATCCATCACTGACAGGCGGCCATGCAGATGCACCACTTCGTAGTTCCAGGTGGGCACCTGCCGGTGGGTTTCGTGCTTGCTTGGGTACCAGTTGGGCGATATGTAGCTCTCGTTGCCGCGAAAAATCACCAAGACGTCTGCGCCCTCCTGGCACTGCTGCCAAACTGGATTGGCACGGGCAACGTGCGCCGTGAGCTGTCCAAGCGCACCTTGACCGGCATCGAACTCAAATGGAATGTGGTTGGCGTCCAGCCCATCGGGCCCAAGGGTGACCAGCGCTCCGAGCGGGTGTTCGCGAATGATGGTGTGAAGATCTTGCGAATGCTTGATGGCGAAATGTGCCGGGATGTACATCGGGCTTCTCAGAAGGTTGACGTGAATGACTGAATATTGCAATCAGACTGGATTTCATAGAAGATCCACTTTTGTATAAATCGTGATACCAGTTGAAAGCGCATCAATCTTCCGCCAGCGATCGGATCTATGAGTCGATTCGATCCCGAATCGACTCGGGAGCTATGAGAGCTGGCGAAAAACTGCCGTCTACCCGGTTGCTTGCCGCCGACCTTGGGGTTTCCAGGAGCACGGTGGTGGCCATCTACGAACAGTTGGCAGCCGAGGGGTACATCGAGACGAAGGCAGGCGCGCGGGCCCGGGTATCGCTGGGTCTGAAGCCGCTCTCGCCTCAGAGGCAGGCTTCAGCCGCTAAGCGACCTCATCAGGTCGCTTCAATATCCGCTTATGGCAAGCGGATTGAAGTTTTGGCGCTTCCGCAACCCCCTGTTACAGACCCTGCGCACATTAATTTCTTGTATGGGGCGATTGCCGACGAAGATTTTCCGAAGCTCGCCTGGCGCCGACACTACAACCGCGCTCTGATGCGCAGGCAACAGCACCTCTACTATGGAGCCACCGCGGGCGAGCTTCAGCTGCGAGAGGAACTTCAAGCCTACCTGTTGAGGGCGCGTGGCCTGCAATGCACGGCCGAACAGATACTGATTGTGCAGGGTGCACAACAGGGACTCGAACTCTGCGCCAGGCTTCTTGTGGATCCAGGCGATAAGGTAGTGATGGAGGAGCCTTGCTACCTGATGGCACGCCTCACCTTCGAATCGGTAGGCGCCAACATCATTGCAACGCCGGTGGATGAGCATGGCCTTGTGACCGCAGACCTGCCCAAAACACGCAGCACTTTGGCCTACGTGACGCCCTCACATCAATTCCCGCTGGGATCAGTGATGTCAATCAGCCGCCGCCAAGCGCTGCTGGCCTGGGCTCATCGCCATTCGAGCTGGATCATTGAGGACGACTATGACAGCGAGTTCCGCTACGGGCTGAGACCTGTCGATCCGCTTCAGTCGCTGGATACCCGCAGCTGTGTGATCTACGTCGGCACGTTCTCGAAAGCGCTCTCTCCACAATTGCGGATGGGCTACTTGGTGCTACCCCCCGCGCTGGTTACAACATTTCGGCATGCAAAGCAGTTGGCCGACCGGCATGCGCCCACGCTCGACCAGGTGGTGCTGGCCGAACTTATTCGGAGTGGTACCTATGAAAGGCACCTGCGACGACTAAAGCGGGAAAACGAACGCCGCAGAGGAGCGCTCGTGGAAGCGATTGCCAGGTGTTTTGGATCTCGCGCACACGTGGAGGGCACAGACTCAGGACTTCATGTGGTTGTCTGGCTTCGCGATATTCCTAGAAGCGCCGAGCAGCAAACCGTCGAAAAAGCCAAAGCACAAGGCGTCGGGATCTGGCCTGTTTCTCCGCTGTATGCCGAAGGACAAAGATATAGAAAGCAGCGCTGTGCCGGCTTCGTTCTGGGCTACGCCAGCTTGAAGGAAGCGGATATACACAAAGCCATCCGATTGCTGGCCGCTGCATTGCCTGAGGCTGATGGGGAGAGACGGAGACTGCACAGATGATTTGTGGGTTCGAATCCCCACAGCCCGAACCCCGCATGAATTATGGATTTCAGCAAAAGCCCCTGACTTTTTCGCGGCAGTACGGCGGCGGGATTTACGGCTAAATCGCGTAAATCGTTGTTCTAATCGGATTTTAGAAATCGCTCAGTCAGGTGGTTTTGAGCAAAACAGCGTCTCAATCGCGCTCAAGCGGCCGTCAAGGCAACCAAGGCGCTCTCAGGCGTTCGGTCACCCAAGCTTCGGCCCTTCGACGCACCAGCGAGCCAACGCCTGTTTTCCGTCCTGTGGCCTCCTTGGTGGTGCTTTCCGTCTGGCGCCTGAGATTCTCAAGTGGCTGGATCGTCAGGGCGAACGCAGCCATGAACTGGCCATGCAGGACAAAGCCCTGGAATTCGAAAAGCTGCGAGGCGCCCAGCGCATGTCGGAACTCAGCGCCACGGCGGATGCTGCCTGGAACAGCTCTCCAGCCAAAAGTTGATACGCCCTAATGAACCCTTCGGTTCGGGCAAAAGTCAACTGGTGCAGCCTTCCGCGGGTCGCTTCGAACCGTGGATCGAGCATTGACGGTCAAGTTGTCCATTGGCATTATCTGCCATTGCATCTTAGTGAGGAGATTGGTATGCCTACGCGTAACGTTGTGCTGACCAACTATCAAGCGTCCTTTGTGGAGCGTCTCGTCAGCACGGGCCGGTATCAAAACGCCAGCGAAGTCTTGCGAGAAGGCTTGCGCATGGTGGAGCAACGTGAAGCCGAGGATGCTTTACGCCTGGAGGCCCTGCGCAACGCGGTCAGGGTCGGCATTACTGACATGGAGCAGGGGCGGTACGCCACCTTTGAATCGGGTGCTCAACTCAGAGGTCACTTGGCGTCCGTGGCCTCGAAGGCTATCGCAGGTGCATGAGACAAGGTTGGACAGTTCGGCTCGGTCAACAGGCTGAACAGGACTACGTTGATATCCTGCAGTGGACAACCAAGACCTTCGGAGAGGGCCAGGCCAGCACCTACGCAGAAACCATGGCGCTTGCGATCGAGGTTGTGGCGGAGCGACCTGATGTTCTGGGCGCCAGAGCACGCGATGACATTCAACCAGGCATTCGGACCTTGCACGTCGCGCGGCAGGCTCGTGCTGGGCGACACTTCGTGGTGTTCCTTGTGGCTGGGTCAGTCATCGATGTTCTGAGGCTGCTTCACGACAGCATGGATCTGCCACGACATTTGCCTGCGGCCAACGATCACTTGCCTTGACGCACAGCCGCCAACGGCATGCGTGGGGCTGTTTTTGGGCGGCGCGACAGATGCGTATTCGTGCGCAAGCATAAGGAAACCGCTGCAAGGGGTCCAGCGTTCCGCGTTTTTCCGCAAGGTAGCCATGGGGCCAGTCAGGAGCCCATAGCAAAAGGATCTGCTTGGTGCGGAGCTCTGAGCGCCGGACAACTCGACTGAGCGAGTTAGCAGAACTTGTTCTGGCGGCTCAGAAGCGATTGTTTAACCGACTCGCTCAGTTTTCTGACTCCCTGATTTTGGTGGAGTCAGGGATTCGAATTGGGTCCTGATTGATTGTGCAGCGCAGACTGGGTATTTTCCCGGGGATTATCTGCACTACAAACCGGATTCTGGATACTTGGCCCCACCAAACAACAGGAGTCAGCCATGCCAAG
>Ga0214917_10003858_pt1 | contig 17080 bp, 16 predicted proteins | sample LL_1208_BB_MetaG_FD_177983 | JGI IMG/M metagenome (GOLD analysis project Ga0214917, IMG submission 177983) | Freshwater microbial communities from Lake Lanier, Atlanta, Georgia, United States - LL_1208_BB | ecosystem: Environmental > Aquatic > Freshwater > Lake | place: USA: Georgia | collected... | reverse complement strand
CCACCAAGTGATTCCACGGTTGACTCAGGCAGCCGCGGAATTGGAGCCGCCCGCCATCCGTCAGCTTCTCCGTATAGGTAGTTATTTGATCAAAATCCGGTATTGGAAGATCGATGGGGATTTGAAAGGGGTGGAACTCGATTTTGGCAAACCCCGCACTCTGGAGCAGGGCGGTCACCGACGCGTAGGAACGAAAATGTATTGGCAAGCCGTCCGGAAACGCCCGGGACCTCTCCACGATCGCCAAGTCCTGTTCCCATGGATGGAAGAGGTCGAAGCAGATAAAAACCCCGCCGGGGGAGAGGACTTCAAAAAGACTTCGTCCGGCCTTCTGGAAACCCTCGTCGCCCATACAGAAGACCACGGCACTGCAGGTAACGGCGTCATAGGGGCCCCCGCGCAGGGCCTGAATATCCATGGACTCAAAACGGATGCCATGGAGGGAGGGATCCCGGCGGCAATGCTCGATTTGTTCTGTATTAAGGTCGACCCCGCAAAGATCCGCACGCGGAAAGGCCGAGCGTACCACCCGTAACAGGTTTCCCGTGGAGCAGCCGATGTCCAGGATTCTCGGCTCCTTTTTTCGGAGGCGGGCCTGCAGATGTTGGACCAATACCTTGTCACTTTCCCGAGGCTTGGTTTTGTACCGCTCCTGATAAGCGATGTATTCTCCCATATGGCGGGAGTTTGCCGGATAATCATCGGTCAGTTGCCTGATGGATTTCATCGGAAAATAGGTGCGGGTATCCGGATACACATGAAGGGCATAGTGTTTATCACAGAACTTTTAGTGTGGAAACACCCGTTCCGGGATTCTTATTTCCCGGCAAGAGAAGGCTGACTTTTCTGCCGCATGCACTGCAAAAAATTCCAATGGTGGGGATACCCGATCACATCCTGGGGTTTTCCTCCGGTATATTCGTCCGTGTGAAAATCCACCCGGAATCCGTAGGAGGAGATGAATTTTTCCAGCTCGCCTCGGCCGTAGGTGTTGACGTGCACCCGCAAGTCGATTCCCTCGTCGAGAAAAGAATCCCGCACGTACTGGTAATGGGTGGTGTCCGCCACCGACTCCCGCAGAATTACGGTTTTCCGGGCAGCTTGGAGCATCCGTTCCAGGGGTCTGTGATAATTGTCGATGTTGGAAAGAACATTGATGCACACCACGTGATCCACCTGCGCCCGAAGATCCTCCAATCGTAAATGCAGGAGACGCACGGGGTCGAGCCCGTACCGGGGCAGGATGCGTCGGCCGATTTCGAGGAGGGAGGGAGCCGCATCCATACCGTAATACTCCACCGGAACGGCGCGACTCCGCAGGGAGTGAAAAAAATACCCGCTTCCGCAGCCCACATCGAGCAGCTGATCCCCGGGTGTCACATGAGGGGCCAACAGCTCCACCGCCTGCCGGTGGGAAGTCATTTCCTCGGACTGCTGGAGGCATCGGCTTTCGTAAAGCTCCCGGACGCTACGGCTATGCTCCCAGATGCAGTAATGATTCCAGCCATCCGGATAAATCATGGGCGGGTCGCCGCCAGGATAAAGGCGGAGGCCATGAAATGGCCCCGCCAATCGGAAGGATTCTCCATTTCCACGCTCGCCTTTTTGAAGAAAGCCCCGGCAGTGCCAGACAACATGGGGGGCAAGGCGTGGTAATGATAAAAAAAGGTCCGGACTTCCTGAAATCCGGTCTGCCGGAGCTGCTCCTCGAGGACAAAGGGGATATGGACCCGGGAGATGACCTCATCGTATCCGGGCTCCTCTTTCTTCCCTTTCCGCACGGGAGGAAGATCCATCCGAAAATATTTCTGCCATTCCTCCAATGCTGCCGAGATGGGGCCCGCCGCAGGCCCCGCCGCCGCCAGGAGTTCGTCGGCGCGCATCAGTTCGTTCCGGAGAAACGCATGGGTAAAACGATTTTGGGTAAAGAGACTAAAGAGAGCATTTCTTGCCTCCACTAATACTAGCCCCCCAGGACGAACGGCCTGAAACAGATTCTTTAGGACCGTCGTATCATGTTCCGCCGGCACATGGGGAAGGACCCCAATGCACACGCAGGCGTCATAATGTGCCGGCAGGCCGGGCCGTACAAAATCCCCGAGTCGGAGGACACTTCCCTCCCAAAAATGCCGCGGGTTGAATCCCAAGGTCGCCATGGTTTTTTTTGCCTCGGCCACCATTTCCGGAGTGAGGTCAAAACCGTAGAGATCCAAACCCTCTTTCCCCAACCGCCTCAGAAAAGAGGCGGGACCGCATCCGGCATCCAGGACGGTTTTGGCCCCCGAGGAAAGGAGAAGGGAGCGGAGCAGATCCGCATGCACCGGAGGATACGGGGCTTGGTCCCCATAGAATTCCTCGTAATAGGAGCTCCCCCAAGTCGAATAACAACGAGCCACTGGATCCAGAGATGCCCCGCGGTCGGTCGATGGCAAAGACTCGTTCATGGAGTGCGCAAAAAAGCGCAGAGCGTGTACTTGCTGCTTGGTTCCCGAAATTCGAAGCCTTCCAGCCAGCTCCATCCCGCCCGACGCGAGGCCTGCGTCAGGCTCGCCAAGCTAAAAACATGCAGGTGCTCGATGCAAAACTCCTCCCGCGCGGGGCCGCCTGCAGCGGCCGAAACATCGGGAACCTCAGCGTAGAGGAATCCTTGCGGTGAAATCCAGCGCCGGGCCCGGACCAGCATGGCGACCGGATCCTCCACGTGCTCCAGCACCTTGTTGAAGGTGATGACGTCAAAAAGTTCCCGGGAAACGGGCTCCCACTCCATGAAATCCGCATGGATAGCCCGAACCGCCGCGTACCGGCGGGCATGCTCTGCGGCCCGGGCATCCGGATCCAAAGCGGTCACTTGCCAGCCAAACTCCCTCATGCGAAAGGGGAAAACCGCCAGGCCGGAGCCTACATCCAAAAGCTTCGGGGCGAGGCCAGGGGCCAGATGGGTTTTCGCAAAGGTCAGCACCCGTTGCACGCGTGCGGTGTTGTCGGATTTCTCGGCCGGAAGGCTCAGGACCCTTTGAAAATTCTCACGGATGCGATCCCCATACGTTCCGTCCATATATCCTCCGCGATAGAAGTCTGTCAGATCCATGCGGATTTCGGCGGACCAGTGTCCACAGCGACGGCATCGTTGGTAGCCGCGCCGATAGGCCGTGCCTTTCCAGGGAAACGGCGTTTCGCCTTGCGGCGGGCGATCATACTGGAACCCAGGCACGGGATCGGGCTCGTCACAAAAACAATTCAGAACGATTTGACTGTTCATCATCCCAGTTTTTTCTCCAGCTCCTGCAGAGCGGCAGTGGAATCTAACCAGGCCACCACCGCGAGGTTTTCCTTCCGGCAATAGGTTTCAAAAAGGGGTTCCTTGCCCCTTTCCACCAACAGAACAAAATACCGTCCGGAACCTCGGTTCTTGATCAATACCCCGCGCAGTCCAAACTGCTCTAGGCGTCCGTTTAGCGAGGGAGTGGCATAAAAACCCCAGTCCTTCCGTGCCAAGTCGTATTCCGCTCCCCCGGGAAGGGTGAAGGTCACCAGCTCATTCGCTTCCAGCCGGATCTTGCCGCAATCGGATAAGGTGATTTCGCCGCTCTGCCCCACCGGGAATTTGCGGGGAGGTTCTTGGGGGAAAAATTTCATGGCGCCGGAATCCGGGGAGCCTTTTTCCAGGGCCAGCGTGGAATGAGGAAAGAATCCATCACCCAGCGGCCATCGCGCCGGCGCTTCCAGATTTCTCGGTTGCGGAATGTTTCCGCCACACGCAGGAATTGCCGGGCGGAGACCCCCGTGTACCGGCAAAATTCCGCAATTTCCCGGCGGGGGTATTCCTCCCCCTGCCTCCGTACCAACCGGATACCCGCCGCCCGCGTCATCCGACCCCGCCGGATTTCTTGGGAAACATTGTCCCAAAGGCGGGTAAACCCGAATTTATACCATTTCATCCAATGATGCAGGGTGATCAGAAAGTTGTCATCAATATCCGAGAACTTGTACAGACCCGTTTTCGCCTTGGGGGCCGCACGAAAGCCGGCTTTTTTGGAAACCCGGTAGGTTTGGAGCGGATCCCAAGGAAAAAATTGCCCTAAAAAAACAATTTGTACCGGATGTTTCCGAAGTTCCCCGGCCGAAGGAAATCGGTAGGGCGTCAACGCCTCCAAAGTGAGGGAGGCATCTACCCAGTCTTCCGCCCGGGTTCCCTGGGTGACTCCATACCTCCGAAACCATTCCGGAGTGAGACGGGTGCCCTTGAGTTTGGCATCCTCCGGTCCACCGTATTCGTAAGCAGAGTTTTCTCCCTGCAAGATAAGGGGCACCCGAAATTTCACGGCAACTTGCAAAGGGATGGCGTGGATGGCCATATGCATCGGAATGGCCGGACTCCCCAGTTTCTGAAACGTTTTCCAGATGAATTTTTTTTCCACCCGGGGATTGATGGTAAAATCCATGTGGTCCACTCCCAGGCGAATGAGGTTCTGCAGGTTTGCCTCCCCCAGTTTGCTCCGGGCCGGGCTTTTCCATGTCACCGCCAACGGGCGAAGCCCCCAACGCAAGGCTATCAAAACCTGCCAAGTGCTATCTTTTCCCCCGCTGACGGGAATCACACAGTCATAGGAGGCACGGCGGGCGCGGGCGGCCTTTACCAGCCGTTGCCAAGCGCGCCGCCGCTGGGCCCAATCAATCTTCCGGGCCGCAGCCCCAGCCGCACAGTTGCAGTTGCCATCCGCGTCAATCCGCAGATTCGGCCGCGTATGGGGCAAGATGCAGAAACGACAATACCGCATGTTCATCGCACGGTCCGGAGCAAACCAGCCGCCCGGAGCTTTTCCGCCGCGTCGGCCAACCGGGCAAAGGAAATTCCCGAAACCTCAGCGACACCGAGCAGATCCGTGCGACCGTCGGCAAAAGCACAGAGGGCTCGGATTGCCCGGAGCTGGTCCGTGTTTTTTTTCTGCCCGCCCAAGGTGGGATAAAGGTTACGCCGCCCGAGGTTCGGCTCCCCGTGCTGGACAGTTCCGAGATAGGTCCGGTTGGCCTCCAGCCGAGCGATGATTTTTTGGTACACCTCCAGACAGGCCTGAAATTTCGGAAAGTTTATAAGGTTTAGGTTGTCCAAGGAAGTGTGGTATTGGGGATACTGGCCATACATTCGGGTCATCAAGGAACCGACGGGCAGGCGGAAACCGGGAGAGCCGTACTGCCTTTCATCGCTGCCAGACGGCACCCAGGGCCGGACCTCGAATTTTTCCCCTTCGTCCGATAGCACGGAAAGAGCCACCCGATCTGCGAGGGAATTTCCTGGCCTGCTTTTTTTGTAAGTGAACTTGCCGCTCATGCCGACGCACGTGATCACATAGCCCGCCCTGACCCTTTGTTTCAACCGCCGGCCTCGGAGATGTAAATAGGCGATGCTGCCGATCGTTTCCGGACAAAACAGAAACCGGTAGGTGTAGTGGGGTTTCCGCAGGCTACGCACATAACGCAAAAGCAGGATTTGCAGGACAGGCCCGGAAAGTTCGTTGTTGGCCATCGAAGGATGGCAAATGTACGTCGAGAAGAGGATCTCCTCCGGGGACCGACCCCGCACCACCGCTTCTCCAAGAGTCATAGAGCCCTTCTTTTTTTCCGCGAGAATGCGGACCCGGAACCTTCGACCACGAAAGCGCCGCAAACGGGAGTGCTGCACGCAGAAACCCCATCTCGGCTGGTAATAGGAGGTCACGTACGGGATGGCTCGTGGCAGGGCAGGAAGCGTGTGCAGGTGAGTCAGCAGCTCGTCCCGCGGAACAATGCGGTCGACCGGCTCGCTATAATTTACGCAGTGGAGATTGTTTTTCCGGGCATCCAGAATCCGACGGCCGCGGCTGTCCTTGATGAAAGCCTCCCGGAGATTCCACTCCCGTGGAACCACCCAGTCAAAGCAACGCTTTCCGCTGGGAATTTCCAGAAGGCGCAGAGGACTGACCCGGGACAGGATGCGCAAGGTGAGGCGGTTCCCTTCTCCCGCCACGCTACGCGTAATCGGGAAGAGCGTTCGGAAGAGGTCTCGGACTTCGGACAAAATTTATTTCACAGCTTCCACCACAAAGGCGGAACAAAGGAAATGGGAGCGCCAGTCTTGCACCGTTTTCTCCATTTGGATGGCCTCGGAACGGAAACTTTCCCGCATACTGGGTTCTAAAAATGGCATGGCCGGATGGTGGTGGTACCAGAGTAGGCGGATCTTGCGAAAACCCGCCTGGGCAAATAGGGATTCCATTAAAAAGGGATTATGGAATTTGGCGCGGATGTTTTGGTACGTGGGCCCCCCTTTTTTGCCGGCGGTTTGAACAGCGGTTTTGGGCAAAATTCCTTCCAGCGCTGCACCCACTTTGGACCGGATTTTTTCATCCACCCCGGCGAGAAGCTCCTCGAGGATAAACTCCTTGGTGTAGGAGTTGAACGTGAAGAGGGAGAAGAGCTGATTGCGAAACTCGATGTAGGCCACACCCCCGGTTCGCAGCAGGGAAGCCATGTTTTGCAGGCTTTTTTCGACAGATTGAACATGGGGCATGACTCCGAAGGCAATTAAGCCGTCGTACGGAGCTTCGCGATAAAAATCGGAATAGCTGACGGGGTCCTCAATGTCCGCTTTGAGGATTTTTTCAGGATCCATCTTATTCCTTTTCATAGCCTTTTTTGCCATGGCCACCATCGCATCCGAAATATCAAATCCATACACATCAATGCCAGTCTTTCCCAGCATGGTGAGAGGGGTGCCTTCTCCAACGCCCACCTCGATTAGCTTTTTCATGGAGTGAGCGGTAAAAGACTTTAATAGCAGTCCGAGACGGAAGTAATTGGCCGGATATTTTAAATCCAGATTATAAAGATTTTTTGGGTCATAACGCATGCCATACATGCGCGCAACGGAGTCGTAGTATTTCTCAACTTCCGCAGATTCTTTTTTCTGCTTCATGTGTCCACCAACCATATTTGAACATTAAGCAACGAAAAGATAAATTTTCCGATATGATTTGGCGGCGTTTCGACCTGTAAAAAACCCCTCACCTTTTCGAAATCAATCAATTCGCCAAGAGCATTGCCCGGTCGCAAAAGTAACTTCTGAAAATCGGGGTGCTGCACCTGGAAGATATTTTGGATGGCCGCGTTAAACCCTTTCTTTCTGCGGTCCAGACGCACCCGATCGTTGAGAATTCCGCAAACGGCATCTCGGAGAACGGATTTGGCATGGCCGTCCCGGATCAGCTGATCAGTCGGGATACTGTAGGAAGCCCGAAAGAGCCCGGTATCCAGGTAGGGGCTCCGGTTTTCCACCGAGTACCTCATCGAGTTTAGATCATCCTCATGCAAGGCCACGGGGGTATTCTCCGTAAAAAGTTCGTTAAGCATCCGGTTGCGTAGCAGGGGTTGGCCGTAATCGTCCTCCCGAAAAGCCTCCTGCCAAGGGTCCCGCAGGGTGTTGCGGAGAAGATCCTGGTGGTCGTATATATGGTCCCGAGCTCCCGGGTTTTTGACATACAGGTCAGGATCCTGAAAGCATGGGTTACGCACCGCCGGTAGAATGTGCGTTTTCCAGGCCTCCCGCCACTCTTGATCCCCCCCCGCACTTTTCATCTCCGCCAAATGAAGGATGTAATGATCATAGTACCCGGTAAAGAGCTCGTCTGCCGAGGTGCCGGAAAAAGCCACCTTAAAACCACCGCGATGAATCTCCTCGCTTATCATGGAATGGACCAGATAGGTCATCGTGGCCACGGGGGCATCGTGGTACGCCACCAGATCACGCAGACGCTCCAAGCTCCCTTCGGTGCGAAGCTGGATCGTGTGCCAGGGAATCTTCAAATCCTCGACGGTCGCCCGCATGTTGTTAGATTCGTCATAGCGTGGATCTTGGTCCAAAATAGAAAAAGCGGTGGCCCGGCAATTGAATTCCTTGGCGGCGATGGAAACCAACGCCGCGGAATCCACCCCGCCGCTGAGGCAAAAAGCCAACGGAACGTCGGATCTGAGCCGGATCTCCATGCTGCGAAGTAATGCCTGACGGACTTCCTCGACCACTTCTCCTCTGGGTCGGTTGCGAACCCGCGGAGGAATGGGGTCCCAATGGCGGTAGCAGCGAAGATCTTTGCCCAGGGAGAGAACCGCGGAGTGGCCGGAGGGAAGCTCGCGAATCCCTTGCCAAAATCCTACATCATGCTTGTAAAGAGACTTATACCCAAGGGTGAGATAACGCCGAACTTGGTTCATGTTCACCCGAGGCTTCCAATCCGCTAGAGTCCGTAAAATTCCCGTCTCTGAGGCAAAATAAAAGCCTTCGGGTCTTTCGGCAAAATACAGAGGCTTTTCCCCAAAACGATCCCGGGAAAGAAAAAGAGTGTTTCGGCGTGCATCCCAGATGGCGAAGGCCCACATACCCTCGAACTTCTCGACGCATCTCTCCCCGAATTCCAGGTAGGCCTCCAGCAACACCTCCGTGTCCGAGGAAGTCAAGAACCGCCGGCCTCTGTCTTCCAGTTCCTTTCGCAGTTCCAGATAGTTGTAGATCTCACCGTTGAAAACGAGATGGCATTTCTCCCTCTCCATGGGCTGGTCGGATCTCGGATCAAGATCAAGGATGGAGAGTCGGGCATGGAGCAATTGCATGGCCCCGCCCCCGGGCACCAGTAGCGTTTTTGATTTCTGCGCGTCGGGCCCGCGCTTGCTCATTCTTTTTAAAGTCCCGGAAATTATTTCCGCTTCGCGACGGATGCCTCCCAAAAAGCCGGCGATCCCACACATCAGAATCGAAAATCCTCCTTCACAAAAAGCCGCCCCTTAGCGACTGGACGCTTTAAAATTTGGCTTAACACCCATCCTGCGCTGTCTGGTCCAAAGCCGCTGCCGGGCCGAAGCCAGATGATATCCTCTTCATGGATCTTGTGCCCTTCAGGCAAATCCCTGTTTGCCGCTGCGGAACGCCGGGCAGCGGGCATGAACCCCGGGGGACTTTTTGAATCAACAGGCGCCAAAAGAGTTTCCGCAAGCCGGATTCTTCTCACCATTTCCCGGAAGTCCTGAGGATCAGCGGAGAGGCCGTGATCCCGGAAGGAGGTCTTATTTTTATCAAGGGTAAAATGCTTTTCCACAATTCGCGCCCCCATGCCCACCGACAAAACCGCCGCCTCGATTCCCAAAGTATGATCCGAATAACCCACAGTGATATCGTTCAACCCTTTTAAGGCTTCTAGGTGGCGAAGCCCGGCGCGCGCATCCGCGGTTGGATATTCCGTCACGCAGTGAAGCAACGCCAGCCCAGGGATTCCTTTTCCGGAGGAGCGCCAGTTTGATATAAAAAAGTTTCGCAGGGACAGTTTTTCGTGAAAGTCAGAAAGCCCCGTTGAAATGATTACCGGTTTGCCAGTGATCACCACCTTGTGCAGGAGGGCATGAAAGTTGCTATCGCCGGAGGCAATCTTAAAGGCCGGAACCAGATCATTGAGAAATTCCGCAGATTCCAGATCGAAAGGGGTTGAGAGAAAAAGCACGCCAGCCCGGTCGGCCTCCAGCTTCAAATCAGAAAACTGTGCATAGGAAAAAGCGTATTTTTTAAGTTGCTGCAGTCGCTCCACTTGATCTGCAGAAACCAGCTTTTCAGGAACAATGGTCTGAAACTTAACTGCATTCGCCCCGGATTTGGCGGCTGCTTGAACCAGTTTTTTTGCCTCCTCCAGGCAACCCTCGTGGTTGTTGCCAATCTCGGCAATTACCAAGACTTTCTGATCGGTTTCGAAATTTCCAATCTTCATCGATGAAGATGGTACACGAGTTCGCTTTTTGAAGGCTTGTAACCGCACTTTTCATACATTCGGCAAGAGGAGGTGTTCGCTTTTTGCGTTCCAGCGGTGATTCGGCACCCTTTCGTTTCTGCCGCAAGCAGCAAGGCCGGGCCCAGACCTCGGCCCTGAAAAGCGGGATCCACGGCTACCAAATCCACCACCACGCCTCTCGGTTTTTTCAAAATAAGAATAAATCCAGCCAGGTCCCCGGATTCCTCCGCCACCAGCATGCGATCGCCCCTAGCACCTCGAAAGAAGTTCCCGGCCCAAGCCTCTTTGATCCGGTTCCCAGCGCCCGGAGAAAATTTTGGATCGACATGAAAACGTGATAAGCGGAATGAACAACCGGCGATTTGTTTCACGCGTTCGCAATCACCGGCCCGGGCTTCACGAAGTCGCGGGTCGCTGGCTTCAACTTGGGATACCTGTTTTTGATAAATTACGGAGGTCTCGACCAGCGTGAAACCCGCATCCTCTAGGACCTTTTTTTCCTGATGATTCGTTTCCGGAACTTTGGCGTAACAGAAGCAGGGCCCAGGCGGGAGATCATTCAGGGTGATGCCTTGCCAGCGGTAAGCCGGCTTGCCGATTTGTTGCGATAGCCAGGCGTCAGGTCGAAAGCAGACCAAGGGACTATTCGTTAACTTGCGGCTCCGCCGGGGCATGCGGCATCGCCTTTACCCTCTGAAAAATCCCCTCATACCAGTTCATATAACGAGCCATTCCCTTTTCCAACGGCCATGAAGGATGGTATCCGATTAGTTTTCCGGCCTTATCCACGCTGAGCGTTCCCCGCTCGGGCATCAGCCCGTCCCGCTCGATGTGGCGAACCTGGATTTTGGGGCAACGGCTCCGGACAATCTCCGCCATCTCGTTGAGCGATCTTCCCTGCCCCGCCGTCAGATTGAAGACCTGATTGTGACTGGCGGAGTTTGCCAGACAAAGGCAAACGCCCTGCACTAAATCGCCGATGTAAGTAAAGTCCAGTTTCTCCTTTCCTTCTCCCTTCAGCACCAGATCCTGGCCCCGCAAAGCGTTTTCGATGAAAACCTGCCCGACCCGCCGGCTGATGCAACGTTCCCCGTAAAGGGCGGAGGGACGGATAATCGTATAGGGAATCTTAAAAACCTGCTGGTAGGCAATCACCAGCTTTTCTCCGCCAAATTTCAGGGCCCCGTAAATCCCCAGGGGGTTGCAGGGACTGGATTCATCGACACACTCAGTTTCAAAATTTCCGTAGACCATGCTGGAAGAAAAATAGACAAAGTGTTTCACCAGATCGCGGGAAGCGTCCAAGGCGTTTTCCAAGGTGCGGAAGCTGTGATCAAAGGTGTGAAACGGGTCCTTGTTCGAGCGACTGGCATGGGCCACCGCGGCGAGAAGCACCACCGCCTCCGGCTTTAATTTGCCGAGGAGCAGGCTCAGCCTCTGATAATCCCTGGCGTCTTCCACATAGAGAGGCACCCTAGCGTTCCTTAAAAGTTCGATCCTTTCGTTGAGAATCGCGAGATAGAGGTCCCGCTCGGCGTTGCTACAGGTCTCGCAATGCAGCGAGAGCAAATTATTGACCTGGAGCCCGTCGATCACGGACACCTCTGCCCCCTGGCGCTTTAGCTCGAGCGCCAGATGATGCCCGATAAAACCTGCTCCCCCGATCAGGACAACTTTTTTCCCGCGCAACTCAGGCAAAACTTTCATTGGATTTCATGCAGAGTCTCATGCAAGGCCTTTAAAATAGCTGCCATTTGGCTTTCGTCGAGATGCGGCCCAACAGGCAGCGAGACGGAGGCGTCGGCCACGGCCTCCGCCCCAGGAAAACGCCCAGCCTGGAACCCGTACTTTTCGGCGTAGTAACGGAAACGAGGCACGGGATGGGGATAATAAATGCTGGTACCGACCCCCTTGGCGTTAAGATTTTGCACCAGGTCGTTTCTTTTTTTTCCAAGACGCCCCTTAAGCAAAACCACCGCACAATAGTGGGAAGAGGTGCGAAGCGAGCCGGGGGAGTCCAACAGGGCCAGATCCTCTCTTTGGCCCAACCCTTGGCGTAGCACTCCAAAATTGGCGGCCCGCCGCCTCAAAATCTCGGGAATCCTTTTGAGCTGGGCACATCCCAGTGCCGCCTGCAATTCGCTCATCCGGTAATTCATCCCCACGCCGGCGACCTGATAAAAACCGGGGATCGATCGCTCTGTGTGAGTGCGGTCCACGTTGAAAGCCCGGAAGCGGGCGATACGATCCAGCCGTTTGGCATCGCTGGAAACAAGCATGCCCCCTTCCCCGGTGGTGATGTGCTTGACCGGATAGAAAGAGTAGCAGCCGAGGATTCCCAGCAGGCCCACATGGGTTCCTCCAACTCTGGCCCCCACCGCCAAAGCACAGTCCTCCACCACAGGAATTTTGCGCGCCTCGGTCACCCGCAAGATGGCCTGCATATCCGCGGGAATCCCCGCAAAGTGGACCACAAAGGCCGCCTTGGTCTTGGGAGTCAGTGCGGCCTCGAGTTTTGCCGGATCGACATTCCCGGTGACCGTCTCACAATCGACGAAGACTGGTTTAGCCCCGGTAAGCTCCACAGCATGAACCGTGGCCACGTGGGTCATCGCAGGAACCAAAACCTCGTCCCCCGGCCCCAATTTTAGATCCAGCGCCGCGAGGTGGAGGGAGGCCATGCAGGAACTGGTACTGATGGCATGACCGCATCCCATAAAGGCTTCGAAACCTTTTTCAAACTCCTTCCCTTGGGGCCCGTGGGTGAGGATCGGGCTGTCCAAAACGGCCAGCACAGCCTCTTTTTCCTCCTGCCCGATCCAAGGCCTCCCAAAGGGAATTTCTAAATATTTTTTCTGTGCTACCACCGCTTAGACCTTCTGCCGACGCCCGGTTTGCAGGGCGCGATCCGCGGCGATCAGACAAGCAGCCAGGCAAAACTCCCTGTCCGCCGCCTTTTGCCTCGCGGCAGGCCGACTGCGGATCAGGCCGGCAAAATCGGGGATCAGCTCCCCTTTGGAAGCTGGCAACCGCTTCCACCGCAAAGCACGGGCACGGGCATCGGGTCGGCGGGACTGGTGCCAACGGGCGCCGGCATCATCGATGATGACAGTGCCCCGGGTACCGAAAATTCGAAGCGAGTGCTGGTGGCGATGCACGCACCCGAAATTAGCGGTGACCCGGGCGACAAGTCCCGAAGGAAATTCAAAAATCGCGGAGACAAAATCCTTGCAGTGAAAACGGCTCCCACACGTGCAAATCCGGTTACCCGTGGCGGTCACCGCAGCCGGTCTCTCGGCGCTCAAACCAAGAATCAAATCCAACAGATGAACCCCTCCCCCGGCCATGACCGAGTAGGTTTTGTCCCGGGAACGCCATCCCGCGGTGATTTTATGGATTCGCCCGTAGAGATAATCCCCGTCCATGGCATAAATTTTACCCAGTTTCCCGGCCGCAATCATTCCACCGAGGGAGCGGTAAAGAGGGGCGGCCCGGAGAACCAAATTCGCCATCAAGGCCGGTTTTTTGCGTGCCCAGGCCTTGCGGATAGTCTTCAGCTCCCCCCCCGTGCGACAAAGAGGTTTTTCTACAAAAACATGTTTGCCGGCCAGCAGCGCCTCCCGAACCTGTCGGGCATGTTGTTGGTCAAAAGTGGCGATGGAGACCACGTCGAGTCCTGGCTGCTTCATGATGCTCCTCCACCCCTGGAAGTTTCCTGTTTTCAACTCCCGCGAAACACGGCGCGCTTTTTCCCTGTCGTGGTCGCAAACCCCCACCAGCGACGCTCCCCGTTGACGAGACCAAGCGCGGGCATGTTGCTCGCCGACCCCCAGCCCGATCACCGCCACCTGAATCAACCGCCGCATAGTTTCTCAAGTCTCCCGATGTCCCCGGGCTCCTCCACGCTCCAAGCCAGGGACGACTGGTCCCCCCTTGGATTCCAATGATTCAGGATCCTAATTCCGGCCATACGATACAGATGGGGAGTGACATGCTCCCAATCCCCAGAGGTTTGAGGAAAGTACTTCTTTTCGAGAAAAAGACGTCTGTTGAGAATCTCCACGCTCTGGCCATGGGGATAGGTTCGCGGATGGACGTTGGTGACGAGATCAAGACCAGGTCGAACCAGCCCTATCATCGAGTGAATCAGCGAAGCAGGCATCAAGGGGCTATCAGCACAGACCCGGATGATCCACTCGGCTTTATCGGCATCCACGACCTCTCGAAAACGAGACCAGACATTTTCGAGGTTGCCCCGGTGAATTCTCCATCCTCCGCCTTGGGCAAATTCAGCCACGGGATTATCTTGCCCGGTGTCACTGGTGGCCAAGACAACATTCTGCCGTCCGCATCCCTCGCCAACGGCCTCGAGGACATGCGCCAAAACTTTTTTGCCTCGAAACTCTGCCAACACCTTGCCAGGGAACCTTCGGGATCCATACCGGGCCTGAACCACAGCCAGGAAGCTTGTCGCGGAGGAATCGGTGAGGGACAAGCTAGGCTTGGAAGTAATGACGGGGCCGTTGAGCCGGTGGGACCAGGTTTCGGGTGTCGACGAGCGGAACCTTACGGGAGGTGAAATCGTATTCCCGAAAACAGGAGTGGGCGGTGGAAACAAGAATCAGGTCACACTCTTCGCTCATCGGGACGGACTTTCGGCCGGCCAAAGACTTGTGTTCCCGGGTCATCCGGATCTCCGGAACATAAGGATCATGATAGAAAACGGTCGCCCCCTTTGCCTCCAACTTTTCAATCAGGATGTAGCTGGGACTCTCGCGATCATCGTCCACATCCGCCTTGTAAGCCAGGCCCAGAACAAGAATTTTTGCGCCTTTGATCGGTTTGCCCACCGTATTCAGCGCCTCCCCCACTTTTAACACCACATGGTCCGGCATAGCCGTGTTGATTTCGCCAGCCAGCTCGATGAAGCGGGTGGGATGACCATACTCCCGGGCCTTCCAGGTGAGATAAAAGGGGTCGATGGGGATGCAGTGCCCGCCCAACCCGGGCCCCGGATAAAAGGGCATAAACCCGAAAGGCTTGGTCTTGGCCGCTGCAATCACTTCCCAGATGTCGATCCCCATGGAGCCGTAAATGATCTTGAGCTCGTTCACCAAAGCGATATTCACCGAGCGGAATATGTTCTCCATCAACTTGGTAGCTTCCGCGGTCCGGGTGGAACTGACTGGAACCAGGTTTTTGATAGCCTTTCCGTAAAGCTCCTTGGCCCGATCAAGACAGGCCGGCGTCAGGCCACCGACGACTTTCGGAATTTCAGCCACTTTGCTTTGCGGATTGCCCGGATCCTCCCGCTCCGGCGAGAAGGCCAGGTGGAAATCCTTTCCTGCTTGCAGGCCGCTCCCTTTTTCCAAAACCTCCCGAAGATCCCCGTCCGTGGTGCCCGGATAGGTTGTTGACTCTAAAACAATCAGCTTCTTTCTCGCTCCGTCCTCTGGCCTCAGATATGGAGCGATGGCTTCCCCTGTCTTGAGAATGTAGGAAATATCCGGCTCCCGGTTTTTATTGAGAGGTGTGGGCACACAGATAACCACAGCCTCGCTGTGTTTGATTCCGGAAAAGTCGGAGGAGGCAGTGAATCGGCCCGCTTTGACCTGGGTCGAAACGGCTTCCGCAGGTATATGGCGGATATAACTTCGGCCGGATTCAATTTCGCCAATTTTGGCGGGGTCAACATCGAGTCCAAGGACCCGGCAGCCGGATTTCGCGAACTGGAGAGCCAAGGGCAACCCGACGTAACCGAGGCCAACGATGGAAGCATCAATCTTCATGGTCTTCTGTAGCGCTCATGAAAGCAGCCGATATTGTTGATCGGCCGGCCGTCGGAGGACAAAGTCAATCTTGCCAACACCTCTTTGGCAGACAGCACGGCCGAGAGCTCCTTCTTTGCGCTTTTTTGAGCAACGCCATGTCGAAGGAATGGCTTTTGGCGAATCATTACATCATCCAAACTTTGCCAATGACCCGCAAGCAAAGCCTCAGCGCCCTTTTCTCCATATCCGCGGTTGTTCCGGTTTACCAATGTGCCGAACGTTTTTCGCGCCATCTTGACGCACTGGAAGCTTTTTCGAGAAAGGTGCGCGAGCTGATTTGGGTTATCACCCACAGTGAGGATGGTTCGCACCGTTTGGCCTTCGAAGCCGCCAATCGGCTCGGAGGGAAGGTCATTGAAGCCCCCAGAGGTCTTTACCAAGCCTGGAACACTGGGATTGCTGCGGCCGAAGGTGATTTTATATATATGAGCACGATAGGTGATACCATTGGGGAGGTAGGATTAACACGCTTGGCCGGGATCCTTGAAACCACCAAGGCTGACTTGGTGATTTCGCCCCCCGAGATTTATCCAGCCACCTACCAACACCGCAGTGTGACGGCCCATTGGCCGTTGTTTCGTTTTTCCGATGTATTAGCACCATACGCCCTGAGAAGGATTCCACGTCCACATGCAATGCTTATGCAAATTTTGGCTGGGGCGAGCAGCTTGGCCGGATCTTGCGCTTCCTGCCTTTTTCGCACCTCGGTGGTTCGCAATCGCCCCTTCCCTACGGATTATCATCATTACGGAGACACCGCTTGGATGTACCTAAACCTTCCAGGGGTCGATTTGGCTTATTGTCCCGAAAAGGTCGCTCGCTTCTGGATTCATGACCCCAAAATCCATCGGGTCGTAGACAAAAAGCAAATCTACTCTCTTTCAACCGAATTAAGCGCCCATCTGCCGGGGGAAGAGCAGGAACTTGTTCGAAGGTTGGTTGATTCTTCGATTTACATTGATGCTTATCGTGGACAAAGCCCTTTTTGCCCTTGGTGGCTATTCCCCGATGCTTGGCGAAGCCGATGGATAAGAGACCAGATTCAGGCTCAATTAACCCGCAAACTTTTTTAATAAGCCACCTCCTTTTGTCGAATATACCTAAGCGGAACCTCGGAAAAGGAAGTTATGTGGCAGGCTATCAGTGAGTTCTGCCAAGCGAGCTTGGGTTAACATTAAGCTGCCGCCCTTGGTCAATCGCACCCGATTTTTCGGGAACGAAACCAATGTGGCCTAACTTGGGTCTATGTCTGCCTGCGTTCAGCAGGTTTCTCCCTCTATCCCCAGCGAACGTTGACAGGATATCGGGAAAAAATTTTATCCGGCGAAACAAGGGTCGATCCCGTGAGTTTAGCCTGAACGATGAGAATCCGGTCGAAAGGATCCTGGTGCACCGGCGGCAGGCGCGACAATCCATAGATCGCCGTGTCCGTGAGGTCCAACTGGC
>Ga0214917_10003857_pt1 | contig 17081 bp, 12 predicted proteins | sample LL_1208_BB_MetaG_FD_177983 | JGI IMG/M metagenome (GOLD analysis project Ga0214917, IMG submission 177983) | Freshwater microbial communities from Lake Lanier, Atlanta, Georgia, United States - LL_1208_BB | ecosystem: Environmental > Aquatic > Freshwater > Lake | place: USA: Georgia | collected... | reverse complement strand
TGTTGCCTGGATTGATTTATTGAAAACAAAAGACTTTAATGACGCTGAGGTTGCTGATATTATAGCGGAACTGGAGAAAGATGTAAACAGACTGGAGCTGGTCGCAGAAAGATTCTCGAAAATAGGGTCCGCCCCTCAATTATTGCCTGTAAATATTTACGAACAACTCGATGCCTGCCGACATTATATGCAGCGAAGGGCCCCAAGAAAAGTGTCTTTTGAGTTTCCATCTGTTAACGAATTCAAACCTATTTATGTGGGTTTAAATGCCCATCTATTCGATTGGGTCATAGAAAATTTATTGCGAAATGCCTTAGATGCCATGGATGGTAAAGGTATCATTTCTGCTCACATAAGCTTAGATACCAATCAGGTACATATTGATATTTCTGACAATGGAAAAGGGATTCCACCATCAAAACATAAAACAGTGTTTCAACCCGGATTTACCACCAAGAATAGAGGATGGGGTTTGGGGCTTTCCCTTGCCAAGCGTATTATTGAAGATTATCACGAAGGGAAAATATTTGTAAAATATGGGGAAGAAAATAAAGGCACTACTTTCTCTATCATTCTTCCCCTTAATGCTGAAAAAAATATTACCGCATAAACACCCACTTAACCAGTTCTTTTATACCCGCTTTCTTGCCATAAAGTAAGATTCCAACCCGATAAATACGTCCTGAAATCCAGACAAAAAACATGGCTGTTCCTATTAATAAAGTCAGGGAAAGTGCTACTTCCCACCAAGGCGGATTGAAAGCGAGCCTTGCCGGCATGACGATGGGGGAAAATAAGGGAAACATGGAAGACCAGCGCGACAGACTGGAATCGGGTGACTCCACACTTTGCATCATGATATAAAGAGCCAATATAACTGGTATCGTAATGGGCAGCGTTAAGGAACCGCTTTCTCCCATGTCGTCCCCGATGGCCGAACCCACAGCAGCAAAAAGCGATGAATACAGGAAATAGCCGCCTAAAAAGAATAACATAAACAAGGGTACAATAAGCCACCAGTTAATCTGATTGAATTCTTTCATGGCCAATGCTACCATTGCCTGCATGTCATCGGGATTAAATTCTGGGGCAGCACCCTGGGCCATAGACATATTGGTTGTTAGATCAATACCCATAATCAGACGGGTAATAAATAATAATACTGGAACCAGTATAACCCAGATCAATACCTGCGTCAGACCTACTCCACCAACACCGATAATTTTTCCCAGCATCAGCTGAAAGGGTTTTACCGAAGATATCATCACTTCGACAATCCGGTTCATTTTCTCCTCCATGACCGATCTCATGACCATCATACCATAAATAAATACCGTCATGTACATAATAAATCCCATAGCCATGCCCATGATAGCAGAAATAGCACTGGTTAAACGGGAAGAATCAACATCATCCTTGGAGAGAGGCTCCGGTTCTAAAATAACCTTAGTATCGAGGGCGGCAATTAACGCTTTATCCAAATTTAATTTTACTATCTTAAAATCCTTAAGGGCATCCTCAACCCTTTCCCTGATTTTAAACTGAATAGATAAACCTGGTTGTTTGGAAGCATAATAAAAAACAGTATATTTTTTATCCATCACCTCTTTAATCTCCGGAATATATAAAACACCGGAATAGGAACTTTTTTCCATCCCGGCGAGAACCTCTTTTAAAGGTTGATTCTCAAAATGAAAAAATAAATTTTCTTCATCTCTGATACTGCCATCCAGTAATTTCGCTTCGTCTACCACAGCAATATTTTGGACCTCATCGGTTTCATAAGAAAAAATAAGGGTAACAACGGCGGTAAAAAGGACAATGGCCAGTGGTGTCAGCAAAGTAGTGAGGATAAAACTTTTACTGGTGACACGAGAAATATATTCGCGTTGAATGATTAACAGCAGCTTATTCATATATGGTTATTCTTTATTTTTTTTGTGAATAAAAACGGGATGATATTTCCCTTGAGTATAAAATCCTGAAAAAAGGTATTCACCTGACAGAAATTGGAGGGAAGCACTTTTTTTATGTATCTCCCAAAGACTCATCTGGCCAGATAACAAAGCGGGTAAGCCTATCCCTAAAAACAGGAAAGGAATGAAAGAACGGCTTTGAAAACCAGGGACCGAGTTCATCATCTTTTTTAGAAACTATTTGATTGTCCTACGCGACGAATAAATATTTCGTTAAGAGAAGGTAAAATTTCATTAAATGCGGAAATTTCTAGGTTTTGATTTAGCAAAATCTGCAACAGGTCATTTCTCGATTGATTTTCTCTCAGTTTTACCTGAATCTTGAATTCATCAATCTGCTTCATTTCGAATGCTTCAGGGAGTATTACCTGGGTTGGGGCACTAAAATCGACATTAAAAATATTGTCTTTATAGCTGTTTTTAATATCCCTTACCTTTCCTTGAAGCACATTGGCACCATTATTTATCAGCACGATTTCTTCACAAATTTCTTCCACCTGTTCCATTCTATGGGTAGAAAAGATCAGGGTAGCCCCATTTTTATTGAGGTTTAACATTTCATCTTTAATCAGATTGGCATTTATGGGATCTAGGCCTGAAAAAGGTTCATCTAAAATAATCAGGTCTGGTTTATGCAGAATGGTGACAATAAATTGAATTTTTTGCTGCATCCCTTTCGATAACTCCTCGATTTTCTTTGGCCACCAGTCCATGATGTCAAATTTCTCCATCCAATAGGTAAGCTCCTTTTTTGCCTGCTGATATGAAAGTCCCTTTAATTGGGCGAGATAAAGCAAATGTTCCCCTATTTTCATTTTCTTATATAAACCCCTTTCCTCAGGCATATAGCCCATTCTTTCACTGTGTTTCTCGAGGAGGGGTTCCCCATTAAAAAGCACTATCCCGTCATCGGCTCTGGTGATAGAAGTAATAATTCTGATCAGCGAGGTTTTCCCTGCGCCGTTGGGACCTAATAATCCGAAGATAGCCCCTTTAGGAAGCTGAAAACTTACTTTATCTACGGCACGTTTTTTATCGTAATCTTTAACGACCTCTTTAAGATCTAATAATATTTGAGTCATGAAAAGCTTATTTTAATAAAAAAATTCTCTAATTCAAATTAAACCCCCATAGCAACTGATTCCACCTGAATAAACTGCATGTCGTGTAAATTCCTGAAATGTCCGTCTTCCTTTTTTAACAATTCCTCTGGGGGCCCGGATTCTACGACTTCACCACGCTGCATGACCAATATTTGATGCGCATGCATGATCGTTGATAATCGGTGAGCTATAATGATAGACGTTCTTTGAGTTATTAAGGTTTCAATTGCCTTTTGAATGATAGATTCCGAAGCCGGATCGATTGAGCTGGTCGCTTCGTCCAGAATTAAGATATCGGGTTCAAAAACGAGAGCCCGCACGAAGGAAATTAGTTGCCTTTGCCCCATGGAAAGGGTTGCTCCCCGTTCCATAACCTGATAATCATACCCTCCAGGTAATTTTACAATAAATTCGTGCGCACCAATCATTTTTGCAGCAGAAATAACCTTCTCTCGGCTAATAGATTTATCACGGAGGTTAATATTTTCCAGCACAGAGCCTGAAAAAAGAAAAACATCCTGCAGAACCAGCGCCATTCTTCGTCGTAAGGCCTGTAAATGATATTCTTTTATATCGGTTCCGTCGATCGAAATAAGACCAGACTGGTGGTTATAAAACCGGTTTATTAAACTGATAATCGTTGTTTTTCCAGAACCCGTCGCACCGACAATGGCCATCGTCTGCCCTGGTTTAATCTGAAAATTTACATTCTTCAAGACCCAGTCCTCTCCTTGATAGGCAAAATTGACCTGGTCAAAGATTAGCTCGCCTCTAAGTTTTTGGGGAGTTAATTTCCCCGTAACTTCTTGCTCGGCCTGATTATCTAATAGGGTAAAGACACGGTCCGAGGCAACTAAGCCCATTTGCAGGGTATTAAATTTATCGGCTAAAATCCTGATTGGATTAAAAAGCATATTCAAATAAATAGGAAATGCAATCAGTGCTCCCATGGAAACACTTTCTCCAATGACTCCTTTTGCTCCCCACCAGACCATTAATCCCAGCGAAGCCGCAGAAATGATTTCTACTACTGGGTAAAAAACGGCATAATATAATACAGAATCTAAATTGGCTTTGGTGTATTCTCTGTTTATTTGCTTAAAACGCTTCATTGAGGCCTTTTCTGCATGAAATATCTGGACAATACGCATCCCGGAAATTTGTTCTTGCAGGAAAGCATTCATCCTGGAAATCTCGGTTCTGACCGACTGGAAGGAGGCCTTTACTTTTTCTTTAAATATATAGCTGGCAAGGACCAGAAATGGAGAAGTGGTCAGGGCAATCAAGGTCAATTCCATGCTGGTCATAAACATAATGCCTAAAACCACGAAAAGCGTCAGAAAATCAGCCAGTATAGTGATAACTCCCTGTGAAAAGACAGTATTTATGGTTTCAACATCGTTGATCGTCCTTGTAGTAGAAGTTCCTATGGGCGTTTTATCGAAATAGGAAAGATTGAATCTATTTATATGGTTAAATATTTTAATGCGTAAATCTCTGACTACTGCTTGTCCAAGCACGCCACTCAGGTAGGTAAAGAGATAGGTTAAAAAGGCATGCAAAAGCAAGACAATCACAAAAATGAGGACTAAACTGAACAAGCCTTGCAAATCGAATTGAACAATGTGTTCATCGACCATTTTTTGAACCAGCCAAGGCCTTATGGTAGCTAAAGGAGCCAATAAAATAGCCATTAAGGTGGTGCCTAATAACAATGATTTATAGGGAGCTGCTTCTGCTAAAACACGTTTTAACAGTTGAAAATCTAACTGATTGGAAGAAGGCTTAGCGGTCAATTTTTTTCTGCAAATGTCGTATATTTTTTTTATTTAAACAGATAAAATGATGACTGCTTTTTGTGTTGGTCATCTTAAGCAATAGCCGCTTCTACATGTAATGAATTTTTAAAATGATGCTGATTCAAAGCTACTTTAAACTGCTGGATAAAATCAGTTTGTAAACTGTCTGGTCTGACATAATAGCTAAGGTCGCCATTGGTAAATTCCATGGCTCTGCCAATTAAACGCTCCATAATTTCTGGATAAGTCTTGAACTGGGGGTGCTGGTAAGCCACCGAAATAATGTGTGCGGGACCGAAACCTTCCATACCTGTTTTGCTTACAATTAAACAACCTACAGGAAAGATATCCTGATAGGCTACTAAAACAAAGCCACCAAAAGAAGGAATCAATTTCAATGCATAATCTAACGCAAGTTCGTAGGGGGTATCGCCGCTTTCTCCGACGTAAGCCTTCATAAAAAGAAGGAGTTGTTGCCTCTCAGATATGGACATACCTGTAAAAGCATTGTAAACCGTAATGGATGGGTTCATAATGTTTGTGTTTGCCTCTCAGTGACTGAAAATCAGTCGTTAATAGATTTTTTTAAAGCTCTTATTGCAAATATGATTTATTTTCTTAAGATGTGCAATTTATTTAGGTTAATTAATTAAAAAAATTGAATAAATAATGCAAATTGCTTCAAATTTCCCTTTTATGTCAAAAAATAAGGTCTTTCTTCCATTCATTTTTCTCTTTTCCAGCGCTTTGGTTTTTTCTCAGTCTAATAATTATCAGGAAAAATTAAGTACAGGATTAAAGAATGAGTTATTAATAAAGGAAAAAACAGAGGTCATTATCCAGTTCCATGATCTTAAACTAAACCTTTCCGATTATAAAACGAACTGGGATAAATCCCAAAAGGGAACCTATATTTTCAATGCCCTGCAAGAAAACACCCGCATTTCACAAAATGAAGTTCAAAAATGGTTAAGGGACAAGGGATTACCCTTTAAGTCCAATCTATTGATCAATGCTATTTTGGTAACCCTCGACAAGGAGCAGATCAACTTTCTGCTCAAACGCCGTGAAGTCGCCTTTTTATACGACAACCCCGATATTTTTGTTAGTCCTGCCCTTCGGGCAACGGAAAATAATTCTTTAAGAGGAGCGTCAGAATGGGGGATTGACAAAATAAAAGCACCAGCAGTATGGGCAATGGGAATAACGGGAAAAGGTATTGTCATCGGTGGTCAGGACACGGGTTATGACTGGAATCATCCTGATTTAAGAAATAGCTATCGCGGCTATTCAAAGGAAATCACTCGTCATGATTATCAATGGTTTGATGCCATTGACAAGGCATCACCCCTAAATAAAGACTCCTTAAATCCTTGTGGTTACTCACTAAAAATACCTTGTGACGATGATGTTCATGGTACGCATACAATGGGGACGATGATTGGCAAGGACAGCTCAGGCACTTCCATAGGTGTTGCACCTGGAGCAAGCTGGATTGGCGCAAGAAACATGGAGCGCGGTTATGGAAATCCATTTTCCTATCTGGCATGTTTTGACTGGTTTTTAGCTCCGCGCGATTTAGCTGGAAAAAATCCAAAACCAACTTTAGCACCCCATGTCATCAATAATTCCTGGTCTTGTCCCACCATGGAAGGTTGTTTAAACAATCACCTGGAACTTTTCGAAAAAGCCATTTCACTATTAAGAAAAGCGGGGGTTATGGTTGTGGTCTCAGCAGGAAATGATGGGGGTAACTGCGAAACCATAAATGAAATACCCGTGACCGTAAGCGGTGCATTTTCCATAGGTGCTACCCGTTCCAACGATAGCATAGCCACTTTTTCTTCTCGGGGACCAGCCCTTATTTTAGGTAAAAAGCAGATAAAACCCGATGTATCGGCACCAGGCGTGAGCATAAAATCGGCATTGCCAGGTAGGAAATATGGCTTATTAAGCGGCACCAGTATGGCTGGACCTCATGTTGCCGGCCTGGCAGCCCTGCTTTTTTCTGCCAATCCTTCTTTAATTGGACAGGTAGAAAAGGTAGAACAGATCATACGTGAAACAACCCTTCCCCTCTATAGTTCCCAGGTATGTGGCAGCTTGAGTGGAGGTGTTTCGCCAAATCCTGTCTATGGTTATGGGCGCGTTGACGCATTGGCGGCTGTGAAAAAAGCACTTTCTGTAACGCCCGTTGATGAGACAGATGACCCGACAATAAAAATATATCCCCTGGCTGGTCATCAGCAACTCTATATTTCCATAGAGCACGATATTTTTTCATTTTCTCTTTTTGATGTTTATGGAAGACAAATCCTGAAAAACGAGGTAAATCCTTCCATTTCTACCTTTAATTTACCGGCTTTACCACCGAGTATTTATATTTATACTCTTTCAAACAAGGAAAAGATGACAAAAGGCATTCTTTGGATAAATCAAAATAGGTAAATTGCGGCCTTGTTTACCGTAAAATGTTATGAAAAGATTATTTAACCGCATTAACAGAGTGGAGTTAAAAAAGAAGCTGGAGGAGAGTAATGAGGCCAGAACCACTCTTTCCTTTTATAGGTATCATCAACTTGCTGACCCAGCCACCTTTAGAGACGAATTATATGCCGGACTGGATCGTTTAGGGGTCTTTGGTCGCATTTATATAGCATCAGAGGGAATAAACGGTCAAATTTCAGTCCTGACAGATACATTTGATGAATTTAAGGCTTACCTATACAGTATTCCCTGGTTAAATGGATGCCGCTTGAATATTGCTGTTGACGATAATGGAAAATCATTTTTCAAATTAAATATTAAGCTAAGGAATAAAATTGTGGCCGATGGTCTGGATGACGCCACTTTCGACGTTACTAAAAGAGGAAAACATCTTTCCGCTCCTGAAGTCAATGCCTTGCTTGAAAAACCTGATACCATTGTGGTTGATATGCGCAATCACTACGAAAGTGAGGTAGGGCATTATGAAAAAGCCATTTGTCCCGATGTTGAAACCTTCAGAGAGGCTCTCCCTATTGTTGAAAATATGCTTGCCGATAAAAAATCGGAGCATATTGTAATGTATTGCACAGGCGGTATCCGTTGCGAAAAAGCCAGTGCATATTATCTTCATAAGGGTTTCGAGCATGTTTATATGGTTGACGGCGGCATCATAGAATATACCAGACAATGCGAAGAATTCAATTTGCCAAATAAATTCATTGGTAAAAATTTTGTTTTCGACGAACGATTGGGTGAGCGAATTTCTGATGACGTTATTTCAAAATGTCATCAATGTGGCGCTCCCTGCGATAGTCATAAAAACTGTGCAAATGCAGCTTGCCACGTTCTTTTTATCCAATGTGATGCCTGTGCCGCCAAATTTCAGTCTTGTTGTTCGCAGGATTGTACAGATTTTATTGCCTTACCTGAAGAAGAAAGAGAGCTGCAAAAGCCTTATAAAATTTTCAACGGAACAAAATTTGGGAAAGGCCGGTATAAAGCACTTAAAAACGGATTTGTCACCAACCCTGAAAAGGTGACGTGATTATTGAAATAAACGTTCATTTAATCTGGCTGGGGCAGAATAGAGCGAACCTCCATATTTTTATTCATCCACCAACTGCTTTGGTAAAGGTTTTCTTTCTTTACCCCACCATTTACGCTGTGAATGACTTCAATAACACGGGGTTGAATGCTGGTAACAAAAGAAACATGGAACACCTCATTTTTTTCATTTCTAAAAATGATTAGATCGCCGGGGTTTGCTTTTTCCAGAGGAACAGGAATACCCAGTTTTGCCTGGTCTTTGGAGGAAGGGGAAATGTTGTAATCAAATTTTCGCAACACATAGGAGGTAAATCCGGAACAATCAAAACCAGTTTCAGGCGTTTTACCTGCCCAGGTATAAGGAATGCCCACATATTTTTCTGCCTCCTTTAATATGTTGTATCGCAGCGATAAAGCAGAAGAAATATTTTTATCATCAGCCTTTTCGATGGCTTTACGTTTCCAGTATGGAATGACAGATTTTCTGTCTGCCGGCTTTTCTGTTTCAACATCCTCCTCATTTTCATTCAGAAAAACAGAAGAATTATCAGCAGCGGGTGGTGGAATGACAGGTTTAAACAGCGCGCAGGATGAAATGCTGTAAACAAAAACCACCCACATTCCTGTTTTTTTCAAAACAGAAACATGGGTGAAAAAAAACAAGTCATTTTTCTTTTCCTTTAAAAAGGACATGATTATTTTTTAAGACCTGGAGAACGGTTTAAAAACTCCTCATACAGCTGAATATGTCTGCTGTCCAGAGGAACAATCCAGCCATCAATAAAAAGATATTTAATTTGTGTTTTAGGTTCCAGAGGATCTCCCGTTGTGACGATAATATTGGCCAATTTACCTACTTCCAGAGAACCGATTTTGTCGGCAACGCCAAAAATCTCAGCAGGAACGATGGTAACCGACTTCAGGGCATCCTCTTTACTCATGCCATAAGCAGCGGCAAATCCGGCATGGAAGGGTAAATTTCTGACATTTTCCTGATCATTGGTGCGAATAGCGACCTTTACACCCGCTTTTGCCATCAAACCTGGATTGGCGTACGCTTTGTCATATTGATCGGATTCACGGGTAGGAAGGGCAATAACCGGACCTGTTATGACAGGAAAGCCAGATTTGGCAATTTTATCGGCTACTCTCCATCCCTCTGCTACACCTGTTAATACGACTTTAGGTATTTTCTTTTCCTGTGCCCATTTAATGGCAGCTTCAATATCGTTTGCTTTATTTGTTTCAATAAGCAGCGTCATTTTACCACGGATTACCTCAGCGAGGCGAGCCATTTCAGGATTTGAAGCAACCTTAATTGAGGCATCCTTAGCGGCAGCATCAGTCACCTGAACATAATATAAAGCCTCTGTCCATACTTCATTGAGTTGTTTGAGGGCTTTTTCCTCTTCTTTTTTCAATTCCTCATCTGTTCTTCTGTCCCAAAATCCGCGGCGGCCGGCGCCTGGAAAATTAAGAACTACCCCTTTGAAGCCAGCGTAAATCTGGTCGGGTGTATAGCCAACTAAGTTAACTAAGGAAGCAGTGCCGGGGAAAAGACCTCCCTGAGGAACCACCAGGGTCGTGGTTATACCATCTACTCTGGTTACAGATACGGCGGTAGCACTGGTATTAAAAGCCGTAATTGCCTCCATGTGGGGAGTAAGTTCGCCCAGTTCATCGGAATCATCTGTCAGTGAGATGGACGAAACTTCAACGATACCAAGTTGTGTACCCCCGTCAATCATACCTGGATAAATAGACATGCCTTTACAATCGATAATATTGGCACCTGCAGGAATGGTAGCATTAGTACCAAGAGCCGTTATTTTACCTTCACTAATGATTAAAGTACCAGAAACAGTTCCTTTTGTAACTGTTTGTATCGTTGCATTGGTTAAGGCGAAAGTACCCTTTGTCGATTTTTTCACCTGACCAAAAGAATGGATAAAAGCCAGGGTAAATAGAAGGGTTAAAAATGCATTTATTTTCATGTGAATAAGTTAATTGCAAATGATAAATAGGATTTACTCACGCTCAAGACCAAAGAATGAAGCAGTATTTTCATAAGCTCCTTCCAGACAACGATCGTGGTTATGCTGCTCTTTATGCAGAAAAAATCCAGTTTCTGCACGGGTAGCACTTGCCTGAAGTCTCTGATCGGCCGCATCTTTTGATCGGTTAAAACGCACCACTCCATCTACGATGGTATATTGTGGGACGGCATAAACGGAAAGAGGGTGGCCTTCAAAAATAGCAATATCAGCATCTTTACCCAGCTCTATGGAACCTACTCTTTGGTCGATACCCAATTGTTTCGCTGGATTTATGGTAATTAATGCAAGGGCTTCATCATCAGAAAGGCTGCCATAACGTTGCGTTTTAGCAGCTTCATGATATAAATGTCTGATGTATTCCTCACTATCCGAGTTTATAGAGGTTACTACCCCATTTTTCGTCAAAATGGCCGCATTATAAGCTGTTGAATAATAAACTTCGAATTTATAAGCCCACCAATCGGCAAAAACAGAAGCCATGGCACCATAAGCAGCCAGTTCAGGCGCCACTTTAAATCCTTCATTGGTATGCTGGAAAACCAGTCTTTTAATTTGATAATCCTTACAGACATTTAAGAGCATTAAAATTTCATCGGAACGATAAGAGTGACAATGAATGATAATATTTCCCTTCAGAATTTCAGCCATAGCTTCATGGCGTCTGTTATAAACAGGTTTTACAGCAGCGGGATTTTTTACTTTCTCTTTTTCGTAAGTTTCCCAGGCGGCCATGTAAGCTTTAGCCTCTTCAAATCCTTTACGAAAAACCTGTTCCACACCCATACGGGTAGCAGGAACGATTCTATTTCCTTCTCCGTGTACACGCATCGGATTTTCACCCAAGGCAAATTTTATGGTCCGAGGAGCACCTTCCATCCTCATTTCTTCTGGATTTAGGGTTCCATAACGGTGTTTAATGGTTTCACACTCACCTCCAATGGCATTGGCAGAGCCGTGCATGGCATGAGAGGCAGTAACCCCACCAGCAAGCGCTCTGTAAACAGAAATATCTAATGGATCAAGGGCATCTCCCACCCAAACATCAGCCGTACTGGGTCTGGAAGCTTCATTGACCACATCGATTCCAATATGTGAATGGGCATCAATGATGCCGGGCATGATAAACTTTCCGGTGGCATCGATGGTTTCCGTTCCTGTTGGAGCAACGAGCCCTTTACCTATTTTAGTTATTTTACCATTTTCCACTAAAAGGTCAGTATTTTCCATATTCCCTTTAGTAACGGTCAGAATGGTTCCGTTTTTAATAAGCAAACTTCCCTTAGTAACTTGTGCATGGGCAAAGCTAACCAAGAAAAGCAAATTTAATATATTAAGTATTTTAAACATTTGATTGCGTTTTAAGGGTTAAAATTACTGTCCATCGATTTTAGCACCAGAAACGTCAAAAGTACCAAAAGTACCCACGCCTACTGTACCAGAAAGGGAATTACCATCTATTACAAGATTAAAATCAAGGGTAACTTGTCGAGATCCCATGCTAATATTGGAAGAGAAAGATAATTTATTACCATCCACCGACACATTAGAAATAGGATTGGAACCTGGCACTTGGGAAGAAGTCCATTCCCCGGTCAAATCATTGCCACTACCTTTAAACGTTAACACCCCTTCAGAATTCATACCAGGTGCTTTGATGGTATAAGACCATTTTCCGGCTACTTTTGGAGCCTCTGCCCCTTTTCCAGCAGCATTGGTATTACCCCCTGCCTTAGGAGCAGGCTTACCTTCATATTCAAACATTTTACCATCTATAAAAACATAACGCACAGATGATTTTTCATCGAAATAAGATTTATCAGAAACAACCAGGTTGGCTGCCCTTCCCTTTTCCACGGTTCCAAAGCGATTAGAAACACCCAACTGAGCAGCAGGCGTGGTGGTTAAAGCTGCTAATGCCTGATCTTCTGTTAATCCGGCCTTTATCATTCTGCGAATGGTTTCTTTAATATCCGTAGCCTTCACGCCTACGGTTGAAAAGGAAAAAGGTAAACCCAGCGCGGCTAATTTTGAAGCCTGACCTTCCAGGCGTTTCATTTCTTCCGCTGTTCTGGCTTTCAGGGCTTCCATTTCAGCGTCTTTAACCACGATCGTTTTAGAAGAATCAGTGGCAGGTTTTTTTTCTTCTGCCGCCTTCGGCAAATCCAAAGAAATAATAATTGGTTTTGCCTCTGCTTTCAATAAATCAGCTACATAAGACCCTTCTTTAAGGTCAGCGAAATGCAAGCCAAACTTTAATTCATTTTTTAGGGCCTGAACTCTATAGACAGATTTCATGTCAGGAGCTTGAAAAATGAGAGGAACTTTTCCGTCCAAAACAGGAAAAAAAGCTTCCAGGCATTTATCTGCGACCGGACGATTGACACTAAGCGGATTTGCGTTGTAGTTTTTTTGGTATTCCTGCAATCTGGCTGCATTTTTGTATAATTCTCTAAGTCTTGAGATTACGCCAATAATGGTGCTTGGAAATGCCCCTGATGCTGGTGAAAAACTGGCAATCAATCCGGTATTTTCTTTTAACAGGAGTTCGTCCGCATTTTTTCCGGTTCCAAGAGAAATGAGGGAAGCCTGTCCTGGTAACATTTTCCCAATGGGAAAAACCTGAGCTGCTGTAAATCCTAATTTACGCATTTCCTCAATCGATTTGTCGTCTGCTTTGAATACATCCCGAACCCTTACATAAGGGGTTATGCCTGCTTCTTCGTAGGTAGGATTCCACGGATCAGAAACTCTGGGTCTTTGCTGACCTTGTCCCGGTGTTCTTGCCCCTGCTGCACTGGAGGCAGCTTCCGGGCGCGGAATACCCGACTGAGACAAACCTTCAATAAAACCAGCATAAACAAACATGGAATCGGCTTTAATTTTTCTGGCATGTGCTGGTATGGCTACCTCTTTTCCGGCGGCCAAAATGAGCCCATCCTGAATAATAACGGTACCTCCAGAAATAATCTGCCCAGGCCGAACGACAATCTGTACATTTTGAAGGACATAAGTTTGGGTAACTGGCGTTAATTCAGGAATACCTGATTGCGCAAAAAGGCCGCTGCCTATTAACATAAACGCAAAAAAACCAGTGACTTTATCCTTTTTAAGTAGGGGATAAATCCACCTACTGAAAATCAAGTCTTTGATAATCATATAGTTGCTAAGTTTAAAAATGACAAAATGGTGCAAATAGTAAAAACAAAATTCTAAATAAGTTAAAACTTAACACATTTTAAGGGTTATTCTGCAATAATTAATCATTTCACCATTTTTTTTATAAGTATTTACTAAAAATTTGTTCTTCTACGAGATAAATGATATTTTCAATTTTTAACATTTGATTCGCACCATGAGCCCTAAGGACAAGACTGCATATTCTTCATTTTTACCCAAGCTATTATTCTTGTTTGGCTTCCTCGTTTATGCCAATACCTTTACCCATGATTACGCTTTAGATGATGCCATTGTTATCACAGATAATTCATTTACCCAAAAAGGTTTAAGTGGCATGAGCGGAATATTTTCGTATGACACTTTCCAGGGTTTTTTCAAAGAGGAAGGAAAATCTAAACTGGTAGCCGGGGGACGGTACCGGCCTCTGTCGCTGGCAACATTTGCTTTAGAAATATCGGTTTTTGGTGCTTCACCCATTGTCAGTCATCTGGTCAATGGTTTATTATTTGCGCTCTGTGGATTTTTAGTTTACTATGTTTTAAGTGAAATACTGCAGAAAGTTCCTGAAGGAGCCATCATATCTCTCTTTACTGCCTTTATTTTTGCGGCGCACCCTATTCACACGGAAGCAGTTGCCAATATTAAAGGCAGAGATGAAATATTAGCCTTTTTGGGTAGTCTCATGGCCCTTTACTGGGCATTTTTGGCTTTTAAATCAAATAAATCGATCTGGCACCTGGCCGGCGCTCTTTCTTTATTCCTTGGATTATTATCGAAAGAAAGTGCCATTACATTTTTAGCTGTTATCCCTTTGGCTATTTATTATTTTGGCGGAAAATCTGTTGCGCTGAAAAGCATATTTTGGCATACAATCCCATATATTTTAACTACACTGCTTTTTTTAATTTTAAGAAATGCAGTCCTTGGGTCAGATTTTGGAGGAGGATCCATTGAATTGATGAACAATCCCTATTTAAAATGGCAAAATGGTATATATGTACCTTTTAATTTAGCAGAAAAAGCGGCAACTATCGCTTACACCTTAGGCCTTTATATATGGCTCTTATTTTTCCCTTTTAATCTCACGCATGACTATTACCCCAGGCATATTCCAATCATTACTTTTGATAACTTAGGGGCTGTTTTTTCCGTCTTGCTCTATATTTTCATGATTTTTTATGCTTTAAAGGGGCTAAAAACTAAAAGTATCCCAGCTTTTGCCCTCAGTATTTACCTGCTAACTTTATCTCTTGTCAGTAATATATTGTTCCCTATTGGCACCAATATGGCAGAAAGGCTGCTATTTGCCCCGTCCTTAGGATATGCGCTGCTTGTAGGATTTTTGTTATCCAGACTAAAAAGTCAGTCATTAAAAAATATGCTTGCCATTTCCATTATTGCCCTTTATGCCATCTTAACCTGGCTAAGAAATCCAGTATGGAAAGACAATTTTACCTTATTTACGACTGATGTTAAAAATTCATCTGAGTCAGCCAAAATAAGAAATGCAGCAGGAGGCGAGTTGCTGGCTCAGGCATTAAAGGTTGATTCCCTGACAGCATTCAGATACAGGAATGAAGCAGTAGGACATTTGCAAAAAGCAGTAACAATACATCCTACTTATAAAAATGCCTGGTTATTGCTGGGAAATGCTTATTATTACCTTAATAATTACGATCAGGCTATTCAATCTTTTAAACAAGCCTTAGAGATTGACCCTGATTATGCTGATGCTTCCAGAAACATGGGACTTGCCTATCGGGATGGGGGAAGAATGGCGGGTGAAAAATTAGGAGACCTGGCGAAGGCCATAGCGTATCTGAAACAAGCTGCCTCCTTATTGCCCGATGATTATGAAGCACATAGACTGGCAGGGATAGCCTTCGGTTTTAATGGAAATAAACTTGAAGCCATTTCTTATTTCCAAAAAGCCGCACAATTAAAACCTGAATTGTCAGACGCCTGGTTTAATCTGGGAACTGCTTATTATCAGGCTGGTGATTCGAAAAATGGTTTATTATTCCATCAAAAGGCAATAAGTTTAGATCCAGACGTTATGAAAAGAATGACGAACAGCAATTAATTCATCGATAAAAATTTTATTTATGCTTTATTTTTCAAAAGCACCTTTATTCCTTTCTCTTTTAATCCTTTCTTTAGGGTGTTCTCATGTTGTTGCGCAACTGCCTGAGGAAGGCAATCATAAAAATGAAGCTGAAAAAAACTGGGTAGATTCTGTTTTTCAACAATTGACCCTTAAGCAAAAAATTGCCCAGCTTATTATGATTAGGGCACATTCCGATAAAGGACCTGATCATATTGCCCAAGTGGAAGACCTAATCAATAAATATGAAGTGGGCGGTTTATGCTTTTTTCAAGGAACCCCAGACAAACAAATCACCTTAGTAAACCAATATCAAAAAATAACTAAAATTCCACTTCTCATTGGTATCGACGGAGAATGGAGTCTCGGCATGAGGCTCAAAGAAACCATGTCCTTCCCCAGACAATTGATGCTGGGCGCAGTTCAAAACAATGATTTGATTTATAAAATGGGCCGTGAGATAGGCCAGCAAATGAAACGGGTTGGCGTCCATATAAACTTTGCCCCCGTAGCCGATGTAAACAATAATGCGGCAAATCCAGTAATAAACACCCGTTCTTTCGGGGAAGACAGAGATAATGTTACTCAGAAATGCATCGCTTACATGAAAGGGATGCAAGACGAAGGCATTCTCGCCTGTGCCAAACATTTTCCTGGACACGGGGATACCAATGTCGATTCGCATTATGATTTACCTATCATACAACATACAAAAGCAAGATTAGACAGTATTGAACTCTATCCATTTAAGGAACTTGCCAGACAAGGAATTGCCAGTATGATGGTGGCACATTTAAACATACCCGCCTTGGATAGTCGCCCCAACAGACCTTCTACCCTTTCCCACCCTATTATTACAGGCATTGCCCGAGGTGAAATAAACTTCGATGGATTAATTTTTACGGATGCCATGGAAATGAAAGGTGTAACAAAATATTTTGAAAAAGGTCAAGCGGAGGCTGAAGCCCTTGTTGCCGGCAATGATATTATTTTACTTCCAGAAGATGTCCAGGCTGCTATTGCGCTCATAGAAAAATATCTGGCTGAAGGTACCCTTCCCTTAACCCAATTAGAGACCAGTGTTAAAAGAGTGCTATCGGCAAAATACAAGGTGGGTTTACCTACTTTTAAACCCATTTCTTTAGAGGGTCTTTATAAAGACTTACATAAACCATCGGCCTTAACTAACCGGGTGCAATTGATCAAGGAAGCAATCACTCTGGTTCGCAATGAGAAGAATTTTATACCTTTTAAGAGGATAGACACCCTGTCTCTGGCTAGCTTAAGCATTGGAGCTGAGCGTATTACACCTTTCCAAAAAAGGTTGTCCT
>Ga0214917_10003855_pt1 | contig 17087 bp, 14 predicted proteins | sample LL_1208_BB_MetaG_FD_177983 | JGI IMG/M metagenome (GOLD analysis project Ga0214917, IMG submission 177983) | Freshwater microbial communities from Lake Lanier, Atlanta, Georgia, United States - LL_1208_BB | ecosystem: Environmental > Aquatic > Freshwater > Lake | place: USA: Georgia | collected... | reverse complement strand
CTTTCCGCCTTCTCCAGTTTGCTGCCCGCTTCTGCGCCGGCCACCACATAGCTGGTTTTTTTGCTCACAGAGCCGCTCACCTTGCCCCCGGCGGCCTCGATCAGCGCCTGGGCTTGGCTGCGGCTCAGGGAGGGCAGGGTGCCGGTGAGCACGAAGGTCTGACCGCTGAGCGGGCCGCCGCCCGCCTCGGCCCGCTGGGCTTCCGCCGCCAGCTCATCGGCGCTCAACGCCAGCGAGAACCCCAGCCGCTCCAGGCTGCTGAGGAGCCCTTGGTTGGCGGGGGTGGCAAACCACTGCTGCAGGCTCTGGGCGATTTCGGCGCCGATGCCGAACACCGCCGTCACCAGGTCCGGCGATTCGAGCGCCGCCGTGGCCAGGTCGGCGGCGCTGGGGAAGGCGGCCGCCAGGGCCTTGGCGTTCACCTCGCCCACGTGGTGGATGCCCAGGCCGTAGAGCTGGCGGTGCCAGGGCTGGCCCTTGGAGGCCTGCAGCGCCTCCACCAGGTTGTCGGCGCTCTTGCTGCCCATGCGCTCGAGGCTGGCCAGCACCGCCCCATCCAGGCGGTAGAGGTCGGCGATGGAGCCCACCAGGCCGCGGTCCACCAGTTGCTCGATCAACTTGCTGCCGAGGCCATCCACATCCAGGGCCCCCTTGCTCACCCAGTGGCGCAGGGCTCCCCGCAGGATGGCCGGGCAGCTGCTGTTGACGCAGCGGGTGGCCGCCTCGCCCTGTTCCCGCACCAGCTCCGAGCCGCATTCCGGGCAGGTGTGGGGCAGCTCCAGGCGCTGGGCACCGGCCGGCCGCAGTTCCGGCAACACCCGCACCACCTCCGGGATGATTTCGCCGGCCTTGCGCACCACCACCGTGTCGCCGGCGTGCAGGTCGAGCTCCGCCAGCCGGTCGGCGTTGTGCAGCGTGGCCCGGCTCACACTGGTGCCGGCCAGGGCCACAGCTTCGAACTCGGCCACGGGGGTCACCACCCCCGTGCGCCCCACCTGGCAGGTGAGCCGCAGCAGGCGGCTGGGGGCCTCTTCGGCGGGGTATTTGAGGGCGATGGCCCAGCGGGGGGCCTTCTGGGTGAAGCCCGCCGCATCCTGCAGGGCCAATGCGTTGAGCTTCACCACCACCCCATCGGTGGCGTAAGGCAGCTGGCGCCGCCCCCCATCCCAGCGCTGGAAAAACCGCTCCACCGCCTGCAGGTCTGGCAGCAGTTCGGCGTTGGGGTTCACCTTGAAGCCCGCCTGGCGCAGCCATTGCAGGGCCTCCCACTGGGAAGGGGGGGCGGCGCCATCGGGCAGGTGCAGGGTGTAGGCGAAGAAATCCAGCCGCCTGCGGGCCACCACCGCCGGATCCAGTTGCCGCAGAGTGCCGGCACAGGCGTTGCGGGGGTTGGCGAACAGCGCCTCGCCCCGCTCCTCCCGCTCGGCATTGATGGCGGCGAAGGTGGCGTCGGGGATGAACGCCTCGCCCCGCACCTCCACCCAGGCGGGCGCCGGGTCGAGCTGCAGCCGCAGGGGCACAGCGCCGATGGTGCGCACGTTGGCGGTGATCTCCTCCCCCTGCTCGCCGTCGCCCCGGGTGGCGGCCCGCACCAGCACCCCGTGCTCGTAGCTGAGGGCCAGGGCGTTGCCGTCGATCTTGAGCTCCCCCACCATCGGCAGGGCGGTGCCGGGCTCCCGGTCGAGCACCTTGAGCAGGCGGGCGTACCAGGCCTCCAGCTCGTCGGTGTTGAAGGCGTTGTCGAGGCTGAGCAGGCCGATGCGGTGCCGCACGCTCTCGAATCCAGCGGCCGGGGCGCCGCCCACCCGCTGGGTGGGGCTGTCGGGGCTGCGCAGTTCGGGGTGCCGCTGCTCCAGCTCCAGCAGCTCGCGGTAGAGCTGGTCGTAGACGGGATCCTCCATCAGCGGAGCATCCAGCACGTAGTAGGCGTGGGCGGCCCGGTTGAGCAGCCGCCGCAGTTCATCGGCCCGTTGGCTGGGGGCGATCCCGGCGTTGGTCCCGGCGTCGGGGCGGTTCACGGGCGCTGGATCAGGCCGCCACCATCCGTTGGATGCGGTCCACCTTCCAGTCGTCCTCCACCTTCACGAAGGTGAAATCGAGGGGCAGCTCCTCGCTGCTTTCCGACTTCAACTTCACCGTGAGGATGATCTGGTCCTCCTGGATGCGCGGTCGGCCCGATTTGAGGTTGCGGTACTTGTTCAGCTCCAGGCCCGCCAGAAAACGGATGAACTGCTGGCGGTTCACGTGGGAGCGGTAGTTCTTGGTGGTGAGCAGGTAGGCGGCATCGATGCGTCCTGAGGCCACCTGGGTGAAGAACTGCTTGATCACCGGGTTGATGCCGCGGGCGTTCAGCACCAGCTTCACGGCGCTGATCGTCCAATAGAGCAGCAGGGCACCGGCACCGGCCAGCAGGGCCTTGGTGCCCAGGGTCTGCACCAGTTGCCAGTCCATGGACGCACGCGTGTGTTGCCGCTGATTCTGCAGGAGCAGCCGGCAGACTGTGCTCGCCGAACCGCCCCGCCGGCGTGCCCCTCGCTCCGCTGCTGCCGCTGTTCCATCGGTTCAACCGCGAGCATTTCGAGGGCAGCCTTAGCGGCCCTGATGGCCTCAGCCTGGTGAGCGTGCGCTGGAGCGACGGCCGCATGCGCCGCAGCGCCGGTCTCTACCGCTACGGCCACGACCGCCGCGGCACCCCCATCAGCGAGATCGTGCTGTCACGGCCGCTGCTGGAGCCCTTGCCGCTGGAGGCCACCGCCAGCACCCTCTGCCACGAAATGATCCACGCCTGGGTGCACCGGGTGGTGGGGGCGGATGAGGTGCATGGCCCCCACTTCCGCGCCCGCATGGCGCGCATCAACGGCGCCCAGGGCGAGTTCGTGCTCAGCGTGCGCCACCGTTTTCCCGTGCCGGCCCAGCCGCCCCGCTGGTGGGCCCGGTGCCCCAGCTGCGGCCTGGTGTCCCCCTACCGCCGCCGCCGCGAGGGGGTGGCCTGCCGCCTCTGCTGTGAGCGCTTCCACGGAGGGCAGTGGCATGCCCGCTATCAGTTGGTGTTTGAGCCGGCGGCGGTCGCTTAATTTGCGGCCACCTTTGCCGTTGCGGCCGTGAGCACCGCCCTGTGGGCGCTCCAGTGGAGCGGGGTCAGCATTGTGCTGGTGGGCCTGGGGCGCGACCGTTGGTTGCGGCTGCGCCGGCTCGGCCGCCGTGCCTCCTTAGCCTGAGGCCATGCGCTCTGACGACGACCGCTGGGAGACCCGCCGCCCCCGCAGGCCGCGGCTCGACCAATGGATGACCACCGGCCGGCAGCTGGTGGATGGGGTGGCCGGCACCCGCCCCGGCTCCCGGGGTGATGGCCGCTACGAAGGCCGCTATGGAGGCGGTCTGCGGCTCAACCAGGTGGGCCGCTGGGTGGAAACCAAGCTGGATTGGCTGTTGGAGGACGACGACGGCTGGCGGGAGTCCTGGGAGGAACCGGAGCCTTGGCGGCGCCCGAGTGAGCCCCGCCAGCCGGAGCGTCAGCGCCCCTCCAGCCGGACTCCGTTGCAGGCCGTTTCACGCCGTCCAGGCCCTGGGCAAGCGGTGCCCGCACCACAGGATTGGCCCGATGCCGACAGCTTCACGCTGAACCGCTGGAGCCGTGCCGACGCCTCCCCACGGCCCGCTGATCCGCCGCCGCGGGGGGAGCTGGGCGCCTTGGATCAGGCGGCGTCGCGGCCCCCGGGCCGTGCTTTACCCCGTTCGTCCAGGCGCCGCTTTGACGACCCCTCGTGACCCGGCCTGGCCGGGGCGCTCACCTGGTAGCTGCAGCCCCGCTGGCGCAGCTCGGCGTTGACGGGTTCCACCAGGTCTCCGGGGAGGTCTTCGGCCATTTGATCGGCACTGGTGCTGATCGAGGGTGAGCCCTCATCGAGGGCGCTGAGCAGTTCGGCCCACTGGGCCACCAGGGGGTTGTGGCGGCCGGGGGGACCACCGCGGGAGGGATGGCTGGCCATGGGTTCACGGGTTGTTGTTCCTCCATGCTGGCGCAAGCATGAATAACTTCAACCTGTCAAGTCAGCTCTGTAGCCACTCGACACCTCTGTTGCAAATTGTCATGACGGAGTGTGTGCGGCGGGCCCCAGCCAGCCCTCCAGCGCCGGCGCAAACACCTCCCGGATCACGGTGAATTCGCGGCCGCCCCGGAAAAAGCGGTAGTGCCGGCTCCAGTAGGGGCCCGGTTGGCCAAAGCCCTGCTCCAGCAGCGGCGCCTCCACCAGCGCCAGGCCATCCACCTCCCGGTAGAGCTCCGCCCGCTCAGCGGTGAGGCTGCGCCAGATCGGTTGGTTGCGCTCCCGCAGGTGCTGCTCCGCCTGCCCCTGGTTCCACCAGCTTTCGGCCCAGGCCAGGGTGCGGGCGCCACAGCGCAGCCACACCTGGCGCCGCAGCAGGGGGGGATCCAGTTCCGCGATCTCCCGCGGTGCTTCGGCCCCCGGGTCCGGGTCCGGCGCCATGCAGATCACCTCCACCTCCACCGGCAGGCCCGTGAGCGACTGCAAATGGCGGGTGGGGCTGCCATCCCCCAGCAGCAGCAGGCGCCAGGGGCCGCTCAGCCGCGGACTCACGGCGGACACCACCTCCTCGGCGGAGGCCTGCCAGAGCGGTTGCGGCGACGGCCACAGCCCGGAGGGCGCAGGGGTGGGGGGCAACGGCGATCAGAAACCTGCGCTGATGCTGACGCGTCGGGTCACGCCACCGCGTTCGATCATCGCCCCATCGCCGCTGGTGGCCACCAGCCGCCAGCCGCTATTGCCGATGCTGTCGCCCACCAGGGCATTGCTGGAGCTACCCCCCACCTGGAAGATGGCCGATCCGGAGCGGCCCGGGATCTGCACCACCCCCAGCAGCTCCGGAATGCCGCCGGCGCTGGCCGGGTCTGTGGCGGTGCCGGTGCCGAAGGCGGGTGCCGGCGCCCGCAGGGTGCCGCTCAGGGGCACCTGCAGCGGGGCCAGGGCTCCGGGCCGGGCCTCCAGCTGCTGCAGCTCCTCGATCCAGGGCTCGGCGGGGGGTGGGGGCGGCAGGCCATCGGCGCCTGGCGGCGGCGGCGCCACCGCCAGGCCGCGGATGCCCTCCAGCAGCCGCAGGTTGCGCTCCTGGCGGAGGTCGTGATGGGCGTCGCTCCAGCCGCGCCACAGCCCAAAGCAGGCCACCAGGCTCAGGCCCACCAGGCTGCAACCCAGGGCGATCGGGATGGCCCCGGGCAGGGGCCGGATCGCATCGGCCCACCGGTGGGCGGTGTGCTCCCGCACCGCCACATCGATCGGGGCCGTCGCCGCCGGTTCAGGCGCAGCGGGCGCCGGCTGGTTGATCGGGTTGGCCGTGTTGCCGGGATGGGCGGCGTTGAGGAACACACGATCCATCACCTGCTCAGCCTTGAGCTCCCAGTAGGCCCGTGAGGTGGTGCTGGCGGGGGCGGAACTCACCGTTGGCTGGTGCAGACGGGCAACGGCGTGGCCGCACCCTATCGGCCGGCGGCGGGCTTGGCGAGGGTTGGCCGGCGCCGCTCCAGCTCCAGCCACAGCATCAGGGCGGTGACATCCGCCGGGCTGACGCCCGGCACCCGGGAGGCCTGCCCCAGGGTGTGGGGCTGAATGGCCGCCAGCTTCTCGCGGGCTTCCCGCGACAGGGTGCCGATGGCGGCGTAGTCGATGCCGCTGGGGATGGGGCGCTGCTCCTCTTTCTTCACCTGGTCGATCTGCTGCTGCTGGCGCGACAGGTAGCCGCTGTATTTGATGTCGATCTCAGCCCCCTCCCGCACGTCCTGGGGCAGATCCGCCGGCGCCAGGCCATGGCGCAGCAGGTCGGTGCTGTGGAACCCGGGGCGGCGCAGCAGGTCCGCCAGGGTGATGGAGCCCTTGATGGCGGCTCCGGTTTGGGCCTCCACGGCGGCGGCGGCGGGGTCGCTGGCCTTGAGCCGCACCGTGTTGAGCCGTTGTTGTTCGGCGGCGATCGCCCCCTGCTTGCGTTGGAAGAGCTCCCAGCGGCGGTCGTCGATCAGCCCCAGCTCGCGCCCCAGGGGGGTGAGCCGCCGGTCGGCGTTGTCGCCCCGCAGCACCAGGCGGTATTCGCTGCGGCTGGTGAGCACCCGGTAGGGCTCCCGCAGGTCCTTGGTGATCAGGTCGTCGATCATCGTGCCGATGTAGCTGCCCTCCCGCGGGAAGTGCACGGGCGTTTGCCCCCGCAGCTGCCGCACCGCATTGAGGCCCGCCACCAGCCCCTGGGCCGCCGCCTCCTCGTAGCCGGTGGTGCCATTGAGTTGGCCGGCGGAGTAGAGGCCCTGCACCCGTTTGGTTTCCAGGGAGGGTTTGAGCTGCGTGGCGGGCAGGTAGTCGTAATCCACCGCATAGGCGGGGCGCAGCATCACGCATTGCTCCAGGCCCGGCAGGGTGCGCAGCAGCTCCAGCTGCAGCCGCTCCGGCAGCCCCGTGGAGAAGCCCTGCACATAGATCTCCGGCGTGTCGCGCCCCTCGGGCTCCAGGAAGATCTGGTGCGACTCCTTGTCGGCGAAGCGCACGATCTTGTCTTCGATCGAGGGGCAGTAGCGGGGGCCCTTGCTGTCGATGAAGCCGCCGTAGATCGGGGTGAGGTGGAGGTTGTCGCGGATCAGCTGGTGCGTGGCGGCGGTGGTGCGGGTGATGTGGCAGCTCATCGGCTCACCGCCCACCCAGCTGCTGGGGTCAAAGGAGAAGTAGCGGTCGTGGGCGTCGCTGGGCTGCTCCTCGAGGCGGTCGAGGGCGATGCTGCGGCGGTCCACCCGCGCTGGTGTGCCGGTTTTGAGGCGGCCCATCTGGAAGCCCAGCCCTTCGAGCGCCTCGGTGAGCCCTTCGGCGGCTTGCTCGCCGGCGCGCCCCGCCGCCATCGACTGGTTGCCCACCCAGATCTGGCCCCCCAGGAAGGTGCCGGCCGTGAGCACCACGGCGCCGGCGCCATAGCTGCTGCCGAAGTAGGTGCGCACGCCGCAGATGCGAGCGTCTTCGCCGGGGGTGCCTTCCACCTCCAGGCCGGTGACCATGGCCTCGCGCAGGGCCAGGTTGGGGGTGTGCTGCAGCAGCTGCAGCATCTGGCGGGCGTATTGACGCTTGTCGGTCTGGGCGCGCAGGGCCCACACCGCCGGCCCGCGGCTGGCGTTGAGCACCCGTTTTTGCAGGGCGGTGGCGTCCGCCAGGCGGCCGATCACCCCCCCCAGGGCATCCACTTCGTGCACCAATTGACTCTTGGCCGGCCCCCCCACCGCCGGGTTGCAGGGCTGCCAGGCGATGCGGTCGAGGTTGAGCGAAAACAGCGCCGTGGAGCAGCCCAGCCGCGCCGCCGTGATCGCCGCTTCGCAGCCCGCGTGGCCGCCCCCCACGACGATCACGTCGAATGCTTCGGTGGGCGTGCGGCTGGACATCCGTTGACGCTACGGCTCCGGCCCGTTCAGGCCGCCAGGTTGCGGAAGCGGGTGAACTGGGGCTCGAACAGCAGCTTCACCGTGCCCACGGGGCCGTTGCGGTGCTTGGTCACGATGATTTCGGTGATGCCGCGGTCCGGCGTGTCCGGGTTGTAGTACTCGTCGCGGTAGATCATCAGCACCAGGTCGGCGTCCTGCTCGATTGAGCCCGATTCCCGCAGGTCGGAGAGCATGGGCCGCTTGTTCGTGCGGGCCTCCACGCCGCGGCTGAGCTGCGAGAGCGCAATCACCGGCACGTTGAGCTCGCGGGCCATTTGTTTGAGGCCCCGGGTGATCCGCGAGAGCTCCTGCACGCGGTTGTCGGAGCCGCCCCCCTCCATCAGCTGCAGGTAGTCGATCACCACCAGCCCCAGCTCCTTGCCGCTCTCCGCCATCAGCCGCCGGCAGAGGGAACGCATCTCGAGCACGCCGGCGTTGGGCTTGTCATCGAGGTAGATCGGCATCTGCCCCAGGGTGCTGATCCCCTGCCCCAGCAGCGGCCACTCATCGGGGTTGAGTCGGCCGGTGCGCAGCCGGCCGCTCTCGATCCCCACCTCCATGGCCAGCAGGCGGTAGGTGAGCTGCTCTTTGCTCATCTCCAGGGAGAACACGCACACCGGCAGGTTGTGCAGCTGGGCCACGTTCTTGGCCAGGTTGAGGGTGATCGCCGTTTTGCCCATGGCGGGGCGGCCGGCAATGATGATCAGGTCGCTGCGCTGCAGCCCCTGGGTCATGGCGTCCAGGTCGTAGAAGTTCACCGGGATGCCGGCCACCGCTGTGCCCAGGGAGCGGCTTTCGATTTCGTTGAAGGTGGCGGTGAGGATTTCGGCGGTGGGGGTCAGGCCGGTGCTGGGTTTCTCCTGGCTGATGGCGAAGATGCGTTGCTCCGCCTCATCCAGCACCTGCTCCATCGGTTTGCTTTGGTCGAAACCGAGGCGGATCACCTCATTGCCGGAGCGGATCAGCTGCCGCCGCAGGTATTTGTCCATCACCAGGCGGGCCACCTGGTCGATGGAGGCGGTGGAGAGGGTGCGCTCCACCAGCTCCACCAGCCGGCCGCTGCCGCCCACCTTCTCCAGGTTGCCGGTGTCCGCCAGCCAGGCGGACATGGCGGTGAGGTCGGTGGGTTTGCCCTGGCTGTGCAGCATCAGGGCGGTGCGGTAGATCTCGCGGTGGGCCGAGAGGTAGAAGGCCTCCGGCTGCAGCACATCGGCCACGCGACCGATGGCATCCGGGTCCAACAGGATCCCCCCCAGCACCGATTCCTCCGCCTCCAGGTTTTGGGGCGGCACGCCATCGGGGGTGGCTTCAAAGCCCAGGCCGTCGCCGCCGCGGCGCCCCCGTTGGCCCTGGCCGCTCGGCGTCCCGTCGCCGCTGCCGTCGGGGTTGCCGTCCTGCTGGGGAGCCAGGTTGCTGAGGGGCACGCTCACCATGGGGCCTGGAGGGGGACGCGATCAAAAAGCCGCCAGACCCCTGGGGGGCTGACGGCCGGGGAAGGTCATTGTGCAGTCTGCGGGCAGAACGTGCAGCTTGTTGGCAGAACCGGCCGCCTGTGGCGGCCCAGCCTCAGTGGCTGACCACGTCCAGATTGATCTCCGCGGTGACCTCGCTGTGCAGCTTCACCTGCACCTTGTAGGTGCCGGTGCGGTGGATTTCGGGCACGGTGATGTCGCGGCGATCCACCTCTTTCTTGGTGGCGGCCTCGATCGCCTCAGCCACGTCGGCGTTGGTCACGGTGCCAAACAGCACGTCGTCACCGCCGGTCTGCTTCTTCACGGTGAAGCGGCCGATGGTGTCGAGGGCGGTGCGGAAGGCCACGGCCTCGGCCTTGAGGGCCGCCTGGCGCTCCAGTTCCTTGGCGCGGCGGTGCTCCACCTGGCGCAGCACGGCGGGGGTCACCGGCACGGCTTTGCCCTGGGGCAGCAGGAAGTTGCGGGCGTAGCCGGGGGCCACCTCCACCAGATCGCCGTCCTTGCCCAGGCTGAGGACGTCCTCGCTGAGGACCACGGAAACGCGCTTGGCCATGGGAAACGACGAACGAACGAGCAACGCTGAAGCGATCGATCAGCCTACGTCACGGCTTGGGACTGCTCCCGCAGGGCCTGGGGCAGGCGCACCTGGCTGGCCAGGCCCAGGCGCTGCAGCAGGCGGATGTGCAGCCAGGTGAGGTCGGGCTCCCGCCAACCCCAGCCGTGCCGCGCCGAGTGGGGGTAGGCGTGGTGGGTGTTGTGCCAGCCCTCGCCGAAGGTCAGGGCCGCCACCCAGGGGTTGTTGCGGGAGCCATCGCCGCTGTCGTGCAGCACGTAGCCCCAGCGGTGGGTGGCGGAATTCACCAACCAGGTGCAGTGGTACACGAGCACCAGGCGCAAGGGGATGCCCCACAGCACCAGGGCCCAGCCGCCGGCCCCCGTCGCGGTGCCGATCCAGAACAGCAGGGCGGCCAGGGGCAGCTGCAGCAGCAGAAACCAGCGGTTCAGCCAGCGGTAGTAGGGGTCGGTGGCCAGGTCGCCCGTGAGCCGCGCCACGGCCCCCTGGGCGGGCACCGTTTCCAGCATCCAGCCCAGGTGGCTCCACCAAAACCCGCGGTGGCTGTTGTGGTGATCCGCATCCGTATCGGAAAACTTGTGGTGGTGGCGGTGCAGCCCCACCCAGTCGATCGGCCCGTGCTGGCAGCTGAGGGCGCCGCAGGTGGCCAAGCACCGCTCCAGCCAGCGGGGCACCCGCAGGGCCCGGTGGCTGAGCAGCCGGTGGTAGCCGATGGTCACCCCCAGGCAGGCGGTGATCCAATAGAGCACCAGCAGGGTGGCCAGGGCCGGCAGGCTCCAGAACTGCGGCAGCAGCGCCACCAGCGCCAGCGCATGCAGGGCCGCCATGAAACCCAGCACGGGGCCGTTGACGCGCCGCGCCCCTGGGGCTGGGGTGGAGTGGTGGGGCAGGGCGCCGTTGCGGGGCCGGTGCAGCTGGGCCGCCCGCGCCGGGGGCGAGATGGCGGCCCGCTGGGCGCCCCTGGGGGCGCTGGGGGGAGTGGAGACGGGGGCCGGCATGGGCCTTTGGGGCGGAATCATTTAAAATCGTAGCAGTACGGATTCGTATCGCGTGGCGTTGCGGGACGAACTCGAATCAGGGCGGGATGCCTTCGCGCACCTGATCCGGGTCTGGCATGAGCGCAACGGCTGGAGCCAGCGGGTGCTGCCGGCCCTGGCGGAGCGTCTGGAACTGGGCCGGGTGCACAACTCCCAGCTCTCCAACCTGCGCAACCGCAAGCTGGCCTCCCCCGGCCCGGAGCTGTTCGTGGCCCTCGGTCGCATCAACCAGCTGCTGGCCGCCCAGCGGGCCGGGGCCCTCGAGCCGCCCTTGGAGCAGCGGCTCGGCGATGCCCAGGAGCTGCTCCAGGCGCTGCGCCACTCGGCCCTGGCCCTGGTCGGGGACGACGGCATCCCCCTGGGGCCGGCGCAGTTGTTTGAGATTTTCGTGGGCTTGCGGCCCCTGCCCGCCGCCTTCGACTGGCGCATCGCCGGGCCCGAGGCCGCCGGCCTCAGCGCGGCCCTGGCGGAGCTGTTCACCGCCGGCCGCCCCTGGCGGCTCTGCCGCGATCAGCTGCTGGCGGCCTACCGGGTCGACAAACGTGCGCGCCGGGATCACTTCGCTGCAGTGATGGCGGGCCAGCGCGACTACAGCGCCGAAGAGCTGGATGCGGAGCTGCCCGACCTGCGCCGCACCCTGGCGGCCCTGGGGGCCCTCACGGAAAGCGACCTCAGCGCCGATCAGTTTCTGGAACTGTTGCGCCAACGGGCCCAGCGCCTGCAGGAGCCCGCAGGATCTTCCAGCGCCGAGGGGTTGGGGGAGGCCATTCGCCGGGCCCTGCAGGCCTGAGCTCAGGCCGGGTAGCGGGCTTCGCGGATGCGGCGGGCCCAGCCGAAGTGGCGCAGCAGCTTGATGTGTTGCCAGGTGATGTCGAACTCAAACCAGCGCAGGCCGTGGCGGGCGCTGGAGGGGTGGGCGTGGTGGTTGTTGTGCCAGCCCTCGCCGAAGCTGAGGATCGCCACCCACCAGCAGTTGCGCGAGAGGTCGGGGCAATCGAAGTTGCGGTAGCCGCAGGCGTGGGTGGCGGAGTTCACCAGCCAGGTGACGTGATACACGAGCACCAGGCGCAGCGGGATGGCCCACAGCACCAGACCCAGACCGCCGCCGTGCACCTGGGCGGCATTGCCATACCAGTAGAGGGCTGCGCCCAGGGGGATCTGCAGCAGCAGGAACCAGCGGTCGAGCCAGCGGTAGAAGGGGTCCTGCTGCAGGTCGCCGGTGAAGCGGTGCAGTTCCCGCAGGGCCGGGATGTCGTGCAGCATCCACTCGCTGTGGGCCCACCAGAGGCCGCGGGCGGCGTCGTGGTGGTCGTTGGGCTGGTCGGAAAACTTGTGGTGGTGCCGGTGCAGCCCCACCCATTCGATCGGACCGCTCTGGCAGGCCAGGGAGCCCATCAGCACCAGCAGTCGCTCCATCCATTTGGGGGCCACGAAGCTGCGGTGGGCCACCAGGCGGTGCAGACCCAGGGTCACCCCGAGCACCGTGGTCCAGTAGAGAACCGCCAAGACCACCAGCGCCTGCCAGCTCCAGAACTGCGGCAGCAGGGCGAACACCGCCCCCACGTGGATGGCCAGCATGAAGCCGGTGGTGCCGAACTTGTAGGTGCGCTGGCTGCGGGGCAGGGGTGCGCGCGGCACCACCAGGGCCGCCCGCATGCGGGCCTCCTGGGCGGCGCTGTAGCCAGGGCCGGCGTCGCCGTTGGAGCGATCGCCCAGGTCCACACGGATGCCTGCTGGGCGGGCCGCACCGGCGGCATCTGGGGCTAAGACCAAAGTGAACTCCTCGGGGATGCGCAGGCTTCGGATTCGCTCGGTGGCCCCGGCGGACGGGACCTGCGCACCACTGGCCTGAATGGCTGGGCCTGGTTGGTTGGATCCAGCGCGAAGCTGTAGCCGAGCCAACAGATTGGCGAAATCTAGTCGGATGCGTGGCCGGCCACGGCTGACCCCCGACCGGCAGCATGGCCCCAGGACTGCCTCCGCCATGACCTCTCCCCACCAGGCCTGGGCGGCCGATCAGGTTGCCGCCGCCCTGGAGCGCATCGCCCCCCAGGTGGCGCAGCGCCGCGCCGGGGTGCAACCGCGCCTGCGGCGGGTGCTGGAGGCCTTTTCGGCGGAGCGCCTGGGGGTGCACCACTTCGCCTCGGTGAGCGGCTACGGCCACGGCGACCTGGGCCGTGAGGTGCTCGATCGCGTCTTTGCCCGGGTGCTGCAGGCGGAGGCGGCCGCGGTGCGCCTGCAGTTTGTGAGCGGCACCCATGCCATCGCCGCCGCCCTGTTTGGGGTGCTGCGCCCCGGCGACCGCCTGCTGGCCCTCACCGGCCGCCCCTACGACACCCTGGAGGAGGTGATCGGCATTCGCGGCCAGGGCCAGGGGTCCCTGGCGGAGTTTGGTGTTCGCTACGACGAGCTGCCCCTGGGCCCTGATGGGGCGGTGGATGAGGCGGCCATGGCCGATGCCCTGGGGCCCGCCACCCGCATGGTGCTGATCCAGCGCAGCTGCGGCTACAGCTGGCGCCCGTCGCTGGGGGTGGCGCAGATCGGCCGCCTGGTGGAGCGGGTTAAGGCGCTGCAACCCAGCTGCCTGGTGTTTGTGGACAACTGCTACGGCGAGCTGGTGGAGCAGCAGGAACCCACCGCCGTCGGTGCCGACCTGATGGCCGGCTCGCTGATCAAAAACCTGGGGGGCACCATCGCCCCCACCGGCGGCTACGTGGCGGGTCGCGAGGAGCTGGTGGAGATGGCCTGCTGCCGCCTCACGGCCCCAGGCATCGGCCGGGAGGGGGGCACGGGCTTCGACCTGCACCGGCTGCTGTTCCAGGGCCTGTTTTTGGCGCCGCAAATGGTGAGCGAGGCCCTGCTCTGCGCCGAGCTCACGGCGGCGGTGTTCGATGGGTTGGGCTATGCGGTGAATCCGCCGGTGGGTGGCCCGCGCAGTGATGTGATTCAGGCGGTGCGCTTCGGCAGGCCGGAGCCGCTCAAGGCGGTGTGCCGCGCCTTCCAGGCCTGCTCACCGGTGGGTTCTTACCTCGATCCGGTGCCCGCCCCCATGCCCGGCTACGCCAGCGAGCTGGTGATGGCCGGAGGCACGTTCATCGATGGCAGCACCAGCGAGTTCTCCGCCGATGGGCCGCTGCGGGAGCCCTACGTGCTCTATGCCCAGGGGGGCACCCACTTGGCCCACGCCCAACTGGCCCTGGAGCGGGCCCTGCCAACGCTGAAGCCCTGAATTTCCGGCAGACTGCGCCCACCCGTTTGCTGCCGTGATGGCCCCCAGCTACCCCCAGGACTGCCGGTATGCCGACAGCCATGAATACGTGCGGCTCGAGGGGGAGCTGGTGCGGGTGGGCATCACCGCCTTCGCGGTGGAGCAGCTCGGCGACATCGTGTTCGTGGAGCTGCCCGACATCGGTGCCGCCATCAGCCAGGGCAGCGGCTTCGGTTCGGTGGAATCGGTGAAGGCGGTGGAAGACCTGCTGGCCCCCCTCAGCGGCACCGTGGAGGCCCGCAATGAGGCGGTGCTGGCCAGCCCGGAGGAGCTCCAGAACGACCCCCACGGCGAGGGCTGGCTGCTGTTGGTGCGCCCCAGCAACCCCAGCCAGATCGAGGCCCTGATGGATGCCGACACCTACGCCGGCAAGGTGGATGGCCACTGAGCAACAGCCGGGCTTTAGCCCCTTTGTGGCCCGCCACATTGGCCCCGATGCCGCCCAGTGCAGCCGCATGCTGGCGGACCTGGGCCTGGCCGATTTGGAGGCCCTGGTGGCCCAGGTGGTGCCCGAAGGCATTCGCTTGGCGCCCCAGCAGGCGGAGCAGGGGTTGCCGGCCGGCTGCGATGAGGCCCAGGCCCTGGCGGAGCTGCAGGCCATCGCCGCCGACAACGCCGTGCGCCGCAGCCTGATTGGCCTGGGCTACTACGGCTGCATCACGCCGGCTCTGCTGCAGCGCCATGTGTTTGAAAACCCCGCCTGGTACACCGCCTACACCCCCTATCAGGCGGAGCTGAGCCAGGGCCGCCTCGAAGCGCTGCTCAACTTCCAAACCCTGATCAGCGAGCTCACCGGCCTGCCGATCGCCAACGCCTCCCTGCTGGATGAGGCCACCGCGGCGGCTGAAGCCATGGCCCTCAGCGCCGCCGCCTGCCCCCGCGCCGAGGCCCGCCGCTACCTGGTGGACCAGGCCGTCTTCCCCCAGACCTGGGCGGTGCTGCAGACCCGCGCCGAGCCCCTGGACATTGAGCTGGTGCCGGTGGATCCGCAGCGGCTGGTGGAGCAGCCGGCCCCGCTGGAGGACGCCTTTGGGCTGTTGCTGCAGCTCCCCGGCATGGACGGCCGCCTCTGGGATCCCGCCGCCGTGGTGGCGGCGGCCCGCGCCGCCGGGGTGATGGTGACCGCCGCCGTCGATCCCCTGGCCCAGGTGCTGCTGCAGCCGGTGGGGGCGCTGGGGGTGGAGATTGCCGTGGGCAGCACCCAGCGTTTCGGCGTGCCCATGGGCTTCGGCGGCCCCCATGCCGCCTTCTTTGCCACCACCGCCGCCCAGCAGCGGCGCATCCCCGGCCGTCTGGTGGGCCAATCGCTGGATGCGGAGGGCCGCCCCGCCCTGCGGCTCGCCCTGCAGACCCGGGAGCAGCACATCCGCCGCGACAAGGCCACCAGCAACATCTGCACCGCCCAGGTGCTGCTGGCTGTGATGGCCGGCTTCTATGGGGTGCACCACGGCCCCGAGGGCCTGGCCGCCATGGCCCGGCGGGTGCTGTTGCTGCGCACCGTGCTCAGCCGCGCCCTGGGGCAGCTGGGGCTGGAGCCCCTGGCGGGCCCTGGCTTCGACAGCCTGCGGCTGCGCACCCCCGATGCCGCAACCCTGCTGGTGCGGGCTGAGGCCGCCGGCTTCAACCTGCGCCCGGAGACTGGCGGCCTGGCCATCAGCCTGGATGAATGCAGTGGCCTGGAGGAGCTGCAGCGGCTGCTTGCCGCCCTGGCCCCCGCCGGCCTGGCGGTGCCCGATGTCCAGGCCCTCTGGGACGATCTGCAGCGGGAGCTGGAGGCCGCCGGCGCCACCCCGGAGGCGCACCTTTGGGCTGATGCGGTGCCTCGGCGTCAGGCCCCCTGGCTGCAGCAACCGGTGTTTCACCGCTACCGCAGCGAGACCGAACTGCTGCGCTACATCCAGCGGTTGGTGGCCCGCGACTTTTCGCTGGTGCACGGGATGATCCCCCTGGGCAGCTGCACCATGAAGCTCAATGCGGCGGCGGAGCTGCAGCCGGTGAGCTGGCCCGCCTTCGCCCAGCTGCACCCCTTTGCCCCCGCCGCCCAAAGCGCCGGTTACCGCCGCCTGGTGGCCGACCTGGAGCAGTGGCTGGCGGCCCTCACCGGCTTCGCCGGCGTGTCGCTGCAGCCCAATGCCGGCTCCCAGGGCGAGTACGCCGGGCTGCTGGTGATCCGCGCCTGGCACCGCAGCCGCGGCGACCACCACCGCCGCATCTGCCTGATCCCCACCAGCGCCCATGGCACCAACCCCGCCAGCGCCGTGATGGCGGGCATGCAGGTGGTGCCGGTGGCCTGCGACGGGCAGGGCAACATTGACCGGGCCGACCTGGCGGCCAAGGCGGAGGCCCACGCCGCCAACCTGGCGGCCCTGATGGTGACCTACCCCTCCACCCATGGGGTGTTTGAGGAGGGCATCCAGGAGATCTGTGCCGTGGTGCACCGCTGCGGCGGCCAGGTGTATCTCGATGGCGCGAACCTCAACGCCCAGGTGGGCCTGGCCAAGCCGGGCCTCTACGGCGCCGATGTGTGCCACCTCAACCTGCACAAAACCTTCTGCATCCCCCATGGCGGCGGTGGCCCGGGGGTGGGCCCGATTGCGGTGGCGCAGCACCTGCTGCCCTTCCTGCCCGGCCACCCCCTGGCCCAGGCCTGCGGTGGCGGCGAGCCCATTGGGCCGGTGTCGGCCGCGCCCTGGGGCAGCGCCAGCATCCTGCCCATCAGTTGGATGTACATCCGCATGATGGGGGGCGCCGGCCTGCGCCAGGCCAGCGCGGTGGCGCTGCTGGCGGCCAACTGGCTGGCGGAGCAGCTGGAGTCCCACTTCCCGGTGCTCTACCGGGGCGCCCAGGGCCGCGTGGCCCACGAATGCATCCTTGACCTGCGGCCCCTGCGCCGCACCGCTGGCCTCGAGGTGGACGACCTGGCCAAACGGTTGATGGATTACGGCTTCCACGCCCCCACCGTGAGCTGGCCCGTGGCTGGCACGGTGATGGTGGAGCCCACCGAGAGCGAAGCCCTGCCGGAGCTGGAGCGCTTCGTGGCGGCCATGGTGGCGATTCGCGCCGAGGCCGCCGCCATTGAGGGGGGCCAGTGGGACCCCCAGAACAATCCGCTCAAGCGGGCGCCCCACACCCTGGCGGCGCTGACCAACGACGCCTGGGATCGGCCCTACAGCCGCCAGCAGGCGGGCTTCCCCGCCGGAGAGGGGCAGCTGGCGAGCAAGATCTGGCCGGCGGTGGCCCGCATCGACAACGCCTACGGCGATCGCAATCTTGT
>Ga0214917_10003854_pt1 | contig 17090 bp, 17 predicted proteins | sample LL_1208_BB_MetaG_FD_177983 | JGI IMG/M metagenome (GOLD analysis project Ga0214917, IMG submission 177983) | Freshwater microbial communities from Lake Lanier, Atlanta, Georgia, United States - LL_1208_BB | ecosystem: Environmental > Aquatic > Freshwater > Lake | place: USA: Georgia | collected... | reverse complement strand
CAATCACCCTCTAATACATGCGGTTGAGGTGTTCCAGCAATCATTTGACCTCCATGCTTCATCAGACTGGCTATCGCGAATTGCGCATAGCGAGTTGAAAGATCCTCCATGCTTTTTGCTTTGACTTGAACCATAAAGAATGCTGGTTTTTGTGTTTGTTCACTCATGAGTTTTCCTTAACAATTCAGATGTTGATTTACTTAGAGATGCTTGCAGCCATTTCTTTGAAAGATGTTGGCATGTCTGTTGGCTTCCATTTCAAAATGTTCAAAGTTGCAGAAATGTCATAAGAGGCTTTTTTACCAATGAATGGCATCATTCCTTTTGCCTCTCTGTCAAACAGACTAACGATTCTGAGCAAGAAAGTGGGTGCTTTGATGGACGGTGCTTTTTTGTAGCCTGCATTTTTCAAAACACCGCACAAGGTTCCCATTTCAATAGGCTCTTCTGAACATGCAATGAATCTTTTTCCTGCAGCAGCAGCTACTGTCAAAGCTGATACATGTAGCTTGGCAACATCTCTCACATCGATCATTCCCATAGCCATGTCTGGATACATTGGAACTTTTCCTGCAATCATGTCGCTCATCATTTTCATGTTTTGACCATCATCTGCCTGCAATGACGGACCAAATACTGCACCTGGATTGATCACAGTCAATTCCATATCGCTATCCTTGACCGCAACCCAAGCAGCTCGCTCAGCCAATGTCTTGCTTTTTGCATATGCACCGATATCTGCATTTGTATCAGACCAATCTTTAGGTCCATACTTTCCAGTCTCTTTGCCTGCAATGATTGCAAATGTTGATGATGTCAATACCAATCTTTTGATTCCAGCTTTTTTTGCTGCCTCTATGACTCTCAATGTGCCTTGCACAGCAGGCTCTATCAATTCATTTTCGTTAACAGGTTCTTTGAGAAAGAAAGGCGATGCCATGTGGATGACGAATTGACAATCTTTCATAGCTTCTGACCAACCTCTATCTGACATCAAGTCAAGTTCAACAAAACTTAATTTTTCAGTAGATGTCACTTTTGCTATTGCTGACTTGGTTGCATCTGCTTTTGCCTTTGACCTGAATGTTCCTAAGACTTCATAGCCTTGACTCAATAGTTCAGCAGCACAGTGCTGACCTATATAACCTGTGATTCCTGTAAGTAATACTTTTTCCATGAAATATGACCTTTGAAGTTAACTTGCAAGAAACAAGTATATCATTAGACTTTTATAATGCAAGCTGATTCTTCGACCGCTTAATTTAAGTGGATCCCTTACGGGGATCAGGCGACTAAGCCAATTGCTACGAACAGGGTGACGTCTGAATTGCTTAATTGACATGGTTATATAGAGGAAAACCCTGAAGAGGAAAGCCTCTAACTGAGCACACTCATGCCTTACTGCATCAGTATTGAATTTGTGCACTCTTTACTTCATAGCTTTTCTTACACTCGCTTCACCACATGCTTGATGAAGAATTCGCACATCATGTTCGTATGTTGGTTTGTAGAATGAAATTGAATTGCTATTTGCATTTGTATCATTTGATGTCACTCGTCCACTGGGTGTGATGACTGCAAATCCTGTTAATGACATTGTTTGATTTTGACAATTCACAACATATTCAATCTCTTGTGTTCCTAAATCACCCATATCGTGCAATTCAAGTGCACTGAACATGGCACTTTGATTACTGATCGGACTGATTGAAAGAGGATCTTCATTCAACTGCATACTGGTTGCTAAAGAAATGTTTGTAACCACTACAAATGTTAAAAAAGTATTTCTTAAAAGCATTGATTTCTCCTTTTGCTATGACAAGGACTGCTTGTTAAATAAATGAAATTTAACTTGCGAAATGCAAGTATATGACAATACTTGCATATTGCAAGTTAAAAGTCTTTGATAAACCATCGGGTCAATGTGGTTATGATTTTTTGCCTATTGAAACAGCACAGACAAGGGCGAAATACTAATTACAGGGTGACAACTACAAACTGTGCACACGTTGAGTACAAAAGGCCAAAACAACGGTATGCACACACTCTGAATGGCCACCCCATCAAAAGAAGGAGGTTCACCTTTTGGCGGTTCGAGTCCTATGGGCTCATTAAGTTGTTACAAATGTGGACTTCACAAAGCTCGCTCACTTGAATCATTTAGAAAGCTGGCAGGAAAAAGAATGTTCTGCTGTTGAGACTGCAGCCTGCCAAAGTAAGTGTTTTCAAAATACTGGGGACTTGTTTCTAAAGATTCATTACCAATTTCAAGTATCAAGAACCAGGGGTTCTCCAAAAATCAATTCCAGCGCCTTAGACTAAAAGTCACCACTCCCCAAACTGACATCTCATCAGACTCTACAAAAGTCATGTCTTGAAATTGTGGGTTGGCAGCTTGTAGCTTTACCTCGCCTGCCCGTTTGTACAAGCGCTTGACCGTCATGTCATTGTTGATAGTGGCCACCACAACCTGCCCGTGCACAGGCTCAATAGACCGATCAACCACCAGCAAGTCCCCGTCATATATTCCGGCACCAGTCATGGACTCCCCGCGCACTCTAAAAAGTACTGTGCTTGCAGGATTGGAGACAAGATAGCTATCAAGGCTCACGTGCTCATGGCTGCTCTCATTGGCTGCAGCAGGAAAACCTGCGGGAACCGAATGGGCTGCTTGACTAATGGTTTGAAGAACTGCGCTCATTTCTAAATACTGTTTATTTGTACAGTATACTGAATCCAGACCGAATTACAACCCCTATTCAAAATCTTGGTCAAGACGAATGATGGCATGCCCCATAAGTGGCCTATTCATTCGGCTAAAGACATTCATTTCGGAAGAATAAACTGTCTGTTAACAGAGTCAGACTTTTCAAATCTCAAAGGCAGAAATGAACACCATCGATCCAACTCGCTGCCCCATCTGTCATGAACCTAATGTTTGCGCTATGGAAAAGGTCAAAGAAACTGGCAGCAAGCCCGAACGCTGCTGGTGCATGGATGCAGTTTTCACGCCTGCCGTGATGGACCAAGTTCCGGATGCAGCTAAAGGCAAGGCATGCATATGCGCGAAATGCGCCGAAGAAGTTTGATTTGTTGAAATCTGATTCGAGCTCCTTTTATGGAGTTGAACTTTTAGGAAACTTAGTTCGAGCCCCGCGCCTGGCCTTGAACTTTCACCTGCATAATGACGCAACTGAGTGCAAATTTGCGTGTTTTGGGCGGAAAGTTACAATATGTAACTTTTGGGGTTATTACACGAATTATTACACGTTTATCAATAATACACCTAAGTCATTGATTTATATATGTTTTTGACGGGCCTGGATTTCTGTTAATCCGTAGGTCCCTGGTTCGAGCCCAGGTCGAGGAGCCAATAAACAAGGGCACATACTGAAGACACTATTTACAGTTTGTACCGATCACATCGTTAACAACCTGGGCCCAAATGGATTGGGTCAGGGTCTCTGGCAGACAACTTGGACGCATTGATGGAGACCGTCTTTACAGCGCCTCAGGTTCTCAAATGGGCCGAATTGATGGCGAACGTATCTTTGACGGATCAGGTCGTCAAATAGGTCGTGCAGACGGATTACGTCGAATGCAAATCATCATCTACTTTTACTTTTTCATGTAACCCCAAAAAAATGGGTTTGGTGCTCTTATGCTGAGAAATCAATTCTTTTCAAACTAACAGCCTCACCTAAAGAATCTTTCCTTTTGGTCATAGGCCGTGTTTCATTGACTACAAAGTGTGATTGAAGCTGCCCTCCCCGACTTTGCAATTCCAAGCCAAAGTGCTGAGCTGCGTATAAGTTACTGCTTTGAAGCGCTGATCCAATCTTGTGCAGATAGGGATCAGAAGAAACGCTTGGGTCAAAGTTGATCAATGCAGTGAAGGCCAATCGCGCAGCATCCAGCTCTCCGGCCTTTAAGGCTTGAAGTAATGCCTGTAGTTTCTGGCGGCGACGGTTTTGTCGGTCGCCTTGCGGTGAATTGTTGCCGCTCCATTGCCTGGCATTTGCGTCAATGCGAAGCGAAAATGATGTATCCATGACACCTACTCCTTTCAGTACTTTTGATCTGTTCTGCTACACCTCTTTTTTTAATAACTTCGGATTCAAAATTGGGTGATTGGTTGTCTCTTTTGACCAGATTTGAAAGTTTCAATAAAAATTGAATGTCAAGAGATCAACCAATCGGAATATCAAAAGCATAAATGATGCCAATAATAAATACGCCTGGCTTGAAGGAAGGTTGAAAAAATAGCCAAGGTCATTAAATGTTCACATACCACCCATACAACATGGTCAGTAATACAGGAGGCTGAACATGGACAATTCGGTTTCATCGATTGAACTGCTTGCTCGACTCTTCAACCACTCATTACGCAAAAGGGGGTTCACAAGAACCATCCACAAGGCAATGAACCCTAGTGAGTGCAGTGGAATTATTCATCTAGATGTGGGTGTGGTGGGACTGGTCGTTGCAGGTGAACTGACGCTTGAGTTTTATGAAGCAAGTCAAAGCTTAGGCATAGGCGAAGAGTTCACACTTCCTGCCAATAACTATTTCCAAGTTACTGCAGGCGATGATGGGGCGCATCTACTTCTCGCAAAGAAGAGAACACACTTGGCAAGAACAACAGAAACACTTGAACCGGTCTGATCAAATTTCCTGTGGACTTCATTCTATTCGTACATACAAGAAATTAGCCAAACTAAGCGGCTTGACTCGCGAAGAATTCATTGCTCTTTTTCAACTATTCAAAATACAAGCTAAACCCCATGCCTTATGGAGATGCGCAGTGTATGGTTTCGCGTGCAAAATGACAGCGATGAGTGCAAATCTAACCAAACGGTAAATGCAGATCAAAAAGGAAAAGAAGCAAACATATCTGTATAGTTGTGAGTAGCTAGCAGCAATCAAGCCAGCACAAGCCCCTGGTCAAGATCCCATCGGCGCCAACACTATTTTGTTTAGACGCTCTCATTGAGGAACCATTCATCCATGTTAATGGAAACCAAATCCGCAGCACAGCACACTGAGAGTCCAAACAAAGATGCCCCCATTGCACTGGTGATTGGCAGCGGTTTGGGAGGTTTAGCTGCCGCGGTACGACTCGCGGCCAAGGGGTGGAGGGTTCAGGTGGTAGAAAAACTGGATGTGCCTGGTGGTCGCGCCAGAGTGCACCATGTAAACGGTTACACCTTTGATGCAGGTCCAACCATCATCACTGTGCCTTTCTTATTGGAGGAGTTGTGGGCACTGGCTGGGCGAAAGCTGACTGACGACGTAGATCTGCGTCTGATAGATCCCTTTTACCGGGTCCGCTTCGCAGATGGGGACCACTTCGATTACAGCGGCGACCCCGAGTGCATGCGCTCCGAGGTTCTGCGTATCGATTCGACGGCAGGGCCTGGCTACACCGCTTTTATGCAAGAGGCAGACACTTGCTACCAATTGGGTTTTGAATCCCTCGGTTGCCATGCTTTCGATAGCACAGGCGACTTGCTAAAAGCAATTCCCTCCATGGTCCGCATGAAAGGATGGCGCAGCTTGCATGCCATGGTTGCCAGCCATCTTAAGCACCCTAAACTGCGCCAAGCCATGAGTCTGCAGTCGTTACTGATTGGCGGTAATCCGTTTTCTGTCACCTGCGTGTATTCGCTCATCAACGCCTTGGAGCGGCGCTATGGCGTGCACTGGGCCATGGGCGGCACAGGAACTTTGGTCAACGGCTTGGTTAGTTTGATTGAGGGCATGGGGGGCAGTTTGCGCACAGGCGCTGAAGTCCGACGTATCGAAGTCACCGATGGTCGCGCCACAGGCGTGACGCTGGCCAATGGTGAGACGCTGCCCGCTGATATTGTGGTTTGTAATGCGGATACCTCCTGGACTTACAAGAACCTGATCGACGCCAAACACCGCAAGGTCTGGAGCAACGCCAAAGTTGAGGCCGGCAAATATTCGATGAGTTTGTTCGTTTGGTACTTCGGCACCAACAAGCGCTACGAAGATGTACCTCACCACATGATGTTGCTCGGGCCACGTTACGAGGGCTTGCTGAAAGACATTTTCAAGCGCCACCACCTGGCTGATGATTTCAGCCTTTACCTGCACCGCCCCACAGCGACCGATCCGGCCATGGCACCTGCTGGCTGCGATACCTTTTATGTGCTGTCGCCGGTCCCCCACCTGCAAAGCGGCACCAACTGGGCCGAGCAAGCAGAGCCCTACCGATTGGCCATTGCCGAGGCACTGGAGAAAACCGTGCTGCCAGGGCTTCGCGAGCACTTAACCGTCTCTTTTATGACGACACCGCAAGACTTTCAGGACAATTTGTTGTCTTTCAAAGGCGCAGCATTCGGTCTAGAGCCACTGCTGCTGCAAAGCGCATGGTTTAGACCGCACAACCGAAGCGAAGATGTCAAAGACCTGTTCATGGTGGGTGCCAGCACACACCCTGGCGCGGGTATTCCAGGTGTATTGATGTCAGCCAAAGCGTTGGAAACAGTGCTACCGGATTTGTCCACTTTCAGGCGATGAAGGGGATGAGCCCTTACGGTTTGTTCTTTGACCAGACCCTGGCCGTTTCTCAGCGATTACTGTTGGAGCAGTGGCGACAACGTAGGGGATTGATATTTTGGGTGGTTTTTCCAGCAGCCATGATGCTGCTGTTTGGCTTGGTCTATGCGAACAACGCCAATATGCGTGCAGGCTTAGATGCCGCTGCTGCCGGCATTCTGATAGGTGCAGCACTGTTCTTTAGTTGTCTGGGCGGTACGGTCTCCATCATCGCCGCAGAACGCGAACGCCGCACGCTACGCCGCCTGCTGGCTTCACCACTGCACCCTGCAGCTTACTTTTTTGGTGTGGTGCTTGCACAGTTGGTATTGGCAAGCTTGCAAGTGATCATGCTCTACAGCATCGCCTGGTTCATCGGTGCGCGATACCACGGCAGCTTATTTTTAGGCGGCTTGATTTTGCTGCTGTCTGTTTTTGCCTACGTCGGCATGGGCTTCTTTTTGGGCGCTCGCTTTGCACGGCGCAGTGAAGAGGTGGTAGTGGCTTTGTCGGCTATCGGTGTGCCTTTGTTGGTGCTCGGTGGTACCTTTTTCCCATTGGAAATCATGCCCGCTGCCATGCAGGCTGTAGCGCAGCTAACCCCCATGCTGCATATGAATCAGGCTTTTAAAGGCGTGGCTGCATACAACTTAGGTTTTGCCGAACTACGTTTCGAGCTTGTCTTTCTATTTGTATTCTGTGCCTTCTCACTCGCTCTCGGCTTGAGATCCTATCGGCATTTACCCATAGCAGATCAAAAAGTATGACTGTTGCCTTGCAGATCGATGGCTTGTTCAAGCGGTTCGGCGAACAGCAAGTGCTGACGGGCTTTAGCCTGCAGGTAGCGCGTGGAGAAGTTGTAGGTCTGCTGGGCCCTAACGGGTGTGGCAAGTCCACGGTACTCAATATCATTTGCCAACTGCTGCAAGCCGATGCTGGGCAGGTTCAGCTGATGGGTCAGCCAATGATGGAGCAAAGCGCATATGCACGGACTCTTATCGGCTACTGCGCGCAAGAAACTGCGCTGTACCCTGACCTATTTCCCCAAGAGAACATGCATTTTTTTGCCCGACTTTATGGTGTGCCAGCTGCGCAGCGCAATGCACGGGTGGCTGAACTCATGGAGAGATTCAACTTAACTCCTTACGCAAGCACCCGCGCCGGGTTGTTGTCGGGTGGCTGGCAACAGCGATTGAGCCTCGCTGTCGCTCTTGTACACCGCCCCGAGTTGCTGGTGCTTGATGAACCAACTGTCGCAGTTGACGTAGAGGCGCGAATGGATCTTTGGAGTTTGATGGAAAGTTTGCGTGACAGCGGCGCAACCATCTTGTTAACCACTCATCATCTCTCCGAGGCTCAGAGGCTGTGCAATCGGGTCGCGCTGATGCGAGGCGGTAAGGTCGCGGCCGAGGGCAGCGTACCTGACTTGATATCCCGCGTGCCCGGACAAGCTGTGGTCAAGGTGCAATCGGATGACCCCCAAGCAGTCATCCAAAAGGCATCTGATCTGGGCTGGCCAGTTCGTCAACATGCCGGAAAGTTGAGTCTTTTGCTACCCCAGTCCATGAGTTTGAGAGAGGTCGTTGACGCGCTTGATGGCTCAAAGGTCCGTGCTGTAAGTGTTGATCCAGTGACATTGGAAGACGCTTATTTTGAGCTTGTTGATTTAAAACACGAACTTTGTTGAAGTTTTGAATCGATATTTTTCATTTTTTGTTTATATTTTGAATGGTTATTTGCCAATTAAAGCAATTCATTCACATTTTGTCCAATTTATTTCATTGCAAAACCTATTCATGTGCTAAGATTTGTCTATTGAATTTTAATTAACCATCCAAGGAGTTTCAAATGAACAAATTATCAACATTGCTTGCCTGTTTGGTCGTATCAAGCCTTTCGCACGCCGCAACTGGTACTGCAGCAGCATCATTTGACAAAGACCCAGACATTTTGCTGGCCAGCAACGACAAAACTTGGTCTTACGCAGCTTACAAATCTAACGGTTTGGCAAATGTCCGTGAGTTTCATGACATGGGCAAAAGCGGTGTCCAGCAAATCGACTACGTTGTTAATTGCACCAACCAAACGATGGCCATGTCAGGATTTCAAATTCTGGTGGGCTATGACTCAGTACCCTTGGGTGACAAAATCTCAAAAAATCAGTCAATGTCGTTTTACAAGCCTGTCATTGATCATGACTTGAAGATTGCAAGCAATGCCTGCGGTAACCAATTGGCCTTCAACAACGTCACAGACGCTAAATAATTTAATGTTTTTTAGAATTGCTACTCAGGGTTGGGGGGTCACTTTGATAAGTCTCCACCCTGATCAATCTTCTACATCGCTACCGCGATCAAAGTCTTTCAGCAAGGCGTAACGCTTGTTTCTTTGCTCTTGAACCATGCGAATAACACGCTTCATTGGGACACCTACTAAAGAAAGTGCGTGCGTCGCCAGCATCAAAGATCCTTCAATCGTTTCTGGCACCACTTCTGCAGCTCCTGCTGCCTGAAGTTTTTCCAAGTCCACATCATCTTGTGTTCTGACAATAACCGGCACATGTGGGGCATGCTCTTTGGTGAGCGCAAGCACACGCATAGCAGACGCATTTTCTAAATAAGTGACGACCACGGCAGTGGCACGCACCAACCCCACCGCCATGAGCGACTGCAAACGTGCTGCATCGCCATAAACAACCTTTTCTCCGTGGGATTGTGCTCGACTGATTCGGTCTGGATCCAAATCAAGGGCCATATAAGGAACGTTTTGCGTCTGCAATAGCTTGGCTAAGTTTTGGCCACACCGCCCATACCCACAAATGATGATGTGCTTTTCGATATCCATGCTTTTTTGCGCAATTTGGGTCATTCCTAGCGATTGCTGCAACCAATCGCTAGAAGACCATTTCATCACCCATTCGTTGGCGTTCATGATGATGAAAGGCGTAGCCAACATGGAAAGCACCATGCTGGCCAGCACAGGGTTGAGCCAGTCTGCAGGGATCAATTGATTTTGACTACCCAGTGTGAGCAGCACAAAACCGAACTCTCCTGCCTGCGCTAAATACAAACCAGTGCGTAAAGAAATACCTTCACTGGCACCACTCATTCGAGTCACTACCGCAATAAGTACAAATTTAAAAAGAACAGGCACTGTGAACAAAAACAATACGAAGGCCCATCGATCCCAAATAATTCGCCAATCAAGCATCATTCCAATGGTGATGAAAAACAGTCCAAGCAAGATATCGTGAAACGGCTTGATGTCCATCTCAACCCGGTGTTTGAATTCAGTTTCGGAAATCAACATGCCGGCTACAAAAGCCCCCAGCGCCAAGCTAAGTCCAGCAAGCTCGGTAAGCCATGCCAAGCTCAATGTGATCAACAAGACGTTCATCACAAAAAGCTCTTCGCTTTGACGCCGAGCCACCAACAGCAGCCACCAACGCATCAGTCTTTGACCACCGATTAACAACAAGGTAATCAATGCTGCTGCTTTGAGCGCAGCCACTAACAAAGCAGGTAACAATTCCTCCGCAGGCGCATTCAGAGCAGGAATCAGAACCAACAATGGCACGACCGCCAAATCTTGAAAGAGCAACACGCCAACCACACGCTTGCCATGCTCGGTATCCAGCTCCAAACTGTCAGACATCATCTTGATCACAATTGCGGTGCTGCTCATGGCCAAAGCACCCGACAAAGCCAGCGCCGTCTGCCACTTCATTTGCCACAAAGTGGGCGCGATGCTGTTTAGAAGCAAAGAGCCCATTGTTAAAAAAGCAATAGTCATCACGACCTGGAGTACACCCAATCCAAATACATGCTTTTGCATGGACTTCAGCTTGGGTAAATTGAATTCCAATCCAATGACAAACATCAGAAAGACCACACCAAACTCGGCCAAATGGCGAATGCTTTCGGAGTTTTGCGCCAAGGCCAGGGCATTCGGTCCAATCAAGACGCCGACAAGTAAATAACCCAACATAGGCGGTAGCTTCAGTAGACGACAGCCCACAACCCCCAACACGGCAGCCAACAGGTATAAAAGCATTAATTCCAAGGACGTCATAGTGCTATCCTAACTAAATCACACTGGGTAGCAGCTATTTGCACTATTGCTTGTGTCACGCTTGATGCCATCAACTTGGCAAAACAAATTGCCATTGGAAATCCTGCCCTTTTGACACCAATGACAACCTTGGATCAAAAAGAAAATCTTGCGCGTTACCGGGGTGATTGGGTAGGTACAGCTGAGTGGTGAGTACTTGGCCGCCCTTGCGCTGAACTTTGACATGCAAGTGAGGTGTTCTTTCAGGATAGGAACCAGGCATAGGTCTACATGCTGTATCCACAACACGACCCATTAATCGCATGCGAGGCGATTTCATTTTGGGTTCTATAAGAGAAACACGCGCCGGTGAGAGGGGCATAAAGAAGGGCCCTTGCATCTGGGGGGGCGTTTGTTTTTCGCACAAAGGATTCGCCGACTGCTGCGCTAATGACTTACGGCTAGTGACTATGGCAGGTGCAATTAAACCGAAAGAAATTGCAAGGCGTCCATAGCGCTGCAAAATATGTCGACGAGAAATAATGTCTTTTTGCAATGACGTCCTCCAAGGATTAATTTTTCTCATCTATTGTGAGTCAAAAATCATCCCATAGTTGTTTAACGACATATTCAGCACCTTTGAGGCTAAGGTGATCATCATCTATATAAAACAAGACACCGTTCTTTGAGCCGTAACACCATTCTTCATCGCACAAAGCTTGGGCTAAGTCGATAACTTTGATTTCTGGTCTCTCTGAGAGTATCCGATCTACACCAGCCCTGTGCATTTTGGTTCTAGCCAGAAAATCACTTTTCCTAACTGCACAAGGGTCCATCGCCTTAGGGGTAATGACAAAAGGCCTGAATGAAAAACAGCTTCTGATATCAAAACCAAGCTCTGGCACATCATGCAAAAAAGTTACTTTTTTATCTGCAGCCAACAAAGCATCCAAGGTATTTGACAAGCCCCTCATAAAAACCTCTTCATTGTTTCGCAGCTGCCTGTCTTCGTCATCAAAGTGCAGAACCCAGCTACCGAATTGTGTTGACTCTACCTCTCCAAAACCTTTGCCCGTTGTGTACATGGGCCCCCTGCTTGTCAGAATGACTTCCTTGACGGCAGGGTCCTTGATCACTCTCATAAGAGCTTGCGTACCTTTTTGTAAACAGTTTCTGGTGTCTCCAGCGAGGTCTTGGATGACGACATTTAGCAATGGCGCACATCCATCGCTTCCACCATAAAGACCCACGGTCTGACCTTTGGCTTTAAAACGCTCAACCAGACCAGCGTAAATGGTCAGCGCATGGCTATCCCCCATAACCACAGTCGAAGGGTCGGGACCACTTGAAAGGCAGCGGGGACCTTCGTTGCCTGCTTCGCGGCAATACCAATCCATACTGGTCGGAATATTGAATGCAAGGTCGCCGATTTGTTTTTCGATCAACTGATTGGAAAATCTTGACTTGAATCCATTCGATAGATAGGTAGTCAATCCCAAGCTTGCTGTGATCAATAGCAGTGTGATCAGAGCGTAAGTTTTAGCTCTGAGATTTTGGCCAAAACGCATTGGCCGCTCAATAAAGTAGTAGGTCAACAAAGACAACACAAATGCAATGGCAATGCATGAAATACGAATTTGCCAATGTGGCTGACTTTGTTCAAGAATTCTTGCAAATGACAACAGTGGCCAATGCCATAAATACAAGGGGTAACTTATCAAGCCAATGCCAACCAGTATTTGGCTAGACAGAATCGATTGGTTAAACCATGATGTATTTCCAGCCAGAATGATCAGCAAAGTGCCAAGCACAGGCAATATCGCCCAAGCACCTGGAAAGCGCGTGTCTTGATCAATAAAAAATAAGCTTGTAATCAACAGCAACAAGCCTAAAAAAGAGAGTCCGTGCCTTATCCATTTGTACTTTTCGAACTGGGCTCTTCTGGGGTTCAATCCCATCAAGTTTGCATGTGTCAACAAAGCCAACACACTTCCTGATAGAAGCTCCCACACACGGGTGAAGGGCAAGAAGAATGTTGCAGATGCAAATTTTTCAATCATCAACAGGTTCAAAAGCAAAGAGCCCAACAAAAGGATGGAAGTTATCCGGATTGCATTTAATTTGTACTTGACTACCAAGCACAATGTCAAAGGCCAAAATAAATAAAACTGCTCCTCCACCCCCAGACTCCAAAGATGCAGCAATGGTTTTGTGTTGGCGGCGTAATCAAAGTAACCACTCTCGCTCCAAATAACCCAATTGGGAATAAACAATGCAGTGGCGGTTATGTGCTTACCCAGTAATTTGTATTCGTCAGCCAGCAAAGCGAACCATCCAAATATTTGACAGGCCACTAACACCAAAATCAGAGAAGGGAAAAGACGTCTTACTCTGCTTGCGTAAAAAACACTGATACTGAAATTGTGTTTATGGAGACCATCTTGTATAAGCTTGGTAATCAAAAACCCTGAGATCACAAAAAAAATATCTACACCAACAAAGCCGCCTGCAACCCATTCAGGAAAAGCATGAAATGCAATGACTGTCAGTACAGCAACAGCACGCAATCCGTCAATATCAGGACGGTAATTTATGGCGTGTAAAGATTTCATACATCGGTTCTACCCTTTGCTAACCGATGGATAACTTGCTGACCTGACTCAGCCACTTTTTGCATACTGGCTTCTAGCAAAGCCATTTCTCTCAGGGACAAAGACAAAGCTTGGTACTGGGCTGCCTGCGCCTGGGCGAGCTCAGGTGAAGGTGATGCGTTTTGGACGGCATGGGTGATAGACGTGAAACTACTTTGTAATTTAGTCAACTGGGCACGCAAAGGAGCAAGCTCGTCGCCTCGTTCAGAAGACTGAGACAAAGTATCTAAAGTTTGGACCAATACTTCAAATGCACCCGCTTCACGAGCAGCAACAACTTGCAATGACAGGTTTCGTTGACTTTCATTCCAACTGTTTTGAAATGTATCGTCTCGCATTCCGTCCAATTGCTGCTCTAGGTGACGGTTGAGAACACCCAGGCGAGAGCCCACAGCGACCACCTCGCTGAGAATGCCATCCAGATCGTGAACGATTTGCTTGACTCGATCTAAAAAATGATTGATGTCCTGCGCCAACTCACCAAATTCATCGTTTGAATTGACTTTGGTACGAGGCGACAAGTTCATCACCCCTTTTGCCAATGAAGCTGCTGTTGTGCGCAGTGCCAATAAGGGCTCCATACGAACTTTGAGAAGAAAAAACAGCACAATGGTGTGTATGACAATTTTGATGCTTAAAGCGCTGGCAGTGACGCGAACCTCTTGCCACCAAGTAGCCTCTTTACGAGACAAATAGCTTCTCACAGTCACAGTTCCCAGCACGTCACCCACTTTTGCCTTGACATGACAGCCCAGACAAAACTGCTCAGCTTTAAGTTGAACGGACGATTCGCTGTTATCTCCATCGGGCCAGCGCTGTCTCAAGCCCATAGGAGTTAACTTAAAGGATTGCTTGATAGACTCAACAGTAATGTCTGAAGGTACGACTGCAATTGATAAACCTAAGCTTTCGTAGTTACGATTCAAAATGGGGTAGACAGTTTGCGCAGCAGTAGGTCCACCAGAGTTCAGCATGATTGATTTGATATCGCCAGCCAGTTGCTGTGCTGCACGCTCAACTCGCTGAGGTTCATTGCTTTTAAAGTCATAGACGACTACCGCGTAGCGAATAGCCAGTTCCAGTCCAGCCACCACAATCAAGAGCAAGAAGAAGTCCCGAATCATGTGAAACATGAAGGACTGCTCAAACCTGCCAAAACTGGTTTCTTTCATGACTGCTCCTGTTGGCCTGATTTGGATATTAAACTTTTTCAAATGCGCATGCCAAAACCCTCCCACATCCAAGCAATTACCTTAGACCTCGACGACACTCTGTGGCCAGTCGCACCCACCATAAAAGGTGCAGAGCAAGATTTACTCCAATGGCTACTTGTCAACACGCCTAAAACTGCATATTTATCCCAGAGAACTGAAGTCAAAGATGCGATCCGACAAAGCGTGCTGGCAAAACACAGCTCAAAAGTGCATGACTTGGGTTTCTTACGGCGTGAGGTGATTCGCGAAACCATGCGTCAAGCGGGAGACGACCCTCAATTAGCCAACGCTGCATATGCAGTTTTTGATACTGCAAGGCAACGTGTCACGCTTTATGAAGGAATCAAAGAGGCTTTGGTTCGCCTATCTTCCAAGTTTCGCTTGGTGGCGATTTCTAATGGCACGGCAGATGTATTTGTCACGCCTGCTGCCCCCTACTTTCACGCAGCCTTCAATGCACATGAAGTGGGCGTTGCTAAACCGGACCCCAAAATTTACCAAGCAGCCACCTCGTATTTGGCGCTAGACGCCAACCAAGTCCTGCATATAGGCGACGATGCCCATACCGATGCTTGGGGTGCGCGAGAGGCGGGTTTGCATACGGTGTGGATCAATCCACAAGACCATCCTTGGACGCACCACTCACCCCAGCCTTGGACAATCAGGTATCTATCTGAGGTGGCAGATCATTTTCAGGTGTGAGCGGCAAGCTTTTGACTTTGGCGATGTCAGCTTTGCATCAATAGCATCCATCTCATGAGGACAATTGTGAGCAACTTATTCAAATAGGTCGTAGCCCTGTTTATTTGAACAACACCACCAATGCAACCACCACCGCAATACCTATCCAAATCTGTCGGTTATGACCTTCGATGAACTTCAAGACACGGTCTTCCATCGATAGCACACGCACCGGTTGCGCTTTTGCCAAAGGTGCGATCAGTTCGCACAACGCTTGTGGCGAGGTGACCATGGCATCGTGGCCTGCCTGCATCTCCACATACTGCCAATCAGAACGGGCCTTGGCATAGTTGCGCGAAGAGGTGGTCGATTGGTAATGAGGGAGCACCGCGATGTAGGTCGCAGGCAAGCCATTACCCAAGCCATAGGTCAACTTGATCTTGCTTTCATAGGTAGACAAAGGGTGAGGGGTGCATTGGCTTTTCACCCATTGAACATCCTCAGCATCAGTCACGCCAAACACTGATGGCTCTGGCGCGGGCAGCGAAACACCACCCGAGGACTGCTCAGCCAGTTCGCGTCTGGCTTGAACCATATCGGGCGGGATGATGTCAAACACGCTTTGATCGTTTTGCAGCAACAAGGCATCGAGGTAAACCAAACGGCTGATTCGCTCAGGCATTCTGTCAGCTACACCGCTGATGCTGATGCCGGCAAAGCTGTGACCTACCAGAACCACGTTTTGCAGATCTCTCTCGGTGAGGAAGTCAGTGATGTCTTGAATAAAGGTCTCTAGACTGATGTCTTTCGAGAGCAAATCAGCCTTTTCTCCCACACCAGTTTGGGTAGGGGTAAAAACCTCTAAACCTTCATCCACTAGCAAAGGGACCAACTTGCGCCAGCACCATGCACCATGCCAAGCACCATGCACCAACACAACGGGGGAATGTGCGTTAGAAATCAATTACTCCTCAGTTTTGGGGGCAGGCTTGGTCGGTTTCCAAGCGATATCACGCTGCACACGGATGGCTTTGAACATGCAATCTCGTTTGAGTTCGCCGTTTTTGATCTTGTCGCAATAGGTACCACTGGCGGAATAGGTGCCTAAACAATAGTTTTTTTTGTCCTTATCGCTAATCTTGGCGCACTCGGACATGTCTGCCCAAACAAAGCCAAATATTCCCAACAAAAAAATAAAGAAAGCCGCATTTCTTTTGACCATCATCAAACCTATCAAAAAAGCATAAAAAATGATTCAAACTTCCCCTTTTAGGGACGATACTGATCACGTACAACAGTTTTTTACCTGCCGAATTTTATAGAATCATAACAATTACAAAACTGTAATTTTTGAAGAAAGTTACCTCATGCAACTCATGGACACGCCCGAGAGCAAAGAAAAATTGGTCGATGCCATCAAATTGTTCTATGACAACGTCATGGAACAAAAAGATCTGCGCCACTTTTTCTTTGGCATGACGATAGAAAAGCTCGTCAAAGATATCGAGCTTTACCAAGATTTTTTCATGCCCAAGCCTGATCGCTATTTCAGGGAGACTTTTTCCCAGACCTCACCCTCGGCCATTCAAATCAAGGCACCCCAATTTGACGAGTTGCAAATCACTTTGCAAACCTCCTTGCGCTCTGGCGGCTACCTCAAATCGCAAATACCTTTGCTGTCCGCCAAGTTGCTGGAGTTGTTTGAGGAATCCCGAGCCCAAATGGCAGATGAAAACATCAAGGTGTGGAAACCTTTAGAGGTGACCAACCAATTGGTCTGCGACCTCTACAACGCCAACCGCACAGATGCTCGATTGGAAAAAAATGGCGATGTTTACGGTTCGCGTGGTTTTATGTATCCCTTTTGGACGCGGGTAGCCAACGACACCAAACAACTGATCTTCATTGGCCAAGGTTTCTCCACCAGTGT
>Ga0214917_10003853_pt1 | contig 17090 bp, 21 predicted proteins | sample LL_1208_BB_MetaG_FD_177983 | JGI IMG/M metagenome (GOLD analysis project Ga0214917, IMG submission 177983) | Freshwater microbial communities from Lake Lanier, Atlanta, Georgia, United States - LL_1208_BB | ecosystem: Environmental > Aquatic > Freshwater > Lake | place: USA: Georgia | collected... | reverse complement strand
TGCCATGAACACTGGCACAGCGAGCGGCGTTGGATATTATTCTTACACCGGTTCAACAACAATCACCGGTAAACTAGGTGCATTAAACTATTCCGGCGGTTTGGCAAGCGGTTTTAATTTCCTGGGCGTTGGTTATGGTTATCAACAACCAGCAACTTTTGTGTTTTACCAAACGCGCAATACAACCACTCCCATCCCTGGCAGTGGTGATTATCGTTTGTTATTTGCTAAAACAGTTCCTGCAAATACTCAGAGCACTGACTGCTCTGACGTAATGCCAGTTGTTGCCGTGCCGATGCCAACCGCAGGCAATACTAGCGGTTTGGGTACGACTGCACCTTTGCGGAATAAGGGCATTTACCTAGAGCGTGGCGACCGTATTTATGTCGGCGTGTTCCCAGATGGTCCAAACAGTTCCGGTTACATTCCAGGTGCTCATATTGTTGCGCAGGGCGGTTTCTTCTAAGCCATGAGTCCAAACGGGAAAAATAACTTTGGCACGTTTGGCCAACAAGTAGATTTTTCTCCCGTAAAATTTAAACCGATTCGTGCCGAGTTTGCAAAAGGCAGTACTCCAGGTTCAATTAATCGTGTAAACAGAGAATCAACCTGGGCGCGATGGCGCCGTGGTTATGAACTTGCCACGGCGACAAGTTACACCAATGCTTTTGATTATTCTTTTGTTTATACAATTCCTGTTCCGTCAGGAACACCAGCCCCTGGTGGAAATCAACCGGCCATTCCAGGAGTATTTAAAGGGTTTCCAACAAACAATAAAGAATTTGGAATGCACTGGGCTGGAGTGCGAACAGCTGGCAGCTTAAGATTTGATAATATAAAAGATCATAATGGAACATTAGCTTCCATTGCTTCTGTTACTGCTGACGATGATTATTACTACGTGCAGTTGACAGGAGATTGGAGTGTTGCCAATCCTTTGCCGCCGCCGTTATATGTAACGATTCCAGGCTCTCCCGTTGGCTTAAAAGCAATTAACGGAGAAGTTTTGGAAGATAGAGTTATCACATCTGGTGGCGTTCCAATTACAAGAGATACAATTAACCCGGCAACTCAAAGACGATATGGTTATACGCAATATGTGCTCATAGAAACATATCCGTTTACTGGAATTTTAAAATTAAAAAAAGCAGGGTCAGTTGAGGCAACTCCCGACAGATCTCTAATTACACCTGCATCAATTCCGCCAAATATCGGACGGTTTTTAATCACTGGCACACGTTATTGTTGCTCGTGTCAAGACTTTAATCAACGCGAATATGCTTTCATGACAAATCTAGACAATAAAAAAAATGAATACTTTCCTCGCTCTAATGTATCTTCAGTTAAACCAGGACGCTTTGAAATTATGTCCTTAAAGGGTAAGGTAGACAATAATGCAATGACAGATGGCACTACTAATCGGGATATGCAGATTATCTCACCGGCCCCTCAATACAATTTGCCGCCAACAATTACCGCAACATCTACCACAGTACCTGGCACCACAAGGGATAATCCAGGCGTTTTTAGGGATTTTGGTTACATTTATTTAAGAAGTACCGCAAATCCTTCTTTGCAAGGCGCTAATGCAGAAGGGATGCCTGATTATTATGATTACACTTCCAGCAACAATCAAATCACAAGTATTAGTGACTATTGGACACCATTACTAGATGAAAAAAGATATTGTAAACACATTTATGCCATGAAGTTTGCAGAAGGAGTATTTCCTCCTGAACCCTCTGACATTCCAGTTGAACCGGATAGTATTGCAGAATGGGAACAAAAATTGGTTAAAGATTTAGAAAAACAAGATCGGGATCAAATGTATGAAGACATGAGACAAAGTTTGGGCTACATGGATGTTCCTCCTTATAACTGTCAGGCGCCAATGATGATGCCAATGATGCAAAAACTATTTAATATTCCAGCACAGTTTGTAAAGATGCAAGGTTTTACAATGTACGATAAAAATGGTCAAGCCTATGTTCCTTCCCAAGGAGAGATGCCAAGTACATGACAGCACCAAATTTTGGAGACATTGTTGAAACAACTTTTGTTCAATCACCTGAACAAATTGATACACGTAAGTACGGTTTTAGTGAGATTCGTGTGAGCGGCAGCATACCAGCGGTGTATCATGCGGGAGATGTTGTACACTTGCCATACACTTCGGGGGAAACCTCAACGATGGAAGCAGTTGGGCTAGCCTGGGCTGCTTACATAAGTGGAGTTGGACCGGCATAAAAAACAGCCCCAAGATGGGGCTGTTTAATTTTGTTAAAATTTAAACAGCGGCGAGTGTTTTGCGCAGATGCTTCCTTACCGCTTCGACGTTCCATCGATAAGTATCGCGTGAGCGGGTTTCAGGGAACGCTGCAAAATGCGGCCCGAGTTTCAGAGTGCCGTCATCGCGCATCTTAAAGAGTTGCTTACGGTCAATCCCCAGTAGTTCCTCTGCGCGGGCCACTGGTACCCAGCCGGATGCTTTGATCATGACTCAAGGTCGTGTACCAATGTACAGTACATGAGCTTGACAGCCTGTCAAGTGATTTTATAAAAATTTTATCTTTGTATTTTACGGAGCCAATAGCTAGGCAGATTTAAAATTAGGTAACAGCAACTAAAGAGTATGTTCAGTAGCGCAAACGAACCGCTTGCACTGCTTATTGAATTAACTCCTAAGTTAGCAAAAAAAAGATTTCGAGACGATATTTATAAAGCCTGGGATTATAAATGTGGTTATTGCGGAGATGAAGCCACAAGCTTGGATCACATTGTCCCAAGATTTAAATCGGGTTCTAGTAACCGAAATAATTTAATTCCAGCATGCCGGCGGTGCAATACAAATAAAGCAAGCAGTCCAATGGAAACCTGGTACGAACAACAATCTTTTTTTACTCAAGCTAAACTTGATAGAATTCAAGGATGGATAAAGCAAGGGGTCGTTGACCTATTTGCTGAACGTTAGATGATTTTCAATGGGCTTAACTTATCAAGCATCAACAAAAATTTGGGATTACACGCCAGAAAAAACTGATTACAAAACAGATTATCCAACTGATGTTACAAAAGCAGGACCTTCTGTTAGACAACTTAAAAATCCAAATCAAAGCAACTTAATCAAACCTGAGGTTATTTGGGTATCGACAACAGTTCCTGACACAGCCACTAATGAGTACAACAGCAAATTAAATAAAGAAAATGCAGCGGTAAATGCACAAAATGCCGTTAAAAATGCGTTTTATGCAAACGTTTTAAATATTGTTAATGCAACAAAACAAAGTTCTTATAACTATTTAGGCGCCAAGCAAGCAATTCAAAATCAAAAAACTGCATTAACTAATGCTGAAATTTCTGATGCTGATGCGCAGAAAATAATTGATAACATGGTCGGAAATACCGGCCAGTTTCGTAATTTTTATATTAATGAGCAAATTACACCTTGGGACCCTTCTGTTTTACCAGGTAATTTAAACAATACCACCAGACAGCGCACGGATCTGGCTGAAAACTTTAATAAATATATCGATGGTCGAAAAGGTTATTACATTAATGAAACGCCACAAGGCAGGGCAGCAGTAGCTCGTTGGAATGATGCAGTAGCAAAAGATGACCTTGATATCATTAGTCGCTATGGCTCTTTAGAAGCATATGCAAAGCAAGATTATTTAAATCAAATTACAGATCCAACAAAATCTGCGGCCGACATTGCGGCAATTCGCGGAAGTGAAGCGTCAACATTATCTCCTCTTGTAACGGAATATAGAGAACAAGTTTTCCCCGACGCTATTAAACAGCAGACAATTGATCAAGTTCAAAATAAAATTTTTGGTTTAATCCCTACCAAAACACCAGGGGCAACTGGTTATGAATTCAAAGATATTCAACAAGGATTATCTGATTTAATTTCATCTGATTCGACTTTTAAAAAATTATGGGCTGATGCAAAAGCAGAAGTAACTCTTTCAGCGGCAACAGGAACCACCTCTGGTCAATGGTTAAAACTATTAAAAAGTCTTGGAGTCAAAGACTCCATGATCACAAATCAAGATTCATTCGGTACATTATTGTCTCGTGTTGCAACTTTAAACCCTGCAAATGCTAGTGATAAAACAATCATTGATAGTAACAATGAATTGTTTAAGACAATTTCAAATCTTAAAAGCAATGCAACATTTCAAGATTTAATTTCTTATACACCAGAAATTAATGATGCTTTTACTGCTTCTGTTCAAGCATCCGAAAAGGAACAAACTGAACAATTTGGAAGATTGCGCCAGAGTGTTCTCCAGGATACTATTGAACAATTAAAACGTGCCAAGCAACAAGAAGCAAACCTTACATTTTTTAAATCTAGTTCCGTTGGCCAAGAGATAAGCGCATTACAAAAAGATATAAGCGGTTCCCTGTTGGGTGACCTTGGGATCGGAGGAATATCTCCCCTGGGCACATCACAGAAAGATTTTAATACAAAATTAAACCTAGGACTTGGAGATATCTTTGGAACAAAAAACGGATTAATTTATAACTGGGAAGATTGGTTTAATAATCAAATTGAGAAAAAATATGCAGGTGACATTGATATTCCTAACGATTATGTGCCGCCTAATTTACGTACAGCCTCTAATGGGTTTGTAGACAATTCTACAATTGCGTCTTGGAAAAAATACGATGATGCATACACAACATTAAAAACAAATCCTAACAATTTGTTTGCAAAATCTGTTGTTGCCAATTTGCCTACCGATTATGTTCCTGTTGAAAATCGTAAAACCGTAAATAAAACCTGGACAGATTATGAAGCAAAATTAAAGGCCGCTGGATATGTGTCTCCCCAAACTTTGTCCACTTGGGCAAAGTACGATGACGCATACGTAAAATTGCAGCAAAATCCCAATGATGAAGCCGCACGTAAACTTTATGATTCACGGCCCAGTGATTACATAGTTCCTGAGCAGCGAATGAACAAAGATGTTCAATTCGCCAAAGACTTCTTTAGTACTTATTTAAAACCGCGTTTTGATGCGTCTCAATCAATTACAGAATTTCAAGATTATATTGACGTTGTAAAAGGAACACAAAACCCATTCCAAACACAAGACCGTTTAGATGCATTAAAACTTGCAGCACAAACCAGTGTTTCAAAATGGTTTGCTGATTTACAAAAAGCAGGTGATAGCAAATTCAATTCTGATTATTACTTTAATCCTGTTGGTTATTTAAAAGAAAAAGGCGTAGGCGATCCAAATAATCCTTTGCTCCCTGGGGCCGCATTTACAGATTATGCCGCCACAGATTTAGGTAAGACGGCACAGCAGCAAAGCGATAAAGTTAACGCGGACTGGGAAGCCGCCAAGAGGGGAGAGAACACTACGGATGCGTATGGCAACACGATTAACTGGTTGCAACAGGCATATAACTATGGAATTGATTTAAACAATAAATCAGCTTTTGCTCAACTGCATTATCAATTAGTTGGCTTAAATGCTCCTAAGCTTGATGCCAACGGGCAGATTGTAAGAAATGCCGACGGTACACCTGAAATTCAAAAATTTGATGCCGCTCCGGACGTCTATGCACCCGGTGTGGCACAAACATACATCAAACAAATTTTAACTCCATACCTTATTGATAAAGCCAATAAGATTGGCAGCGTTTTTGGTCAATTTGTAAAACCAAGTGATTATGTAGAAGAAGTTTTAAAAGCCGTTAATCTTCCAGAAAACAAAGAGCAATGGGCCAAGCTTTTACAAAGTAGTGGCTTAGATCCCAATGCATCATTAACAGAACTTAAAACTACTTTAGTCGATGCGTTAAGCCAAGATTCAACTATAGATATTAAACAAAAAATTGCAAATTTAATTAAAGAAGGTAAGACGCCCACCCAGGCCGAATTAGGTGTTGAATACCTTCAAAAAGCAACGCCTAGCGGCGCTGCAACAACGGCAAGTGGTATTTATGCGGTATTTAAAAACGCTGGATATAACGGCAGTGAAAGCGATTTTTATTCCACGTTTCTTCCTGATGCTTCGCCAGAGGAAATCAGCACACTAAACGCTGCTTATACACCTGCAGGACAGGTGTCTTCCCTATTGCCAACCATTAGTGGTACTGGCGTAGAACAGATTGCGTCCATGGCGCAGTTGTTTGGTGACACAAGCATTCAAGAAGTACTTGGTACGGCAGGCGTTACGGTACCCTCCGGCAAGCCCAGTCTCCTTGCGGGACTACTGACGACTTCAGGAGAAGATGTTGGTATTGGCGATCCCTTTGCGGACTCTTCAACGCCATTTGCCATAAGCAGCAAAATCAAAGGAAGTACTGACAGCCAAATGGGCATCGGCAATCCATTTGATGTTGTTGGTATTACTGATCCTTTTGCAGATGATTCTGATCCTTTTGCAAGTAGTAATCCATTTTCAAGTATTGGATCTACTTCAAGTGTAAGTGCTCCTACAATGAAGACAAACCCCAATGTTTTTACTCAGGGTTTTTCTTCAAGTAAGAATAATTCTTTTGGATCTTTATTTGATAGCTTTGGTGGTTCGTTTGGTTTCTAATGGCGGAACAACATAAAAAAGCAGCTAGTGCGGCGCATCGCTACCAAAAAGATAAGATGGCATGCAACAAGCCCCAGCGTGCCCCCAAAGGGGATAAACATAAATATGTTGTAAAAGCCTGCGACAAAGGCCGAGAAGGAATCGTCCGCTTCGGCCTGCGAGGATATGATGATTATCTTTCACACCATGATGAAGGCAGACGTGCTAACTTTAAGGCGCGTCACAACTGCGCCGAGAAGAAGGACAAACTGACTCCCGGCTGGTGGGCGTGCCACTATAACTGGTGATTTCAATGGCAAAACCCAAGTCCAGTGCATCTATCAAAATTGAATCCAAACCTAAGCGCACTAAGCAAGGGGATGGTAAACATTCCAAGCCCAACCATGGGCGCAAGCTTAGTCGTGGTCAAGGCTAACAATTAATTTAAATTTGTGTATACAATGGGAGTACTTATTGTGCTCCCATGTTTTACTTTGTAAATGCAATAGACATCATTCGCAAGTACGAAGGTTTTAACGAACGAGCTTATCCAGATCAAAGTACGGGCGTTGCCCCTTATACCATTGGTTATGGAACTCAGTATTATCCTGACGGTTCGCCCGTTAAAAGTGGTCAGTATTGCACAGAAGAAAAAGCCTTGGAATATTTGCAATATGAAATTAATTGCATCGAGGACGATCTTGATGGATTACATCTCCATATTGACAATGCAATGCGCCAGGCATTAATTTCATTTATTCATTCGGTTGGCTGGAAACCATTTTTATACAGTTCAATAATTGACCAGATTGAACAAGAGAATTGGGCTGGAGTTGCCGAAGAAATTAAGTGTTGGATTTTTGATCATTATCACACCGTCATCGGCAATCTTTTAGAGCGACGGCGAGAAGAGGCTCGTTTATTTTTAAGCCATATCCACACAGAAACACATCATGTCGGAGAACTTCTCCTGGAAGCCTTTAGAAATTATTCAGGTGCTCCCCATGAAATTCAAGCAATTAAAAAATTAGAAGAAGACATTAACCCATATCTATTGGCAGAGTTTGCCAATACTTTTCAGGCAAGACAGCCCGATTATATTGAACCCGCAAACAATGACCTTGATTTGGACTATAGTCCTAGAATAGTGTCATAAAAACATGAAGAACGCAATGGAGCGGTCAGCTGAGCCACGGGAATTTGAACTTCCGTTAGAACTGCAGTTCTCCATGCGTAAAGCTGAACTTGCCGTTCAGGAAATGACCTGGGACGAATTGCAAGTTGCCCTTTTAAATTTGTACCATCAACGCTTGATGGAGTGGCAAGCAGTAAAAGAAATTTTGGCAGGTGAAAATATCCAACTGGAATTTGATATTCCAACTGACTTAGAACTGGAAGAACTTGCCGCCGCCTGCGCTTATTACGAAGACGACGGCGATGACGAAGAAGAAGAGTTTCAACTTTGAATCTTTATTTTTTAATTACAATTTTTAATAAAATTAAATAACCAATTAAGTCTTGGATCACATCTTCGTCGGAAGCAAGTAGTCCAGCGCCTTTTTGGATGCGACTTAATTTGTCATCAATACGCACAAGCAACTGCTCTTGCGCTGATGCCTTACTAAAAACACGTACAGGATTCAATGCTGAATCCCCGTACTTTTTATTTTTTGTTAACAATAATTCTTTAATTTCATCACAAGCGCCAGCAATCAAGATTTGTGATTCCGGCACTTTTTTAGGTGTGGGCTTTGCCCACGGCACAGGACATACGCCGTCCTTACATTCTGAAAAGGTGTAATAGTCCTCGTCTGCGCCGGTGCTTACAGAGACACTAAAAGTTTCTGTCCCATCGGCAGCGTCCCCGGATACTTGTACGCTTCTTCCATCGACGGGATGAAACCAGTCACTCCGGGACGATTCCCCTCCAGTGCTAAGTTGACCCTCGGGTTGTCGTTCTGACATAACGTAAGACCACGGTTGTATTGGTCATACAATGCTACATCATGATTCTTGGTGGCAAGCGGGACCCCAAAGTCACAGCAGCAAGCCATCCGTTTTAATAATTCATCATCTGATGTGATGAACTTTTGCAGAAAATCATCGGGATCTTGGCGTCCCTCTAATTGTTCTGCATCATTTTTATAAGCATACATAGTAGCTGCTGCCACTAAATTCCCTCGTTTACAATATTATCATGGAAAGATTTTACGACCCAAGGAGAGGACAGGATAACACTCCGGTTTCCTCTAATTATGATCCCCTGGTGGATGCCGGATCTTCTGGTAGGGATACCAGTGATTTGCATCCAGGGAGTATTTATAGAACAGATACTAGATATTTAAAAGAAGACGAAAAACAAATTGCCAGCAAAGCAAACACTGGCAATGCCAGTGGTGAAACAAGGGTCAATAAATATTTAGCTGCAGCAAGAACCGCTGGTAAATATAAACAAACTGCTTTGATTGATGAGCCACAGCTCCGTGGCCGTACCCCCAGGACAGAGGCAAATATCAAAGGAACTAATGTGCCAACCCTAGGCGATAGGATTGGCATGGGTGGAAGCACAAACTATGCCACTAAACCAGGAAAAACTGCCGGTCAGTTTAAGCAGTTTTAATAATCAATATAATTAGATTCTTCTAAATCTAATACATGTTCTAATTCATCAAAAATTCCCTGGAGTACATTAAGAACCCATTGAATGTTGTCAGAGCTGTAGCAAGAAAGTTCTTGCGCCAGTTCTTCATTTTCTAGCAACATTATGGCGCGATAAATAATATCAACAATGTTTAAACGTTGCTCAATGTCATGTGGGTCAGTCATAATCATGCCTTGCTATAGACAACTTCTTGAAGTTGGTTTTGATATTTACCTTTGCGATCTTGATAGCTAACTTCGCAAGGATTCCCACGGAAAAACAATAACTGTGTTACGCCTTCATTGGCATAAATACGGTTAAACAACCCAGTGCAGTTGCTAATTTCCAATGTTAAATAACCTTCCCACATTGCTTCCGCCGGGGTAATGTTTACCATAATCCCTGAACGTGCGTATGTACTTTTACCAACCGCAACAACGGTCACATCCCTTGGAAGCTTAAGGCGCTCTTCTGCTACGCCCAAGCAATATCCATAGGGCGGCAACATAAAATAAGATCCTTTTTCATCTTTTAAAAGTTCAGATGGCGTTAAAATTCGATCATTAAAATCTTTAGGGTCACAATCCCCCGATTGAATGCGGCCAAACACCAGGCATTGCTTGGGCGATAAGCGGATATCATATCCATAAGAACTCAAGCCATAACTTAAAATTTTCTTCCCATTTTCTTCACTGACCAAGTGATCTTGGAAAGGAGAAATCATGTTTTCTTCAAGGGCAAGCTGCTTGATTTCCGCGTCACTCAGAATGGACATGGTTGATTTCAATCGTCTTTTAGTATACAAAATCTAGTAAAGGATGCGGCCCTTATCAGAGTAAATGTCAATAAATTTTTCAGTAGCCTCACCACAGTTCTTTTTTGGTTGAAGGTAGACCAGCAACGAAGTACTGGTTTTGTGAGCCCCAATGCCCTCACTTGTATTTTTAATTAACGTTGGTGCAGTCTTTAAGATGCATATGGGAAAATCAAAAATTCGCTGATCATACCGAATCATGTCGGTACAGTTAGTAAAGTACAAACCTTCTTTGACCACATCTGCCATCCAAAGGCGATATAATTTGCGAAACCAAAGAGCATGAGAAGAAGTCAAAGAGCCAGATGAGGCACGAGTCATCTTCCATTTGTCAAGATATTTATCAAAGTAATAAGCGCCACTGGGGGGAAATACATAAACCTTGCCCTCCCATTCTTGGACATTTAAACCATCATCTTGTGGAGTGTAAAATTTATCCGCTTGTACAAAAGAATTAGCAACCTTTGAGCTGGCCGGATCTAATTCGATGCCATTCATAAGAGAATGTGCAGATGCAATTAAATCTTTATTTGTAATTAATTCAAGATCTTCACATTTATTTCTAAATTTTCTTGTCATTATTTTTCGGATGTTTTGTTGTAATCAATAGCAAAATACCTAATTCCTTCGGCATCATTAATGATGTAGCCAGCGGATTCTTGTGGGTCCACCTTTTGTGCTGCTTCTAAAATGCGACGAAATGTTTCAGCTAAATCACCGTTGTTTTCGCGTTCACACGACTCCTGTGCTGCGTGCAACTCTTCAAGTGTCATGTAAAACATAGAACGCTCTTGGTTTTCGGGCTGAAAACAAATAACGCCAGGGCCTTCAGTTTCCCAAAATTTAATGTAAAGATTTCCCATGTCACCAAGGATTAACTTGACGACAGCATCCAGGTATTGGGCTTCTTTCTTGCCTGTTTTTCCATTAAGGGCGGCAGTGATTAATTTTTCGCGACGGCTCATGGCGTAATTAACCCCTGCTTTGAAAGAGATTCTAAAAGTTTTGGAAGTGGTTTGTAGATGACCACGAGTTTCCCAAGGTTACCACGTTTCTTTACAAGTTTTCCGCGTTCATCCCGCAGCTTATCAAATTCGCCAGAACGAATTAAGTATTCCGCTACGCACCGCAAACGCCGTTTAAGCGGCAATTCGGCTTGGGGGAACTTACCACAAATTGTATCTGGTTGCAAATCTTTAAATGCCAATCGCAATCGATTGGCCAATGTCATATTAGAGTTTGCGTCTTCTTCTTCATAAGCGCAAATATTTTCCAAATAACGACGCAAAATACCATCATCAAAAGATCCAAAAGGAGGAAGAAACTCTTCAACCTGAAGCACTAAAGATTTTGGCAACAATTGCGAATGATTCTCAATTGTAATAACAGATAGGTCTATACCGTCAAACCGATTAGTCATATCACACCACCTCGTCCATAATCTTGGTATTAACAGAGGTGTACATCACGCCGTGGTTAAAATCGTTTAATTCCACATCCTTGTTCCTGGCAAAGGACTGCACCAACCGATTCCAGGGAATGCGGATGACAGCCTTTTTGCCCTTGTCGGGACACACGTTGACGTAGTGAATGCCTTCCGTCCAGCCCTTCCCGCTGTTCTTCTTGCCTTGGCTGATCCAGTTGCGAAGAGTTTGATCAGATACCCCTAGACGCCTGGCGCACTCTTCAGTCGGGATATACTCATCAGCAAATGCTTCAGGATTCAACCGGTCAGTTTCGCCAGAAGAATACCGGCTATGCCACATGGAAGCCAGGATATTTCTAATACCCTTCAATTCGTGAGCAACATCTTCCAATCCTTTTCTAATTCCAAAGGTTGCCATACGTTCACAAATCTTTTTTATATGTTAGTGTGTGGGAAAACGTTTTGTCACAAAAAATGGAAGAACAATTTACTTCCGGCGTGCCCGCTTCAAATACGGCGCCTTCCCCGCAAGAGTTTATTTTGCCGACGATGCCAACTATTACCCCTGAAATGGTGGAGCAGATGAAAGCGCGTGCCAGAGAAGAAGCAATTCGTATCACCCTGGAACAACGGCAAACTCCCGTCCAGCCTCAGACACAAATCCCAAAAGCTTTGCAAACCCCACCGCAAATTGTTTATGTTCGCCGTAATTTAACCGTTGCGGAATTAATTTTAACGGTCTTTTTGGCCTGTGGAATTGTACTTGGTGTTCAGGCGTCTTGGAATTTTGGTTCCAGATTTCTGCCGCAGCTAGAAATCAGGGTTAAATAAGATGGGCACAGGTCACCTATAATTAACTCTATAGAGTTTTTATAAGCAAATAAGTGACCAATAGGCGTATATCCGACCTACCTTCATTATTGGGGGCTGATCTGGCTAATGCAGATCTTTTTACGGTCGTTCATATTGCCGAAGTTGATCCTGGGTTAAAGAATAAAAAACTTCAAACTTCCGAATTTCGCACCTATTTAAATAATTATTATCTGACATTAACCGGCGGTTCGGTTGCCGGCAGCGTCACATTTGTAAGTGGTATTGTTGCTTCTGGTACGTCTACGTTTAAAAACGTAACAATTACCGGCACAACCACACTTTCAAACCTCACTATTGCCGACGTTACGGTAACCAACCGTCTTAGTGGCTATCTAATTACTGGTGAAACTTTTCAAGCCACAAATTTAACAGCTGCTACCGGTAACGTCAGTACTTTTACGGCCAGTCAAGCAACCGTTGTTAGCGGCATTTTTACTTCGCTCAGTGGTACCACTATTACTGGTACTACTTCCAACGTAACTAACTCTAACTTTGTAACAGCTTCTGGTACCACTGTCATTGGTGGAACCGTAAGTGGCACTGTTGTTACTGGAGATGCAGGTAGATTTTCCAATATTACTGGTGTAAGTGGCGTCTACACTTCTCAGCTTTCTGGAGCAATTATTACTGGTAATACCGGTAGGTTTACAACTATTACTGGTGGTACAGGCATTTATACAGCCAGTTTAAGTGGTGCAAATATTAGCGGCGTTTCCGGTGTATTTACTACACAACTTTCTGGCGCAATCATTACCGGAGATACAGGACGCTTTTCAAATATTACTGGCGTTAGTGGAACTTTTACAACCAGGGTTTCAGGTTTAACCATCACTGGTGCCAGTGGCGCATTTACATCTATCACTGGTGTTTCTGGTGTTTATACGACACAACTTTCTGGCGCAGTTATTACTGGCGACACCGGTAGGTTTTCAAATATCACAGGCGTAAGTGGTGTTTATACAACGCAAGTTTCAGGTGCGATCATCACCGGTGATGCGGGACGGTTTAGTAATATCACTGGTGTAAGTGGCGTATTTACAACCAACCTTTCGGGCCAGACTATTACAGGTGTCAGTGGTTTATATCAAATTATTACGGCCGCAACCGGGGTATTTACTTCTACAATTGCAATTCCAACTATTACAACAACCGGCAATATCACGGCCGGTGGCAATTTAATTATCAGTGGAAGCGGCACAGTTTCTTCTGGGTTTACAGTCAGTGGCACATTATCTGGTACAACAGTAACCGGCACAACGGCAGCATTTACAACAATCAGCGGTTCAGATATCTATGGAACCACAAGTGTTTCTGGACTTTTTGTAACGGGTAATACGGCAGCTTTCACTTCGATCACTGGCGCCACTGGTGTTTTTACCAGTGTTTTATCTGGAAACGTCATTACAGGTAATACAATTTCCGGTGCAGCAGCTGTATTTACAACTGGTACTTTTACTAATTTTTCGGGCAATTTAATTAGTGGTAATACTGGCCAGTTTGCGTCTATTACCGGTGTAAGCGGGGTCTTTACTACACAAATCTCTGGGGCAACTATTACAGGAAACATTGGTAAATACACCAGCCTTACTGGCATTACCGGTGTATTTACTACCACAGTAAGTGGGGCAACATTCACTGGTAATACGGGTTTATTTACAACATTAACCGGCATTACCGGTGTCTTTACTCAGTTATCCGGCACAACTGTAAATAGTGTAACTGGTCAAATCACCACACTCCAAAGCACAACAGGGGTATTTTCTACATTCCTTTCAGGCTTTACCGTTAGTGGTAATACGGCAAACTTCAGTCAGGTCAACGCTACATCTGGTACTTTTACTAATTTATCTGGTCAATTTATTAATGGATTTAGTGCAAACGTTGATTACATTAGCGGTGTTAGGTACACAGCTTCTGACGCCGTTTTGGGCGGAACTTTTTCCGGTATTCAATACAAAGTTTCAGGCGACTTAACAATTATTGATTCTTCTGGTGGCGTTAAACCGTATGGACAGTTTACATTCCCGGCCTCCCCTGGCACCAATAATTATATTCTTACCAGCAATGGCGATGGCACCACAATGTGGCGCTCTACGTCATTCCCAAGTCAAGGCGTTATCCTTGAAAGCATTATTACAATTATTGTAAATACTGCTATTACAAGTGGGAACCATGGTTTATCTGTGGGCCCCGTCTCCATAGCATCTGGTGTCGTTGTTACTGTACCTTCCGGATCTTATTGGAGAATTGTTTAAACTGTTATGATGGTAAATAAATAACACTATGGCATACGGATCAGTAAAAAGTGATTATCTGGTTTACAGCACTGTTACAGGTGATGTAACGCTTACCGTATCCGGCATTAACGACAGCTCCGCTTTGGCTGGCATTGTTAATACCACTACAAAAGATATTACAACAACCGGCGTTATCTCTGGTTATACATATAAAACCAGTGGTAATGTTACGGTTATTAGTGGTTCTGGCAATGTAAGACCGTATGGTTTATATTCATTCCCAACAACGACGGGAGCCTCTGGTAACTTTTTAATTAGCAATGGGGATGGAACAACGTCTTGGGGAAGTGGCACCACTTATGCAAGCCTTGGACAAATTGTTGCCTTAAATTAAATGACCACTTTAAAAGTTGATAATATAATTTTTACTACTGCATCGGGAGATGTATCAACTGCTATTTCTGGTGCTATTACAAGTGGGCAGTACGCTCTCATTACTGGCATCATTAATCCAACAAATGGAAATATAACCACAACAGGAGTCATCTCTGGTGGTTCTTTCAAGACCAGTGGCAACGTCACTGTTATTGATTCGGCTGGTGGCGTAAGTCCTTATGGCCTGTACACACTGCCAAGCGGTGTTGGCACTTCTGGATACGTTGTAACAAAAAGTGGAGGGACTACAACGGTGTGGGCAACTTACTCTGGTTATTCCACTGCCTTTTCAATAGCGCTAGGTAAGTGCTAATATAAAAGAAAAGTTGGCTTAAAAATGGCAGAAGCTTTTACAAATAGTGGTGTTAAGTTAACATCTACGGGCGTTACCACCATTTATCAAGCACCTACAACTACTGGTGCAAGGGCAGTTGTATTGTCTTCTTTGGCAGCAAATGCATCGGGTGTTTCTAGTGTTAACTACAGTGTTGATTTAACTGATAGTGCAGATACGGTTGTAGCAACAATTGCCAAAACAATTGCAGTACCGGCGAACGCAACCCTGGAGCTCATTCCAAATAAAATTGTGTTATCTTCAGGTCAGAAGCTGCGAGCTACATCAAGTGTGGCAAGCGGTATTCACGTGGTTACTTCCGTTTTAGAAATCACCTGATTTAGCAATGGCGCTAGAAACTTTTGAGGCTGGTTATGCCGGGGCACGTCCAACGCGTGGAGGTGCTAATTGGTCGGGCATGTGGAAACTTGCCCAGATGACAGATCGCATGATTGATGGTAAATGGCCGAGCCCATGGTCTGTTTCTGGTGGCAATCAAAAAAAATCATTTGCTATTGTGCCCGGAGAAGGATTTTCTCAAGATGTTCAATTCAATGATGATGGCACCAAATTTTATATTTTAGGCAGTACGAAAGATACAGTTTATCAATACACATGTGCAACCGCATGGGATGTAAATACTGCTTCGTATGCAAGTAAATCATTTTATGTTGGCACGCAAGACGGAGTTCCAACTGGACTATTTTTTAAATCAGACGGTACTAGGTTTTATGTTGTTGGTCAAACTAATTCAACAATTTATCAATACTCCTGTGCTACTGCATGGGATGTAAGTACCGCATCATATGACACTAAATTGTTTAGTGTTAATGCACAAGAACCAACTCCACAAGCATTATTTTTTAAATCAGACGGCACGGCATTTTATGTTGTAGGTAGTTCAAATAAAACAGTATATCAATACACATGTGCTACTGCATGGGATGTAAGTACTGCATCTTATGCAAGTAAATTATTTAGTGTTAGTGCGCAAGATACATCCCCCCATGGTTTATTTTTTAAATCAGATGGCACTGCGTTTTATGTTATGGGTAATACAAACAAAACGGTATATCAATACACATGTGCTACAGCATGGGATGTAAGTACTGCATCTTATGCAAGCAAATCATTTAGTATTACTACGCAAGAATCAACTCCGCGAGGGGTATATTTTAAATCAGACGGTACAATTTTTTATATTGTTGGCGAGACAAGCGATGCAGTATTTCAATATTCCTGCGCTACTGCATGGGATGTAAGTACCGCATCTTATAACAGTAAAGCGTTTTATATTGGAGCTGCGGGAGAAGAAAATATACCGAATGACGGGCAATTTAATGATGATGGAACTAAATTTTATATTATAGGTCAAACAAACAAAACGGTATATCAATACTCCTGTGCTACTGCATGGGATGTAAGTACTGCATCATATGCAAGTAAATCATTTTATGTTGGTACGCAAGAAACACTTCCACACGGGCTATTTTTTAAATCTGATGGCACTGCATTTTATGTTGTAGGTACTACAAACAAAACGGTATATCAATACACTTGCTCTACTGCATGGGACGTAAGCACAGCGTCATATGCCACTAAATCATTTAGTGTTAATGCGCAAGACACGTCTCCATTAGGGCTATTTTTTAAATCAGACGGTACTAAATTTTATGTTATAGGCAACACCAATGATACTGTTTATCAATACTCCTGTGCTACTGCATGGGATGTAAGCACTGCATCATATGACACTAAATCGTTTAGTGTTACTGCGCAAGACACGAC
>Ga0214917_10003851_pt1 | contig 17102 bp, 16 predicted proteins | sample LL_1208_BB_MetaG_FD_177983 | JGI IMG/M metagenome (GOLD analysis project Ga0214917, IMG submission 177983) | Freshwater microbial communities from Lake Lanier, Atlanta, Georgia, United States - LL_1208_BB | ecosystem: Environmental > Aquatic > Freshwater > Lake | place: USA: Georgia | collected... | reverse complement strand
CCGGACTTAAAACCGCTCCCCCGTCGCCGTAACATCCTAAATTTTTAGAGGGAAAAAACGAAGTGCCCGAGGCCTGACCCATGGTACCGGCAAAACCAATTACTGAATCGCCCCGGTAAAAAGAGCCAATGGCTTGTGCCATGTCTTCAATCACAAAGCAATCGTATTGCTTGGCAAGAGACATTACCGAATCCATGTTGGCCGATTGTCCGAACAGGTGCACGGGAATAATCGCTTTGATGGCTTCCCTTTCTAAAGCAGCTGTTGCCGAATTGGGGCAAATGGTAAAGGTATGGGGATCTACATCGCAAAAAACCAATTCCAAACCAAGCAGGGCAGCAACTTCCGCTGTGGCTACATAGGTAAAAGAGGGAGCCAGGACTTTATCTCCGGGTTTCAGGCCCAAGGCCATCATGGCAATTTGCAAGGCATCGGTACCATTTGCACAGGGAACCACATGAACCCCACCCAAATAATCTGAAAGTTCCGCCTTAAAGGCTTGAACATCGGGGCCATTTATAAAGGCCGTGTTGGTCAAAATCTGGTCAAAGGACTTCATCAACTCGGGTTGAATTTCTTCAAATTGCGCTTGAAGGTCAACCATCTGAATTTTACGCATAGCTTTGTACTTGGCACAAAAGTAGCATAACTTGAACAACTATTTTGAACACATAAGAGAAAATCTCCTGCATTTTGCGTTGATTTTTACCCTTTTAACCTTTCAAACAACAGGGCAAACCCAGACACCCCAAATGCAGCGTGTAGCGGTTAGCAACATTGAAGTTTCAGGGGGGTTCGGCTTGGCCTTGGGCGCCTTTGCCGAACGCGTGGCACTGGTGTATCCTATAGGTGGGGGTTTTTTCCGACAAAGCGCCAAAGGTTGGCAATGGGGCACTACGGCCCATTTTATTTTCGGGGAAGAAATCAAAGAACCGGGGTTTGCCTCGAACCTGTTGCCCATTATTGCCGGCGACGGCTCCTTTCCCGGAATTGGAGCCACATTTCAAGGAATTATGTCAGGAGGGTTTGTGGGCAAAGTGCTTCCCTTGGGCAAGCCAAATGGAAATTCCGGATTTTCTTTGCGCTTTGGCGGGGGCTACTTTAGCAGCTGGTACGCATTGCGGGCCTCCGGCGGGCTTGTTCCTCAACTTTCCGCTCCGTACGACAAAGGCTACGACCGAATGAGTACAGGATTTTACCTGAGTCAATGGCTTGGATACCACTTGATGTCGAACAACCAAAGCATCAATTGCTACTTTGGTGTGGAGGCCGTTCAAGGATTTCAGGAACACCGTAGGGGTTATCAGTACGATATTGGGGTGTTGCCTGAAGGCTTGCGGAGCGACCTTTGGTTGGGGTTGAAGGCCGGCTGGTTTTTTCCTTTGTATCCCCGGGCTAAGCGGGAATTCATTGAATTCAATTAAACCAAATGTGGGCCTATTCACTTGGGATTCGGTTTTGGGAATGGCTGATTCGTCGTGCTGCGGCATGGCACCATGGGGCGGCAGGTCGCTGTTCTATGTTGGTGCAACCTTGGCCGGAAATTACCAAAGGCCGCGATCTGATTTGGTTCCATTGTGCTTCTTTGGGTGAATACGAACAAATTCTTCCGGCAATACAATGCTGGGAGGCCAGGCAGCCCGAACATCAAATCTTGATTAGTTTTTATTCTGTTTCCGGTTACCGAATCGTAAAACCCAAAGAAAATACACGCTTGGTGGTAGGATTTCCCGGAGATTTAAAGCCTGAATTAAGTCAATTTCTTTCGTATTTCAAGCCCAAATTGGCAGTGTTTACCAAAGCTGAAATTTGGCCTTTGTGCTTAAATCTGCTGAACCAAAAAGGCATTCCTTCGATGTTGGTGGCATTTAGGCCCGGGCGATCTAAAAATTTGGCACATTGGCATGGCCGATTTGTATTGAACCAAATGAAACTGCTGGCCTGCATCAGCTGCCAAGACGAAAAAGACAGAACCTTTTTAACCCAACTTGGCTTGCAACAGGTATTTACAGACGGAGACCCACGGGTAGAGCGCACCATGGAATTGCAACTGCAGCCCCTAAAATGGCCAAATCATCTGCGGTGGATTCAAAATGCCCCTTTGATTGTTTTGGGGAGTGTTTGGCCTGCTGATTTGGATTTGTGGGAGCCCGTTATTTCAAATAGAAGCGATTTAAATTGGATTCTTGCCCCGCACCAAATAAACCTTAAACTGAAAGGCCGAATTCAAAAAAAATTTCCCAATGCCCAATATTGGACTTCCGATTCGAAAACAGCGGCATCCAATATCGTGGTGCTGGATACGGTTGGGGTATTGAGTCGCTTGTACCGGCTCGCCGACGCCGCCTATGTTGGTGGTGGATTTGGCCGGGGAATCCATAGTGCATTGGAACCCGGGGCTGCGGGTCTTTCTGTGGCTTTTGGACCCAGGTACACGCACAGCAGAGAGGCACTGGCGTTTTTGGAACTAGGGGTAAGTAAACTTCTGACCAATAAAAAGGATGCCGAAGTCTGGCTGCAAGAAATTGAAAACAAAACCTTTCGCAATCGGGTGAAAGCAAAACTTCAGAATTGGTTTGATATGCATACCGGAACGGCCCAAAAAATTGCAAAACGCATGGAAGGGGTGTTGAGCCCCAGAACCCAGGTTTAATGCTTCAAGGGCAATTAAATCGAAAAAAAACGCAAAACAAAAGAGTTGGCCGGCGGTAGGGATTGAACCGGGTAGCCCGAAAGGGGCTGGCAGCAGGGGCATGCGGGCTGCGGAGGCGACTTCAGGAGCCCCCGCAAAGCCGACATGCCCCCTGCCAGCCACTTCGGACTACCGGTGAAAGCCCGCAACCGCCCAAAAAATTTGCAAATCCGAAAAGTTCTTAACTTGCACTTGATATTAGGTCGAATGACGCGTAAAAATTTGGTCAGGAAAAAAGTTAAATTGAATCAAATCCTTGCTGTTGCTGCGAATGGACGGAAACTATTGATGTTTGGACTGACGGCAGGGTGCAACAAACCTAAAGGTGCGGGCGGCGATTTGACCCCTATAGGGCAGGTTCTGGCTCGAAAATACAACCCGGGGCTTACCAATTTAATTTCGGAATATCCCTTGCCCGAAGAACGGGTGTATTTTATTTATGGAAATAATGAAATTTATTCTGAAGATTTTATTGCCGATTACCAGGGCCGATATTGGTTTGAAATCCTTCAGCCGGGCAAAAAAAGGGTGATTGCATATACCCGAGAATCGAGTGGAAAAGAGCCCTCTGGATTAATGCCCGTTTTCGTTCAGGTAAAATTGGATGCGGGCAAACCTGTTTCAGAGGTGCCCCAATTAATTTTAGCCAAATGAAACATTTTATTTTTTCTGTTCTTTATTTAGTCTGCCTTTGTATGCATGCACAATCGGCTAAAGACCTGAAAAAGGCGGGTGTGGAATCGTGCACCATTTTAAAAACCTACCCCTCAGCCACAGGCAAAGAAAATCGGCTTGAACGCATAGAATATTATGATTCTCTTGGAAAAACAAAAGAAATCATTCGATACAACAACCTCGGAGCCATAAAAAAACACATATTATTTTATTTTTCAGAAAATGGGGATTGGAAAGCTGAGGTAAAACTAATGCCCGGAAAGAGGCTAAGAACCGACTCTTTATTTGAAAAAAGGGGGGATAGCGGGGAATGGGAAAGAACCGAACATTATGGAAAAACGGGGAAATTAACCTATTATGAAATACACAGCTGGGAAAATGGCTTAAAAATGAAAACCGTTCGATATTCACCTAATCGCATTGAATTGTTTAGCAAAACCTTTCAATATCAAAAACCATGATGCAGAAATCAATATTGAGTTTAGAATTTTTGTTGGCCGATTGGCCGGGTACCATTCATTTGCTTGGAGCATTTTGCTTGCATTTGTTTTTTTCTTTTATTCTGGTCTTTGCTCTGTATTATCAAAAATCCAAGCGTAGGACCTTCGCCTTTTCGTTTTTGTTGATTGGTGCCGTGGTTTTTTTGCTGAGTTTTTTGCTGAGCGACATAAAAATAAAGTTGGGTTTGGCTCTGGGCTTGTTCGCCATTTTTGGAATAATACGGTATAGAACCATGCAGATACCTATTCGGGAGATGACCTATTTGTTTTCGACCATAGGCATGTCAGTAATCAATGCTCTGACAGCAGGTGCCATGAGTTTGACCGAGGTATTGGCTTCGAACCTGATATTGCTGGCCTTGTTTGCGGTAAAAGAAAAAGTTCCCTTATTAAAAAATTTAGAAGAAAAAAACCTGGTTTATTCAGGCGTTGACAAAGCACATCCGTCAAAAAGAGCAGAGTTGATTGCCGAGCTTAGGGAAAAAACGGGGTTGCCGATTGAGCGGATTGGGGTTGTAAAATACAATTTAATGAAAGACTCCGTGGTTTTGCGTTTGTATTTCCATAGCCGTGCGGGCACTGATTCTGAAGAAACCCTTATAGTCAATGATGAGGACGACGATTAATTGTGTAATCTGTGTATTCATCTTTAACAATCCCATTTGTGGTCAAACCTTGCGACTTTGGGCCGGGGCTTCCGCTACTAAATCTGTGCACCGCAAGGTAGATTTGAGTTTGGAACTTCAACACCGATGGAATGGAACAACAGGGCGGATTGAGGCTTTTTTTGTGGAGCCATCGGTAAAGTATGAGCCGATTCGCAATTTGTTGTTTGGTTTTGCATGGCGATTTTCAAATACCCTTGACGATAAAAAGGATGTGTGGTATTTAAGGCATCGCCCTGAAATAGACTTGGAATTGAGGCATCGTTGGAAAAGTTGGCAGCCCTTTGTTCGATTGAGATACCAGGCAAGGTACAGTACCTTGGATGGAGTAAGCAACCCTTGGCTGCTTCATTTTCGAAGCAAAGCCGGAATAAAATACAGCTGGCCAAATGGAAAAGGACGCAACACCCTTTTTGGCGAGTGTTGGTGGCCTTTAAATCGTTCAGACCGACAACAACCGGACCATTACCGTCTTGGCCTCAGCACCTCCATTGCCTTGGGAAAGCAGCATGAAATCAGCTTGCAATTGGCTTTTGAGGAACGATTTAGGGCGGGGTCCGATTTTCAGTCGTTTATTGTAGGCATATTTTATTCGTTTTGTTCTGCCCCAAGCGAATAAATAAACTAGAATTTCAGGGTTGATTTTAGCAGAAATGGGGGCAGGTTAAGCAATCCTTGGTAAGGCAATTAAATAATGCAGCGGTGCAATCCCTATATTTGTACATGCCATTTGTGCAGATTTTCTTAAGCCTTGAATAAAATAAATCTACAACCGACAAATTCCGGGGGTTTCGCCCAAAAAAGGTGCAGAAGGTCTTGCAAGAATTCCTGTTTTGTTTTGCATCTTCCTGTATTTTGGACTTGCTAGCCGATATGCAGGGGTTGAAAACAGAAATCTCAGGCCAAACTCGTACCTTTCGGCTCTTAAAAAAACAAGCATTCCCCCATGAGTATCTTCGACGATAAAGCCATATTGGTAACCGGTGGAACGGGTTCCTTTGGCAAGTGCTTTATTCATACACTTTTAGCCCGATATCCAAAGGTTCGGCGCATTGTGGTTTTTAGCCGCGATGAACTCAAGCAATTTGAAATGCAGCAAGAATTTAGTCCCGATGAATTTCAAAAGCTGCGTTTCTTTTTGGGCGATGTCCGCGACAAAGACCGTTTAAAAAGGGCATTTGAAGGAATAGACATGGTGGTGCATGCTGCCGCCTTAAAACAAGTTCCTGCCGCGGAGTACAACCCGTCCGAGTTCATAAAAACCAACATCATGGGTGCCGAAAACGTCATTTCGGCTGCTTTTGATTCTGAAATTAGCAGAGTGGTTGCCTTGTCAACCGATAAGGCTGCCGCCCCCATCAATCTTTATGGAGCCACCAAGCTGTGTTCAGACAAACTGTTTATTGCGGCCAACAACATCCGTGGCAATCGCCCCATCCGTTTTTCGGTGGTTCGCTATGGGAATGTAATGGGTTCGCGCGGCTCTGTGATTCCATTCTTCATGCAAATCCGCCACAAAGGAAAAATGCCGGTAACAGATCCAAATATGACTCGGTTTAATATTTCATTGGACGAAGGAGTGGCTATGGTTTTGTTTGCCTTAGAACACCAGTGGGGCGGGGAATTGTATGTGCCAAAAATCCCTTCCTATAAAATAATGGATGTGGCCAAAGCCATTGCCCCTTCCATTGAACCGGAATTGGTGGGCATACGGCCCGGGGAAAAAATCCACGAAGAAATGATTACCGAGGCCGATTCGTTTACCACCTACGATATGGGGCCCTACTATGCCATCTTACCCCAAGTTCCCAACTTCAACCTAAGTGATTTTGAACTTCATTTCAAAGCCCAAAAAGTAGAACAAGGATTCCGGTACAGCAGTGGGAACAACAGCAAGTGGTTAAGTGTTGACGACATCAGGGCCTTGATACGCCAACACCTTGACCCGGAATTTCAACCACTTTGAACATGAAGCCCATACCCTATGGCCGGCAAGACATCCGCCCGGAAGACCTACAGGCCGTTTTGGCCGCCTTGCAATCGGATTATTTGACTCAGGGACCAAAAATTGCGGAGTTTGAGTCTGCGTTTGCCGAATACATAGGTGCCCCTTATGCGGTTGCCGTTGCCAATGGAACTGCCGCTTTGCACCTTTCGGTGCTGGCTTTGGGTTTAAACCCCGGCGATTATGTAGTTACTTCGCCCATTACCTTTGCCGCCAGCGGCAATTGCGCTTTGTATGCCGGAGCCCATGTTCTGTTTGCCGACACCGATGCCTATGGTAGCATTCGGCCCGATGCGGTTCAATCTTTGTTTAACCAATACGGTGAAAAAATCAAAGGAATTATTCCCGTGGATTTTGCAGGCAGGCCCGCCGATTTAATCGAACTGAAAAAAATTGCAGATGCCTATGGTGCCTGGATGCTTGAAGATGCTTGCCATGCTCCGGGGGCACAGCGCAGCGGTGAATCCGGATTTCGATGTGGAGATTGCAGCTTGGCCGATGCCGCCATTTTTTCTTTCCATCCTGTAAAACACATTGCCTGTGGAGAAGGCGGCATGATTACCACCTCAAATTCGGAAGTGCATCAACGCCTTTTGGTTTTAAGAACCCATGGCATCAGCCGAGACCAGAGTCGCTTTAGAAATCCTGTTTCAATGGCAGATTCTAGTTTGAGGGAAGGAGATGCCTACCCTCTTTGGTATATGGAAATGCAAGATTTGGGGTACAATTATAGGCTTACCGACATTCAAGCCGCACTGGGCTTAAGCCAATTGGGCCGGGCAGAAGAAGGTCTGGAGCGCCGAAAAAACATCGCCGGGTTTTACCACCAAGCCTTGCAAGGGGTAGGCGACCTAAAGTTGCCGCATGCCGATTCTGCCCGCCAAACCGAGGATCATGCCTGGCATTTGTACGTGATTCGCACCAAACATCGCAAGAAGCTGTACGACTACCTGCGGGAGCATCAGATATTTGCTCAGGTTCATTATTTTCCACTTTACCTGATGCCGCATTACCGAACAGCGTTCGGATATGGGCCCGGATTGTGTTCCCAGGCCGAACTCTTTTATTCAGAATGCCTAAGCATACCTATGTTCCCATCGCTGAATCAAGAACAACTGCAATACGTCGTTGAAACCATCAAGGCCTTTTTTGACCAACACCCGACAAACTCCTAATCAAGGCCATGCAAGCCCTACAGGCGCATACCGGAATTTTGGTTCAGGCACGAATGGGTTCAACCCGGCTGCCCGGAAAAGTGGAACTGCCTATCTTAGGTAAAACGCCCTTGCAGTGGATTCAGCACCGATTAAAAACGCTTGAGCTTCCTTTGGTTTTAGCAACCTCAACCCTTGCTCAAGACGACCTGTTGGAATTGCGTGGTCTGGAACTAGGATGGAAGGTTTTTAGAGGCAGCGAAACCGACGTTTTGAGCCGGTTTGCAGGTGCCGTTCAAACCTTTGGATTTGAACATTTGATTCGCATCACTGCCGATTGCCCCTTGATTTGCCCCGATGTTCTTTTGCAAGGCTTGCAAACCTATGCAGCACTGCCGAAAGGCAGAACTTATGTTTCAAATAGCATTCAACGCACCTATCCACGTGGCTTAGACATGGAAATTTTTTCGGCTGAACTGCTTTTGGAAGCCGAAAAAAATGCCCGGCACCCGGCAGAAAGAGAACACGTAACCCCCTACATGTACTTGGGGGAAAGGCAGGCCGACCACCAGGCACAGGTACAGCATTCCCAAAATTTCAGCCACATCAGGTTAACCTTAGATACCCCCGAAGACCTATTGGTCATTGAGCGCTCTATGCAGGAATTGCACCTGCATGCCTGTTTAACTTACGAGGACATGTGGCCTAAGTTTCAGGGCAGGCAAGCCTTGTTTGATTTAAATCGGAATGTGGAACAAAAAAAGACCGGATTATGATTTCCATTGGAGAACGCAAGTTGGGGCCCGATTGCCCCGTTTACCTGATTGCCGAATTGTCTGCAAACCATCGGCAAGATATCGGTATCGCCCTTGAAACCATTCGAGCCATGGCAAAAGCCGGAGCCGATGCCATTAAGCTGCAAACCTATACCGCCGATACGCTTACCCTTCCCTACAAAACTCCCCCCTTTTTAATAGGCGGCGGTACTGCCTGGGATGGTGCATATCTGTACGACTTATACCGTGAAGCCGAAATGCCATGGGATTGGCATGAGGAACTGATTCAGGAATGCAAGTCCCTTGGTATGGATTGCTTCAGCACTCCCTTTGACCCAAGTGCCGCCGACCTTTTAAACGCATTAAACGTTCCGGCCTTTAAGATTGCCTCTTTTGAAATTACCGACCTCCCGTTGATTGAGTATGTTGCTTCTTTTGGAAAGCCCATGATTATTTCAACCGGAATTGCGGGATTGCAAGACATAGAATGGGCCTTGGAAGCTTGCCACCGTCAGGGCAATTCCCAAATTGTATTGTTAAAGTGCACCTCTGCCTATCCTGCGGCAGATTCCAGCATGATGCTGCTTCAAATGCAAGATTTGGAGCGTAGGTTTGGGGTACTTGTTGGATTGTCAGACCATTCCGAAGGTGTTTTGGCGCCGGTAGTTGCCACGGCCCTGGGTGCGGTTATGATTGAAAAACATGTGATTTTAGACCGCAGCATGGGCGGTCCCGATGCGCATTTTAGCCTTGAACCCGAGGAATTTGCTACCCTGGTGGCTGAAGTACGCAGAACCGAAGCCATGTTGGGAAAAAGCGAGCCCCACTTTCCCGGGCTTGGCAAAAACAGTCCTTTTGCCCGCTCTCTTTTTATTACCAAAGACGTGAGGAAAGGCGATGTGGTGAGCAGGGAAAATGTACGCAGCATTCGGCCGGCTCAAGGCCTTCATCCCCGATTTTTTGCCGAAATTTTAGGAAAGCGGTTCGCCCTTGATTTGGCAGGTGGCAGCCCCTTACGGCTTGAAGATTTGGAATCTTAAGGCTGGAACTGTTCGCCGGTTAGCACCAAAACAACAAAAGCACTTTGCTTGCCAAGCTGAGCATTTGTAGTCTTGTGTGGCCTGCGGCAGGGATTGAAGAGGGTAGCCCGAATGTTGGCGGGGCCTAGCCCGCGCGGCGCGGAGGCGACTTTAGGAGCCCACGCAAGCCCGCTGGGCCAGCCCCCGCCAACATTGGGACTACCCCTGAAAGCCCGGCTGCCGCCCCCCGAAAAAAGCACTTTTTTATAATAAAATAACCCTCTGCAAATGCTTTGCTGCCAAGGATTTTATCACTTTATCCGTTTTTAAACGTTTGTTATACGTTTAGCAGACGGATAACGCTTGCCCCAGGGCCTACCTTGCGGAAAAAACATGAAAATAAAGGCTTTCCTTTTTTTATTCAATATTGGTCTTGCGGTGGGCCATGGCCAACAGATACCCCATTTGTTTGATTCTGTAGCAGCTGAATTTCCGAACATTCCTGCCCGGCTATGTGCTGCAGTATCGTTTCAGCAATCCCGATGGGAGTCGATTCCGGATTCAAATTCATGCTCCGGAAAGCCGGCTGCCACAGGAATTTTAGGCTGGATTCAACAACCCGGAGCGGTTTACCGCGACCACCTGACCAGGGTTTCTGAACTTTCGGGAATGCGGAAACAGGCTATTTTAGAAAGTCCCCAAAACGAGGTTTGGGCCTGGCATAAAGCCCTGGATTCCCTTCGAAGGAAAACCCGGCCCGGCAGCCCCGAAGATTGGTTGCAGCTGGCCTTTGACCTTTCTGAAATTCCGGTTCAAGATGGCAGTCCAAGCGACTGGGCCGCCTATTATTGGTTGGAAGAATTGGCCAATATTTGGCTAAAATTAGGAGGCCCACATGCTTCTGTTCAGGGTTTTGTTCCGGATTCGCCCCTTTCAAGCGTGCATCGAAGTGGGTTGGATGGGATAGCCACCTACAATCCAAGCCCTGCCTGCAATTACAGCGGCCGAAACGGCACCTCTATTACCGCTGTTGCCATTCATACCACCCAAGGTTCCTTTGCCGGAGCCCTTGCATGGTTTATGTCTTGCCAATCGCAGGTTTCATGCCATTATTTGATTCGGTCCTCGGATGGATTGCTGCTGCAATTGGTAAATGAAGATTCCAAGGCCTGGCATGTGGGTTCAGAAAATGCCTACTCCATTGGCATTGAACACGAAGGTTTTGTTTCAAATCCGGCCTGGTACACCGACACCATGTACAGGGTTTCGGCTCGATTGGTTCAACGTATTGCAGGTCGGCATTCCATAAATTTGTCCAGAAATGCCTGGTGGCCCTGGGCGGCCACTTCGAATTACGCTCAAGATCAACGCCCGGGCGCCTGCACCCGCATAAAGGGACATCAGCATTTTCCCAATCAAACCCATACCGACCCCGGACAGTACTGGAATTGGATCATGTATGCAGATTTGCTCCAACCCGGCCTTCCCATTGAAACCCATTTGGGCCTTTTTGGAAACATTGCATTTCCAAATCAGCCGCCTTATGGCAGCGACAGCCTAATGCAATGGCGCATTCGGGTGCCTGTTGGCAAGGTAAAACTGCTGTTTAACTCCTTTAATCTGGAATCAAACTGGGACTACCTTACCGTTTACGATTCCATCCCCGGTAGCTCGACGGTGCTGGCACAGCTCACCGGAAACCAGATTCCCCAACCTCTGCTGAGCAGCGGGCAAGAAGTGGTTCTGCGATTCAGAAGCGATTGTGCAATCCCGGACCAGGGTTTTTCTCTGAGTTGGCAGGCCGTAACCGGAGCAGGCGAAGACAGCATAGCCCCCATTACAATCATAAATAGCCTTAATTCATTGTGGATTAGCCAAGACTTCCATCAAGGATTTACGGATGTGGATTCCGGGGGCAGTGGACTGCACAGCACCTTTTGGAATGCGTTTCATCACGATGGGCAGGGCTATTACGGCCGAGGTCCTTTGGGTATGTTTGCCGATTTTTTTGAACCGAATTTAACCGTATTGCACCCGCAATGGACGGTGGTTTCAGGCCAATGCAGCAAAGCGGAGGACAAATGTACCCCTTGTACCCCAATCAAATCAGCGTAGTTTCGGGCTATGTGCCCCAAGGCATTAGTGCTGAACGGTATTGGGCATTCGACTTTACGGTATATCCCAACGGTTCACAACCAAGAATCTCGCTGTTTTTGGCGGCAGAGCAAACGGGTGGGCCCGGCCGAAACAATAGCCTGGAATGGAGAATCGGGTTAAATGGGAACCTGCCTGTTTACCTATGGAATCAGGGACAGCCGCTACTTTTGGCAAGCATTTCGGCTCTTGTTCCGGTCGGCCAGGTTCAACGTGCATTGATTTGCCGACGCGACAGCAGTTACAGGTTCTATTTGAATCAGCAGTATTTGGGAGAATTGGTGGCTCCTCTATGGACACAAAATCCGGCACAGTACATTTCGTTGGAAAGCCAAGATGCCATTGTTGCCTTTGATGGAGTACACAGTGGGATTGGCCGACCCCAGAACTCTGTTGCCACGGTAACCACGAGCCAAATTCCGGTTGGACACCTTCCAAATCCAAATCCAAATCCCGGTCAACCGGGTGGACGAATTTTGTCTTTGGCCAACGATGGGGCCGGGAATGTCTCGGCATGGAAGGTACAGGACATTAACCTGGATTTTACAGCACCGAGCAGTCCGGGTTGGATATACGATGGATTGAGTACGGATCAAGACAGCCTTTTGGGGGCTTCCTGGACCATGAATTGGGCTGCATCGGCCGACCCTCATTCAGGAATAGCACAGTATGAAACATGCCTGGGGACGGCCTGGGGCCAATGCGATGTATTTCCTTGGCAACCTGTTGGACTCAACTGCTTTTGGTCAAACGCAGGTGGCGGATTAACCCAGGGGCAAACCTATTATTCAGGTGTACGGGCCAAGAATGCCGCCGGGTTTTGGAGTACTCCCACTTTTTCTGATGGGGGGATTTGGTTGGGAGCCTTAGGAAATTTTGAGCAAATCAAGGAAAATTGGGGCCGGATAGGCCCCAACCCATTTCAATCTGAGTTGATTCTGAAATTAAACGGAGAATTTAATGCCTTTCCGATTGCACTAACCGATGCCTACGGAAAATTAGTTTGGCAGGGCAAAATCCCCAATAATGGGGAATTGCGTATTGAGGGATTAAACGCCTTGCCGGAAGGGATGTATTTGCTCATGATTCCCGGCCTAAAGGGGATAAAAGTGCTAAAAACAGGCCTGTAAATTTTCTACCTTTGGCAAAAAGTTGCCATGTTACCTACGCCCATCAAGGAAATTTTGACCTGGGAACCCGGCGGCCAATCTTGCATGGTTGGAGGCTGGGTTCGCACCTTTCGGAGCAATCGTTTTATTCATTTAAGCGATGGTTCCAATTTGGCAGGCATTCAGGTGGTGGTTGAGTTTGAATCGCTGTCGCCCGAATTGCTGAATTCCATTAATCCGGGGGCCTGCTTGAAGGTAACCGGGCGGCTGCTCGCTTCAAGCGGCAAAGGTCAGGCAGTAGAAATTCTGGCTGAAGAAGTGGAATTGATGGGTAAAGCAGAATCAGACATTCAGGCCGCCGATTTTTTTCCGCTTCAACCCAAGGCCCATTCCCTTGAATTTCTAAGAGAAATCGCCCACCTTCGGTTTAGAACCCAAACATTTGGGGCGGTTTTTCGAATCAGGCATTCCATGACCTTTGCCATGCATCGGTTTTTTCATGAACGGGGATTTTTCAATATTCACAGCCCCATTTTAACGGCTTCAGACGCCGAGGGTGCCGGGGAAATGTTTCGCGTTACAACCCTGCCCGCCGAACAGCCCCCCAGAACAGAACAGGGAGAGGTAGATTTTTCGAAAGACTTTTTTGGAAAGTCGGCTCACTTAACCGTTTCCGGGCAATTGCAAGCAGAACTGGCGGCCCTGGCCTTAAGCAAGGTTTACACCTTTGGTCCCACCTTTCGGGCGGAAAATTCAAATACCACCCGGCATTTGGCCGAGTTTTGGATGATTGAGCCCGAAGTGGCCTTTGCCGATTTGAACGACAACATGGATTTGGCTGAGGCAAATTTAAAGTACCTGATGCACTATGCCTTAGATCATTGTGCCGAAGATTTGGCCTTTTTGAACGAACGCTGGAAAAAAGAAGAAGAAAGCAAGAAAAAAGAGGAGCGGTCGGAATTGGATTTGCTGGAACGAATTCAATTTGTGCTTAAAGAGCCATTTGCCAGAATCACCTATGAAGAGGCCATTCGAATTTTGGAAGAATCGCCATACCAAAAGAAAAAGAAATTTCAATATCCGATAAAGGGCTGGGGGACCGATTTGCAATCGGAACATGAACGGTATTTGGTAGAGAAAGTCTTTGGCCGCCCTGTGATTTTAACCGATTATCCCAAGGAAATCAAGGCTTTCTACATGCGGTTGAACGATGACGGCCGTTCGGTTCGGGCAATGGACATTCTGTTTCCGGGCATTGGTGAAATGGTGGGCGGAAGCCAACGCGAAGAAAGGTTGGAAATTCTTCAAAAACGCATGGCGGATATGAAGGTTTCAGAAGAGGAATTGCATTGGTACCTTGACACCCGAAGGTTTGGAACGGTGGCTCATTCGGGTTACGGCTTAGGCTTTGAACGCTTGCTGTTGTTTATTACCGGGATGGGCAACATTCGCGATGTTATACCATTTCCGCGGTTCCCCAAAGGAATTGCATTTTAAGTATAATCGGCAAGGGGCGGGCCAAGGATTTGTATTATAGGGTTGGGCATTTCGCCATCCGGGCATGGCCTTTCATGAGTGAAAGCGGGTTGTGTGAGGCAGGGATTGAGGTGATTGGCAGTTAGGAAGTGGTGTTTGGCCCGGTATAATTTCACCGGATATGCGGCTTTTTGATTGCGGCGGTTATAGTGGTTTCAAGGGTTTCGGAGGTTATCCGTTTTTAAACGTGTATTACCCGTTTACCGAACGGATAATGGATGTTGCTGTTCGTAACTTTGTAAAGGGGGGGGCGTTTCCCCCCGGGGGGCCCGAATCGGCAGATCGGTTTAGGGACCGGTTTCGACTATTTTCCACCTGAAGCGATCCAGGGGCTTTTTTGGGGCGGCGGACGGGCTTTCTCCGGTTGGCCGCGGTGGCAGTGCTCGCTGCCAGCGGGCTTGCGGTGGCTCCCAAGGTCGCCTCCGCGCCGCGCGGCAGCTGAGCCCCGCCCCCTTGCGGGCAACCCGGTTCAATCCCTGCCGCAAATGACCTCATGAACAGCACCTTACCTTTTTACTACAAAACCCCAACCGCTTCTTGGCGAATGCCCTACTCACCCCGCTGAAACCCCTGCAATGCGTTTCCCGGTTCGGAAAAATCAATAATTTATGCCCGGGCAACCAACCCTACATCAACTACCTATGGTTTTCTTTGGCACAAAAACCCAAAACCCCCTACAATTCTACCTCAACCCATTCCGGCTCAGGCCGCCTTACTTCCGCGGCAGAAGTTGCAGCATCCCCCACCCTAGAGCACAACCAACTTTCAAATGGAACCACTTCGTGGCCAAATGGATCCCAGCGATACCCAAGCCTGCTGTCTTTCAACAAACCAATAACATCCGGGTTTTTTTTCCAAAAAGACTTAAATTGGAAAGATTCCATATTTAGGGTATGCAGAATTCGAACCAAAATAAATAAACGCTGACTTGGCTTGTCTTTCTCTCCCTGCCTTTGAATGCGGCGCTGTAAATTTGAAATCAACCCCTCGGCCATGTCCAATTGTCCTAAGTCAATGCGCAATTGAAGCTCAAACACCTCGATGCCCAACGACCAGTCGCGTAGCTTTTGACGTCGAAGATTTTCTATATATTTCAATCCCAACTTTGCTTTATTTGGATTGCCCGAAAGAAAGTCCACATAAGCCAATAGGTAATTAACATGCTCTCGATCAGCGCCTTGAAGCAATGGCTGTTCCATCAAATTTTGAAGAAGAGCCGTTGCCGACTCGTATTGTCCGATTTGTAGCTTGGCTATCGCTTGATACATAGCCACCTTTCTTCCTGTGTAAGAAGTCAAGGTTGTAAACAACCTGGCCTCTTCAACAAAATTTACAACTTGGTCAAACTGACGCAAGTGCATGTACGCTGTCATGGCCTGCAAAGCAGCATTAACCCGACGAATAGGACTACAAATCCCCGGGTTGGTCAACAATATCTGCCGAAGTTTTTGACTTTCGGCTGCCTGATTTTCAAACAAACCTACACCTTCCCAGTACAGAATTTTTAATTGTGAAATTAGGTAGCCAATGCCGTTGGCTGAACTTCCCTGCAATTCTGCCTCCAGTCCTTTGATTTCAGTTGCCAGTTGCTTATAAGGCAATTCGCCTCGGTATGGATTTTCCTTCTTGAAACCATAGGTGTACAACAACAAATCGGCACGCCGTTCGATGCAGGCAAGCCGATTGTAGGTCTCGGCTAGAATTTTTAAATCCTCCCCCTTTTCAGAACTGAGTTGGGTACATTTATGAATATAAAGCAAACGGTAGGCCGTGGCCGCCAAATCATATATTTCAAATTTCAAACTTTCACGCAATACCCTACGAAGCAAATCGTCGGATTCGCCCTTAAGCCCCTTTAAAGACAAAATTTCAGCAGAAATCAAAGCCTTTCGGGCTTTTTGCCTTGATAACCAGGTGGCAGAATAGCTGCCTCCACGACTCAGGTTGACGTCCAATTGAAGCGATTCAAATACCTTTTCTTTAAGCCTGGATACCAATTTCGAGAAAGTTCCTTCATCCATTTGAGGGAAAAGCTGATTTTTTACCTCCTCATCAGATAAATTTTCAACCTTCGTATTGTCTGAAATATAAGTAAATAATTTCAGCGTTTTGGGCTCGTATTCACCGAATTTTCGGTTAAACCCTGAAATAAATGCCGCCGTTGCCTCAACTTCGGCTGGGCCCATGGCAGCAGCAATTTGCCTAAGGCTGTTTGTAGTGTTTTTTCTCATTTTACAACGTTTCTGAGGCAAACTTACAAAACAATCTCGTATTGTCCAAATTTTTAACTTTTGGTGTTTTTTTCGGACATCATTAGGCTCAACTTTGTCTTGTGATTAGGAACAACCTATTCCGCCGCGTTCTTTATAAGTCCTGAAAAGTCTAGCAATATACAAATTTTACTTCCGATTTACTGTTTGTAAACATCCACAATTGCTCTTTTTTTCGACAATACAACGTTTCAACTCAAAATGTTAATTCATCTAAAACCCTTTTACCATGTCAGCTCTTATCCTTCTTGTTTCCATGCTTTTCACCACCAACACTTCTTACTCCATCATCGTGGATGAAATCGCCCACCGTACAAGCAACGACATCATCGTGGATGAAATCGCCCACTACGCCGGCTCCGACATCATCGTTGACGAAATCGCTCACTAATTCCTTTTGTAAAACCCCTAAACCTAAAATACCATGTCAGCTCTTATCCTTCTTGTTTCCATGCTTTTCACCACCAACACTTCTTACTCCATCATCGTGGATGAAATCGCCCACCGTACAAGCAACGACATCATCGTGGATGAAATCGCCCACTAC
>Ga0214917_10003850_pt1 | contig 17106 bp, 12 predicted proteins | sample LL_1208_BB_MetaG_FD_177983 | JGI IMG/M metagenome (GOLD analysis project Ga0214917, IMG submission 177983) | Freshwater microbial communities from Lake Lanier, Atlanta, Georgia, United States - LL_1208_BB | ecosystem: Environmental > Aquatic > Freshwater > Lake | place: USA: Georgia | collected... | reverse complement strand
CATAGGCTTGTGTATGATGCGCTGCAAGATTTCATTGACCAAGGCGTTCACGCCCTGGCAATTGAAGTTGTGGGCACTTGAACCACCACCCCAACACTCCATTCCCCTTTAAGGATTCATGATGAAAAAGACACTCCTGTCCGCATTGATCAGCGCTGCCCTTCTGAGCACCGTGGCAGCCCCTGCTTTTGCGCAAAACGTGGCCATCGTCAATGGCAAGCCCGTACCTACCGCACGTGTGGAAGCTTTGGCGCAGCAGTTGGCTAAAGCAGGACGGCCTGTGTCTCCAGAAATGATGGGGCAGCTCAAAGAAGAGGTGATTGCCCGTGAACTGTTTATGCAAGAGGCTCAGCGCCAAGGCCTGGATGCCAACGATGACTTCAAAGCCCAGATGGAACTGAGCCGCCAAGCCATCTTGATTCGCGAGTTGTTTGGCACCTTCCAAAAGAACAACCCCGTGACCGATGACGAGATCAAGGCCGAGTACGACAAGTTTGTAGCGGCCAACAGCGGCAAAGAGTATCGTGCCCGCCACATCTTGGTGGAAAAAGAAGAACAGGCCAAGGCCATCATTGCCAGCATCAAAAAAGGTGCCAAGTTTGAAGACATTGCTAAAAAGCAATCCAAAGACCCAGGCTCTGGAGCCAATGGCGGTGATTTGGATTGGGCATCTCCTGGCAACTATGTGAAAGAGTTTTCTGATGCCATGGTCAAGTTGACCAAGGGCAAGTTGCTGGATACCCCCGTGAAAAGCCAATTTGGTTATCACGTGTTGCGCTTAGATGATGTGCGCGAGGTGAAGTTTCCTAGCATGGAAGAAGTCAAACCTCAAATTGCGCAGCAATTGGGTCAGCAAAAGCTCATGAAGTTTCAGGAAGACCTGAGAGCTAAAGCCAAGATTGAGTAATTCTAGGTAAGCAAGTCCGCTAAGTGATTTGCATCAAGGCCTTCATTTTGGCTTTGACATGCAACATGACTCTAGCGGACACCACGGCTTTCTTTTTGGCGCGCCTGATTTTCCAATCCAGTGATTTGACTTGGTCAGAAAGTACCGCGCAATCTACGCCGTCAACTTGAGTGACCACCTCAAATGGGTAGCCCTTGATCTGCGTGGTTAAGGGGCAGCAAACCATAAGACCAGATTTTCGGTTGTAGCTGGCTGGGCTGATGACCAGTGCGGGCCTATGCCCCGCTTGCTCGTGGCCCGCTTGAGGGTCAAACTCTAGCCAAACCACATGCCCTGCATCAGGCACATAAGGGCTTGGCATTAAAACGCCTCGCGACCTACCGCTGGTCCGAAATTGATTTCTTCGTGAGCATTGTCTGATTGCATGTCGCTAACCAGCGCATCGAGGTCGTATTCGACTTTGTCAGACGGTTGAATGATGATGCGACCACGCGTGACCACCAAATCAACTTTTTGCTCAAGTTGATAACCGGCTTCTTTCAACACAGCAGTTGGCAAACGCAGAGCTGGACTGTTGCCCCATTTGCGGATAACGGATTCCATAGTGTGACCTCTTAAATGTGTCTACACTGTAGATACATTTTGGTTTTGACGCAAGTGCCTAGCAAGTTCCTAATCAGAAACTCAACCGACCCAACGTCTGGCGTTGTGCCACAACTGCATCCAAGGGCTGTGCTCTTGGATGTTGCCTGAGGTCCAGCTCATTTGGATGTTGCGGAACACGCGTTCTGGGTGGGGCATCATGGCAGTGAAGCGGCCGTCGGGTGTGGTCACTGCGGTAAGCCCATCGGGGCTACCGTTAGGGTTGAACGGATAGGCCTCGGTGGCTTGGCCTTGGTGGTTGACAAACCGCATGGCTGCCAGCGCCTCTTGCGCTTGACCCCGTGCCGCAAAGTTGGCAAAACCTTCACCGTGCGACACCGCAATAGGCATGCGGCTGCCAGCCATGCCTTGAAAAAACAAACTGGGTGAATCCAGCACTTCTACTAAGCTCAAGCGGGCTTCAAAGCGTTCGCTGCGGTTGGTGGTAAACCTAGGCCAAGCTTGAGCGCCGGGTATGAGGTCTGCCAACTCGGCCAACATTTGGCAGCCGTTGCACACCCCAAGGCCAAAGGTGTCGGCTCGGTTAAAAAAGATTTGAAACTGCTCGGCCAATACAGGGTTGAAGGTGATGGAGCGTGCCCACCCTACCCCTGCACCCAATGTGTCGCCATAACTAAAGCCACCACAGGCGACCACGCCCACAAAGTCTTGCAAGCGCGCGCGGCCCGACTGCAGGTCGGTCATGTGCACATCAAAGGCTTCAAAACCTGCCTCAGTAAAGGCGTAAGCCATTTCTGTATGCGAGTTCACGCCTTGCTCTCGCAGCACGGCCACTTTGGGGCGGCTGAGTAGTAAGGCGGGCGCGGTCGTGGTTTGCGGCTCAAAACTCAGGTGCACATGCAAACCTGGGTCGGACAACACACCGGTGCTGGCGTGTTCGGCATCGGCACACAGGGTGTTGTCGCGCTCTTGGCAAATCTTCCAGCTCACGCTGTCCCACACCTGATGTAGGTCAAATAAGGGGGCGCTGAAAATGCATTTGGCATCGCGCCAAACCTGCAGTTCGCCCACGCCGGTGTTGATTTTTCCGGCGTTTGTAGCTTGCGCTTGAGCGCTGCGGGTGGTGCCCACCACATGGCTGTGGGTGGACAGGCCATGTTCACGCAGCACCTTAAGCACGGCATCTCGGTTTACGGTGCGCACTTGAAGCACCACACCGAGCTCTTCATTAAACAAAGCTTGCAGGGTGAGTTCTTCACGACGCGCGCTGATTTGGGTAGCCCAGTTTTTGGCGTCTCCCGTGTCCATACGGCTATCGGATATGCCGTCGCCCTCTGCCACCAACATGTCCACGTTGAGCGCCACACCCACATGCCCTGCTAACGCCATTTCTGCCACTGTGGCCAGCAAGCCGCCGTCACTACGGTCGTGGTAAGCCAAGAGGTGTCCCGCTGAACGCAGCGCATTGACCGCATGGACCAACTGAACCAGGTCTTGGGCTTGGTCCAAATCGGGCACCTCGTGACCGCTTTGGTTCAAGGTTTGCGCCAAGATGCTGCCGCCCATTCGGCGTTTGCCGCGACCTAAATCCACTAGCACCAAGGTGGTGTCTTCGGTAGCCAAGAGTTGGGGCGTTAAGGTGCCGCGCACATCTCCCAAGGTGGCAAAGGCGCTCACAATTAAAGACACAGGGGACGTGACTTTTTGGTTTTTTCCATCAGCTTTCCATTGCGTGCGCATGGACAAGCTGTCTTTACCCACCGGAATCGAAATGCCCAAGGCGGGGCACAGCTCCATACCAACGGCGGCCACGGTGGCGTACAAATCGGCGTCTTCACCGGGTTCACCGCAAGCAGCCATCCAGTTGGCTGAGAGCTTCACGCGCGGCAACTCAATGGGTGCCGCCAACAAGTTGGTGATGGCCTCTGCCACAGCCATACGGCCTGAGGCCGGTGCATCTAGGGCAGCCAAGGGAGTGCGTTCGCCCATGCTCATGGCCTCTCCGGCAAAGCCAGCGTAATCGGCCAAGGTCACAGCACAGTCGGCCACTGGCACTTGCCAAGGGCCGACCATTTGGTCGCGGTGGGTCAAGCCGCCCACGGTGCGGTCGCCAATGGTGATCAAAAAACGTTTGGACGCGACTGTGGGGTGGCTCAGCACGTTCAACACGGCCTGTTGCAGGGTCACGCCACTCAGGTCCAAGGGCTTGAATCTGCGCACCACACGCTGCACATCGCGGTGCATTTTGGGGGGCTTGCCCAGCAACACGTCCATAGGCATGTCCACAGGCGGGGCATCAGCAGACTGGGCGTCTGCCAAGACCAACTGAGGCTCTTCCGTGGCCACGCCCACCACCGCAAAAGGGCAGCGCTCGCGCTCGCAAAAGCTTTTGAACAACTCAAACGAGGCTGGGTCTGCCACGTTGTTAAGCGCCATCACATAACGCTCTTGGCTTTCGTTGCACCAAATTTCCTTAGGGGCAAGACCAGACTCTTCCAGTGGCACGGCCCGCAAGTCAAAGCGTGCGCCACGGCCTGCGTCGTTGGTTAACTCTGGAAATGCGTTGGACAAGCCCCCTGCCCCCACATCATGAATGGCCAAAATGGGGTTGAGCTCGGCCAATGCCCAGCAGTGGTTGATGACCTCTTGCGCACGGCGTTCAATTTCGGGGTTGCCACGCTGAACGGAATCAAAGTCCAAAGCAGCCGCGTTGGTGCCTGTGGCCATTGAGCTGGCCGCGCCGCCCCCCATGCCAATGCGCATGCCCGGCCCCCCAAGCTGAACCAAAAAGGTGCCAGCTGGGAATTTTATTTTGTGAGTCAAACGCGCGTCGATGGTGCCCAAGCCGCCCGCAATCATGATGGGCTTGAGGTAGCCGCGTTGGATCACATCCACATCGCTGTGCAATGTTTGCTCGTACTCCCTAAAGTAACCCGTGAGGTTGGGGCGACCAAATTCATTGTTAAATGCTGCACCGCCTAGGGGTCCCTCCATCATGATGTTCAGGGGGCTGGCAATGTGCTCGGGCTTGCCGCCTGGCTGGTCGGACCAACCGCCCCAAAGCTTGGAAACGGTAAAGCCAGTTAAACCCGCTTTGGGCTTGGAGCCGCGGCCGGTGGCGCCTTCGTCGCGAATTTCGCCACCAGCACCGGTGGAGGCGCCTGGAAAAGGCGATATAGCTGTGGGGTGGTTGTGGGTCTCCACCTTCATGAGCACATGAGACAGCACAGACTCTTTACTGTAGGCGGGGACTGACGATGAGGTTGTGTTGGAAGCCACTGCCTTCGCTACAAAGCGCTCAGACACCTGTCCTTGCATCACAGACGCGTTGTCGGAATAGGCCACTACCGTAAAGTCAGGTTGGGTATCGTGGGTATGGCGAATCATGCCGAACATGCTGCGCTCTTGCAATGTGCCATCGATGGTGAACTGGGCATTGAAAATTTTGTGGCGGCAGTGTTCGCTGTTGGCTTGTGCAAACATCATCAACTCCACATCGGTGGGGTTGCGGCTTAGACGCTTGAAGGCTTGAACCAAATAGTCCATTTCGTCGTCGGCCAAAGCCAAACCAAATTGGGTATTGGCGAGCTCTAAGGCGGGGCGGCCACCGCCCAACACGTCTATGGTTTCCATTGGCGCGGGTTGAAGGGCTTCAAACAGGGCGCTGGCTTGATCCCGGGTTGCCAACACGCTTTCGGTCATGCGGTCGTGCAGCAGTGACGCCAGAGCACTCCATTGATCATCGGTAAGTTGCGGCGGGCTGAGCAGGCCCGTTTTCATGTGCACGCGTATTTCGGTGACCCGTTCTACGCGCTTGAGCTTGAAACCGCAGTTCAGGGCAATATCGGTGGCTTTGGAGGCCCAAGGCGACACGGTACCCAAGCGGGGCGTCACCACGAGTAAAGCACCCTGCTCTGAGGCCTCGGTGGGCACATAAGGTTCGCCGTAAGTTAACAAAGCGGCCACTTGAGCTAAGGCTGGGGGGGCTAAAGCTGTCTCAGAAGCAACCCAGTGGACATATCGGGCCGACAGGCCTTTGATTTTGTGGTGAATTTTTTGCAGTTGCGGCAGAAGTTGCTGAACGCGAAACGGACTGAAAGCGTTGCCGCCTTCAAAGGTGCTGAGATGCAAGGTCACGGTAAGCGGCTGAAAGGGATGGCGAAGGTAAGACTGCGGGTTTAGAAATCTGATGATATCGGATGGGATAATTCAGACATGACCATCACATACAAAGATCAGGCCGGTATAGACGGCATGCGGATTGCGGGGCGGCTTGCCTCTGAAGTCCTTGATTTTCTTACGCCATATATCAAGCCTGGCATCACCACCAACGAGCTGGATCAACTGGCCTACAACTACATCACCGACGTGCAGCAGGCGATTCCAGCTCCACTCAATTACGCGCCCAAAGGCTACAAGCCCTATCCCAAATCTATTTGCACATCTATCAACCATCAGGTGTGCCATGGCATACCCAACGACAAGGCTCTTAAAAAGGGAGATATTGTCAATATTGACATCACCGTTATTAAAAACGGCTGGCATGGCGACACCAGTCGCATGTTTCAGGTGGGCGACACCTCTATTGCAGCCAAACGCTTGTGCGCCCTGACCTTTGACGCCATGTGGCATGGCATTGTGAAGGTCAAACCCGGTGTGCGGCTGGGCGATATTGGCCACGCCATTCAGCAATTTGCCGAGGGGCATGGGTTTTCGGTGGTGCGCGAGTTTTGCGGGCATGGCATTGGCCAGGTGTTCCACGAGGAGCCCCAGGTGCTGCACTACGGCAAGCCCGGCACAGGCGAAGAGCTTAAAGAGGGCATGACCTTCACCATTGAGCCCATGATCAATGCGGGCAAGCGCGACATCAAAGAACTGGGTGACGGCTGGACCATCGTGACCAAAGACCATTCGCTATCCGCCCAGTGGGAGCACACCGTGTTGGTCACGCCAACAGGTTATGAGGTGCTGACCCTATCTTCTGGCAGCCCGCCCGCTCCAGAGTTTGTTGGTTAGCGGCGCAAAACGTATGGACCTGACCACACTTCGCGAAACCTACCGCCAAGACAAGCTGGAGTTGTTGCAACCCATGTTGCAGGCGCTCACGGGCCACACTCCCGTGCGCGCCACACTCAAACGCTTGGCCCACCTGGCCGATGGGGTACTCAAGCAGTTGTGGCAGGAGTCTGGCCTAGATGATTTAAGAGCAGCCTTATTGGCCGCGGGCGGCTATGGCCGTGGTGAGCTGTTTCCTGCCTCAGACCTCGATGTGCTGGTGCTCTTGCCCAACGCTATGAAAGATGCAGCAGTGCCGGATGAGGTGGCCACCAAGGTGTCGGCATTCATCAGCGCATGCTGGGATGTGGGTCTGGAAATTGGATCAAGTGTGCGCACCGTGCAAGAGTGCACAGACGAGGCACAGCGCGATGTGACCATACAAACCGCCATGCTGGAGCACCGCTTGATCAGCGGTAACCGCCAGCTTTACAAAGACTTTGAAACAGCGTTTAAGCAACACCTGAACCCAAAGGCTTTTTTTGTGGCTAAAACCCTAGAACTGCAACAGCGCCACAACAAACACAATGACACGCCTTATGCCCTAGAGCCTAATTGCAAAGAATCCCCCGGTGGTTTGCGAGACCTGCAAACAGTGTTGTGGGTGGCCAAAGCTGCGGGTTTGGGAAACACTTGGGAGGACATGGCGCAGCAGGGTTTGGCAACTGCTTTTGAAGTTAAGCAACTGCGTCGCAACGAGGCCATTTTGCAGCGCATACGCTTTCGCCTGCACCTGATTGCCAAACGGCGCGAAGACCGGCTGGTGTTTGATTTGCAAACTGCGGTAGCCGAGTCTTTTGGCTATCAAACCGTGGAGTCTAAAGACGGCAAACCCAGGTTGCGGTCCAGCGAAGTGCTCATGCGGCACTACTATTGGGCAGCCAAGGCCGTGACGCAGTTGCAGCAGATTATGTTGCTCAATATTGAAGCCAAGCTCAACCCGTCGAGCCGCCAAAGCGTTCCTATCAATGAGCGGTTTTCAGATTTGGATGGGTACATTGACATCAATCAAGACGATGTGTACCTGCAAAACCCCCACGCCATTTTGGAAACCTTTTGGATCTACCAAACCACTGAGGGTGCCAAAGGTTTGTCCGCACGCACGCTCAGGGGGCTTTACAACGCCCGTCATGTGATGGACGGGTCTTTCCGAAAAGACCCGATCAACCGGCAAATGTTCATGCGCCTGCTCACCCAGCGCAAAGGCGTGATGCATGCGCTGCGACTGATGAACGACACCTCGGTGCTGGGGCGGTACTTGTGGGTGTTTAGGCGCATCGTGGGCCAAATGCAGCACGACTTGTTTCATGTGTACACCGTGGATCAGCACATTTTGATGGTACTGCGCAATATGCGGCGCTTTTTTATGCCGGAACATGCCCATGAGTACCCGCTGTGTTCACAACTGGCAACCAGCTTTGACAAACCCTGGGTGCTCTATACCGCCTGTATTTTTCATGATATTGCCAAAGGGCGCGGCGGCGACCACTCCGATTTGGGTCAGGCCGATGTGCAGTTGTTTTGCAAGCAACACGGCATCGCCAAAGAAGATGCGGCACTCATTCGCTTTCTGGTCAAAGAACACCTGACCATGAGCCAACTGGCTCAAAAGTCTGACCTCAGCGACCCCTTGGTGATCCAGTCGTTTGCGCACAAAGTTGCCAACGAAAGATACTTGACTGCTCTTTACCTGCTGACTGTGGCCGATATTCGGGGCACCAGTCCCAAAGTTTGGAACAACTGGAAAGGCAAGCTGCTAGAAACCCTGTTCAAGGCTACGCTCAGGGCCTTGGGTGGTCAAGCCGCCTCAGCGACCAGCGAGGTGGAAAACCACAAACGTGAGGCCTTGGTGGCTCTAGCACTTCACTCGCTGCCCTTTGATGCCCACAAAGCTTTGTGGGACACCCTCGATGTGAGCTACTTTATGCGCCATGATGCAGAGGACATAGCATGGCATACCCGCCAACTGTCGCGCCATGTGGGGTCTGATGTACCCATTGTCAGAGCCCGTCGCTCACCTTTGGACGAAGGCTTGCAAGTGTTGGTGTACACCCGCGATCAAGCCGATCTGTTTGCCCGCATTTGTGGCTACTTTGACCAGCGAGGATTCAGCATTCAAGAGGCCCGGATTCACACCGCCCACAATGGCTTTGCGCTGGACACGTTTCAGGTGGTGACCACCCTACTGCCCGAGCACTACCAAGAACTCACCAATATGGTGGAGTTTGAGTTGACTGAAAGCTTAAGCCGTTCAAACCCTTTGCCTGCCGCAGGCAAAGGCCGCTTGTCGCGTCGCGTCAAGAGCTTTCCGGTAACACCACGTATCAGCCTCAAGCCCGACGAGCAGGCCCAGTGCTGGTTGCTCAATATCTCCGCAAGCGACCAAGCAGGCTTGCTTTACAAAATTGCCAGGGTGTTGGCCAAACACCGAATTAACCTCCAACTGGCCAAGGTCAACACCCTGGGCGAACGTGTGGACGACACTTTTTTAATTTCTGGCGCTGCCTTGCAGAACAACCGCGCACAAATTGAAATTGAAACCGAGTTGCTTGAAGCCGTGAATTGAGCTTTTAGAGCTTTGGCCCTACGGGCATATCCCGATGCGGCCCTGGTACCACACGCGTACGATATGAGCAAATACATTTATTTGGAGACACCCCATGTGGACAACATGCTTGAAGTGGATGGCCTTGGCCTTGGGCACCTTGGTACTGCACATGAATGCCCACGCCCAATGGCCGGAAAAACCCATACGCATGTTGGTGGCGTTTGCGCCCGGCGGTTTGGTGGACACCATGGCCAGAACCATTCAGCCCCAGCTCTCACAAAATCTGGCGCAGCCCATCATTATTGAAAACCGAGGCGGTGCCGGGGGCACCTTGGCCGAAACAGCGCTTGCCAAATCCGCCCCTGACGGCTACACCCTCCTCATGGCGGTGGACAGCGTCCCGGCTAACCCGCACCTCTACAAAGGCCTGACCTACGATACCTTTAAAGACCTGCAGCCTGTGACCATGTTGGCGCGCGTGCCATTGGTTTTGATCACGCACCCCAAAGTACCGGCCACCAACTTACCTGAGTTGGTGAAATACATTCGGCAGCAAGATGGCAAATTTGCCTACGCCAGCCCAGGCACAGGCACCAGCAACCATTTGTACATGGAATTATTTAAAAGCGTGTCCAACACCGACATGATTCATGTGCCTTACAAAGGCGGCAGCCCCGCCATGAACGACCTGATGGGCGGCCAAGTGGACGCCATGTTGATTTCAGTGACCTTGGCGATGCCGCAAATTAAAGCCGGTAAGGTACAAGCCATTGCCGTGACCAGCGACAAGCGTCTGCCCAGCATGCCACAAGTGAGCACCTTTACCGAGGCAGGGTATGCAGACTTCACCCCTCACACATGGGGTGGCTTGTTTGCACCCGCTGGTGCACCTGCCCCCATACTCCAAAAGCTTCATGCTGAAGTGGCCAAGGTGGCCCGCTCCCCTGAAGTCGTCAACCGCTTGCGCGATCTAGGCGCTGAAGTGGTGATGAATTCCCCCGCCGAATTTGGCGCTCAGCTCAAAAGCAGTTACGACAAGATGGGCGAGCTGATCAAGGTGCGCAAAATTGTGGGGGAATAAGCGTTTATTGAACTGCCTGCTCATCCGGCCGCTTGTGTCTGAATCCTGGCGTGAAGTGACCCTTTCCTTCTAAATCGCCTTGCTCAAAAATCCAGTTGTAGCCACCTTTGGGGTTGGACAAAATTTCCCATGCGTTGTCGTCTAGGTCCCAAAACATAAAGCTGTAGGTACCGTGTCGCTCCACAGGTTTGGAGATGTCGTGCAAGCCCCAGGTTTCAGCCTGCTCTAGGCACAGTTGATAAGACGTATCCACCTCAGAGTCGGTCAACACGTCCAAGCCGTTGTGATAGCACCTTGGCATGCGCTCTTTTTTGCCGGTTTGCACCACAGCGTACACATGGTTGCCTCCCAACTGAATCATCAGGCTCACCGGGCTGGTCCTCACCACATTCAAGCCCAGAAACTCCGTGTAGAACTTTCGTGTGGCTTCCAGATCCTTAGAGCCCAAGGTGCCATGCGAAAGAAACTGAGTTTTCAGGCCACGCCGCACTGGCGCAGACAGGGGAGCTCCGATGGGAGCCGTAGTGGTTTCATTACTCAAGGGTGATCACTCCTTCTTTAAACAGTTGTACGTAAGTTTTGTGTTCCGCTCGAATGCGTTCCACCAAAGCGGCAGGGCTGTCAGTGACCACTTCACCGCCCACATCGAACACTTTTTGTCGAATTTTGGAGTCTTCAAACGCAAGGTTCAATTTGTCGTTGAGCAACTTCACCAGTTCAGGCGGCGTGTTCTTGGGGGCAAAAATACCAAACCATGCGCTCATAGACCAACCGGGTACGCCCGCCTCAGCCGCGGTGGGCACATCGGGCAATGCCGCCAAACGCCGTTTGCCCGATACCGCCAAAGCCTTGACCTCCCCCCCTTTGATGTAAGGGCGTACCGTACCTAAACTGGTGGACATGACTTGCAACCTGCCCGCCAAAAAGTCGGTCATCGCGCCGCCCAAGCCCTTATAAGGCACATGAGTGACTTTTACATCTGTCAACTTACCCAATTGACTGACTGAAATATGGGGTTGGCTGCCCAATCCGGCTGAACCGTAAAAGATTTTGCCGGGATTGGCTTTGCCGTAGGCCAGGAAACCGGCCATATCATTCACCGGAATGTTCTTGCCCACCACAATCAAATGTGGACTGTCCGACGTAATGAATACAGGCGACAAATCGGTAGCTGGGTCAAAGCCCGAGGTTTTGTCCATAAACGGCTTGATAAGCAAATTGCCATTGGCGCACACCAAAAGGGTGTACCCATCAGCCGGGGACTTCATGACAAAGTCCATCGCCACAGTGCCGGTAGCACCAGCACGGTTTTCCACGACCACCGATACACCGGTTTGTTGGCTCAATCCATCGGCCGCAATGCGCGCCATGAGGTCGGTGGTGCCGCCGGGCACGCTGTCCACAATCAACCGGATCGGGCGATTCGGAAATGAGGTTTGGGCAAGCGCCCATGTGGACATGCATAAACACGCCAAAGCGGCTAATGTTGTCTTTACAAACCAAATTATCTGTAAACGTGCGCCAATGTTGAAAGGCATTTCGACATCTCCTGTTTTCACTTATCCAAACATTTTGATGAGAAAAACCATACCGGTCTCTAATCGTCTTCCCCTAATTCCATGCCCGGAAACAGCACTTCAGTAAAACCAAATTTAGAAAAATCTCGCACCCGCATAGGGTAGAGCTTGCCGATCAAATGGTCGCACTCGTGTTGCACCACGCGGGCATGAAAACCCTCCACCGTGCGGTCTATGGGGCTGCCTTGTTCGTCAAAGCCTTGGTACCGAATGTATTTGTACCGGGGTACCACACCGCGCATCCCGGGCACAGACAAGCAGCCTTCCCAGCCGTCTTCTTCCTCGTCACGCACTGGGGTGATGACGGGGTTGCACAACACCGTAAAGGGCACCAAGGGTGCATCGGGGTAACGGGGGTTGATGTCGTCACTGCCAAACACCACCATTTGCAGGTCCACACCAATTTGCGGCGCGGCCAAGCCTGCACCGTTGGCGGCCTTCATGGTGTCGATCAGATCGGTCAGGAGGTCTGAGATTTGCGAAGTGCCAAAAGCCTCAACGGGTTGGGCCACCCGCAGCAATCGGGAGTCGCCCATTTTTAAGATGTCTCTTAAAGCCATGGGGCGCTCCTTACCTTGAAGACGCTAACAAGTTCAACATGCCCTGTTCATCCAAAACTTCTATGCCTAAGGCCAAGGCTTTATCCAGTTTGCTGCCAGCCTCAGCGCCCGCCACCACCCAATGGGTTTTGGCGCTGACTGAACCGGCCACTTTGGCTCCAGCGCCTTCCAGCATGGCTTTGGCTTCGTCGCGGCTCAGCGTGGTAAAGGTGCCGGTGAGCACGAATGTTTTTCCTTTAAGGGGCAAACTTTGGGCGGCAAGGGCTGGGCCCTCAGGCCAGGTAAGCCCACAGGCGCGCAGCTGCTCGACCACCTCGCAGTTGTGAGGCTGGTCAAAAAAAGTACGCAGGCTGTGCGCCACCACCGGGCCCACATCGTTCACCTCTAGAAGTTGTTCTTCAGTGGCTGTCATGATGGCGTCTAGCGAGCCAAAGTGAAGGGCCAAGTCTTTGGCTGTGGCTTCGCCCACATGCCGAATCCCCAAGCCAAATAAAAATCGGGGCAATGTGGTGTGTTTGGATTTCTCTAGGGCTTGCACCACATTAAGGGCCGATTTGTCGGCCATACGGTCCAGCTGTGCCAAGGCTGTCAAGCCCAAACGGTAAAGATCAGGCAGTGTGTGCACCAAACCGGCGTCCACCAATTGGTCTACCAGCTTGTCTCCCATGCCTTCAATGTCCAAGGCTCTGCGTTGGGCAAAGTGCAGCATGGCCTGCTTGCGCTGTGCGCTGCAAAACAAGCCGCCGGTGCAGCGATGGTCGGCCTCGCCTTCTTCGCGCACCGCAGCAGACCCGCACACAGGGCAACACACAGGCATGGAAAAGGCGGTGGCTTGGGGCGGTCGTTGCTCGGCCAACACCGACACCACTTCGGGAATCACATCTCCCGCGCGACGCACGATGACGGTGTCACCTACGCGCACATCCTTGCGGCGGGCTTCGAGCTCGTTGTGCAAGGTGGCATTGGTCACAGTGACGCCGCCTACAAATACAGGCGCCAATTTGGCAACAGGTGTCAGCTTGCCGGTGCGGCCCACTTGAACTTCTATGCCCAACACTTGGGTCAGCTGCTCTTGGGCGGGGAATTTGTGCGCCACCGCCCATCTCGGCTCCCGCGTGACAAACCCAAGCTGGCGCTGTAAATCGAGGCGGTTGACCTTGTACACCACGCCGTCAATGTCATAAGACAGTTGATCTCGCAGGGCCTTAATGTGCTGGTGAAACTGCACCAAGTCCGAGGCACCACTTGCCACCACATGATGGTTACACACTGGAAAGCCCCAAGAGGATAAGGCCCTGAGCCAGCCTTGCTGAGTAAGCGGTGTTTCGACTTGAGTTTGTGCATACCGAACTTCACCCAAGCCATAGGCAAAAAAACTCAAGGGCCTTTGCGCTGCAATGTTGGGGTCGAGCTGACGCACCGCCCCGGCTGCGGCGTTTCTGGGATTCACAAAGGTTTTGTCGGCATGCAGGCGCTGGCGCTCGTTAAGCGACTCAAAATCATCTCGGCGCATGTACACCTCACCGCGCACCTCCAGCACCTCGGGCAACACAAAGGCAGAGGACGTGACACGCAAAGGCACTTGGCCAACCGTGCGCAGGTTTTGTGTGACGTCTTCCCCGGTTTCGCCATCACCTCTTGTGGCGGCTTGCACCAACACACCGTGTTCATACCGCAAATTGATGGCCAGACCGTCAAACTTGAGCTCCGCCAGATACTCCACTTGGGGGTCACTCTCGTTAAGGCCCAGCTCCCGCCGGACCCTTGCATCAAAGGCCTCAGCTCCGGTGGACTCGGTGTCGGTTTCGGTGCGAATGCTCAGCATAGGAACCGCATGACGCACCTGTGAAAAAAGAGGCAGTGGCTTGCCCCCAACGCGCTGGGTAGGCGAATCGGCAGTGCGCAGCTCGGGGTGGGCGACTTCTAGTTGTTGCAGTTCTTGAAACAGACGGTCGTATTCGGCGTCGGGGATGGTGGGGGCATCCAGCACATAGTAGCGGTGGGCATGTTCGTGAAGCAGCTGATGCAGCGCCTGCACACGTTCTGACGCACTCATGAAAACAAACGCCGCGCCAGCACTGAGCCCGCAGAGAGCTCCCGTGCATCCAAGGTGTTATAAAGATCTTGTAAATCGGCTGAAATTTGGTCCATGGCCGCAGCGGACAGCTGTTGGCCAGCATCGTCAATGAGCACACCGCCCATTTCTTGAGCCAAGGTGAGCGCAGCGTCGCGCATGAGTTCAAAAGGCTGCTCATGGCGGTCTACATGCGTAACCTCCAGGCTCAGAGTCACCTCCCGCAAGGCCGATTGGTCTGGATCTTCGGCCAGCGCGGCTTGGGCGTCAAAGGACATGCCCAGTATGGGTGGCCTACCTTGCGTGGATGAAGGCAACACCATGCGCCCGGGCAGCACGCCAGCCACAAAACCCAATCGCCCTGCGCATTGCTGCACAAAGCCGGGACTCCAAGCAGTGCTGCGGGCGCGCAGTGTCATGCTGAGTTGTGCGTCGTGCGTACTGGCAAATTGATCCAGCTCACGCGCACGGGCGACTTCGGCTTTCATTTCGGGCACATCGGGCGTGCCGCCCAAGTGGTCGGCGAACGCTTCGGTTGCCACCACAAATTCGGAATATTCAATTTCATTCAGGCTACCCGCCCGGTTGGCCAATTGCAGACCTGCCTGCAATGTGCTGTAGCGTTGTCCGGCTTGGGGCACTTCCCAAGCCAGGGTCAGTTCATTGAGGCCTTCTACAGCAAAGGGTTTGCTTCCTAAACGTCGGGTGGTGGGCATAGCGGCCAAAACGGCATCGCCAGAAACGGAGTGGTCAAGCTCAATTTGGGCAATCGCATCAATCAGCACATCCAACTGGGCGCGGCGCTCGGGCGTTGGTAAATTTAATGCATCAGGGTCGGTGCGACCCATGGCATCCAACTCAGCCAAGTCAATAGACATGTCAACACGCTGCGGTTTATCTAAAGGACCTGATGCTGAATTTGACTCTGTTATTCGGTGCAAACCATCGGCACTTTGGCCAGGCGTTGAACCTGAGAAAGATGGCGTGGGGTCGGCCTGCCGTGGGCGGCTGCGGCGGGTATTCCAAGCATTGTGGGCCACCAGTACCGCAAGCACCAAGCCTCCGATCACAGCCAACCACAATTGCAATGCACTCATGCTGGAGATCAGTTTTCAATCATTGAGACGGCTGAGTCCATATCCACCGCCACAATCCGCGAGACTCCCTGCTCTTGCATGGTCACGCCAATGAGTTGCTGCGCCATTTCCATGGCAATTTTGTTGTGCGAGATGAACAAAAACTGCGTGCCCTGGCTCATGGAGATCACCAACTTGCTGTAACGCTCGGTATTGGCATCGTCCAATGGCGCGTCCACCTCGTCCAACAAACAAAACGGTGCGGGGTTAAGTTGGAAAATGGCAAACACCAAGGCAATGGCTGTGAGCGCTTTTTCGCCACCGGAGAGCAAATGGATGGTTTGGTTTTTCTTCCCCGGCGGTTGCGCCATGACTTGCACGCCCGAGTCCAAAATTTCGCCACCCGTCATGATGAGCTTGGCCTGACCGCCACCGAACAGCTCGGGAAACATACGACCAAAATGTTCGTTGACGGTTTTAAAAGTGCCGCCAAGCAGTTCGCGGGTTTCGCCATCAATTTTGCGAATGGCGTCTTCCAGCGTGGTCATGGCGTCGTTCAGGTCGGCCGACTGTGCGTCTAAAAACTGTTTGCGATCGCGTGCGGCGTCCAATTCGTCCAAAGCTGCCAAATTGACGGCGCCAAGCGCGGCAATTTCTCGATTCAAGCGTTCTATTTCGCCTTGCAAGCCGCTCAGGCTCACGCTGTTTTCTGCTACGGAACGGTCCACGGCTTCAATGTCAGCCTGAGCTTCCTCTAAAAGTTGAGCATATTGCTCAAAGCCCAATCGCGCGGCTTGCTCTTTGAGCTGCAGCTCGGTGATGCGCTGGCGCATGGGGTCCAGGGTGCGCTCGAGCTGCAAACGGCGTTCGTCGCTGGCGCGCAGCTTGGCGGTCAGATCATCGTATTCGCTGCGTTTGGCGCCTAAGGTTTGTTCTCGCTCCAATTTGATAGCCAATGCGTTTTGCAAACCGGCCTGAGCAGAGGCATCAGTTAAAGCAGCGAACTCGGTGTGAGCTTTGGACTCTTGCTCGGCCAACGCGCTGAGTTGCTGTTGCGCAGTTTCTACCGTACGAACCAACTCTTGAATACGTGTTTGCAAAGTGCGATGCGCAAAATGTGCCTCTTGAGCTTGACGCTCCAAGGTTCGCAGCTGATCGCGGTGGGCTTGCAAGGCATGCTGGGCTTGCATGACCCGTTCATCCAACACAGCATGGCGCTGCTGGGTGTCGGCCAACTGCAAGTCCAAGGCCTCAAAACGGGCTTCATCGGCCACGCTGCGGGCCTGCAACTCTTGCAATCGGGCGTCCACCTCGTTCACATCATGGGCAATTTGTTCGCTTCGGGCACGGGTTTGTTCGGCCTGTTGGTTCAAGCGCAGGCTTTCAACCTGCAAGGTGTGGGCGCGGGTTTGGGCGTCGCTGGCTTCTTTGCGCAACACCGTGAGGCGTTTGGTAGCATCTGAATAAGTTGCTTCGGCACGTACCAATCCGCTGCGCGACTCTTCGGTAATCAGTGCTTGTGCGCGAAGTTGCTTGTCTAGGTTGTCAATTTCTTGCGCACGGGCCAGCAAACCGGCCTGTTGGTTGTCTTGAGCGTAAAAACTCACGCTGTGCGCCGTGACCAT
>Ga0214917_10003849_pt1 | contig 17108 bp, 16 predicted proteins | sample LL_1208_BB_MetaG_FD_177983 | JGI IMG/M metagenome (GOLD analysis project Ga0214917, IMG submission 177983) | Freshwater microbial communities from Lake Lanier, Atlanta, Georgia, United States - LL_1208_BB | ecosystem: Environmental > Aquatic > Freshwater > Lake | place: USA: Georgia | collected... | reverse complement strand
CTCCAGTATTGGTTGCGAAACCTTGCGGACCTGTTGGGCCAGTGGCTCCAGTATTGGTTGCGAAACCTTGCGGACCTGTTGGTCCAGTAAATCCTGTGAATGCTTGCGGACCTGTTACTCCTGTTGGGCCGGTAAAACCAGTAGAACCTTCTACTCCTGTTGGGCCAGTAAATCCTGTGAATCCTTGTGGACCTGTTGGGCCAGTAAAACCAGTTGATCCCTGGAGACCAGTTGGACCAGTGAAACCTGTAAACCCTTCACTACCTGTTGGGCCGGTAAATCCTGTGAATCCTTGCGGACCTGTTGGCCCGGTGAAACCAGTAGAACCTTGTACTCCTGTTGGGCCAGTAAATCCTGTGAATCCTTGTGGACCTGTTGGGCCAGTAAATCCTGTGAAACCTTGTGGACCTGTTGGGCCGGTAAAACCAGTAGAACATTGTACTCCTGTTGGGCCAGTAAATCCTGTGAATCCTTGTGGACCTGTTGGGCCAGTAAATCCTGTGAATCCTTGTGGACCTGTTGGGCCAGTAAATCCTGTGAATCCTTGCGGACCTGTTGGGCCGGTAAAACCAGTAGAACCTTCTACTCCTGTTGGGCCAGTGAATCCTGTGAATCCTTGCGGACCTGTTGGGCCGGTAAAACCAGTAGAACCTTGTACTCCTGTTGGGCCAGTAAATCCTGTGAATCCTTGTGGACCTGTTGGGCCAGTAAATCCTGTGAATCCTTGTGGACCTGTTGGGCCAGTGAAACCAGTAGAACCTTGTACTCCTGTTGGGCCAGTAAATCCTGTGAATCCTTGTGGACCTGTTGGGCCAGTGAAACCAGTAGAACCTTGTACTCCTGTTGGGCCAGTAAATCCTGTGAATCCTTGCGGACCTGTTGGCCCGGTAAAACCAGTACAACCTTCTACTCCTGTTGGGCCAGTAAATCCTGTGAATCCTTGTGCACCTGTTGGGCCGGTAAAACCAATAGAACCTTGTACTCCTGTTGGGCCAGTAAATCCTGTGAATCCTTGTGGACCTGTTGGGCCAGTAAAACCAGTTGATCCCTGGAGACCAGTTGGACCAGTAAATCCTGTGAATCCTTGAGGTCCTGTAACTCCAGTTCCACCAACCCCAACAGCACCAGTAGGTCCGGTAAATCCTTGAGGTCCTGTAACTCCAGTTCCACCAACCCCAACAGCACCAGTAGGTCCGGTAATTCCTTGAGGTCCTGTAACTCCAGTTCCACCAACCCCAACAGCACCAGTAGGTCCGGTAAATCCTTGAGGTCCTGTTAAACCCGTTGCACCAATAGAACCAGTGGTTCCAGTTGGACCGGTAAACCCAATTGGACCAGTAAACCCTGCAGGTCCTGTAGCACCTGTTAATGTAGCATCACTACCTTGAGGACCAGTTGGACCAGTAAATCCTTGTGGACCTGTATAACCAGTGGCTCCAGTATTGGTTGATGAACCTTGTACACCTTGTGGACCTATTGGACCAGTAAATCCTTGTGGACCTGTATAACCAGTGGCTCCAGTATTGGTTGATGAACCTTGTACACCTTGTGGACCTATTGGGCCAGTATAACCAGTTGTTCCATTATACCCTTGAGGTCCTGTAAATCCAGTATCCCCTTGAAGGCCGGTTGCGCCAGTATAACCAGTTGTTCCATTATACCCTTGAGGTCCTTGAGATCCTTGAGGTCCTCGTGGCCCCTTATCGTTACGACAATTATTATTACAATTGTTATTAGTTTGACAAATTAGTTTCTTGCCACAATCTTTTTTTGACCCTAAATAATCAGAATATGTTTTATAATAATTGAAATCTCCCAAAGAATTCTTTGATGTCATTATATAAATTATATGAATTATATAAATAATATTATTTAAATAAAAAATCCCAGCGTGTTTATACATTTTCAGGTATTGTATACTAAAATTCAAATAGACACCTTAGTTGCCGTGCCATTTGAAATGTTCGCCATCTTAAACAAAAAAGTTTTATTTACACCGTTGAATATTTCATGCCGCCCTCTGGCCGGCATTAAAATATTTATCGGTCATTCACCACGAACAATCTGAATCCACAGGTGCTGATTTAATTCTTCGTTGGTTTAAAAATACAAAAGTGAAACAGAATTTTTTCTATTATTTTAATTTGTCTGCTATATCAATATAATTATAACATGGTTTATTAACAACTTCAGTAGTTGCTATAATAAATTTTTTTATTTCTTCAGTCATATTAATATGAATCCATAATTGTGACGACATGCTAAATGTAATACCCATTTTACAACCATTTATTTCATTTGTAGTCCAACCAATTTGTTCATCTTTATTTTTTCCACGTTTGCCAATCATTGGTTCCCAAGTGTAGGAAGCTGGATCTAAAATTAAATAATTACTTGGTATCAATAGCCAATCATAAGCGATTAGATTATTATTATCATTATCAGCGTATTCATTACGTATGATAAAGGAATAATAATCAAAATTTTTTCTCTTGTTTATTTCTTGAATAATTTCTTCTGGTGTTCCATATTTTTTTGAATTACAAACTGTAGTTAATCTATAAGAACTTATATCAATATATTTTTTTTCATTGGAATATTTTCCTGATTTATTACTAATTCCACCTAACGCACATTGAATATCCATTCCAGGTGCATGACTTCCATTACTTTTTGATTGTACTTCAATTCCAACTGATGTAAATAGATTAGCATTTATATCCTCCCATATCTTTTCAATAATAGGTGACGAATTAATTAAATGATAACCTTTAACACATTTCTTAAAATTTTCTTCAAGTAATTTCTTATTGCAAAACTTTTCAATATTCATTTTATTATATTTGGTTTGAACGTATAATAGTATTTGAATTATGAAAATCATGAAAAATGTTATCAATTTTTTTTCTACATAGTTCATAAAATAGAATTTTAAAATTAAAATTAAAATTGAAAAATAATTAAAAGAAATTATGTATAGTATTAATATATAGTATATAAATAATCATGGAAATGGAAATGGAATTAAATAAGAATAATAATCAAATTAAGACATCTAAAGTTAAAAATAAAAAAAAGGAATTTGTTTTATCTTCTATTTATTCGCGTTCTATAATTAATAGAAGAATAAATTTACCAATTACTGTAATTGGTAAGAATCTAAAACAAGTTATTGAAGAATATATTTCCTTTTATTATGAAGGCAAATGTGTAGTGGAAGGGTTTATTAAACCTCAATCTACAAAAATAATTACCTATTCAAGCGGTACAATAAAAAGAGGAAACCAAGTATCTTTTGATATAGTATTTGAGTGTCAAATTTGCTTTCCAGTAGAAGGAACAATTATTTCATGTATTGTAAAAACAAATACAAAGGCTGGTATAACAGCAGAAAGTGCTGATGAGAAACCTAGCCCAATTATTGTTTTTGTAGCACGAGATCATCATTATTATAGTTCTCAATTCAATGATGTAAAAGAAGGTGACAATATAAATATAAAAGTTATTGGGCAACGTTTTGAGTTGAACGATAAATTTGTATCTATTATAGGAGAATTGACTAGACCACAAAAAGCAAAACTAGTCATTGAAGAATAATTTTCACAAATTTTCATCAAGTATTTGATTGATACAATTGCATTGTTAAATCTTTGTATCTTTCTATATACATTTCTCTACTATCATGAGTTAATTCTTCGCCCGTATTAGATAAAATATCTAATATTTTTGTAAATTCTATGCGATATTCATACAATTTAATTATTTCATTGTTTATTTTTTTTATTTCTTTATAAACTCTTTCAATTTCATCATGAATTTCTGATTTAGTTTTATTATCATTAGCATGTGACAAAGTTTCCTCAAGGTCTGTTTTTTCTTGAAATAATATTTCTTTTTGAAATTCTAATTCTGGTATAAGTTCAATGCAGTATTGAATATTATCCCGTATTCTATCTAATATGCGTTCATTTTGTTCGTTTGCTAAATTGTCAGGAATTTCATTTGCCAAAGAGTGTTTTTTGAACGAACGGTTGCCACCCTTTTTTTGTTTTTTTACAGATTTATTTTTATTTCTTTGTCTATTTATTTTATTTTTCTTTGTCGTTTTTATACCAGTGAAGATTTGAAACCGCACCCCTACGGGGTGCTATGGTTGAAACTGTAACTGATAACTTAGTTGAAGTTTCATCCGCTGTGCGGATTGAAATCTTCAACGGTGTAAATACATTATTATATAATATACAAAAATATAATTATATTCAATAATATTTGCAATATAAATAATAAAAATATATTAAACACTAAACATTGTATAATAATATTATTATTTTTATTTAAAAATGAGCTATACTGAAATAACCATGACAACAAATGAAATTAACAATTTTTCTGTTAGTGAATTGAATTATATTAGAGAGTCTATAGAAAATATGAATAAATTTAATCAAGTTGAAGTTTTGAGAATATTAAACGGTTTTAAAAACATTACATTAAATGAAAATAAATATGGAGTTCACATAAATCTATCAGAATTGAATAAAGAAATATTGGACGCATTGAAAGGATATATTAATTACGTCAATAATCAAGAATCAACATTGAATGAATTTGAAAAACAAAAAGAATCTTTCAAAAATATATATTTTTCAAAAGATAATAAAGATAATTAATAATAAATTAGTAATAAATAAATAGAAAATGTCATTTGTAAAAGAGGATGATATATATCAAAATTTTGTTAAACATGTTCAAGATTATATGTTTAATAATACGAATATATGTAGATCGTTAGAATGTAGATTACATGATCAATATAATACTAAAAAAATAAAACAACAAGTTGAAAAAATAGAAAATATAAATAAAAATATATTTATACCTAGTGACAGCGATAGTTTATTTTGGTGTTTATATATTATAAAAAATGGTTTGAGTAACTATACACAATTAACAAATAGAAATCTAATTGTTGAAAAAAAATTAAAAATTGAATATGTAGAACGATTACGTAAAGAAAAACAGTTAATCAAACAATATAAATTTGATACGATAACGAATATAGAAAATTCATTAGCAAATGAAACAAGAATAGATATTAATACTTTTTTAATTTTATGTGTAGTAGGTTGTTTGAATATTTTTTACATTAAAAAGAAGACTTTTTTTGAATTGAACATGAATGATTCTAATAAAATTTATATAATTAAATATATTCCAGAAAAGGATAAATATGGGTTTGAAGAAACTAACAAAGAAAACATACATGAATTTAGAGATAAATTTTATAAACTTGATAACATGTCCAAACCTATAAAATCAATGGCAACTTATAAAACACAAGAATTAATAGATATTTGTAATAAATTAGGAATTGAAACGACGCTTACTAGTGAAAATAACAATCCTAAGAATAAAAGCAAAAAAGATTTGTATGAAGCAATTATTAAATATTTTTAAAAAAATTGAACAATAATTTAAAAATAAGTCTAATTATATAATATATAAAATGTTAAATAAAGAAAATAAAGTGAATATGACATTTGATTTTGGAAGTGTTGAACTAAATAAAATTTATAATGATTTGGACAGTAAAACAAAACAAGAAATTGATGCTTTATCTAAACTAGAATTTAAAATTTCAATACTTAAAGATATATCAAATAACGATTTACGATTATTGTATAATAATTTAAATGATAATGTTAAGGGTAAAATTGATTCTTTAAAAATTAGAGATAAGTATTTTACACTTAAACAATTGTTAAAAAGAAAGGATCAAGAAAAACCATTGGTAGAACCCCCAATAGGAGAAAAAAAAAATGAACAAGTTTCATTACCATTAACACCTGATTTTAGCCCTCCAGATGAATTATTAAAAGAGGATGTTGAACAAGCAGAAGATGTAACAGAAAACAAGATAGAAGCTATCAATTTAGTAGATTTAAAACAAAATCAAAAAAAATCACAAAATGATTTTGCCAGTTTGATTAAATTATATTATCAAGCTAGTCCATTTACTTATTCTAACAAAAATCATGAATTGGAGGTTAGATTTGGAACAAGAGGTATAAAACCTTTAAATAAAAATGATTATGACAATGTTATCAAAAAATTAAAATCATTGGGATTTGCAAGTGTAAATGAAGTTGGAACTTCTAGTTTAAAAATACAATGCGAATATTTGGATAAAAACACAGGAAAATTCAAATTATCAAACACAAGAGTTACTATTAATGATTTATTTGTAATCCAAAAGTATTGTAAAACAAATGATCTTAAAAGCATATACAAAGACAATATGAATGCAGTAACTTTTGTCAATAAAAACAATGTATTTATTGATAATAAAAAGGTTTTTCCAGTGAACTTTGATGAATTCAACTTTAGAATTTCTTACCAAGTAGAAGAGAATATTAGTATGAATTCAAAAAATTTCATTTTACAAAATTGGGATAAAAATAAAAAACAATTTAGATTTTTAAATCGTGTGACTTTTACCCATCCAGATTATCCTATCAATGTGGATATTAGTATTACAAAATTTAATGGAGATATTTATAAAAAAACTTATACAATTGAAGAATCAAATGTGTTCAATAGTCCTGAAAGAATAGAAATTGAATTAGAAGTAGTTAATAATAAAATTGGTCCTTATACACAATTTGATTCTCATGAAAAAATATTAGAAGCTTTGCGTAAAGTAATAAAATTTGTTCTAAGTGGTCTTCAAAATACAAACTATCCTGTGTCTTATTTTGAACAAAAGGAAGTAATGGATGAATATATGAAAATGTTACATAAAGAAAATTATAAACCAGAGAAAAGAATATATCCTAGTGATTTTATTGGCCCATCATCCTTTACTTTACAAATGTCTAATGTAGCAGACATTGATAATAATTCAAATATTCCAAATATTAGAAAAGATTTTGTAGTAACAGAAAAGGCAGATGGTGAACGCAACCTTTTGTTCATAAGCAGCAAAGGTAAAATATATTTAATCAACACAAATATGCAAGTTATTTTCACTGGAGCAAAAACAATCAATAAAGATATTTTTAATAGTTTATTAGATGGTGAATTAATTGCAACCAATAAATTTGGTAAATTCATAAATCTTTATGCAGCATTTGATATTTATTATTTGAATAAAGTTGATATTAGAATATTACCATTTGTTTTAAAAGAAGAAGTCATATCTTCATTAACAGAAAATAAGAAAGAAAAATCTAAGACAAAAACTACTAACAGTAATAACGACATTTATCAATGCAGATATATGTTATTACAAAATACCGTTGCATCAATAAAAGCCTTATCTATTTTAGATGTAAATATTTCCACAGAAACAACAAAAAATACAAGTGAAATCAAAAAATTATTATCTCCAATTACTATTAAAAACAAAAAGTTTTACCCAGAAAGTCTAAAAAAAGGAAATATATTTGATGCATGTAACGATATTTTGACAAAAGTACGTGAAAATAGATTTGACTACAATACAGACGGTCTAATATTTACACATGCTTATTATGGAGTTGGTTCTAATAAAGAAGGTGAAACTGGACCGTTAAGTAAAATAACTTGGGAATATTCTTTTAAATGGAAACCTGCTCATGAAAATACAATTGACTTCTTTGTAGTTACAATAAAACAACCTGGTGGCGAAGATATTATTAAAACCATATACGAACCTGGTTTGAATTCACAATTAACTACACAATTAAGTGAATACAAAACGATTCAATTGAGTTGTACGTATAGTGAGAAAAAACATGGAATTATTTATTTGAATCCATGTCAAGATGTCATTGATGATAAATTACCTGAATTCAAAGAACCAAACTTTGAGGAAAAATATACAAATGATGCAAAACCATTACAATTTTATCCAACCGAACCTTTTGATCCCGAAGCTGGAATATGTAATATCACGTTAAAATTAGACGACAATGGTGTGAAACAAATGTTCACAGAAGAAAATGAAGTATTTGGTGACAATATGATTGTTGAATTTAGTTACGATTTATCAAAAGAAAAAGGTTGGAGATGGGTGCCAAAAAGAGTAAGATACGATAAAACAAGTGAGTTTTTACAGGGGATGAAGAATTTTGGAAATGCATACCATGTAGCAAATAGTAATTGGAAAACAATTAATAATCCAATTACAGAGGATATGATTTGTAGTGGAGAAGGAATACCAGATATTACGGTAGACGAAGATATATATTACAATAAACCTGCTGGTAAAACTTCAACAGAGGCAATGAAAAACTTTCATAATTTATATGTAAAAAAATTATTAATTAAATCTGTTTCCAAACAAGGTGACACGCTAATTGATTATGCATGTGGAAAAGCAGGTGATTTACCAAAATGGATTTCTTCGCGATTATCATTTGTTTTTGGTATTGATAAATCAAAAAATAACTTGGAGGACAGATTAGATGGCGCTTGCGTAAGATATTTAAATTCAACCAAAAATAACAAACACATGCCTAGTGCACTTTTTGTAAATGGCGATAGTTCATATAATATTAAATCTGGTGCTGCAATGTTAAATGATAAAGCAATTCAAATTACAAAGGCAATATTTGGAGAGGGGCCAAAAGAAGTAGAAAAACTGGGAAAAGCGGTTTTTAGACAATATGGTAAAGGGGAAGACGGGTTTAATGTTTCATCATGTCAATTCGCGGTACATTACTTTTTAGAAAATCCAAATACACTTCAAGGATTTATGAAAAATTTATCAGAATGCACAAAATTAAATGGTTATTTTATTGGTACATGTTATGACGGTAAAGAAGTATTTAATTTATTGAGAAAAAAACAACCAGGTGAATCTATTCAAATTGTTGAAAAAGGTAAAAAAGTATGGGAAATCATAAAAGGTTATAATTCTGTTTCACTAGAAGACAATTCAAGTTGTATTGGATATAGAATTGATGTCTACCAGGATTCTATCAATCAATTAATAACTGAATATTTGGTAAACTTTGATTACTTGAATAGTGTTTTAGATAATTATGGTTTCAAATTAATAGATAGAGAAGAAGCTTTATCATTAGGATTGCCTGAAGGAAGTGGATTATTCAGTGAATTATTTATGAACATGATAGAAGAAATAAAGAAAAATAAAAATAAATCTAAGGATTATGGGGAAGCAATTAATATGAGTGAATACGAAAAGAAAATTTCCTTTTTAAATAGATATTTTGTTTATAAAAAAATAAGAAATGTCAATACAGATAAAGTACAAATGGAATTTAGTGATTATAACGTTACAGAAATTGAAATAAATAATGAAGAAACAAAACAAGCTATTATCGTTTCTAAGAAAATTGAAAATGAAACAAAAAAGAAACGTAAAATACGTAAATTAGGTAAAAAATTACTTTTAGATCCAGCTACAGAAGCAATGGAATAAAAGTAACAGGTACGATAATTACTTAAACATTTAATAATTATAATGTATAATAAAAGACTTTTATGAATTATTATACATTACCAAAAATAAATAATAAAATAAAAATAGAACCCAATATAACAACCAATATTATTGAACCATATATATCACAAACATTGATAAATTATTATAATAAATTAATAGAAGAAATCAATAATTTAGAAAAAATAAGTCAAAATTATAGTGACGTTGTTAAATTAGTAAATACTTATCACTATATTTTTTCTAAGGTTCCTGGTTCTAATTATTCAGTTAGTAAAATAAAAACAAAAAGTATTATGTTTTATGAATTATTTGAAATATTTCAAACAACTAATGTATTAGATTCATTTAAATTTGACGTTATTAGTTCTTTAATTGTTGGTATAAATTATGAAGATTCATTAGAATGTATTGAGATGTTGCGTGAAAATTATAACATAGATAAATTTTTTTGTTTTAATGAATATAATTCAAAATTACATAACAATTGTATAGAAAAAACCAAATTTAATTTTGTTATATATGAATTAAATAATTATAATAATAATAATCAATATATAATTAGTTTAATTGAGCTTTTTATAATTATAATCAATCAATTAAAAGAAAATGGTGTTGTTATATTAAAAACAAATAATTTATTTTACAAACCAATATTAGAAATTATATATCTATTAAATTCATTTTTTGAAAAAACACAGATTATTAAACCAAATACGTGTGATATAACATCTTTTGATAAATATATTATTTTTCAAAATTTTAAAATGAATTATCATGATTTTGATTTATTTCATAGTTATAATAAAATATTGAATGAATTTATTAGTAGTTATTATAATAATATTAACAATAATGAAATAAGTATTCAAAATATTATTACTGTTGATTTACCTTATTATTTTTTGAACAAAATTGATGATATAAATATAATAATTGGACAACAACAACTTGAAGCATTAATTCAAATAATTAATATTTTGAAAAGTAAAAATATAGATGAAAAAATGGAAATTTTAAAAAAAAATAATATACAAAAAACTGTAAATTGGTGTGAAAAATTTAAAATTCCTTGCAATAAATTTACAGACAAAATAAATTTATTTTTATAAAAGAGAATTACTATTTGGACTTTGTCTATAGTGATTTGTTAAACGTGAAAAAGGAGGGTTTTGATAATAATAATAACGATAAGGCGACGGTTGTGAAAGACTTCTAGAGTACTCTGGATTCTTAGCATAACTACATGCCTTATTATTTTGATATGTTGTTGGGAAAAAATTAAGTGGTGGTTTTTCACAAGGTTGTGATGATTTATTTTTAAATTTAGAATTTTTGTAATAGGATGCTGCATTTTTTTCAATGGTTGTAACATTTAATTTTAACATGCGTGTACTAGAATCTACAGCACCTTGTTGTGCATATTGTGGGTTATTTGGTTTGTAGATAGTTAGTTTACAGCCTATTGGATTATTAGGTCCAGAAAGTGGAACGCCATAATAAGGGTTGTTAATAAATGCAATAAAAATAGATAATGCTGCATCTCGCGTTTCTTCAGGAAGAGTTTTTAAATATGTAAATAAAACTGTTAACTTGTAATCTTTTTTTGCAATAAAAGAATCATATTGGTGTTTAGTAATAGCATTTTGTATTAATAATATGTCAAGAATAGCATATACTAAATTTATTTCAGAAGCTGTAAAAATTTCAGCATTTGGTTGACAATTTGCAAAATATGTATTAGTAATAGAAAGTGGATCTCCTGGCTTAGAAGCTTTAATTAATGCTGCAGTAAGTTCTGGATTGGATGATGCAGCAATTTCTGCAGCATTTAAAGGGTTGTATGTATCAAAATTAAATACTTTTTGTTGATACGTTTTGCATCTATTTTGTAAATATTGTTTATGTGTTGTATAATAATTTTTAGGTAAATTTGTATTTGCGTAAATAACACGTTTTAATGCAAATTTCTCTTGATTACAACATAAAACTTTGTTTTCTGTGTTGGTTTCAGGATTTTCAGTAAGATAATCTTTGTTTGGATAATATGTGTCAACAATTCCAACACCTTGACATGTAGCACAATCTTCATTGATTTGCAATGCTTCATTTGTTTCAGTAACAGGGTTTTGTTTTACTAAATAACTTCCGGGTTTATCTTGCATTTCATTAAGTAAACCACTACCACCAAATCCACCACCAAGCGAAGTTCCTTTACTTGATTTTACGCTACGATTTAAATTATACTGTATTAAACCAATTTCAGCTTCAGGTATATATGTTTTATTTTTATAAATAAACTGGCCTTCTTTATCTTTATCAAGCGTAATTATATCAACATTTGGAATAACTCTTCCCTTTCTATAATGTTTTAGAGGTCTTGGTTTACCAAAAGGTCCAGGAAATATATTTCCTGTATCTAAATTAGTTAATGGACGAATATGTCCATGAGCAATTCCTGTTGGATTGCTGTTTATACCACTACCTTTCCATGTTTTATATCCACCTTGATTACGGAGGTTTACTGATAAACCCATTCCAACTGGATAAAATGATGTTCCCAATGAATTAAATCCTGTATTTAAAGAAATTTTATCTATAACTTGTGTCATTTATATAATTATTATATATAATATATAATAAAATAAATAGGATAAAATATTACAATATATTAATAATGCTAATTAATGTATTGATTATTTTTTTTATATTATATATTTTCTATCAAGTATTTCTATATAATATTAATAAAAGTCCCATAATAGAAGGTATGGGGGCAGAAGAAATTACATCATATAATAAAAATGACCCGGATAATGCTATGATTTTAGCACAAGAAAATGCTGGAAATATTCAAGTAATTAAAAAACAACTTGAAAAGTTGTTAGATTTAGATAAACAAGTCAATACAATGAATAATGATTTAGACAAATTAGCCGTTCAAGTTAATGGAATAATTATGAATTAAATAAATTATTGTGATAAAATTACACTTCTATTAAAATTTATATTTTTCCAAAAATCTATATTTTTTGAATTACAATAAATAGTGAAATTAATATATTTACATACATTAGTATTTTACTTAATATATGAATGTTATTAATTAATATATTGATTTTATTTTTTATAACATTAGTATGTTATCAATTATTTTTAGCAACTTATAATTGTAAAAATACAATTGAAGGTTTGAAATCAAAACCAAAACCAACGCCATTACCAAAACCAACGCCATTACCAAAACCAACGCCATTACCAAAACCAACACCATTACCAAAACCATTACCAAAACCAACGCCATTACCAAAACCATTACCAAAACCAAAACCATTACCGAAACCAAAACCATTACCGAAACCAAAACCATTACCGAAACCAAAACCAAAACCATTGACGCAATCCAAACCAATAACAGTGTCACCAGTAATATCTTCGCCTGTACCAAGAAATAGTTTATTGCAAGGTGAAGTAAAGAATTCAATGATTTTATCACAAGAGAACACAAAAAATATTAAATTTTTAGATCAAAATTTAAATAAGGTTACAGAATTATATAATAAAGTTCAAAATTTAAATAACAATTTAACATCATTGAAAGAACAATTCCATAGTTATATTTCAAATAAAAGTAGTTATGTTAATTCTTTACTTTCCAGCTCTTGAAATGGAATGTCTTGATAATTGTAAAATATAAAATAAATATAAAATAAATATAAAATAATTAATAAATATAATATTTATATAAATTAGCATTACTTACTTTATATAAATGTTAATAAATTTATTAATTATTTTTTTTATAATATTATTATTTTATCATATATTTTTAGCAAATGGAAAATTATTAAAAATAACAGAAGGTTTGAAAACAAAACCTTTACCGAAACCAAAACCATTGCCAAAGCCCAAACCATTGCCAAAGCCCAAACCATTGCCAAAGCTTAAACCTTTACCAAAGCCCAAACCATTGCCAAAGCTTAAACCTTTACCAAAGAAAAAATCTAATGTAAGGCCTGTAGGAGCAGTAGCAGCAGGAGCAGGAGCAGCAGGAGCACTAGCAGGACCTGCAGCATTTAGAAGTGGTTTAGATCCAAATACAAATATTTTTGAAGAAGTGTTAAAGGATGCTAAAAACGTTGAAGAAAAACTACTTGGACCAAGTTATCCATATTATAAAAATATTAAAACTCCTAAAGAACTTGGTATGTCTGACAAAGGTACAATCAAAGCACTAGGAGATGATGTGAATGGTTTGATTAATTATGTAAAAGTTTTAGTTGAAGGTAAAGGTAAAGCTTCTACAACAGGACAACCTTTAGGTAATAAATTTTTTTTAAATACAGGTGCAAAATGTTTAGATAAAAATACAAAAAAAGAAGTAGATAGATATATTTATGTCAATAATGTTCCTCAAGGTAATATTCCTATTATATCACAAGGGTTAGGTGTAAACTTTTCTGAATTTCGTGGTTTGATACCTGGTACAATTAGTGGTTTAAATGTATTAAATCCTTATGCAATTATGCAATCTTTTCTCTCTGGTTCAACTCCACAATGTCAAAAATTAACCATGCAAACGATAGATAACAATAATAATAAATCAAGCGAAACACATTATGTAACATTAATTGACATACAAAATATGGATCCATGTAGTTTTCAAAATAATAAAAATCCAATTACAGGAAAATCATGCAGGCAAGCATTTCAAAATATAAAAGATAATCAAAACGATGACATGAATATAGATAAAATTAAATTACCACAAGATCCAATTGCTCAACTATATTTTTTAAGTTTATCTGCGGTGGCTATTTATATTTTGTATAGATTAATAGAAAAAAGTAAATAAGGTTGGAACACAATACAATACAATACAATACAATACAATACAAAAATAATATTATTTATTCTATTAGATACAATAATATTATTTGACAAATTAATCATTTAACGTTTGCATCTTCTTGTTTTGTTTCTTTTTCCTCCAACTAAATCATTTACTCGTGCAGTTAAACCAGTAAATGGGGTTGCTCTAGATGCTAAACTATTGATCGGTACATTAGCACTAAAATTACCCCCTCTTTTCATGGTTTTTGATCTACACCTTTTTAAGGTTTTAGTTTTTGACCTTTTTATTCTCTTTCCACCGTAACTATATGGAGTTGATGATGTAGTTGTTGATGGTGTATATGTTGAGGATGGTGATGTATAAGTTGATGGTGATGTATAAGTTGATGGTGATGTATAAGTTGATGGTGATGATGATGAATTTCCTACTCCAGTCATTTTTTTTGTTTTATCCCAAATACTAGACGCGCCTTGTGATACAGAGTTTCCAAAATTACTAAATGTTTGCCCCAATGAACCTAAACCTAAAAACCCACCTTTTAATTGTCGACGTTTATGATGTTTTTTTGGCATTTCTAATAATATATATTATTGTAAGAAATTATAATATATATTATTAGAAATTAATATTTAAAACCCAAAAACATGGTTTCTATTAAAATTGTTAATAAAATAAGCGTTCGCTTGGGCAATTGCTGCGATTTTTGATTTGTACAAAACAAGTGCTTTTGGATCATTTTGTGTTAAATAATTATAAATTCTATAAGCAGATCCTGCACCAGCGCGTGGACCACCTAACAAAATAGCTGCTGCAGTTCTACCAGTTGTCCCTAAACCACTTACACTACCAAAAGAAGTCGCTTTAAAGGTAGTTGTAGCTAAATAATTTTTGTATGCACTTGACATTATTATTATAAATTATATAAATATTTTTTTTATTTCTAAATACAATTATTTTAAATATATTTTTAAATTCAATTACAATATTTAAAAATTATAAATTACAAAGTAAAAATTAATAATTTTGTCTAGGCAAAGAGCCCCATCCACAAACCGCGCCATTTTGTAAACTGTAATTATATATAGAACCCTTTTTTTTTGGTGCAACACAACCACCAGAACGCACTCGTCTAATAGTTGTTCTTGTACCACTTGGATAATAATTCTTTGTTGATATTGGTGCATCCAATGGTAATCCTACTTTAAAACCTGTTTTTCCTATAGCTGTTCTTTTCAATATATTAACATACATAGAAGAAGGAATTGGTTGAATATAATTTGTATGGGTAGAAACACTTTGGCGGCGTCCTGTTGAAGAAGAATAAAACATTGTTGGTGGGGACGGATTTAATGTACCAGAATTTTGCAATGCTGCGTCTAAGACACCTTGTTCAAGATATTTATCTAAACCTTTTCTTATATTTGGGCTGTCAATATCTTGTCTTTTTGTTGCAGTTCTTAAATATTCTTGTCTTGGATTTGACATCATTTCCGAATAAACAGGTTGTTGCATAGGATAGAATAACGGTGGGTTTGGTCTTCGTCCTGTTAAAGTTCCGTAACTATGATACGGTAATACATTTGGATATTGATTTGTGCTTAGTGGCCCTATTATTGGGGCATTTACATAATTATCATATGATACAGAACCTTTTGATGTGGTTACACTATATGGAGTTGTCATTTGTTATATAATTACAATATAATATTATAATTATAATTATTATTATAATTATATATAATAATAATTATAATTGTTTCATTTTTTTATATAGTTCGGATTTCCACAATAACTACAGTTTTGGTAATTAAGTTTTCTCTCTTCGTTCTTTGTAGAAGAGAGAATTGTATTCTTTTTTTTACATTTGCTACATTGAAATATTTCTGTTAAATAAATTATTGACCAACTATTGAAATCTGTTTTTTGTTTTTTCATCTCTTTGTATATATATTTATTTTCGCTTAGTTCTTTTTGTGTGTTTTCTATATTTCATTCTTGTATTTTTTTTTATTAAACTTTTACCACCTCTCCTTATTTTAGAATTATTTATTAAATCTTCTACAATTTCAATTTCTTCTGGAGGTAAGTTACTAAAATCTACATTATTTTCAACTACATTTGATGAAATCTGTTTTAATGATGATGATTTATTTCTTATTTCATTAATAATTTTTATATATTCAAGTGCTTGTTCGTCTACTTTAACAACTTGTATTCCTAATACTTCTAAATTTGCTTTTATTAAACCAATATTATTTAATAAGTCATTAGCAAAAGTTTTCAATGAACCATATTTTTCAAAAACTTCATTATAAAGATCCTCTCTTAATGGAGATGCTGTATTATTATTAATTCTGTTATTTTGTATTGTAATAGCTTTATCAAAACTATTTGATATAATTGAATAATCATTTATTAACATATTTAAATTAGTCATTAAATTGGTAATTTTACTTTGCATTTGTAAAGTTTCATCCCAGGTTTTATATGGCATTTTATTTTTATTTATATAATATATATATTTATAGAAATAAAAATATTACAGTATTAAAAAAATCATAGGTTTTTAATATCTTCTAATAGCTCTATAAGCGCTTTGACTTGCACTATAATCATTGCCTGCAAATGATTTATCATTGTAATTGGATACCATTGCCTTTTGTTTTAAATAAGTAGTATAATCCGAACTATCGTAAACAAATTTTACATTACATGCGGCTGCTGGAACACCAGGTGCAATTTGATTACCAGTGTAAAGAGCACTTGGTGTGCATGATTTTGAAACAGAACCAAAATGTTGTCTTA
>Ga0214917_10003848_pt1 | contig 17108 bp, 16 predicted proteins | sample LL_1208_BB_MetaG_FD_177983 | JGI IMG/M metagenome (GOLD analysis project Ga0214917, IMG submission 177983) | Freshwater microbial communities from Lake Lanier, Atlanta, Georgia, United States - LL_1208_BB | ecosystem: Environmental > Aquatic > Freshwater > Lake | place: USA: Georgia | collected... | reverse complement strand
CCACTTCAATACCTAGGAAATTCTTTTGAAACCGCTCTTCAATATCAATTAATGAAATTTTCTCGCCACCAGATTTAATTACATCATCTGCCCTACCTAAAATTTTCAATTTACCATCGATAAATTCACCAAGATCACTTGTCTGAAACCAACCATCACTAGTTAACAAATTCCAGCTCGCTGAATCATTTAAATACTTTGAAGCCATCATTGGGCCACGTAACTTAACTAAGCCTGCTGCATCAATTTGTACTTCAACACCATCTAATGGCTTTTGGTTGTAAATGCAGCCACCACACATTTCAGTCATGCCATAAGTGGAAATAACCTTCACATGTTTATCTGTTGCGCTTTTCCGAAGTGAATCTGAAATAGCGCCACCACCAACTAAGACCGCCTCTGCAGCAGTTAAGTGTTCAAGCAATTTCGAATCACCATTAATTGCTCTATGTAATTGAGTCGGAACTATAGAAATGAAATCTGCATCTACATAATCACTTGCATTTCTATTATCAATTACTTTGGTACCCAAGGCAGTTGCTCTGGCGATCACATTTAATCCAGCGATATGAGAAGTTGGCAGAAGTAGTGACCAAGAATCACCAGGTATTGCACCTAAATATTTGTGAGCTGCATTTGCGGAAGCAATTAATGCAGCGGTAGAAATTGCAACTGATTTCGCTTGCCCAGTTGAACCCGATGTCTCCACCACTAGTGCGATATTTTTTTCGACAAATTTAATTTGGTTATTTCCGGTTGCTAGCGCTGGTCCCGCACCGGTTATCGCATCTGCAATTTTTTCTTGCAATTGTGGGATTGACCACTCAGGGCTGATCGTTAGTAATTCCCGCTTTTCAGTTTCGCCCATAATCTGCGTAGGCTATCTCTTATACAAATAACTAGCCCACCCCAGGGAGTGTAATTTTGAGCAAACCGATAAAGCGCGAACTAGGCGATCGCACAATTCCTAAATGGGAAGTTGCTGCAGGTGGCGAAAAATTCACTGATGTTATTTACCAAGTGGCCGATGGCATGGCAAAAATTACGATTAATCGGCCAGAGGTTCGAAATGCATTTCGCCCACAAACACTTTTTGAATTGGCAGAAGCATTTAATTTGGCAAGAGATAATGATCAAGTTGGCGTAATTATTTTTACCGGCGCAGGTACTGAAGCTTTTTGTTCTGGCGGAGATATTAATGTGCGCGGCGATGATGGTTACCTTGGAAATGATGCGCTTAGTAAAAAAGGTATTGGTCGCTTAAATGTTCTAGATTTACAAGTCCAAATTCGTCGAACCCCAAAGCCAGTTGTTGCAATGGTTGCCGGTTGGGCAATCGGTGGCGGACATGTACTGCACGTTGTTTGTGATTTAACGATTGCAGCTGACAATGCAAAATTTGGTCAAACCGGTCCAATGGTTGGTTCATTTGATGGTGGTTATGGTGCTGGATTATTAGCGGCACATATTGGCCAAAAAAAGGCACGAGAGATTTGGTTTTTGTGTCGCCAATATGATGCACAAGAAGCATTAGATATGGGATTAGTAAATACCGTTGTGCCAGTTGCCGAACTTGAAGCAGAAACAGTTTCGTGGGCTCGTGAAATGTTACGTCACTCACCAATGGCGCTTCGATTATTAAAGGCTGGATTAAATGCTGCCGATGATGGACTTGCAGGCGTTCAACAACTTGCCGGAGATGCCACATTGTTGTTTTATTTAACTGAAGAAGGTCAAGAAGGTCGAAATGCTTACCAAGAAAAGCGTGCACCAAACTTTAATAAATTTCCTAAACGTCCTTAAGTAATGTTGCAGGATTTATTAGAAAGCATGCGCGTTGTCGCACTGCCAACAAAAAGTAATTTTCGCGGAGTATCTGTTCGCGAGGTTGCGCTATTTAATGGTGAATTTGGTTGGGGTGAGTTTTCACCATTTCTTGAATACGACTCTACTGAATCTGCGCCATGGCTGCAAAGTGCAATCGCTGCTGCTACAACTCCAAGGCCGAAATTATTTCGTAAAACAATCAAAGTGAACGGCACAATTCCTGCGGTAAATAATCCAGCAGATATTGAGCGCATTGTGAATAGTTATGATGGCGTAACTACTTTTAAGATAAAGGTTGGCGATAATCTTTCGGAAGATTTAGTAAGAGTTGCAAAGGTCCGTACATTGCGACCAAAAGCAAAATTGCGAATTGATGTAAATGGAAATTGGAGTGTTCAAACAGCGATTACAAACCTGCGATCTTTCTATGAAAATCTTGGCGAGCTTGAATATGTAGAGCAACCATGCGCAACAATCGATGAGTTAAAAAGATTAAAAGATGAGGTAAAGATTCCATTAACGATTGCCGGAGATGAGATCCTTCGGAAAGCAAAGGATCCATTTAATGTGGATCTAGATGGTGCAGTGGATATTTTAGTGTTAAAGGTGCAACCAATTGGCGGAATTGAGAGAGCGCATAAGTTGGCTAAGCACTTTGGTTTGCCAATTGTGGTATCGAGCGCTTTGGAAAGTGCAGTTGGAATTAATTATGGATTACAACTTGCTGCCTCATTTGAGGAACTTGATTTGGATTGCGGTTTAGGAACCGGCTCACTTTTATCCTCTGATGTTGGTAAATTACCAATAACTAATGGCGAGATCGCTATCCATGAGTTTGAACCAAATTTTGCTGGCTTAGAGGTGTCACCTGAAAGATATGAATGGTGGAAGAATCGGGTTCTGGCAACGGCAGAGAAGATTAAATGAATAGTGCAACCACATTAGCTCACTCAATTGTTCGGCAATTAATTGAGTGTGGCGTAAGTGATTTTGTAATGTCGCCAGGTTCAAGGAATGCACCACTTGCGATTGCTTTACAAGAAGCCGCAAACAAGAATTTAATTGAAATCCATATAAAGATAGATGAAAGAGGAGCGGCATTTTTTGCTTTAGGAATTGCCAAAGCATCAAATAATTATGTAGCTGTTATTTGTACAAGTGGTACCGCTGCCGCAAACTTTCATCCAGCAGCACTTGAAGCATTTCATTCGCAGAGCAAGTTATTAATAATTACTGCAGACCGACCAGAAAAATTACGGAAAACTGGTGCGAATCAAACTACTAATCAGGTAAATCTTTACCAATCAATTCCAACACATGATTTTGCAGTGCCCATCAACATTGCTCATTTACTTACAACCGGCCCGGTTCACTTAAATCCACAATTTGAAGAGCCGCTAATCACAGAAATTAAAATTGATTGGCTAAGTGGATTACACGTAACCTCATTACAAAATAAAAAGGAATCGATTGCAAAATTAGAGGTAAGTACCGGCGTATTAGTTGTCGGCCATGATCGTGGTGGTTTTTCAGTTAGTGAGGTTTTGAGCTTGGCCAAGAAATTAAGTTGGCCATTAATTGCGGAAGATCCGATTTCATTTCCAAATGCAATTGCTCATACCTCTTTATTCTTAAGCGATGAAGCAATCAGAAAAGCGCTAGCACCAGAAAATGTAATAGTGATTGGTCGAACTACATTATCAAGAAGCACAAACACATTTATTTCTTTAGCTAAAAAGGTAGTTGTAATCGACCTAAGAATTTCTAAAGTGGATACCAATCGCACTGCGGATCAATTGCTAAAGGGTTTGCCAGATGAAGTTATATCAATCCCAACTGATGATAAAAATTGGCAGTTAGCTTCGGAATCAGCTGCAAAAGCATTAGAAAGTATTAGTTGGTCAGAGCAACAAGCGATTGTTGAGATAGTGGAACAAATTCCAGATGATGCCGCACTTTATGTTGGATCATCTAGGCCAATTAGGGATATCGAAGCTTTTGCACATCCAAGAAGTGGCGTATCTGTTTTTGCCAATCGCGGTCTAGCCGGAATTGATGGAAATATTTCCACAATCTTCGGGATAGCAGAAAAATATGAAAGTACTTATGCAATTTTGGGTGATTTAACCTTCCTGCACGATATTTCAGCGCTGGTAAATAAATCCCACCAAAAGGTGCGCATCTTTGTTATTGATAATAATGGTGGTGGGATCTTTTCAACCTTGCCACAAGCAAAGGTTGAAGGATTTGAAGAGTTATTTGGAACGCCACACAACCTTGATTTAGTTAAGTTGACTGAAGGATTTGGTGCTTCCGTTTCCAAGGTAACTAATCTGGCAGAGTTGCAAAGCGCAGTCGTTAAACCGTTAAACGGTCTTGATATTGTTATTGTACAAACACCAAATCGGCAACGAAATGCAGAGCAGTTAGCGGAGATAACTCACAAGGTTTCTAATGCGGTGCGCATTGGCATTAATTTAGCCTGACTTTCAGCGTACTCTTTTTCTGGATCAGAGCCAGCAACAATTCCACAACCAGCAAATATTTGAATAGATTTTTTGTCCTCACTTAATTGACCGCAGCGAAGTGCAATTGCAATTTCACCATCACCATGCACATCAATCCAACCAACTGGTCCTGCATAGCGGCCACGATTCATTTTCTCTAACACTTTAATTAATTCCTTAGCTTTGTTAGTTGGCGTTCCACAAACAGCAGCAGATGGATGTAGTTCAGAAATTAAAGTGAAGATATCTGCTGGTTTAGCACTGTCATTTAATACCCCAGTCACATCAGTTGCTAAGTGCATAACATTTGAAAGATGCAATACAAATGGCGATTCTGGAACATTTGTAGATGAGCAATATGGTGCCAGTGCATCAGCAACAGATCTGACTGCATACTCATGCTCCTCTAAATCTTTTGAAGATTTTGCAAGGGAAGCAGCTAAAGCTAAATCTCGATCTTCATCCCCAGTTTTTCTAATAGTTCCGGCAAGAACTCTTGAAGTGACAAGTGATTTGCTTAATCGGACAAGTAACTCTGGTGTTGCACCAACTAAGCCATCAACCAAAAATAACCAAGTGGATGGATATTCAATCTCAAGTCTTTTAATCAATTGCCGCGCATCAATTTCAGTTGTTGATTTTGCTGAGATATCTCGAGCGAGTACAACCTTTTCTAACTTATCTGCCTTGATTGCTGAGATTGCATCTGCAACTTGACTTCGCCATCTTTCCTCTGAAATTGGGCCTGTGTTCCAACTTATTTCACCACTTATAGCGGCGGTTTTTAATTGAGAAATATCAGGTTGTGAATTATCACCAATCCAAGTTATCCAAGATTTTCCATTTTTTTGACCAATCACAATCTGCGGAATTATTAATACCGATGGCTGATTTTCATCAAAGGCAAAGGATGTGAAGAGTATTGGGCCAGTACCGCCGCTATGCACATTGTTATGAATAGAAAAATTAGCAACCTCCGAACTCCACCAATTGCGTGCCTCTTTAAATCGATCAGCACCTTTTACTTCCAATTTCTTGAATACGCCAAAGCCAACTAAACCATCACCACTTCTGATCCAGGCAGTTGAAAGCGCTGACGAAGTTTCAATCGATGAAAGCAGGGGATGTTCACCAAGTAGTTCAGTGGTAATTGTTTGTGACATCTTTAAATGCTGCCTACCAATCAAGGATTTGTCTGGAAAGCCTACTCCTAAGAGAATGTGCCAATGGTCAGAGCCAATTTAAATAAGGATCCTGATGATGTTTCAAAGATGTTTGATGATGTGGCTCACCGTTATGACTTTTTAAATGATCTATTAAGCCTTGGTCGTACTAAAGCTTGGCGCAGAGTTGTGACCGCGATCATTGGTCCAAAAGCTGGCATGAAGATTCTAGATATTGCAGCTGGCACTGGTTCATCAAGTCAACCACTAGTTGACAAAGGCGCAGATGTAATTGCACTGGATTTTTCAGAGGGAATGTTGGCTACTGGTCGAAAGCGCCACAAAAATATTAAGTTTCAGCAGGGCGATGCTTTAAATTTACCATTTGGCGAAAATACATTTGATGTAACAACTATTTCATTTGGTTTACGAAACACCTCAGATACATCAGCGGCATTAAAAGATGCATTACGTGTTACAAAAAAGGGTGGACGAATTGTGGTTTGTGAATTTTCACATCCAACCAATAAAGTTTTTCGTTTTATCTATTTAAAGTATTTGATGCGAGCACTTCCACTTATTGCTAAGCGAATCTCTAAAAACCCTGCGGCTTATATTTATTTAGCAGAATCTATTCAGGCCTGGCCAAATCAGAGCTCATTGGCTCAGGTCATGAGACAGGCTGGCTGGGAAACGGTGAGTTGGCAGGATTTAACCTTTGGAATTGTCGCAGTTCACATTGGCTATAAAGGGTAAGTGGCAAAAGCCCCCATCGGCTACGCCTAAGATTTGAGATATGAATCCATACGTTCCGATTCTGGCAATTGGTGCTATCGGTTTTGGCTTCGCTGCATTTTCAATTGTGGCAGCGGCTCTTACTGGACCAAAGCGATACAACCGAGCTAAAGCCGATGCGTATGAGTGTGGAATTGAACCATCACCACAAGCAGCGGGTGGCGGAAGATTTCCAGTTAAATACTTTTTAACTGCGATGCTATTTATTGTTTTTGATATTGAAATTGTTTTCTTATATCCATGGGCAGTCTCATTTGATCAACTTGGTTTATTTGGTTTAGTTGAGATGGCTTTGTTTATTGGCACCGTCTTTGTGGCATATGCATATGTATGGCGTCGCGGCGGATTGGAATGGGATTAATCGTGGGTTTAGAGGAAAAATTACCAAGTGGATTTTTACTAACTACAGTTGAAAAACTGGCTGGTTATATGCGCAAGAACTCGTTGTGGCCAGCTACCTTTGGACTTGCTTGTTGCGCCATTGAAATGATGGCGGCCGGAGCAGGTCGTTACGATCTTGCGAGATTTGGAATGGAAGTATTTCGCGCATCCCCTCGCCAGGCGGATTTAATGATTGTAGCTGGACGAGTTAGCAACAAGATGGCACCAGTTGTCAGACAAATTTATGATCAAATGGCAGCGCCAAAATGGGTATTAGCAATGGGTGCGTGTGCATCATCTGGTGGAATGTTTAACAATTATGCAATCGTGCAAGGTGTCGATCACATAATTCCAGTCGATATTTATCTACCTGGTTGCCCACCACGTCCTGAGATGTTGATGGATGCAATTTTGAAATTACATGAACAAATTGGCGACACAAAATTAGGCCCAAATCGCGAGAAGATTATTAAAGAGGTAGAGGCCGCTGCGCTTGCTGCCAAACCAACCCACCAATTAAATGGCTTGCTGGCATGAGTGATCAAACAAATCACGGAATGTTTGGCGTTTCCGGATCTGGTGATACATCAGGTTTTGGTGGTTTAGTAAAAGCTGTACAAAAGATTGGGTCAACAGAGCGTCCTTACGGAGGCTACTTTGATCAAGTTGCAGATGATTTAGAGCGTGCATATCCAGCATTTAGTGATGCAATTGAAAAAGTTGTGGTAGATCGTGGCGAGTTAACATTATTTATTAAACGTGATCGTTTATTTGATGTAGCAAAGATTTTGCGTGATCAATTACGTTTTGAAATGTGTGTATCTGTAAGCGGGGCACATTATCCAGCGGAGGTTGGCCGCGAACTTCACGTGGTTATTTCATTGCTTTCAATTACACGTAATCAAAGAATCAGATTAGAAGTTTGTGTACCAGAATCAGATCCACATCTGCCATCACTAGTTGAAGTTTGGGCTGGTGCAAATTGGCATGAGCGCGAAACCTACGACATGTTCGGAATCATTTTTGATAATCACCCAGGTTTAACTCGAATTTTGATGCCAGATGATTGGGAAGGTTTCCCACAACGAAAGGATTATCCACTTGGTGGAATTCCAATTGAATATAAAGGTGCAACTGTTCCAGCACCATCAGAGCGCAGGAGTTATCGATGAGTACCTTCACCGATCCATACGCATCAACACGCGAAACCACGGAAGGTCGCGTTTACTCAGTTACCGGTGGCGATTGGGATTCATTAGTTACTGAAATTGGTGCAACTAAAGAGGAACGCGTTGTTGTAAATATGGGACCTCAACACCCATCAACACATGGTGTGCTGCGGTTAGTTCTTGAGCTCGAAGGCGAAACCGTTACTGAAACTCGTTGCGGAATTGGTTACCTACATACTGGAATTGAAAAAAACACTGAGTACCGCACATGGACTCAAGGCGTAACTTTTGTAACTCGCATGGATTACTTGTCCCCGTTATTTAATGAAACTGCATACTGCTTAGGTGTAGAAAAATTATTAGGTATTACAAATGATGTAACGGAGCGGGCAACTGTTATTCGCGTAATAATGATGGAGTTCAATCGAATCTCTTCACATATGGTGGCACTTGGAACTGGCGCACTAGAACTCGGTGCATTGTCACCAATGATCTTTGCTTTCCGCGAACGTGAAAAAGTTTTAGATGTATTTGAAATGGTTGCCGGATTGCGTATGAATATGGCATATGTACGCCCAGGTGGCGTTGCACAGGATTTACCTGCAGGTGCTCTAACCAAGATTCGTGAAACAGTTAAAGAGTTACGTAAAAACTTTAAGGATAATGAGAAGTTATTAATCGGTAACTCAATTTGGATGAAGCGCACGCAAGGAATTGGATATCTAGATTTAGCTGGCTGCACAACACTAGGAATTACTGGACCAGTACTTCGATCAACTGGATTGCCATGGGATCTTCGCAAAGCACAACCATATTGTGGTTATGAAGATTATGAATTTGATATCCCAACTACAGATACCTGTGATGTTTATGGCCGCTTCTTGATTCGTATGCAGGAATTAGAACAATCACTTCGCATCATTGAACAATGTGTCAGTAAGTTAGAAAAACTAGAGGGTCAACCAGTAATGGTTGCAGATAAGAAAATTGCCTGGCCATCACAACTAGCAATTGGTGGCGATGGAATGGGCAACTCGCTAAATCACATTCGCGAAATTATGGGCGAATCTATGGAGTCATTAATTCACCACTTTAAATTAGTTACTGAGGGATTCAGGGTTCCTGCTGGTCAGGTTTATACAACAGTTGAATCACCTCGCGGTGAATTAGGAGTTCATCTAATTTCAGATGGCGGAACTCGTCCTTATCGAGTCCACTTCCGCGAACCATCATTTAATAATTTGCAATCAACTGCTGCAATGTGTGAAGGCAGCCAGATTGCCGATGTAATTGCAGCTGTTGCATCAATTGATCCAGTTATGGGTGGTGTCGATCGCTGATGGTATTTACATCTGAACAATTAGCTGTAATGGATTCAATCATTTTGCGTTATCCACGCAAACGTTCTGCAATCATGCCATTACTTCACTACGTGCAATCAATTGATGGTTATGTAACAAATGAAGGTATTGAAGTAATTGGTGAAAAGTTGGAACTGGCAACCGCTGAGGTAACCGCAGTTTCAACTTTTTATACTCAATACAAATCAAAGCCAGTTGGTGAGTATCACGTTGGCGTTTGTACAAATACTTTGTGTGCGGTTATGGGCGGCGATGCAATTTATGAATCAATTAAAGAGCATTTAAATATTGGCAATGATGAAGTGACAGCAGACGGCAAGGTTTCAGTAGAACATATCGAATGTAATGCAGCTTGTGATTATGCACCTGTTGTAATGGTTAACTGGGAGTTTTACGATAATCAAACTGTGCAATCTGTTAAGGATTTAGTAGATGGTGCACGCACCGGTAACCCACCAGCGCCTACACGTGGGCCAAAAACTTTACGTACCTGGAAACAAAACTCTGCAGTGCTTGCTGGTATCTCTGATGGTTTAGCTAATGAAGGATTGCAAGCAGGCGAAGCAACTTTGCTTGGTTTGAAAAAGTCAAAGGGTGGAAATTAATGAGCAAGTTAACTCCAGTTCTTTCTGCACATTGGGATGAAGCAGATTCATTCACAATCGCTGGTTATAAACGCAATGGTGGCTACACCGCTGTGGCAAAAGCATTAGCGATGCAACCAGATGAAGTTATTCAATTAGTAAAAGATTCTGGTTTGCGTGGTCGTGGTGGAGCGGGATTCCCAACTGGAAATAAGTGGGGATTTATCCCGCAAGGAGATAACAAAGAACATTACTTAGTAGTTAATGCTGATGAATCAGAGCCAGGTACTTGTAAAGACACTCCACTACTGATGGCTAATCCACATGTATTAATTGAAGGAATAATTATTGGTTCTTATGCGATTCGTGCCAACCATGCATTTATTTATATTCGCGGTGAAGTAACTCATGTAATTCGTCGCGTACAACAAGCAATTACTGATGCATATGGAGCGGGCTTACTCGGTAAAAATATATTAGGAAAGGGCTTTGATCTTGAATTAGTTTTGCATGTTGGTGCTGGTGCATATATTTGCGGAGAAGAAACTGCATTGCTTGATTCATTAGAAGGTTTCCGCGGTCAACCAAGATTGCGTCCACCATTTCCAGCAATTGCGGGTTTGTACGCCAAACCAACAGTGGTAAACAATGTGGAATCAATTGCATCAGTTCCAGCAATTGTTAATAATGGAGTGGCTTGGTTTACTGCAATGGGAACTGAAAAGAGCAAGGGTTTCACGCTTTACTCGTTGTCTGGCCATGTAAATAATCCAGGCCAATTTGAAGCACCACTTGGAATTACATTGCGCGAATTACTTGAATTATCTGGGGGAATTCGTAAGGGTCACAAATTAAAGTTTTGGACACCAGGTGGATCATCGACGCCAATCTTTACTGATCAACATCTAGATGTACCGCTTGATTATGAAGGTGTTTCCGCTGCAGGCTCAATGCTAGGAACAAAGGCATTGCAAATTTTTGATGAAACAACTTGTGTGGTTCGCGCAGTACTTCGTTGGACAGAGTTTTATAAACATGAATCATGTGGAAAGTGCACGCCATGTCGCGAAGGTACCTGGTGGTTAGTACAAGTTCTTAAAGATTTAGAAGCTGGTCGCGGAACTGAGGCAGATCTAGATAAATTGCTAGATCTTTGTGACAACATTATGGGCCGCTCATTTTGTGCACTTGCAGATGGTGCAGCTAGCCCAATCATTTCTTCACTTAAGTATTTCCGCCAAGAGTACTTAGATCACTTAGCTGCAGGCGGTTGTCCATTTGATCCAATGGCGGCAACTTTGTTTGATAGTGCAGGAGTTAAATGAGTACAGATGTAGCGGTAGAGATGGTCACCTGCGTAATTGATGGTTTTGAAGTAACTGTGCCAAAGGGCACTATGGTAATTCGTGCAGCAGAAAAATTAGGAATTCAAATTCCACGTTTTTGTGATCACCCACTTCTTGCGCCAGCTGGTGCATGTCGCCAATGTTTAGTAGATATTGAAATTAATGGGCGTGCATTTCCAAAGCCTCAAGCATCCTGCACAATTCCAGTTGAAAATGGAATGGTAGTTAAAACTCAATTAACTTCAGCAGTAGCAGATAAAGCACAAAAGGGAATCATGGAGTTGTTGTTAATTAACCACCCACTTGATTGCCCAGTTTGTGATAAGGGTGGTGAATGTCCTCTTCAGAATCAAGCAATGTCTAATGGTCGCGAAGCATCTCGCTATGAAGGTGTTAAACGCACTTTTGAAAAACCAGTTCCAATTTCATCACAAGTTTTGTTAGATCGAGAGCGCTGCGTGCTTTGTGCTCGTTGTACAAGATTCTCTGAACAAATTGCAGGAGATCCATTTATTACATTAAATGAACGTGGCGCACTGCAACAAGTTGGTATTTATGCGGATGAACCATTTGATTCTTATTACTCTGGAAATACAGTTCAAATTTGTCCAGTAGGTGCATTAACCGGAACTTCATACCGCTTCCGAGCACGACCATTTGATTTAGTTTCAAATAATTCTGCTTGCGAACACTGCGCATCTGGTTGTGCGATGCGCACCGATGTTCGTCGCGGCAAAACTTTGCGTCGTCTTGCTGGTGAAGATGCATCAGTAAATGAAGAGTGGAATTGCGATAAAGGTCGGTGGGCATTTAAGTACGAGATTAAAAATCGAATTACAACACCAATGATTAGAAATGCAGCCGGAGTTTTGGAAGAAGCATCTTGGCCAGAAGCACTTGCAGCCGCTGCTACTGGATTAAGCAAGGGAACGGCTGGTGTATTAGTTGGTGGCCGTGCCACCGTTGAGGATGCATATGGTTACAGCAAATTTGCTCGCGTTGCGTTAAATACCAACAATATTGATTTCCGCTCACGTATTAACTCTGCAGAAGAGTTAGATTTTTACGCTGCAATTAAATCAAATGCGACATATAAAGATATTGATCAAGCAGATCATGTTGTACTCCTTGGCTTTGAGCCGGAGGATGAATCACCAATAATTTTCCTTCGCATTTATAAGCAATTCCGCAAGCGCGCATTAAAGGTAAGCACTATTTCACCATTTACAACTCGCGGGAGTGAAAAATTAAATGCAACAATGATTAAGAGCGCACCAGGTGCAGAGGTCTCAGCGATTAATTCAATCTCTGGCTTAACTGCAAAATCTGTAATTTTAATTGGTGAGCGCTTATCTGAAACTGCTGGTGCATTATCTGCTTCAGTTGAATTAGCAAATAAGAGCGGCGCAAAGATTGGTTATGTTCCAAGAAGAGCTGGCGATACTGGCGCGATAGCGGCAGGAGCAACTCCTAATTTATTGCCGGGCTACCGCTTAATTTCAGATGCAGCTGCGCGAGTAGATGTGGCGACAGCATGGGGAGTAAACGCACTTCCAACAGATACTGGTCTAGCTACTAATGAAATTATTAATGGCGCAACATCAGCGGTATTGGTTGGTGGCGTAGATCCATTTGATATTTCAGCAGATGCCAAACTTTCCCTATCTAAGAAGTTTGTTGTTTCACTGGAAATTCGTGAAAGTGATATCACCGATATTGCTCAAGTTGTTTTGCCTGTCGCGGCAGTTGTTGAAAAGAGCGGATCATTTTTAGATTGGCAAGGCAAAATCAGAAATTTTGAGGCAGCGGTTGATTCGCTAAATCGTAGCGATGTTCGAATTCTTTCTATGCTAGCTGATGTAATGGGCAAATCAATTAATCTGCTATCAGTGAATGCCGCAGCTAAAGAGTTAGCAGCACTTGGAAATTGGGATGGTGCTAAGCCATCGATGAAGAGCACTGCCACTGGAAGTGAAATTAAAGTTGGTGCTGATGAAGCGGTTCTAACATCTTGGCGTAACCTTCTAGATAAAGGTTCGCTGCAAGAGGGCGAAGATAATTTGGCTGGCACAGCACGCGCGGCAACTGTTGTTATCTCGCAAAATCGCGCAAACTCTCTTTCTATCAAATCAGGTGATTTAGTTAGAGTTTCAAATACTTATGGCGCAATCACATTGCCATGCACAGTTGCAGATATTGATGATGCAAGAGTTTGGTTACCAAGAAACTCTGCTAGCTCTCAATTAATCAAAGTTTTGGGAACAGTTGGAAATTCAGTTGTGAAGGTGAGCAAAGCATGAGTAATGCAGATTTAATTGCTCAAGATCCAGGTTGGGTCATCACTCTTAAAGGTGTAATCATCTTTGCAGTTTGTGTTCTTCTCACCATCATGTCAGTTTGGGGAGAGCGCAAGATTGTGGCTCGTATGCAAATGCGTATTGGTCCTAACCGGGTTGGAAAATTTGGTTTATTACAAGCATTAGTAGATGGCGTAAAGCTGGCACTGAAAGAGGATTTAATTCCTAAAGCAGCAGATCGAGTTGTATTCGTAATTGCACCAATTATAAGCGCCACTACATGTTTTATGTCGTTTGCGGTGATTCCACTGGGTGGCGAAGTAAATTTCTTTGGCCACAAAACTGCAATGCAATTAACTGATCTGCCAGTTGGTGTGCTTTATGTACTAGCAATTGCATCAGTTGGAGTTTATGGAATTGTGCTTGCAGGTTGGTCATCTGGATCTACCTATCCACTACTTGGCGGATTGCGATCAAGTGCGCAAGTAATTTCATATGAAGTTGCCATGGGACTTTCATTGGTCGCGGTATTTATTTATGCAGGATCAATGTCAACATCGGAAATTGTGGAGGCACAACATCAATGGTGGTACGCAGTAATCCTTTTCCCATCTTTCATTATTTATGCAATATCTATGGTTGGTGAAACTAACCGCGCACCATTTGATTTAGCTGAAGCTGAAGGCGAATTAGTTGGTGGCTTCCATACCGAGTACTCATCATTAAAGTTCGCATTATTTTTCTTAGCTGAGTATGTAAATATCATTGCTGTTTCTGCCTTAGCTACTACATTGTACTTAGGTGGTTACCACGCACTTCCTGGACTTGGTTTTACCGAGCAATGGCTTGGTGGCTGGTTCACTGTAGTTTGGTTCTTCTTAAAAGTTTTATTCTTTTTCTTTATCTTTGTATGGCTACGCGGCACATTACCAAGACTTCGTTACGACCAATTTATGCAATTTGGTTGGAAGATTTTGATTCCAGTTTCACTTGCATGGATTATGGTGGTTTCAACTCTTCGCGTAATGTCACAACAAGGTTCATCAAGATTTGTTGTCTTATCCTTTACCTTCTCTGTTGTTTTGATTTATTTAGCTGTTACCTCAGTGATGGAAAAGGCGAAGTTGAAGGTTAAGGCTGAAGCAATTGTTACCGATGCACCAGCACCAACTTTTCCAGTTCCTGCAATTCCACAAAGTAGAACGGATGAGATAAATGGCTGATGAGTTAATGCCACGTTCTAATGAAAATGGTTTAGAAAAAGCCAATGAGGCGAAGGCTCCAATTACAAATATTGAACCAAGTAGTTTCTTCAAGCAATTACTTGGATTCTGGGTGACCTTTAGAACTATGTTCAAAAAAGTAAACACAGTTCAGTATCCAGAAGTTAAAGAACCAACTGCTCCGCGTTTTCATGGACGTCACCAATTAAATCGTCATCCAGATGGTTTAGAAAAATGTATTGGCTGCGAACTTTGCGCTTGGGCATGTCCGGCAGATGCAATTTATGTAGAAGGTGCTGACAACAAAGAGGGAGAACAATTCTCACCTGGAGAGCGTTACGGCAAGGTTTATCAAATTAATTATCTGCGTTGTATTTTCTGCGGTCTTTGCATTGAAGCTTGCCCCACTCGCGCATTAACAATGACAAATGAGTATGAACTTGCAGATAGCACAAGAGGCAAATTAATTTTTGAAAAAGAGGATTTGCTTGGTCCACTGCGCGCCGGCATGGTTCCGCCACCACATCCAATGTATCCAAATACAGATGATGGAAATTACTATCGTGGAGAAGTACCAGGCGCTCATCCATCACAAGGTGTAGTAAAAAATGATTAATTTGGCATTATCAGTTGGCGCAACTAAAACTCCTGAGGCAGCCCTATTTTACTTTTTGGCACCACTTTCAGTTATTGCAGCACTTGGAATGTTAGTTGTGAAAAAAGCGGTTCACTCAGCATTGTTGCTTGCTTGGGTAATGATTTCACTTGCTATTTTCTATATTGCGCAAGATGCTTTGTTCTTAGGAATAGTCCAGGTTGTTGTTTATACCGGTGCGGTAATGATGTTGTTCTTATTTATTTTAATGCTAGTTGGCGTTGATTCATCTGATTCATTAATTGAAAATATCAAAGGGCAACGAGCCGCTGCAATTACAGCCGCAATTGGAATTAGCGGCTTGTTACTTTCATTAATTAGTCGAGTGACTATGGTCAATGATGCGATTGGTTTAGCAGGTGCAAATCAAAATGGAAATGTAAATGGTTTAGCTGAGCAATTATTTACCAAGTATGTCTGGGCATTTGAGGTTGTCTCTGCATTACTAATTACTGCAGCGCTAGGTGCCATGGTTTTAGCTCATAGTCAAAAAACTAAATCTAAATTTGCGCAACGCGATCTTTCGATTGCTCGCTTCCGTAAAGCATCACTTGGTGAAGCAGCCGGTCTTCCAGGATCTGGTGTTTACGCACTTCATAATGCAGTTGATGTTCCGGCGTTACTGCCAACTGGAAAAGCTGCACCAACCTCTATCTCTGCAGTACTAGAAGCTCGAGGCGACATGATTGACAGTAAGAGTTTTGAAATGAAATCAGAAAAAGCGGATGAGTAATGAGTATTGCTAATTACTTATACCTTTCTGCAACTTTGTTCACGATTGGTGCAATCGGTGTGGTCGTTCGCCGCAATGCAATAGTAGTTTTTATGTGTATCGAATTAATGTTAAATGCGGCCAACCTTGCCTTTGTAACCTTTGCCAGAATTAATGGAAATTTAGAAGGACAGGTCGTTGCATTTTTTACCATGGTAGTTGCGGCTTGCGAAGTTGTAGTTGGTCTTGCAATTATTGTGACTATTTACCGCTCTCGTCGTTCTGCATCGGTTGATGATGCAAGTTTATTGAAGCGATAACCGTGTCAACATCAAATAACTTAATCTGGTTAATTGCACTTCCATTGTTCAGTGCTGGACTCTTACTTATTCTTGGTAAGCGAGCTAATAAGTGGGGCCATCTACTAGCAACAACTGTCTCTGCATCGGCCTTTGCAATTGGCGCAGTTGAGTTCTTTGCAATGCAAGGACGAGATATATTGAATCGTCCAGTTACGCAGAAGATCTTTACTTGGATTTCAGTGGGCAACTTCCATGTCGATGCCTCCTTGTTGCTTGATCAGCTTTCAATCTGTTTTGTGCTCTTAATTACCGGAGTTGGCACGCTAATTCATATTTATTCAATCTCATACATGTCACATGATCATGATCGCCGTAGATTTTTTGCTTATTTGAACCTCTTTGTCGCAGCCATGTTGTTACTGGTACTTGGTGATTCATATTTGAATTTATATGTTGGATGGGAGGGTGTCGGTCTAGCCTCTTACTTACTAATTGGTTTCTGGAATCAAAAACCAGCGTATGCAACAGCTGCTAAGAAAGCATTTGTGGCCAACCGAGTTGGCGATATTGGTTTATCACTTGCCATCATGATTTCCTTTGCCACCTTTGGCGATGTAACTTTTAAGGGAATTGAAGCTCACGCAGATAACGCATCAACGCCTGCAATGACTGCAATTGGTTTGATGTTGCTTTTGGCGGCAACTGGAAAATCTGCACAGTTCCCATTGCAATCTTGGCTTGGCGATGCGATGGCTGGACCAACACCGGTATCTGCATTAATTCACG
>Ga0214917_10003847_pt1 | contig 17113 bp, 17 predicted proteins | sample LL_1208_BB_MetaG_FD_177983 | JGI IMG/M metagenome (GOLD analysis project Ga0214917, IMG submission 177983) | Freshwater microbial communities from Lake Lanier, Atlanta, Georgia, United States - LL_1208_BB | ecosystem: Environmental > Aquatic > Freshwater > Lake | place: USA: Georgia | collected... | reverse complement strand
TGCCGTCGCTGCGTGTTCCGATGCTGCCCAAGCACACGACATGCCCGGCGCTCGCTCAGTCGATCACGGCCAAGAACACCTCTGACGTGCTCGACCGCTCGCCGCCGCTTCGCCGGGCTCAGAAGTTTCCCGATGCTGCCTCGCGCAAGATCGCCTTGTCGAGTTCCGCATCAGCAAGGAGCCGCTTCAGCCGGGCGTTCTCCTTTTCAAGGTCCTTCAGCCGCTTCGCCTGGTCGATCCGCAGCCCACCGAACTTCTTTTTCCATCGGTAGTAGGTCTGCTCCGTCACACCGATCTTCTTGACCGCCTCCAGGACGGTCTTGCCTCTCCCCACCTCAACCTCGACCTCTCGAAGCTTGGGGATGATCTGCTCAGCCAGTTCCTTCTTTCCGCGTGGCATTGATTGCCTCCCTTGGTTTGCTCCACGCCCAGATTCTCTCTCTGGAAGCGGTGCCGTTTAAGGGGGGCAGGTCAGTCGGGCGCCGCAGGAAAAGCGGCGGTGTCGGCGAAAGCCGGGAGAATCATCACGCGGAACGCGACGCTCACGGCTGCGACGAGGCCGGCTGCGTCGAACGTTCGGCGAATACTCATGATCCCACCCACTCCGACCGATGGCCGATCATGACCTCAGCGTCGTCGCGGTCCTGCGGACGTCATTCGCTCGGCGCGCCGCTGCCGATCCCTCACATCCCCCGGTATCCCGGCAACCCGCACAAGGTAGCCGGTGCAAGCCGGCAGCCGCAACGTGTCGGTCGCCCGCTGCCGAGTGGCAGCGTCGGCCTCGGCGGCGTCAGCCCCCGGTTTCGCTGGCTGGAAGTGGTGCCGTGCATCGGGGAGCAGGTCGCCATGCGGCAATCGACGTGCCGTGATGCGGACGCGGAGCCATCTTGTACTCCCTGCAGGAGGGCGTCGGGTCTGCGTCTCCCCGGCCGTCCGCACAAAATGTCCGCCGCGGATTTCGCCCACCGCGGCAGGGTTTTCCCCCGTTCCCCGCGGTGTTTCTCCGCGCACGGCCTGCCGCCGTAGGGTTGGGCGGCGTGGTGCGGATCACGTCACTCCACGACCGGAGCCCCCCTCATGTCACACGGTCGCGCCACCTGCCTGGCCATCGCGGCTCTCATGATCGGGTGTGCCGCATCGGCCCTCGCCCAATCCCCGCCCGCGGACAGCGCTCTCCAGAAGCGGATCGAGGATGTGACGCGAGAGATCGAGCGGCACCCCGGCGACGCGTCACTGCTCGCACGGCGCGCCGAACTCTACCAAGCCGCCGGGCGTTGGGACGCGATGACATCCGATCTTGATCGCGTCATCGCCATCAGACCGCGGGACGCCGGGGCCATGGCCCTGCGCGGGCTGGCAGCGGCGGCGGCCGAAGATTTCACGCAGGCACTCGCCGATCTGGACGCCTCACTGGCCCTCGAGCCGCGGAACGCCTTCGCCTTGGGGCTCCGCGGGAACGTCCTCATGCACATGGGGCGACTCGACGACGCGATCGCCTCCTTGGGGCAGTCGATCGCCGTGAAGCCGCTGGCGCGAGTGCATTTTGATCGCGGCTTCGCCTTCGAGCTGCAAGGCGATCTCCAGCGTGCCATCAAGGACTACGCGTCGGCAGTCCGTCTCGACCCGGAACTCGTGGACGCCGTCTGGGCCCGCGGCCAGGCCTCCCAACAGATCGGTGACTTTCGCGGTGCGATGGCGGATTTTGATCAGTGCCTGAAACTGAGGCCGGGTGACCCGCGGGCGACCCTGGCTCTGGCATGGCTGCTTGCCACGTGTCCCGATGCAGCCATGCGCGACGGCCACAAGGCTCTCCGACTCGCCACTGAGCTCTGCGATCCGATCTTGTGCTCGACTCCGGAAACGCTCAACGCCCTCGCGGCGGCCTACTCCGAGCTCGGAGACTTCGGCAGGGCGGAGACCTTGCTGGAGCGAGCGGTGGCCATGAGCCACTTCGCCCCGCAGTTCCGCGAGGCATCCACCCGTCGCCTCCGGGCGATCCGCAGCCGACAGCCGATTCGTGAGGCGGGCATTCCGCTCGGCGTCCTCCCCCGACCAATGCAGGACGTCCCGCGATCGATCGGGCTCGACGAGGCCCTCGCTGCACCGGCAGACGTGCTGGCGACGCACTACCTCCAGACACGCACCCTCGTCACGATGTGCACCATCGCCGGCGCCGGGGCAGAGGTCAATGCCCTGCTCGATGGGCTGCCGTTGACGATCTCCGCCACCAACGCCGGCCGTGTCGGCAGAGCGCTCGACGATCGTCTCGTCGTGTTGGCGAAGGCCATCAGCCAGCGTGGCCATGCCCGCCTCGCGAGCGGCTATCGAGCCCAGGCCACGGGCGGCTGCGCGGAGTGGGAACTCGACTCGCAACCGGTGCTCGTCGAGCAGGACGGTTTCGACCTCCACCTGACCCAAGGAAGCGTGCGGCACATGGGGGTCGTCGTCGAGTCACAGGTGGCCTTCCGCCACGACATGAACACCGACATCATCATCGCCGGCCGGATGGAGGAGCGCCGCCTCGTTTTCGTCACGGCGGACCGGGGCGGTGTCACCGGTGAGGCAGATCGCCGCTGCACGCTGACGCTCACTCCCGGCGAGGTCGCGGGCGCCGACTGGGCTGAAGCATTCGCCCGTCGTGCCCTCGCGTTCGGGTCATACGAGGAATACGGCCGCATGCTCGCCGATCTGGAGCGGTCATCGGGCCTGCAGCCCGACCCGCAGGTGTCGGGCCTGCGGGCGTATCTCCTGGCCACCTGTCCGGACGCGACCGTTCGCGACGGAGCCCGGGCGCTCACCGCCGCGGAAGAGACCCGCAGGCTGGCGGGTGGGACCATGGATCTGATGGTGCACACCTGCCTGGCGGTCGCACACGCCGAAGCGGGTAACTTTGCCGAGGCAGTCGAGCATCAGAGACAGGTGCTCGACCTTTCCACCGACGAGCAGAAATCGCGGCAGCGGGATCGGCTGCGGTTGTTCGAGTCCGGGAAGCCTTTCCACGAGGCACGGGCATTCGACGCGCACAAGCCGTGACCCACGAGCACTGCCGATTGCCGTCTTGCCGGAGTCTCTCCAAGATTCCCTCTGGCATTCCCTCCTGGCATTCCCCCCTGGCATTCCCTTTGGGACTCCCTCTGGGAGGAGTGCCGCAGTTGGGGACAGGGCACGCGGAATGAGCCCGACTCCCCCCCGGTTCGACCGGCACGGTCGCGGTCTATTCAACCCGGGCGGCATCGCGAGGGATGCTCCGCAGCCGCATTCCCGCCGCACGGCCTGGCGGCCCCACGACGGTCATGACAGTCGGGCCGACGCAGCCCGTCGCGACAGCCAGACCCCCGCGCGGTTGAGGGCGATGGCGAGGGCCGCGGAAATGCCGGCGTAGATCAACGGCGAGGAGCCGTACGTCGCGGCGTCCTTGGGGTTCACGGCGACGAGACAAAAGAGCGCCGTCGCCGTGACGCACGTCAGCGACAGCCCCGTGAGCACGACACGCCAAGCTTCCGTTTTCACGCTGTCACTCCATGTTCGAGGAGCAGGTCTCGCGCCGTGGCGAGCGGCGGGCTGGCTGCGACGTCCGGGGTGGGATCCTTCCCGGCCCCCGGCGGTCGAATCATACCCGTCAGCGCCGCTCCGGCAAGCAGCCTGAGCTTCTCGAATGCCGACACACGGGCCCTCTCGTCCAACACCCGGTAGCCTCGGCGCCGGATGCGCGTGCCGATCGACCGGTAGATGCTCGACGCGGCCCGGACCGCCAGGTGGGCGTCCGTGTCCAAGGCGGCGATGCCCGCATCGCCGGCCTCGTAGAAGCCGTCCGCCTCCTCGAGCACCCGCCGCACGCCGCCACGGACGCACTCCTCGTCGGGGGACGCACCGTTCGGACGCAATCCATCGGTCCATTCGACCGGCAGGTAGCAGCGCCCCCGCCGCCAGTCCTCCCCGACGTCGCGGGCGATGTTGGTGAGCTGCATGCCCATGCCCAGGGCGGCGGCATGGGGCAGGAAGCGGCGGTCGCGAAGCCCGAGCAGCGGGCACATCAGGACACCGACCGCTCCGGCGACACGGAAGCAGTACCGCATCAGGTCGGCCGCCTGGAAGTCCGTCGCGGTGACGAGGTCCGACCGCATGCCCGCGAGCAGGGCCTCTGCCGCCGGAATCGACAGCCGGTGCCGCCGGACGAGCGTCGCCAGCCAGAGGCTCTCGGCCGCGACCGGCGTGTGTCCCGCCGCGATCAGTCGCAGGTCGCGGGAGGCATCGTCGACGAACGCAGCCGCCGCCGCCGGTGACGGGGCCGCATCGACCCCGTCGTCACACCACCGGCACCACGCATAGAGCCTCTCCACGTCGGACCGTCTGGCAGCCGGCAGCAATCGGCTCGCGAACGAAAACGAGCGGCTATGCCTCCGGATCGACTCGCGGGCCGCCCCCGTTCCGACCCGATCCTGCCCCACCTCGCTAGCCGGTGACGACATGGAAATCCCTGGCGATCGTGTCGCACGTCGCCTTGGCCGAGTTGACCACCCCGGGCACACCGGCCCCCGGATGGGTGCCGGCTCCGGCGAGGTAGAGGCCCGGAATGTCAGGGTCGCGGTTGTGCGGCCGGAAGTAGGCGCTCTGTATCAGCCGCGGCGCCACCGAGAAGGCCGAGCCGTGGTGGGCGCCGAACTTGGCGGCGAAGTCGGCGGGCGTGAAGTGGCGACGGGTCACGATCGACTGCCGGAGCCCGGGCAGCCGGCGCTCGAGGGCGGCGAGGATCGTGTCACCGTATCCCGCCGCCACCGCATCCCAGTCCACGGCCGCATTGCCGAGGTGCGGCACGGGGCTGAGCACGTAAAAGGCCTCGCACCCGGCGGGTGCCATGCCCGGGTCGGTGACCGTGGGAGCGTGGAGATAGAGGCTGAAGTCTTCCGGCAGCCGCGGCCCGCGGAAGATGTCGCGCACGAGTCCCTGGAATCGCGGGCCGAACAGGATCGTGTGATGGGCGAGCTGCGGGAAGCGTCGATTCGTGCCGAAGTACAGGACGAACAACGACATCGACCAGGACATCCGTTCCAGCCGCCGCCGTCGCCGATCGGCCCCGGCCACGCCCCGGTAGAGCGTCGCATAGGTGTGGTGGACGTCGGCGTTCGAGACGACCACGTCGAAAGCCGCCGCAGGCAGGCCAACCGCATGGACGACGTGCTGCACGGCATCCGGGCCGGTTCGGACGGCCACGCGTTCGACCGGGGCCCCGAGCTGGAGCGTGCCGCCCAGGTCCTCGAAAAGGCGGACGAGGCCCCGCACCAGGGCTCCCGTGCCCCCTGCGGGAAAGAACACGCCCCACTTCCGCTCGATCCAGTGGATCAGCGTGTAGATGGAACTGGTGTCGAGCGGGTTGCCGCCGACGAGCAGGGGGTGGAAACTGAAGGCCTGCCGCAGGTGCTCGTCCTGCACGAAGCGGGACACCTGCGCATACACGCTGCGATCGGCCCGCAGGCGGGCCAGGTGCGGCGCTGCCCGGAGCATGTCGGTGAAGCTGAGGAACGGGACGGCGCCGAGTTCCTCGTATCCCTTCTCGAAGACCTGCCGCGTGTAGTCGGCGAACCGCCGGTACCCCTCGACATCGCGTGGGCTCACGCGGCGGACCTGCTCGATGAGCCCCGCTTCATCGGCGACGTAGTCGAACGACACGCCGTCGCTCCACTGAAGTCGGTACAGCGGCGTCACCGGCAGCATGCGGACGTAGTCCGCCATGCGTCGTCCGGACAGCTCGAACAGTTCCTCCAGGCAGTGCGGAGCGGTGATCACCGTCGGCCCGGCATCGAAGATGAAGCCGCCATCCTCGTACACGCCCGCCCGTCCGCCCGGCTGGGGGTGGGCCTCGTAACAGACCGTGTCGAAGCCCATCGATTGCAGGCGAATGGCCGCCGCCAGACCGCCGAAGCCGCTGCCGATCACCGCGGCCCGGCGTCGCGGGCCGTCGGCCACGTCACGCGAACGCCTCACCGGCACGACGGCCCCGCTCATCCGGTCGCCTCCACCGCTGGCTGCTGGGCGGCCGGCGGCCGACCCCCGGACTGCAGGAACTCGGTGACGTCGGCGAGACGACGGGCCCCGGCGCCGCCGCCGGTCGAGACGGCCAGAAGGTCCCGCGCCCGCCGCAGCCGGGTGGAGATCGCACGGACCGCCGGTTCCTGCGTTTCTCCCAGCAGGTCCCGGGCGAGAGCGCGGAGCGAATCGGGATGCGGGTGCGGCCCCGCGAGCCGCCGCTGCAAGGAGGCGAACCCGTCCGGTGGCAGCCGGTCCGCGGCCCATGCCCAAGGCCACGTGACCCGACGGTTCCGCAAGTCGTCGCAGCGATCGGCTCCCGCGACGAACTCGACGTGCTCGTCGAGGTCGTTCTTCATCTGCAGGCAGATGCCGACCCGGCAGCCGAAGGCGGCCACCGCCCGCAGGGTGTCCGGGTCTCCCGCCGCGGCGTGGGCTCCGCACCAGGCGGCCAACGACACGAGGCGGCCCGTCTTCCACCGGGAGATCGACAGGGCCGTGGCCTGCGCCTGCCGGGGTGTCACCTCGTCGATCCGCGTGGCAAGATCGATGGCCTGCCCCTCGTGGCACTGCCGACCGACCTCGATGAACCGCTGCAACATGGCCACCGACCGGGCCGGATCGGCGTAGGCGTGCCCGGCGAGTTCCAACGCCCGAAAATACATCCAGTTTCCGGCGTTGACCGCCCGGGCCGATCCGACCACGCGATGGAGCGCGGGCTGGTCGCGCCTCGTCGCCGAACCGTCTTCGAAGTCATCGACGACGAGCGATCCGGCATGCAGCATCTCGACGGCGTCCACGATCAGGGACGGAGCCTCGCCGCGGCCGCCGGCGAACGCATAGGCCTCTTGCAGGATGGCGGCCCGGAACCGCTTGCCGCCGACGCCGGGATACAGGTCGGGGGCGAGCTGGAGCGCCTTGGACCATCCGTGCCGCGTCCGCGTCGTCTGATGAAGGGATGCGGCGAAACCGAGCGGGTTGGTGATCATGTCAGCCCCGGCCCTTCCTGCGGAAAAAACGATCGTGCGAAGCGGATCGGTGCCAGGCCGCCCGGCGGCCACCCGACGAGGATACGGGCCGCGTCGGTGATCGTGAAACGATGGGCGTAGAACCTCGCGATCCGCTCCTCGGACAGCACCCTGTAGAAGCGTCGGAAGATCTTCCAGCGGTCGCGGGGCGTGACGAGGCGAAACAGGAGCCGGTTGAGGAACCGGGCGAATCCCCGCCGCAACGAGTCGCCTGCGGCAGCCGCCGCGATGTCCTCCGCGATCCGCTCGGGAGCCGCGCGGGCGACGATGTCGGCGAACCGCACCGCCAACGGCATCGAGTACCCCGTGGCGGCGTGATACCAGCCGCCCGCATAGCCGCCGGCGATCGAGGCCCCGGGCGTCCGGGCGGGGGCACCATAGGGCATGGGCAGGCAGCCACGCTCGGTCCGCACCCGCTCGTCGGCATCCACGCCGGTCTCGGCGAGCCGCGCGGCGATCAGCGATTCCGCCCGCTCCTCGTCGCAGGAGGGCTCATCGCCGAATCGCGTGTACTCCAGGAGCACGCGATCGCGCCCCAACGGCAATTCGTAGAGAAACTCGAAGCCACACGCCTGGTCCTCGCGCACGTCCATCACGGTCGGCTCCGCCACGGGCCAGCCCCGACCGATCCGGAACTCATGGCCGATGAAGGACTGGTAGCCCGCGGCCTGCGGCGGGCCGGAAGCCGTCGCCAGCCCCCGGCAATCGATGACCGCGGCTGCCTCCAACGAGGCCCCGTCGCCGAACCGGACGCGTGTCGGCGAGACGATTTCACAGCTCTCGCCGCTGCGGATCACGAGGCCCACGCGTCCGTCCGGCCGCCCGACCATCGCCAGCCGTCGCGTCGCCTGCCGCAGCCCGGCGGACGAGATCGTCGCGTACGGAATGCCCACCCGCCGGGACAGCCCCGGAAAACGCACGTGATATCCCGGCCACCGGTGGTCGACCAGCGGGTCGAACCAGGCTCGTGCCTGCTCCGCGATGTCGGACTCGTGAAACGACCACGTGTGGTTTCCGCACAGGTCGCTTTCCCGCTCGACGATCAGCACGCGGGCGTCGGGCCGATGATGCGCGATCGCGTGCGCCAGCAGACAGCCCTGGAGCCCGCCGCCGACGAGGACGTGATCGACAGGATCGGAACCCGTCATGCACCGCCCCCCGCTTCCGCTGTCCGGGTGGACTGCCGGCGATGGATCCGGTCGATGGTGGGGCCGGCTGCGTGCAGCAGCATGTGGGGCACGGCGACGCTGCTCAAGCCGACGAACGTCGCCCGGATCAGGGTGTCGTCCCAGGTGGAAGCCCGCAGCACGAGGGAGGCCGCCATACCGATCAAGGCGACCGACACGAACGTCAGCGGAGCCAGGGTCATGGCCAACTCCCACCAGCTCTCGCCCAGCTCGCGCCGCAGTCTGCGCAGACCGCGAACGGAGTGCCAGCCGCAGAAGTACGCCAGAAAGCCGGCGACCGGACTCATCCAGGCGAACACGGCCACGAGCGAGACCCGCATGAGGACGTCGAGCACGAGAACCCGACGCCGGCGGCCTCCGCTGGTGAAGATCGACAGCGTCTCCCGGCCCACCGCCACCGTTTCGACCGCGAGCATGACCCAGGAGCAGACAACCAACACGTCCACGGCCCATCGGATCTCCACCGCCCAACCACGAGGGGCTGTCAGCGAGAGAATCCGCACGACCTCGTCCATTTGAAAGACGACCGGAACCCAGATCACCAGACCGCCGCGGGCCATGCGGAACACCAGCCGGAGCAGCTTCGCGTCACGAGGCAACGGCAGCAGCTGCGGCTCTTCCTGCCCGAAGTGCCAGGCGGAGGCGAGGAAGAAGAGGATGATCGTGGCCGCAGGCTCGACGAACCAGCCGAGGACGACGGTGGCGGCGATCGCGAGATACCCCGCGAGGAATGCGCACCACCACGCCGGCCCGAGCATCGGTTCACACCACGCCCGGGCACACCGGTGATCGCCCGCCCCGTGGGGCAGACCGACCACGGCCACGAGCAACGCCAGCACCGTCCCGACCGGGAGAGCCGCTGCGGATGGAAAAGAGCACGCGGCCCCGAGCATTGCCCAAGCGAGCAAGGTCAGCGAGGCCGCGTGCATGTCGTCACTTCAGTGGCTGAGAGGTGGGGCCGGTCAGGCGTATGCCGCCTCACCCGCCGACTTCCTGCTGCTCTTGGCCCGGGCGATGAGGTAAATCAGCACGCCGAAGCCGGCCTTCGCCGTCATGTCGGCGATCGCGTAGCCGATCTGCAGCCCCACGATCCCGTTGGCACCGACGATCCCGCTCGCGGCGTCGGCGGCCCCGGCCTTCGCCCGGAGCGCATCCGGCGTGCCGCCGAGTGCGTAGGCGATCGGGTACACCGCCCAGGTGACCAGGATGACCAGCCGGGCGATCTCGAGAAGCTTCCGTGCCGCGGCCGGCTGGCTGTCGAGCGAGTTCGTGAGTTCCGTCCAGAGCACGTAGAGGATGTAGAAGAACGGAATCGAGGACAATCCGCCCCACATCACCCGCTCGCCCCAGCGGTTCGGGTCGGCGATCACCTCACCCGGGTAGCCCAGAGCGATCATCGCCGCCGCGGCGACCACGAGCCGCGTCAGCAGGCTCGTCGCCTTCGACTCGGGCAGCCGCAGGACGGCGACGAGTTCCACCATCAGCAGCGGCACGGTCAGGATCCAGTCCGCGTAGCGGTAGAAATCGTTGAACGCAGCGCCGGTGCCCACATAGCCGGCGCCCCCCTCCGCCAACCGGTACGCATCGTGCCAGCTGTGCCGGATCATGAAATAGTGGTAGCAGGCGATCGCCACCACCAGACCCGACACGGTGAGTGCGGGCCGGTACTCGGCATCCACGTTGGCCCGAGACAGGAACAGGAACAGCGCAGCCGCTCCCATCGTGGCGACGGTCATCGAGAAGATGTTGTCGACCGCGTTGTATTGAAAGATCGAGAGGCTTGGCATGGTCGCTGCCAGCATGAACAGGCCGTTGGTCATGGGTTCACCTAAAAGCGGAGGGGATGGGAGTGCCGGAGAAATTGCCCCACAGGGCGAATGCGGACGCGCGGGCCGGGATGGATCGATTCCACCCCCCGGCCGGCTAGGTTATAGCCGCACCATGTCCACGGGCAACCCTCGACGGCAATTTTCTCCGACGGATACGGACTCGGGACGCGCGGCGACACGGCCGACGTCCGCTGGTCCGGCCCAAGTGTCCGACGAGACGTCCTCACGCCGAGCGTGCGGGAACGACCGCAGTGCTGCGGCCCGTCCGGCATGAATGCGGCCCGGACGTCCCGACATGCGGTCGCCTGCCTACGATCGTCGCTCATCGCTTCCGACGCATCTCGTGGCGAAAGACCGGATCGGCGTCGGCCAGGAACCGTTGCCGGACAGATTCCGTCGATCGGCCGCATCACCGGCCGCCAGCCTCGCGGACTTTCCGCGCGTGGAGCCCGCCCGTGCCTGGCCCGATCGGTCGCTTCATCGTTGCGGTGTTCGACGCGCTCGACAGGCCCGAGGTGCGGGCATGGCTGGAGCGCATCGTGGTCGTGACCGCCGCCGTGGGGTTCCTGACCCACCTCGTGATGATCGGCGTGGCTCGGGTCCTGCCCGACGTCCCGAACACGCTCTTCGCCGGTCTCGACGAGAGTCCCCTGCACGCCGTCTACACGCCGTTCAGCGTCATCTTGTTCTACGAGGTGGTGCTGCTGGTTTTCGCGCTGGCCGACTCTCACACCAGCGAAATCGCGAAGCAATATCAGATCGTGTCGTTGATCGTCGTCCGCCGCGTCTTCAAGGACATCGGCAGCTTCAGCGAGCTGGAAAACTGGCTGGCGGAGCCCGAGGCGGTCCGGGCGGTGCTGCTCGACATGGCCGGGGCCCTGCTCATGTTCGTGATCGTCACCGGCTTCACGTTTCTCCGTAGACTCACGCCGAAGGCCACGATCCACCGCGACCTGCAGGGCTACATCCGGTTCAAGAAGGGCGTGGGGGTGCTGCTGCTGGTGGTTTTGGCGGGGCTCGCGGCGATCAATCTGAGCAGTTGGCTCGGCGTTCCCGGAGGCCTGCCGACCGCCCTGGCGACACGGCCCGCGGACGTCGACCTGTTTTTCTTTCCCCGGTTCTTCGAGTTCATGATCTTCACCGACGTGTTTCTGTTGATCGTGTCGCTCGCCTACTACGAGCGGTACGAATACGTCTTTCGCAACGCCGGCTTCGTGATCTCGACGGTGCTGCTGAGGGTGTCGCTGTCCACGCCCAAACCCTACGACCTGCTCCTCGCGTTGACGGCGATGCTGTACGGCGTCGCCGTGCTCGGCGTATTCGCCTGCTATGCCGCGATGCCGCGATTCTTCACGACGGATTCCGATCCGCCACGCGCCCCGCGATCGGTCTGACACCGATCCGCGGGCACGACACGACCTGCTCGTGCGGTGCGTCCACAGCCGGCTGATTTGCCTTCCCGAGCCGTCCGCTTATGCTTCCGCCGGTGCCCAATCGCCACCCGGAGTTGACCGCCATGCCCGACGAGCACGCCACCAACTGGCCGGACCTGCTGATCGGCCTCTACGACAATCTCACGGGCCGCCGTGCCGAGATCACGTACGAGTTCGACAACATGCACGTCAAGATTCCCAGCGGCACCGGCCCGTCCGCCGATCATGCCGAGTGGGTGCTGCACGGGATCGTGAGGATCCGGACGCGGGACACGGGTACGTCCCCAAACTGATCGTGGCCGGGCGACTCACGGGAACGGTGAACGGTTGCCCGGTCGTGATCAGTGCCGATGGAGACGGGGTGCTGCTTTCCGTCGCCACCTTCCGTGCCGCCTGGACACTGCGGAACTCCGGCAGTGCCGTCTCCCCGCTGGTCCAGTGGCTGAGGGCGTCAGGGGTCCCGCTGACCGTTCGGGTGGCGGGCGTTGTGTCGGTGCCGTTGCTGCCGAAAGCGGGATGGCTCGTGCGGTTGTTCGCCCCGACGCTGGCCGAAGGATGACCCGCCCCGCGAGAGCCGACCGAGAGCCTAGTCGCGGGCCTCGTGTTGCAAGTACGCCAGTGTGTCGGTGTGGTGGCCGATCACCTTCCACCGGCCGCCTTCCTAACGGAACGTGGTCGTCGTGCGGATGGACACGGGCTGGGTTTTGCCGTCGATGACGTTCTCCCCCTTCTCGTACTAGTGGGCGATGGCAAGGGAGGGGCTGGCCGTGATGTGTACATCGACGGCGTCCACCCTGCCCCCCAGTTTCCTGGAGGCCTGCTTGTCCCAGTACGGCTCGACCTGCGTCCAGCCGACCTGCACGCCGCCCACGGGCCCCATGTACACCACGTCGTCGCCATGCGACCAGATGGCCTTCATGGGAGCCGCATCGCCGGTGAAGAGCCTGTTGAGTGCGTCGTGAAAGGTCCGTGGGGCAGGTCGCATCCCGACGACGTGCGTCCGGCGGTCGGCACTGGCGAACTTCGGGCCCCTCCGGGTATCCTCTGACCCGGTCACGGCTCGTTCGACCCGTTCGGCGGGCAGCCCGATCACGACCGCCATGGCGATGCTGCCACGACGGCGGCTCACCCAGGAGTCGATCATGTTCGCTCGTTCCATCGTGGTGGCTTGTCTCGGCTCCGCCGTGATGATGGCCGCTTCCGCCATGACGGCATCCGCCTGCTCCCGTGCGACGTGGCTCGGACGCGATGGCAACGTCATCACCGGCCGGTCGATGGATTGGCCCTACGACTTCAACACCCATTTCTACGTGATCCCGCGCGGCACCAGGAACCTGGGCATCAGGGGCGGCCTGGAGTGGGAGAGCCGCTATGGAGCCGTCGTGGCGGCGGGGTCGATGACGCCGGGCGGACCGATCGACGGTGCTTTCGACGGACTCAACGAAAAGGGACTCGGCGCCAACCTGCTGTACCTGGCGGAGGCCGATTTCGGGAAGGAGCCCTCCCCGCCGAAGCCGAAAATCTCCATGGGCGCGTGGGTGACCTACATCCTCAGCCGCTACGCGACCGTGGCGGAGGTGGTGGAGGACTTCCAGAGGGATCCGCTCTACATCGTGCCCGCCACCTTCGGCCCCGGCGGCGCCGGTCATCCGACGATCCACCTCTCCGTGACCGACGCCTCGGGCGATTCCGCGATCGTCGAGTACATCGCCGGCAAGCCGGTGATTCACCATGACCGCGCCTACCAGGTGATGACCAACAGCCCCGTCTTCGAGCAACAGCTCACCCTCAATCGGTACTGGGAGCGGATGGACGGGGCGAAGGTCCTGCCCGGGTCGCACCAGTCGGAGGACCGGTTCGTGCGGGCCAGCTACTACATGAAGCGGCTCGGCGACGCGGAGACGGATGCCAGGAAACAGGTGGCAGGCGTGATGAGCGTGATGCGGAACGTCTCGGTGCCGTGGGGTGCGCCCGATCCGCTCCATCCGAACATCGCGCCGACCTACTGGCGCACGGTGTTGGACCACGGCCGCCGCACCTACTACTTCGAGAGCGCCTTGAGCCCCTACGTGGTCGGCATCGACCTGAACAAGGTCGATTTCAGCCCGGGCTCCGGGATCCGCTCGGTCGCCCTCGAGGGCGAGCAGGCGTACGAGCTTTCCGGCGACATCGGCGACGCATTGAAGCCCGCCGAGCCGATCGCCTACCTCGCGCCGTAGCCTGTCCGTTCCCGTCGAGACGCCTCGTCGATCCGTCTACGGTCCCGGGGATGATGCTCCGCACCGCGGCCCCCGGACGCGGCCCGCGGCAGGAAAGGGGCGCCCACGCCTCCCGCCCACGCCTCCCGGAGACGCTTCCACGCGACGCCCGGGCCCCCGCATCGGTGGGCGGGCATCGCGATCCACAGGGGCACCACGGCCTTGGCCGTCCACCCGTTGGCATCGCGGATGGCTCGCGACCGTGACCCAGCGGCCGTCCCTCATCGCCACCGGCGGCATGCCCCCGCCGACCCGGTGACTTGCTGGGAGCCGTTGCCGGGGGTATCCCTCCGGCCATTGAATCCCCCACATCCGCCGTGCTTCCAGCCATTCGCCGGATCACGCCCCGTCGAGGAGACTCCCATGAAGATGCTGTCCCCGAATGTCAACCTGCTGCGTCTCGCGGCGCTGGCCGTCGTGCTCGCGAGCGTCGCCTCGCCCGCTTTTGCTGAGCCCCCGAGCGGTGTGCCCGAGATCGACCCGGGTAGCATGGGCAGCGCGGCCGCCCTGCTCTTCGGATCGCTCGCCCTGATCGGCCGCAGTCGCAGCCGCTGAGCGGAGCATCGGCGGAGCCTGCGCCGTCCGAGTGCCGCACCGGCCTATTGACCGCGGACAGCGGCTCCCCCGAGGGCTGCGCGAATCCGGGCGGCGGCCTCGTCGCTGTAGCGTCCGATCTCCATCGCGAGGATCGTGCCCTCCCGCGTGACGACGAGCGTGTGGATGTCGGCCACGGAGTCGATGCCGCACGACTTCAGGAAGGCCTTCCGATCCGTGTAGACGGTCCACACGTGGCTTCTGGCCTCGGTGCCGGGTATGCCTCGCTGCATGCCGGTGTCGATGATCCAGCGCATCACCATGCCCGGTTCATCGATCACCGGCATCTCCACCCAAGGCACCGTGTTCCCCGGCCGGGAGAGCCCCATGCCGTCGGTCCACGTGTCGATCGCCTCCTGCTGCTCCTGCTCGTAACCGAGGATCACGAGCGTCCGGTCGGCGGGAAAGCCGGCGGGCGCCTTCCAGGCCTTGCCGTTGAGGTCTTTGCCGGTCGCCTCCGGCATCCGTGGCGCGGCGGGCATGTCAGCGGCCTCCGGCGGCGTGGGATCGACCTGGATCGCGAGGACGAGGCCGAGAAGGACGATGAAGGGCCGTCCGAGGTGGGTCATGAAAGAACTCGTGGATTCTGCCGGATGATCGTGGCCGAGAACGCCGCCACCCCCGGCCGCTTCATGTGGGGAAACAGCGACCGAAGGCCGTCAGGAGTTTCAGCGGCCCGCGCACCTTCACCCGGCGACGCAGGATCGCCCACACGATGTTCCGCTCCTTCCGCAGGAACCCGGTCCACGTGGCCGCGTCGGCCGTGACGGCGCAGTCGGCCCGGCCGACGAGGCCGGGCGCCACCTCCACCCGCTGGTCGCGGATCGTGACCGTGGCCTGGAGGGATTCGGCACCCGTGAACGTGAAGTGGTAGACCGCGTCGAGCCCCTGGGCACGGCCCGGCTGGAAGACGATGTGCAGGTCGCGCAGGAAGCCTCCGCAATCGACCGGCCGCACGCCGCCCACCCGCTTCGGCCTCTTGTGGGGAAACTTCCTGGTGACGTAGTCCTCCGCATCGGAATCGGCGACGACGTAGATCGTCTCCACCTTGTCGGTGAGCGGTCTGAGCGTCGTCGCGGCGAAGCCGCCGCGGTCCTCGAGGTAGGGGCCGATCACGTCCTCGCCCGCCGGGCACACGGCCAGGCAGTAGGCGGCCTTGTAGTTGGGGTTGTAGCTCAGGCTCTGCCACATCGACACGGACTCCTGGTCGCTCACCCGGCGACGGTAGTCCGCCGCGTCGCGGCTCTCCACCACCTGCTCGACCCAGTCGGTGAAGCCGCTCATGAACTCGCGGTAGTTGTGCGTCAGGCAGGCGGAGGGATTGAACCCGCCGTCGGGCTTGATGGCCCCGACCGGACACGCCGCCACGCACAGCTTGCACTCCAGGCAGGGGTTGTAGTCGATCGGCCGCGACTCCTCGTCGATCGCCCGATCGACGAGGACCGTACCCAGCAGGATGAAGTTGCCGAACCTGGGATGGATCACGTTGCGATGGATGCCCATCATGCCGAGGCCGGCGGCCACGGCGACGGGCTTGTGCGACACGACCCACATCTTGTCGGGGAAGCGGGCGGTCTCCATCGGAAAACCCGCGGACGCGTTGAGCGCCCGCACGCCCAGGGCCTCCAGCCGGGCCGTGATCGCCCGGGCGACGTCATCGACGTGGTGGGTCGTCGCGTGAAACTCGAGGTTCGCCACGCTCCGCGCCGGGCTGCGGACGGGCTCACGGTTCATCCGGCACACGAAACTGATCGCCGCCCGGGCGGCGGGAAAAGCGTGGCGGATGTCGGCCACCTGGCCGGCCAGTTCGGGGCGGTCGAGCGACACCACGCCGACGTCGTCGGCGCCGCATTCGATCGCCAGTGCCCGCATGTCGGCGGCGGAGAGCGACCGCGGAACCACCGACGGCCCCTCGGCGCCGGCTTCGGCCAGCCGGCGGCGATGGCTGATCACGGCTGGATGTTCGTCGAGTCTGGCCATGACGGGCTCCCGCTCCGCGTTGCGACGTCGCTTGTTTTTTACAAGTCTATTGCTTGCACTTCACAAGTGCAAGGCGTATCGTGGGGGGCACCGCGTGCCCGCGTGCCCGCATCCATGGCGTTCTCCGTGTTTCGCGTCCCTGGAGCAACACCCATGCCCCGCCCCACCGTGAAGCGGCGCTCCCCCTGCCCGCTGGCCTGCACCCTCGATCTGGTCGGCGACAGGTGGACGCTCCTCGTCGTGCGCGACCTCGCCTGCGGGAAGAGCCAGTTCAAGGAACTGGCGTCCTGTCCGGAGGGGATCGCCACGAACATCCTCAGCGACCGGCTGCGGAAGCTGGTCGCCGCGGGTCTCGCCGAGACCTTTCCCGCCCCCGATGCGCCGTCCCGGGCGGCCTATCGCCTCACGCCCCGCGGCCGCTCGCTCGGTCCGATCGTGGCGTCGATCGCCGCCTGGGGGCTCGCGCACATCCGCGGCACGGACATGCGGCTGCATCCCCGTTTCGAGGCCTGACCTCCGCGTTCCTCCCCGACATCCGCGCCGCTCCCGGCACCGCCTGCGCCGCCAGGAAAATCGGCCGTGGCCGTGAAATGCCGGCCCCACGGTGTAGGCTCAGGCCCGCGTCCCGCTTCCAGGAGCATTCCCACCACCATGGCCATCGACCCGGTCTGCGGCATGACCGTCGACGAACGGACTGCCGTCGGTGCGGTCCGCGACGGCGTCACCTACGCCTTCTGCTCCGAATCCTGCCGCCGCAGGTTTCTGGGCGAGCCGGCGGCC
>Ga0214917_10003846_pt1 | contig 17113 bp, 19 predicted proteins | sample LL_1208_BB_MetaG_FD_177983 | JGI IMG/M metagenome (GOLD analysis project Ga0214917, IMG submission 177983) | Freshwater microbial communities from Lake Lanier, Atlanta, Georgia, United States - LL_1208_BB | ecosystem: Environmental > Aquatic > Freshwater > Lake | place: USA: Georgia | collected... | reverse complement strand
GACCATAGTGAAAGAGCCTGGAAGAAAAGATTTCATCTGCCGATAATGTTTTTTTTTAAATTCAAAAATTAACCTTGAGGATTGAAGACTGATTAAAAATTACTCAGTATTTTATCCTTTGGAAGCATAAAACCAGTAGATTGACTTAAAGAACGGATAAAAAAGGAAAAAAATTGATTTGTTGGAAACAAGGGACAAGTCGTTCCAGGATTAATCTATGTAACCTTTTTATATGGATTACCTGAAGTATTTTGTCACCGTTTTTTTCAGTAAAATCTTTATTACAGAACTCGCAAACTTCAGTTAAAATCATATTTGAAATCATAATTAAGGTATTTTAAGTGTATTCATGTAAACGATAAATACATTTAAGTTCAAATAAGTGCATTTAAGTGCAAAGAAAACCGATAATTACTCACAGAAAAAAATTAGGTACAAATAAGGTACAAAAGCATGATTAAAAAAGGATATTTAATGAGAATTTGAATAATTAATAATTAATTAAATAACATGTAACTAATTGTTTTAAAGAGTTTAATTATCATTCATAGTATTTTGTTAATCAAAATTATTTTCCTATACAAAACCTCCCAAATATATTTCCGAGCAGGTCATCGGTACTTATTTCTCCGGTTATTTCCCCTAACCAATGAATCGCAGCCCGGATATCCATGGCTAGAAAATCACCCGAAATTCCTTCATCAAGACCCCGTGATACCGCTTCCATATTTTCCCTGACTTTTATCAGGGATTCATAATGTCGGGCATTCGTTATAACCGTGCCATCCATATTTACGCGCTCTCCTAACGCCGTTTTCAATAGGCTGGATTTCAAATGGATGATGTTCATCTCATTTTTTGCTGATATGGGAATCCACGATGTTGGCGATAATTTATATCGCTCTCTGATGGTCTCTTCAGGGAAATACTGCTCAAAAGTGGTATATGGATTTAAATCCATTTTATTGGCAATCAACATTATATGCTTGCCAGCATCTACCCATTTTTCTATATCTTCCTGAACCTGCTTCGGTGACGTTTGAATAACATCAAACACATAAAGCAATATAGCTGCCTGGTCCACTTTTTCCAGTGTTTTTTCAATGCCAATAGCCTCTATACTATCCTGGGCATCGCGAAGTCCTGCGGTATCAATAAATCGAAATCGAATGCCATCAATAACCATTTCTTCTTCTATGGTATCTCTGGTAGTTCCCGCAATGTCACTCACAATAGCCCTCGATTCATTCAACAAAGCATTTAAAAGCGTTGATTTACCTGCATTGGGTCGTCCCGCAATAACCGTATTGATTCCCTGCTTTACCGCATTTCCAAAAGAGAAACTATCTATGAGTTTTTGAACTAAACCATGTATCTGGTCCACCAGAAAACTCAGTGCCTTCCTGTCGGCAAAGGCCACATCTTCTTCCCCAAAATCGAGTTCAAGTTCAATTAAACTGGCAAAATCTAATAATTGTTGTCGTAAACCACTGATTTCCTTTGAAATGCCTCCTCTCATTTGTTGCATAGCAAACTGATGTTCTCCAGCCGATGAGGCAGCAATCAGATCTCCTACAGCTTCTGCCTGACTCAAATCTAATTTTCCATTCAGATAAGCTCGCATAGTAAATTCACCCGGCTTGGCAAATCTGGCACCATTTCTGATCAGCAATTGTAAAATCTGATCTATAATATAGGGCGAACCATGACAGGAAAACTCAATAATATCCTCTCCCGTATAGGAATTGGGTCCCTTGAAAATGAAGGCAAGAACTTCATCTAATATTTGCTCTTCCTCTGTCCTTATGGTTCCAAAATGAATAGTATGACTCTCCTGACTGGTTAAATTTTTTCCCTTAAATACCCGTTCTGCTACCTGAAAAGTTTGTTTTCCCGATAATCTAATGACCCCAATAGCCCCAATACCAGGCGGAGTCGCCAGAGCTACTATGGTTTCTTTCATGTCTAATGCTGTTGCCAAAGCTTAATTTTTAAGTTAAAGGTAAAAAAGTCAGTGGGATTCCGTATTTTGGTACATTATATTAAAGCGTTAATCTTTCATTATGTTCACCTCCGTACCCAATGTTAAAGGCGTTACCTGTCTTTTTATTTTATCGGCATTTTTTACTGCCGCTTTTGCACAAGAAGATCCATTCCAAGTGAAAGCCAATAAATTAGCCCATAAATTTATCTTGACCGATGGTCATGTCGATCTACCCTACCGACTTAAAGTGACCAATTTCAGACTGGAAAGAGAATATTTAGGTATCCCAGTCTCCACTGAAAATGGTGATTTTGATTACGAAAGAGCAAAAAAAGGAGGTCTCGATGCTCCTTTTATGAGTATCTATATTCCTTCAACCTACCAGGAAACTGAAGGGGCTGCTAAATTACTGGCCGACACGCTAATCAATATGATTGAAGGTATTGCGAAAGCTCATCCCGATAAATTTGCCATGGCTTACAGTCCTGAGGATGTAAAAATGCAATTTAAAAAAGGACTCATTTCTCTTCCTTTAGGGATGGAAAATGGTGCCCCCATTGGAAATGATTTGAAAAATGTAGCCTATTTCAAAAAAAGGGGGATTGGATATATTACCCTGACGCATGGAAAAGATAATCTGATTTGCGATTCTTCCTATGACACTACCCGTACCTGGAAAGGTTTAAGTCCTTTTGGCAATGAGGTGGTTGCCGAAATGAACAGAGTTGGCATAATGATTGATATTTCCCATGTCTCAGACCAGACGTTTTATCAGGTTTTAAACCTTACTAAAGTTCCTGTCATTGCCTCTCATTCTTCTTGCCGAAAATTTACTCCAGGCTTTGAAAGAAATATGGATGATGATATGATCAAGGCCTTAGGTAAAAATGGTGGGGTTATTCAAATCAATTTTGGCTCTACTTTTCTGGACGGAAAAGTCCAGGAGTATCAAGACAAAAAGAGGGAAGAGTTGATGGCTCTTTTAGAAAAGCAAGGCTTAAAATATAGGGATGAAGCAGCTAAACCAGTCATTGCCGCATTTCAAAAAGCTAATCCAACGTTATTTGCCGATGTAAAAACGGTTGCAGATCACATTGATCATGTGGTAGATCTTGCTGGGATTGATCATGTTGGCCTGGGATCTGACTTTGATGGCGTGGGCGATTCCCTTCCAACTGGACTGAAGGACGTGTCTCAATATCCAAATCTTATTGCAGAACTTTTAAGAAGAGGTTATTCTGATGCAGATATTGCCAAGATATGTTATAAAAATGTTTTCCGTGTATGGAAATCTGTACAATTTTTTGCTACAAGTAAATAATACTCTGAATACCGATAATCCTGCTTCTGAATTTGATGGCCGGGTTATCGGTTTGTAAGGCATTTATCGATTTGCTCCAGGAAAGCATCATCCCCCATCGCTCATTAAATTGCACGGTGCAAGCCGCGAGAAAAGAAAGATGATTATTTCTGAAAGAATAAAATTTGGTAACATCGGACCCAGCAATATCTTTTATGGCATAATTGAAAAGACGCTGATAAATAAGGCCTGATCCCACCTTAAACTTCCACTCTGTAAATTGCACTAATACTGGTACTTCTACTTGATTAAGCCTTATTTTGTGTATTACAGCTCCTGGAGAATCAGTCAATTGTCTGCGGCTTCCCGATTGACTGAAAGCCAATTCCATAGCCATAGACCATCGGTCGTTTATCCGGCTATCCAAATGTAATCCTCCCCTCAGTCCTGGCTGATTAAATCCACTCAATAAATCTCCATCAATCTGTGCCAAATTTAAGCCCGAAACGATAGATCCTCTAAATTGTTGCCCCTCTGTTTTTATTAAGAAAAGGAAAATGCCTAAATAAATAAGAATGATATGTTTCATGTGTTATTTTTACGAACTTTACGCGTTAAAATTAAAACCTACCGCAACAGGGTCAAAGACAAAGTTATGATTAAATTCACTAAACATTTTTTGAAAAAACTGGAAGAGCTGCTTTCAGAACTTGGCTTTGTGTTGCGTTACGAAAAGGGTAATTTTCAGTCGGGATATTGTCTTGTTGAAAACAAAAATATTCTGGTAGTTAACAAGTTTTTTGATACAGAAAACAGAATTCAGGTTATTATGGACATTATTCAAAAGCTTGAAAATCTGAATGAAAGCTTGTTATCGCTTAAAAATAAGAATCTGTTACATCAAATAAAAAAGGGTACTTTAGAAAATATGTCCCTGGAGGATTCAGAGAATAAACAAACTGAAGAATTAATAAATTGAAAATCAGATTATTAGGAACTGGAACAAGTCAAGGCGTACCCATCTTAGGGTGTCAATGTGAAGTGTGCTTATCAACAGATGAAAAGGACAAGCGTCTGCGTTCCTCTGCCCTTATTTCCGATGATAACCTAAATTTAGTCATAGATTGCGGTCCCGATTTCAGACAACAAATGCTGGCCGCACAAGTTAGCCATTTGGAGGGAATACTCCTGACGCATGAACATAATGACCATATCATAGGGCTGGACGATATACGACCCTATAATTTTAGGTCGGGAAGCCCCATGAATATATTCGGTGCTAAAAATGTACTCAATGAACTCACTCAACGGTTTCCTTATGTATTTAATACCCTTGAAAAATATCCTGGCGCACCAGAAGTCACTCAAAATATCATTCAAAAAGGAATACCTTTTCCATGGGGTAAAAAATGGATTTTACCCATTGAAGTGATGCATGGCAATCTGCCTGTCCTTGCCTTTCGTTTTGGAAACACCGCCTATGTGACCGATGTAAATTATATTTCTCCCGATGCAATGCTTCAGTTAACTGGCTTAGACAATTTGATTTTAGGGGTACTCCAGCCTTTGCCTCATTATTCTCATTTCAATGTAGCGGAGGGTTTACAGGTCATTGAAGCCCTGAAACCTAAAAAAACCTTTCTCATTCATTGTAATCATAAAATGGGATTGTCCGCACATTTTAATAAATTATTACCAGAAAATGTTCGTTTAGGGTATGATGGACAAATAATAGAAGCAAATTGGTGATATTCACTTGACAAATTTTAATTTTTTGCTTATATTTGATTAAATATCAATTTATCCAATATGTCTAAAATCGATTATATTACTATAGCCGTCGTAATCATTTGTGTTTCTCTTCTTGGATTAGTTTTTTGGAAAGTGGCCGATTTGAATTGGTCAGAGGAAAATATATTACCTACCGAAGAACCTGTTCTTGGCAATGAGACGGAAGAAGCAACGCCATTTGTAGAAGAGACTTACGATGTTACCGATTTTGTGAGTGAGGACTCTTTACCGGTTCAAACGGAAGCTACTCCCGTTCTAAAACAAGAGAAAACGGAAAAAATCAATGAAAAACCTATAACGAAGGAACTTGTGGTGGAGGAAAAACCTGTTGTGAAAGAAAAGCCAGCAGTGAAAGTGGAAACTCCAAAACCAACAGTTACTGCAAAAGAGGAATACCTGGTTTGGGGCGGCACTTTTACAACCAAGGCAGGTGCTGAAGAGGAACAGGCCAAATTTAAAAAAATTGGCTATACCCAGGCGGAAGTGTCCCTTTTCGACAAAGGAAAATTTGCAGTAGTTATCGTAGGTCGATATCCAACACAAGCCCAGGCGCAGGCTTTAGTAAATGAATTAAAAACAAAACACCAGATTTCCGCCATCGCCAAGAAAAAGAAATTATAATTTAAGAAGGTAATTTACTGAGTTTTTTAAGCTCAAGAATTTCAATATTCCCTTAGCTAATCTCAATTGCATATTCTCCTAATAAAGCACTCTTGGGTTACACTACATGAATAGACTCCACCTTACAATTTACGTAAGAAGAAATATCTTTTAACTTCCCTAAAATCATTTCTTCGCCTTTTTCAAAATTAGTTGCAAAAGCTATTTTTATTGGATGAGTGAATGTGGCTTACATAGTGGATAACCAGAAAAGGATAGGCAGCATGTCTCAAAACCTACGTTGTTACGCTACCCAACCATTTTTCTAGCTGATTTCTCTCACCTTGAGCAGCCATGATTATGAGGTCATAATTTATGGCCATTTATCAATTTCATAGCTCACATCTATTCCTTATTGTAATCCTGACGGACCTAATACCCCTGGTGGAATATCCCTGACAAAAAAACTAACCCAGTCCAAAAGTAATTTAAATGATAAAAATCACCCTGAAAAAGTAATAAACAACCTACATCAAAATCAATTATACCCTTAGGTAACCAAAAGTTAAAAATACCAAGGTTGATACTTTAATATCCTTTCCCCTCCTATTTACCAGCTTAATACCACCTGAACAGGCTGATGATCTGAAGGGTATCGCCTTTCAAAAGAATCAGTTAAAACGCCATATTTTTCTACGTTAAATGAATTACCCAAAAAGATGTAATCTATTCGCCTGTTGAGTTCCGCATTCCAATTAAAACTGTTAAAGGTGCCCACTGGACCATAAGGAGATTGTTTCGAATGGCTGTAACAATCTCTGTAACCTGCCTCATTAAAAACTTTCACAGCATCTGAATCAGGCAATGAATTGAAATCACCCATCAAAATAAGTGGCAGTCCTTTACTTATTTCTAATGCCTTTTGGTGCATTAACTTAGCTGATTCCAGCCTGGCCACTACGCCTTCATGATCAAAATGGGCATTAAAAACATAAAATAATTTGCCATTTTGCTTATCCTTACATTTTGCCCATGTACATATTCTCTTACAACATTTGGCGTCCCAACCCATAGTGGGCTGATCTGGTGTGGTACTAAACCAGAAATGACCAGATTGCAATACTTCTATTCTGCTTTTCCTATAAAACAGGGCAGCAAACTCACCAGCCTGCTTTCCATCATCTCTTCCTACACCTATCCATCCAAATTCCGACATTGCCTCCAAATCCTGAATCTGATTATATAAAACTTCCTGTGTCCCAAATAAGTCCCAATCGTGGAATCGAATGAGTCCTTTTACCAGATTCACACGATTCGGCCAGGCATTTATTCCATCTTGAGGATTATTATATCTTAGATTGTAGGTTGCAACAATCAGTTTATTTGATTTTTGAGCAAAAAGGGAAATGGAGCAGGTGAACAACAAAAAAAGGGTGATCGCAAGATAATTTCTCATACTAAGGGATTTAAATGGTGATTTAGATTTAAAAAAGTGGCTCCACAGTAAATCCAGCCTTTCGTAATAATGAAATTACGCCTTTTTCACCCGGCAAATGACCAGCACCAACGGCAAAAAAACTGGGTTTATTTCTCATCATTTCTATCATTGGCGCAATCCACCTTTTATTTCTTCTATACAATAATAAATCTTTAAACTGATCCATACCCGCCTCATTTTCAAGCATTTCTTCCATTTTCTGAATATCTTGCTTTTTGTAAATGCCGGCCATTTCATCTATCATAGAGATGCCTTCATCCTTCTGATTAATTTGTTCCAACAACATTTCTGCCTGAACACGGTATGGGATGCTGTCAAAAATACTCATTTGAAAAGCAATCGTTTCAAGACCTTTCATTTCCAGTCCCTTTTTTTGAGCGATACTTAAAAATTCCATTTCATAGGACTTTAATTCTGAACCTCCTGCACCCATGTTATTGGGATCTAAGCTGGATAAAAGCATTGGTTTTAATTTCTCCAGCATTTGAAAAGGCAATCCCAAATCATTAAAATAATCTGCTACTTTCTCATATTCCGAAGCATTATATAACATCGATAAGGTAGTATCATTTCTCATAAAACCCTGCATCATCAGTGGCATTAACTGTGAAAAATCATCCATCACGGATAAATCAATTTCAAAAACCATCGTGTTTACCTTTCCAATTGCCTTTTCAACTTCTGGCAATAAAAAATAATCTTTTTTTCCAATTAAATGGATTGTTCCATATAGATAAGAATCGGCAGCTAAAGTCCTTCCGCTTATTTTCCAAAGCAAAGATTTCTCCTCAGGCGCTTGTCCTAAAAGGTTAAAATGGAGGACAAAAAGGGCGAAAACAGCAAAATAACGAAGTGGCATTGGGTAAATTTTTGACATTAATGATGAATTTCAAATTCTTGTAATATACTAAATATTAAATGATGAAGCTCAAAAAAGGTTAAAATGGATTTATCGGGTTTGAATTTTTTAAATAATGGCATAGTCAGTAAATTTACAGGAGCTGAAACCGCTACATAAATATCCCTTTCGACATAAGAGAAAAAAATGGATCTCCCCGTTTTTTGAATAAATCCGGCCATCATTTCCATCATTTCTTCTGATAAAATAGTTCCTGCAGATGTTCCCGGGAAAGCATAAGTAGCAAATAAAGATTTAAACAATTGATTAGGCTGTTCTGCATCCTTATTTTCAGCTCCCAACCAGGTAAATTGCTTAATGGCACTATGAACGGCATGTTTTTCTTTACGACTCCATATTATTGCTGCACCTGAGGTCTTGAATGGTAACTTTCCGTGCAAAAAAAAACCTTCAAACTGAGTCCTTAGCCGACCATCCATTTTTCCATTTTTCAATACTTGAAGCTCACTCAAACGAAAAGTAATATCCCCCACCTTACCCTCCATTTGACCATAACCTTTGTAAACAGATATATTATCAGAAAAAAAACCACTCTCAAGATATTCCTTTTTATTCAGCCATTGATTAACATCATACCTTAAATTGCTAATTTCAGGCGTCCCCATAAAAAATTTCATTATAAAAGAAGTTAATGAAATCTTACAAGTCCTGTTAAATTTTAACCATAAAAATGATACATAGATGAATCCGTACAGGCAAAATCCAATGATAAGTATCGTCAGAACAAATAGTTCGAATACTTTATTTATTAAAATACACATTAGCAGAACAACAGCCAAAAAGCTAAAAAGACGATAAATGGTAAACCGACGTTTGTTTAAATCCTGTAAAATTTCCCCAAATTTTTCCTTATAATAAAGTTGAAACTGCGCATTAGAAAATGAAATCATGCAATGGATTTTTAATAGCCAAAGGTGAAATCAGGGATTAAACTAATATCCTCTGCTGCCATTTCAAACCACTTTAAAGGAGCACTGTTTTTATCTCCGGTACAGGTATCACATTTAAAAAATATGTAATATAACTGTAAATCACCTTGGAGTAAAGAAAGCAGTTTGTCGAGACGGATCTGACCCTGAACGGGCTGCTGATAAGGATAAATCATTCGCCAGATATAATAAGCCTCGTCATGCCAGCTAATAATTTTAATCATAGAGGCATCCGCCTTTCTTTTCTCCATAAACTGACCTGCGAGAACACTGTGGTGTTTACTCCAGTCCCGGGGCGAACCTTTAGGTTCTTTATATTTAAAGGTATCATGAATGAGTGCAATCATTCGAAGGAAAGATCTGTCATCAGAAGAAAGATTCACACGATCTATATTGTCAAAAACTTCCCGAACATGTTTAAACACCTCTCCTTCTGGATGGCCATATCTCGGCAAGCCCCAACGAAGACCTTCCTGAACTTCAGGAATAGCCAGTAGATCTGCTTCTTCTTTATTTTCAGGCTTCAGAACGTCCAGCAATTCTTGAAAAAATGAGGTCATATAACAGCGTAAATTGTCTCAATATAAACTAAAAAAAAAGAACTATTAGTTTGATGTAAAGGTAAGTTTGCTTTCTTCAACGAAATAAACTTTTCTTATTCATAATTACAAAATTGAAATGAAAAAAACAATTATTATAAATTGGTTAACTGCAATGTTAAATGACTTACAAACCCTTTTCTTTCCTCCTATTTGTTTGGGCTGTAGGGGACCAGTGGCTGGAGAAAGCACATTACTTTGCACTTTTTGCCAAGCAAATATGCCTTTTACAAACTATCACATGAAGCAAGAAAATAAAATGGAAATGCGGTTTTGGGGAAGAATAAAAATCGTACAAGCAAGTGCTTTTTTACATTTTCAAAAGGGAAGTTCCGTCCAAAATTTACTTCATTTTTTAAAATATGAACACCGTGAAGATATAGGAAACTATTTAGGAAACTGGTATGGCCGGGTATTAAAACAATCGGGCATTTATGATAAGGTAGACTTTGTCATACCTGTGCCGATACATCAAAACCGATTAAAAAAGAGAGGTTATAATCAAATCACGAAATTTAGCCAATGTATTGCCCAACAGATTCAAAAAGAATACAGGTCCGATTTATTAATTAGGATAAAAAACAGCCGTACCCAGATTAATCGAAATCGAGAGGAACGATTTTCTCACTTAGAAAATGCTTTTTTATGGAAAAATAAGGAAGAACTTAAAGGTAAACATCTGCTAATCATAGACGATATCATGACCACAGGGGCAACTTTTGAAGCATGTTGCCATAGCATCCATCACTTAGAAGGATTAGAAATAAGTATTTGTACTTTGGCTATTGCCGAATAATCAAGAAACCAGCGTCCCTACTTTTTCACCATAGATAATCTTGATAAGATTGTCGGGATTACTGATATCAAAAACAATAATAGGCAGATTATTTTCCTGGCAGAGGGTAAAGGCAGTCATATCCATAACATTGAGTCCAAGGTGTATGACCTTTTCGAAGGTGATTTCATCATATTTCGTAGCATCTGGAAATTTTTCAGGATCGGCGGTATAGATTCCATCAACACGGGTTCCTTTCAGGATTATCTCAGCGTTAATTTCGTTGGCACGCAGGGCTGCGGCAGAATCAGTAGTAAAATAAGGATTACCCGTACCTGCGGAAAAAATGACCACCCTGTTTTTTTCCAGGTGTCTGATACAACGTCTTCTAATATAAGGTTCAGCAATTTGATTGATACCAATCGCTGAGACCAATCGGGTGAATATCCCCAGTTTCTCGAGTGTACTCTGAATGGCCATACCATTAATGACTGTTGCCAGCATCCCCATATAATCACCCTGAACCCTTTCGATACCAGAATTAGTTGCTTGCAATCCGCGAAAAATATTACCTCCTCCAATAACGACTGCCACCTGAACATCGTGATCCACCAGGGTTTTAATTTGTAAGCCATAGTGCATCAATTTTTCAGCATCGATACCAAAAGAGTTATCTCCCATGAGCGATTCGCCGCTTAATTTGAGAAGAACGCGATTATATTTTTTTTCCACTTAAAGGGTTTTGGATAGGATGAACAAAAAAAAAGGCGAACCGTAGAACGATTCGCCTTTTAAATTAGCCAAGGGCTACATGCTTAAAAGCAGTAACGGTCAGGCCTTTATCAATTTTCTGCAGATATTGTTCAACAGTAACAGAATTATCTTTTACGAATTGCTGATTTAGCAAAGTCATTTCTTTAAAGAATTTATTCAATTTACCCAGAGCAATTTTCTCTAACATTTCTTCTGGTTTGCCTTCATTTCGGGCAATTTCCTTACCGATTTCAATTTCCTTTTCAACTAAGGAAGCATCCACTGAGTCTTTATTTACCGCAATAGGCTTCATGGCAGCAACTTGCATGGCTACATCTCTTCCTGCATCATAACAAGCAGGATTATCGATAGAAAGAGCGACAATAACTGCAGCACGATTTCCCATGTGAATATAAGGACAAACTTGAGGAGCTTCAAGAAACTGATAGTCAGCAACTTCTACTTTTTCACCAATAACACCAACTTGTTCAATTACCTTAGCACCAATGGTTAACTCCCCTTCGAAAGGAAGATTCAACAAATCCTCTTTAGCGGCGGGCAGGTTAATCAACGCGATATCGGCTATTTTTTTAGCAATAGCGACGAAATCGACATTTTTAGCAACGAAATCTGTTTCGCAACTAAGCTTAACAATAACCCCTTTTTTACGATCATCGGAAACAGCGGCTACTACGGCACCTTCAGTTGCTTCGCGATCTGCTCTTTTAGCAGAAAGTTTCTCTCCTTTTTTACGGAGTCCTTCGATGGCTTTTTCAAAATCTCCCTCTGCATCAGTGAGAGCCTGTTTGCAATCCATCATACCTGCACCGGTCATATCTCTTAATTTCTTGACATCGGTGGCTGAAATAGATACGCTCATTTTTTATTATGTTTGGTTTGGAAAAAGTAACCGGTTTTCAAAAATTAGCCAGCAGTTGCCTCACTTTCAGCTTTCACCTTATTACGTTCTTCGAGACCTTCTAATATAGCATCCACCATATAATTGGTAATGATGCGAATAGACTTAGAAGCATCATCGTTTCCTGGTATAGCAAAATCTACTAAATTTGGATCTGAGTTTGTATCAACAATACCGAAGGTACGAATACCCAAACGTTGTGCTTCTGCGATAGCGATATGTTCATGTGCGATATCTACAACGAAAAGAGCTGCTGGTAGGCGACCTAAATTTGCGATACCTCCCAATACTTTTTCCAGTTTATCTTTTTCGCGAGACATCGTTAAACGCTCTTTCTTGGTAACGCTTGAAAGTGTTCCATCCCCAAGCATTTTCTCGAAAGATTGCATTTTTTTGATGGATTTGCGGATAGTGGTGAAGTTGGTCATCATACCTCCCAACCAACGATCGCATACATAAGGCATACCTGCACGGCGAGCTGCTTCTGTAACAATATCTCTTGCTTGTTTCTTTGTGGCGACAAAAAGAACTTTTTTTCCTGATTTTGCCAATGCACGCATGGCATTAGCGGCACGATCTAAACCCTCTGAAGTACGATTTAGGTCGATAATATGGATACCTTTGCGTTCCATAAAAATGTACGGAGACATTTTTGGATTCCACTTCTTTTTAAGGTGACCAAAATGTACACCTGCATCCAGTAATTCTTTATAAGTTGGCTTATTCATATCTTTACAAATTTGGGGATAATAAATGCTACCCTGTTTTAAAGGATTAACGTTTACTGAATTGGAAGCTCTTTCTTGCCTTTGGTTTTCCGTATTTCTTACGTTCAACCTCACGAGAGTCACGAGTCAGGAATTTTCTGTCTTTCAATGGTTTTCTAAAATCTGCGTTTAGTTCCACCAAAGCACGTGAAATACCCATACGCACTGCTTCTGCCTGACCTTTGAAACCGCCTCCGCTGACATTGACGACAACGTCATACAATTTAGCAACTTCCACTTCCTCGAGTGGAGCCATTACAGAAAGTTGTACGTGTTCCTGAGGAAAATAGGCTTTATAATCCTTACCATTCACCTGAATGCTCCCTTCTCCTTTTTTTAGATAGACACGGGCTACCGAACACTTTCTTCTACCCGTTGCATTAATCATTTCCATATACGATGCTTACTATTAGCGTTTAAGCGAGAACTTCTGGCTTTTGCGCGTGGTGGGGATGTTCAGCCCCTGTGTAAATAAATAATTTTTTAATCATACTTCTTCCCAAACGATTCTTAGGAAGCATACCTTTTACAGCACGTTCAACTATGTCATTTGGCTTTCTTGCCATTAGTTCCTGTGCCGTATAAGTTTTTTGACCACCAGGGTAACCTGTGAAATGTCTGTAAACTTTGTCTTGCATTTTCTGTCCAGTAAAGCGAACCTTATCGGCGTTTAATACAATCACAAAATCTCCGGCATCGGCATGTGGTGTATAAGAAGGTTTATTTTTACCCCGAAGGATAGTAGCAATCTTTGTACAAAGGCGACCCACTATCTCTCCTTCTGCATCAATAACGTACCACTTGTGCTGAACAGTCTGTTTATTGGCGTGTACCGTCTTGTAACTGAGCGTATCCACTATTTGATTTTGTTTAAAATGAAGTAATTAATACATATTGCTTATTAAGCGAGTGCAAAAGTATATTTCTTTTTATTCCAAACAAACTTTTATACCTTTTTTTTTAAATAATTTTTCATAACTAACTGAAAAACAATAAAATTTTTGACGCTGTTTTTTAATCTAATACCCAACTTTTTACTTTTCCTTTTGTTATCCCTTTCTTTCTACCCAAAGTTTAAGTTAAATTTGACCCGAAAATAATCATAAATGTCCGAAAATATCTCTTTTATCCCAGATAATGATCCCACCGCCTCCAGCAGAAAGCAAGACCATATTGAACTTGCCTTTCGTTCTCAGGTTGCTTCTGTGGACATGAGAAATGAATTTTACTACGAACCCTTGCTTTCCGCCCATCCAGCAGAATTTTCGCTTCAACCCACCTCTTTTGGAACAAAAAAAATGAAAGCTCCTCTTTGGGTCTCCAGCATGACCGGTGGAACAGCTCTTGCAGGAAAAATAAATAATAATCTGGCACAGGCATGTGCCGAATTTGGCCTCGGTATGGGCCTTGGATCATGCAGACCGCTCCTTTACAGCGACGATACTTTGTCTGATTATGCTGTAAGACCTGTTTTAGGACCCGATGTGCCCTTTTATGCAAATCTGGGCATTGCGCAAATAGAAAAGTTGTGGCTCAATAATGAGCTCTACCGAATTCCATCATTACTCGAAAAATTATCTGCCGATGGCTTAATTATACATATCAATCCCCTCCAGGAATGGTTGCAACCTGAAGGTGACCGCTTCACTTATCCACCTGTTTTTATTATTCAGGAACTCATCCAGAAATTTCCGGATTTGTCTCTTATCGTTAAAGAGGTAGGACAAGGGATGGGTCCTCAAAGCCTGAAGAAATTATTAATGCTCCCGCTGACTGCCGTTGAATTTGCCGCAGGCGGTGGAACCAACTTTTCAAAGTTGGAACTTTTTCGCGCTCATCCCGATCGCGCTGAAGCCCTGGATCCCCTTACCAAAGTGGGTCACAATGCCCATCAGATGGTCGATTTTTGTAATGATATTTTTCTACATCACGAGGCTGATTTAAAATGCCATTCCCTCATCATTTCCGGGGGAATTCAGGACTTTTTACATGGATATTACCTGGTGAAAAAATCAAAAATTCCCGCCGTTTATGGTCAGGCTTCTTTATTCCTAAAATATGCCAGGGAGGATTATCAAACGCTGCAGTCCTTTGTTAAACATCAACTGGAAGGACTCACGGTAGCCAATCATTTCCTTACTTTACCTCCTTCCTAATGCCTGCTGATAATGAATGAAAAATTAATTTCCGGATTTTCAAAATTAACCAAACAAGAAAAAATTGACTGGGTTAACTCTCATTTCCCCTCCTCTGAACTGGAAAATAATGAAACAGACTTTACTGCTTTTTGGCTTGAAAACGAGACAATCCAAGAGGTCATTGATGGATTTAGTGAAAATACCTTAAGCAATTTTATCTTGCCCTACGGTATTGCACCTAATTTTTTAATCAATGGTGTACCTTACGCCATTCCGATGGTTATTGAGGAAAGTTCTGTCGTTGCCGCCGCTTCAAGTGCGGCAAAATTCTGGCTTTCAAAAGGTGGTTTCAAAACTAAAGTCATTTCAACGGTTAAAATTGGACAGATTCATTTTAAATGGGAAGGAGAGAGTACTTTGTTAACCCGTTTATTTCCAGAAATTAAAGAAAAACTTCTCCAGGAAAGCAAGCGCTTAGGAGCCAATATGGTAAAAAGAGGCGGAGGTGTCACCGATATCGAACTCATCCATTTTAACCATCTGGAAAAGGGACTTTATCAATTGCGCATTAAGTTTGAAACGGTAAATTCCATGGGAGCTAATTTTATAAATACCCATTTGGAATCTTTTTCTAAATCGCTAAAAAACTTTTTTGATTCCTCTGATTCTCTTTCCGCTGAAGACAAAGAAATAGATATTATTATGTCTATCTTATCAAATTATACCCCCGAATGTTTGGTTACGGCCTCCGTTAGTTGTCCTTTGAGTCAACTTAAAGGGATCTATAAAGATATGGACGAAACAACATTTGCCCTTAAATTTCAACAGGCTGTTCGCATTGCTGAAATTGATCCATACCGCGCTACTACCCATAACAAAGGCATTTTTAATGGTATTGATGCCGTTGTCATTGCCACTGGTAATGATTTTAGAGCCGTAGAAGCTGCCGGCCATGCCTATGCTGCTAAAGATGGCTACTATAAGTCTCTTAGTTCTTGTCAAATTGAAAATGATGTTTTTACCTTTTCCCTGACCTTACCCATGGCTATTGGAACCATTGGCGGATTAACTCATTTGCATCCACTGGCAAAAAAATCGCTGTCCATTTTAGGAGAACCCGACGCGCCCACACTCATGCAAATCATCGCAGCTGTCGGCCTGGCGCAAAACTTTGCTGCCGTAAAATCACTCATCACATCAGGGATTCAGGAAGGGCATATGCGTATGCATTTAATGAATATCCTGGTTCATTTGCAGGCATCAGAGACTGAAAAAAACATCGCATTGGAACATTTTACGCATATTCCAGTTTCGTTTGCGGCTGTTCGTGAATTTCTGGAATCAATTCGATCCAAATAATGAACCAGATCTCTTTTTCCGCGCATGGAAAACTTTTGCTTACTGGGGAATATGCAGTTTTAGATGGAGCAAAAGCCTTGGCATTACCCACAAAATTCGGTCAACAACTGTTATTTTCTCCCCAACCGGCTTCCAACATGCTGTTTTGGGAGAGTTTTACCCATGTGGGTGATTCCTGGTTAACTGCCTCTTGGACATTAAATTCCTTAAAAGCAGATATAGGTTCAGGTCTCCCTGAAACAAAAATGCTCAGTGAATTACTGTCTTGCATGATTAAGGAAAAAGGACTCCCTATCGCTTTTTTTGAAGGTAAAGTGACTACTCATCTCGATTTTCCACGAGAATGGGGCCTAGGGACAAGTTCTACCCTCGTGTCTTTGCTTTCACAATGGACAGGAATTAATGCTTATTATTTATTGGAAAAATCTTTTGGTGGTTCCGGCTATGATATTGCTGCTGCATTGGCCAAAGGTCCATTTTTTTATAAGAGGAATTTAGAAAATGAGCATGAACCCGAAATCAGCACAGCCAATTTTAATCCTGATTTTTTAGATCGTATTTACTTTTTATATTCAGGAAAAAAGCAAAATAGCAGAGAAGGCATTGCAGCATATCGCTTAAAAGGTAGAAACCCAGCTTATCTCTCCGAAATATCGGAAATTACTGAAAAAGTAGTTGATACTAACCACTTTTCTACCTTTTGTTCTTTAATGGGCTATCACGAACATCTAACTGGCACTCATTTAGGTTTTGTTCCCATCCAAAAGGAATATTTTTCTGAT
>Ga0214917_10003844_pt1 | contig 17117 bp, 14 predicted proteins | sample LL_1208_BB_MetaG_FD_177983 | JGI IMG/M metagenome (GOLD analysis project Ga0214917, IMG submission 177983) | Freshwater microbial communities from Lake Lanier, Atlanta, Georgia, United States - LL_1208_BB | ecosystem: Environmental > Aquatic > Freshwater > Lake | place: USA: Georgia | collected... | reverse complement strand
GCAATATCCCAAAGCGCTTGCCTGTTGGGAGCGGCTTTTCAAACTGCTGCCGCCACAAAGCGAGGACGCCAAGGTGATCGGCCAAGCCATTGACAGGGTGAAGCTTCAAATGGGGCGGTCGCCCTAAAAGCTCTTGCTTACTCGCTCTCACTTGCTTTTAGAGTGTTCGTTCTCTCCAAAATATTGAGCTTCATTACCCAGCCCTTGGCCTGGGTGGCTTTGGCCTTAGGGCTAGGCGTGTTCCTGCAAACTTTTGGGCCCCAACCATGGGCCCGGCTGGGGCGCAGGCTGTGCTGGGTCGCTTTAGGCTTACTGCTGCTTCAGGGTTGGCAGCCGCTGCCTCAGTTCGGTATACGTCAGTTGGAAAGCCGCTACCCCGTGCCGCAAAACTTGGACTTGAAGAAATTTGAAGGGGTCGTCGTGCTGGGTGGCGCCTTGGAATCTGCTTATGTGTGGCAAGCACCAGATTTGAATGGTCGGCCCCAAGCCCAGCTCAATAGCGCTGCCGAACGCATGACCACCCCCATCTCTTTGCTTAAAGCGCACCCGAATTTGAAATTGGTGTTTACTGGTGGTGAGGGGCTGATACTGACATCTGGCCGCACCGAGTCAGAGCTGGCGCAGATTTTTTACCAAGACATGGGCCTGATGGATCTGCCCCAAGCGGACCAGAGGCTTTATTTTGAAGCGGCTTCTCGCAACACCCACGAAAACGCCGTCTTGTCGGCACAGCTGCCCGGCATTGACATCACCAAACCTTGGTTGCTGGTGACTTCGGCTTTTCACATGCCGCGGTCCATGGCGGTGTTTCAAAAAGCCGGGTGGAACGTCACGCCCTTTGCGGTGGATTTTCGGGCGGGTTCCCGAACGCCTTGGACAGAATACTCACTGGATGAGGGCGCAAACGACTGGAAAATCCTGCTCCACGAATGGATCGGCACGGTTTACTACGCGTGGACGGACAAAAGCTGATTTCCAGCAGGCAACGGCGAAGCAATCACTTTGTCGATGCGCCGTCCGTCCAAATCCACCACTTCAAACATCCAGCCTGAAGAGGCAATGCGCTCGCCGGTATGGGGCAAGTGTCCGGCCACAGACAGCAACATACCCGCCAAGGTGTTGTAGCGGCCACGGTCTTCATCGGGCAAGGCGCGAATGTCCAAGCGGCTGCGGAGTTCGTCCACAGGCATCATGCCGTCGAGCAACCAAGAACCATCTTCACGGGGTGTTGCCCAAGCGTCCACCTGCGCCAAAGGCTGAAGCTCTCCGGTAATGGCTTCCAGCAAGTCCACGGGGGTGACCAAGCCTTGAACCACGCCATATTCGTCCACCACAAACACCATGCGGCCGGACCGCTGCCGAAACTGCTCCAGCAGCTCCATGCCCGACAAGGTTTCGGGCACAAAGACGGCGGCTTGCACCTCCAGCTCCGACAGCTTCATATCGGAGGCCATGGCGGATTTCTGATTCAGCTCCAGCAGCCGAGACACGCTGATCAATCCCTGCACATCATCCAATGAGCCCCTGCAAACGGGATACCAGGAGTGCGCATCGCGTTCATCGGCCTGAGCCACTTGCTCAAGGCATTGGTGCAGCGACAGGTTGAGGTCGAACCACGCGATGTCACTGCGCGGCACCATCAGGGAGGTGAGCGGCCGATCGTCCAGCCGAAACACGTTTTGCACCATTTGGTGCTCGTGCTCTTCAATCACACCCGCATCCACACCTTCTTCAAGGCTGGCGCGAATTTCTTCCGCGGTCATGCTGCGGTCCACCTTGTTGGGCAGCCCCATCAAGCTCAAAACCCCTTGGGTGGTGGTGGACAGCAGCAACACAAAGGGGCGGGCCACCAAAGCCGTCCACTGCATGGGGCGAGATACCCAGCGCGCCACCATTTCGGGGTACATCTGACCAATGCGTTTGGGAACCAGTTCGCCGAAAATAATGGTGAGAAAGGTAATTAAGGTCACCACCAATGCGGTGGCTGTGATGGCCGCCACGGACTCTGACCAACCCCAATCGATCAGCCAATGCGCCAAACCAGCACTAAAAGCCGCCTCGCCCACAATGCCGTTGAGTACACCAATGGACGTGATGCCCACCTGGATGGTCGATAAAAAATGGTTGGGATGCTCCAGCAAGGCCAGCGCTGCTTTGGCGCCACCGTCTCCCGCCTCGGCCATGGCCGTGAGCCGAGCTTTGCGGCTGGCTGCCAATGCCAACTCTGACATGGCAAACAAGCCATTAAGCAAAATCAGCGCCACAATCAGTACAACATCCATGGTTACCAAGCGAAAATATGAGCCATGTCACTTTACCTGATTGGCGATGTTCAAGGCTGCAACGACGCTTTGGAGCGCCTGCTCATCACCCTTGGTTTCTCCCCTAGCCGCGACACCTTGTTTTTGCTGGGCGACTTGGTCAACCGTGGCCCCGACTCTGCTGGCGTGTTGCGCAGGCTGATGGGCTACGGTGCCTCCGCCCGCTGCCTGCTGGGCAACCACGACCTGCACCTGCTGGCCGCTGCCAACGGCATACGCCCGCTGCACTCGGGCGACACTGTGCAAGACATTTTGGAAGCTCCAGACCGTGAGGCCATGCTGCTTTGGTTGCGCCAGCAGCCCTTGGTGGTTCATGAGCCGTTGTTGGGGCAAGAGTTTTTGCTGTGCCATGCCGGAGTGCTGCCCAGCTGGAGCCCTGTTCAGGCGGCGGACTTGGCGGGCGAAGTTCAAGCGCTGCTCCAAGGCCACGACTACAAAGCTTTTTTAAAGGGCATGTACGGCAGCCTGCCCAACCTGTGGAATGACACGCTGCAAGGCATGGACCGTGCACGGGTGATTGTGAATGCCCTCACCCGTATGCGCTTTTGCACGCCTGAAGGGGCCATGGAGTTCACAGCCAAAAAAGGGGTCGACCAAGCCCCACCCGGACACGTGCCCTGGTTTGACGCCCCCAACCGCCAAACGGCGGGCATTACCGTGGCATTTGGACACTGGTCAACATTAGGTTGGTTGCACCGAACCGATGTGTATGCCCTTGACACAGGCTGTGTGTGGGGCGGCACCCTGAGCGCGCTGCGCCTGAGCGAAGACCGCCGACATGAGTGGATTCAAGTGCCCTGTGACATCAACCGCTTAAATGGCTGAGATCATCAGGGGATAGCCCCGCTAGGCTAGCTGGTCTTGAACAGCGCTGCCACCTTGCGCTTGGGCTTGATGTTGGGCGATAACCCAGAGGCCCCATAAGCCGAATTGGCTACCGCTGTGTCTGCAACCGCCTCGGCCTGAACCGGTGCCTCGTAAGGCTTGTCAAAAAACGGATCTCGCGGCGCAGGTGCTGGGCGAGCGTAGTCGCGTCGGGAGGAGCGCTCTGCGCTGCGCTCACGTACAAATTCACGTTTATGACCGCGCTCAGATCCACGCTCTCCCTGACCTTCTGTCCGGGCACCACGTCCTGCATCCACATTTAACGGCAACAGATCGATTTTGATTTTGATGAGTTTTTCAATATCTCCCACCAAGCGGCTGTCTTTGCCCGATACAAAGCTGATGGCCAGACCCGAGGCCCCGGCACGGCCGGTGCGGCCGATGCGGTGCACGTAGTCCTCGGCATTGAAAGGAATGTCGATGTTGAACACGGCGGGCACATCTTTAATGTCCAGTCCGCGCGCAGCTACGTCGGTGCACACCAGCAAGTCCACCTCGCCTTTTTTAAAGGCTTCCAAGGCCTTCAGCCGCTCGTCTTGGCTTTTGTCGCCGTGCAAAGCGGTGGTTTTAAGGCCATCGCGCTCCAGGTCCCGCGCCAAACGTGCGCAGCCCAATTTGCTGTTTACAAACACAAAGGCTTGCTGAATGCTGTGCTCTTGCAGCAACTGGCGCACGGCGCGACGTTTGTCGTCATCGGCCACACCATAAAAAATTTGAGTTACATTGGCGGCAGTGGCGTTGGAGCGCGCCACTTCGATGGTGACCGGGTTATTCAAATAGCTCGAGGCCAAGCGTTTGATATCGTTGGAAAACGTAGCTGAAAAGAGCAAAGTGGTGCGTTGTTTGGGCAGAAAGCTCAAGATGCGCTGCAAATCGGGCAAAAAACCAATGTCCAGCATCCGGTCGGCTTCGTCCAGCACCACATATTCCACTTGGTTCAATACAGCGGTTTTGGCTTCTATATGGTCCAGCAAACGTCCGGGGGTGGCCACCAGCACCTCGACGCCCGCTTTAAGTTCCAGAGTTTGGGGCTTCATATCCATGCCGCCAAACACCACGGCGGTGCGCAACTTGGTGTACTTGGCGTACAACTTGACTTGCTGGGCCACTTGGTCCGCCAGCTCGCGGGTGGGCAAGAGCACCAAGGCACGCACCGGGTGGCGGGCGGGCGATGTGGAAGGGTTTTCGTGTTTGAGGAGTCGCTGCAGCAGCGGCAGAGAAAACGCTGCGGTTTTACCCGTACCGGTTTGGGCTGCGCCCATGACATCTCGGCCTTGCAACACCACGGGGATGGCCTGCGCCTGAATGGGCGTCATGGAGGTGTAACCCATTTCGGCCACCGCGCGGGCCAAAGGAGCATCCAGTTTCAGCTGGGAGAAAGACTGCGAGGTTTCAGGAGACGCGGAAGTCAGCTCGGGAAAGTCAGAATTCGCCGGAGATGATGCTTGAGTAGGGAGAGATTCGATAACTTTGCTCATTAGGTTTTAGGAAGGGTCACGCCCACTTGACCTTGGTATTTACCCCCGCGGTCTTTATAAGAAGTTTCGCACACTTCGTCACTCTCGAAAAAAAGCACTTGGGCGCAGCCTTCGCCCGCGTATATTTTGGCAGGCAGGGGGGTGGTGTTGGAAAATTCCAGAGTCACATAGCCTTCCCATTCGGGCTCGAAAGGCGTCACGTTGACGATGATGCCACAGCGGGCATAAGTGCTTTTGCCCAAGCAAATCGTCAGCACGTTGCGCGGAATCCGGAAGTACTCCACGGTACGGGCCAAAGCAAAACTGTTGGGCGGGATGATGCAGACATCGCTGTTCATATCCACAAAGCTTTTCTCGTCAAAGTTTTTGGGGTCCACCACCGTGCTGTAAATATTGGTAAACACCTTGAACTCCGGTGCGCAGCGGATGTCGTAGCCGTAGCTGCTGGTACCGTAGCTCACAATTTTTTGACCCTCGGCGTTGTGGCGGATCTGGCCGGGCTCAAACGGCTCAATCATGCCGTGCTGTTCGGCCATGCGGCGGATCCAGGTGTCGCTCTTGATGCTCATGGGGAAATCGCCCTGACTTGTTTCAATGAGGTGGGGAGGTAGTGCGGTTGTGCAGATTGTAGGCAGAGGCATCTCAGTACACTCTGCCCCCATAACTAGAGGAGACACATGGAAGTTTCGTTCAGCAAGGAAATCAAGCAACTTGCCCTAGGCCAAGGTCAAATGTTCTATGGCGAAGGCATTTTGGCCATCACCAAGGCATTGCTGCAATCGGGCGTGTCTTATGTGGGCGGTTACCAAGGGGCTCCGGTTTCGCATTTGCTGGACGTGATGGTGCAAGCCAAACCCTATATGGATGAGCTGGGCGTGCACGTGGAGGCCTGCTCCAACGAAGCCTCGGCTGCCGCCATGCTCGGAGCCTCCATACATTACCCATTGCGCGGTGCTGTGACGTGGAAATCGATAGTGGGCACCAACGTCGCAGCAGATGCCTTGAGCAATTTAGCCTCCCCCGGTGTGACCGGTGGCGTATTGATTGTGCTGGGAGAAGACTACGGCGAAGGTGCCAGCGTGATTCAGGAGCGCAGCCACGCCTATGCCCAAAAATCGTGCATGGTCCTGCTGGACCCCCGACCCGATTTGTCTCGCATGGTGGATTTGGTGGAGCAGGGCTTTAGGCTTTCAGAGGCCTCCAACATGCCCGCCATGATGGAACTGCGCATCCGTGCTTGCCATGTAAGGGGCAGTTTTGAGTGCAAAGACAACCAGCTGCCTGCCATTTCCACCCAAAACCTCATGACCGAGCCAGGCACATTCAATTACATGAAGCTGGCCCACCCACCGGTGACCTTCAGGCAAGAAAAACTCAAAATTGAGCATCGTCTGCCGGCTGCACGCCGCTTCATCGTGGAACACCATCTCAACGACCTGCTGGACGGCCCGCGCACGGAGCTGGGCATCATCGTTCAAGGTGGGCTTCACAACAGCCTGGTGCGCGCGCTGCAGTTGTTTGGCTTGGCCGACGCTTTTGGAAACAGCCTCATTCCGCTGCTGGTGCTCAACGTCACCTACCCGCTGGTACCCGAGCAGGTGTGCGAATTTGCCCTCGGCAAGCAGGCGGTGCTGGTGGTGGAAGAAGGCCAGCCCGAGTACATCGAGCATGAAATTGCCACCTACCTGCGCCGGCGCGACATCCAAACCGCGCTGCACGGCAAAGACGTGTTGCCCAGCGGCGGCGAATACAGCGTTGAGGTCTTGACGCAAGGGCTGCTGAACTTTTTGACCCAGCACGCCCCCGATGTGGACGCCGCCCCAGCCCAGAGCTGGCTGCACACCAACCAACAACGTCGACTGGCGGTGAGTCAAGCCATTGGGCGCATGCAAGTTCCTACGGGCACTGCGCCGGGCACCTTGCCCGCTCGCCCGCCAGGCATGTGCATAGGCTGCCCCGAGCGGCCTGTGTTTTCAGCGCTCAAGCTGGCACAGCAGCAAGTGGGCCAAGTTCATGTGGCGGGTGACATTGGCTGCCATGCCTTGGCCACGTTTGAACCGTTTTCGGTAGGCCACTCCATTTTGGGCTATGGCATGAGCTTGGCCAGCCGTGCGGGCGTGTCGCCCATGATGCAGCGGCGGGTGCTATCCATCATGGGCGACGGCGGCTTTTGGCACAACGGCCTGCTCACCGGCGTGCAATCGGCGTTATTTAACGGCGACGACGCGGTCCTGTTGATATTCAAAAACGGCTATACCTCCGCCACCGGTACCCAAGACATCATTTCCACTCCCGATGAGGCACTTAAAAACGCCACCGCTGACAAGCAAAAAAGTCTGACCGCATCCAACCTAACTATTGAAGACACCCTCAAGGGCTTGGGCGTTAAGTGGCTGCGCACGGTGCACACCTACCGGGTTGAAGACATGCGTCAAACCCTCATCGAGGCCTTTACTTCAAGCTTTAATGGCTTGAAGGTGATCGTGGCTGAGGGCGAATGCCAACTGGAACGCCAACGCCGCATCAAGCCTTGGTTGGCCAGTTTGCTCAAACAAGGCAAGCGGGTGGTGCGGTTGAAGTACGGCGTGGACGAAGACGTGTGCAATGGCGACCACGCCTGCATCCGCCTCTCGGGCTGCCCTACCCTGACCCTGAAAGACAACCCCGACCCCCTCAAAGTAGACCCCGTTGCGACCGTGATCGACGGCTGTGTGGGCTGTGGCCTTTGTGGCGAAAACGCCCATGCCGCCACACTGTGTCCCAGTTTTTACCGGGCCGAAGTGGTGCAAAACCCGCACAGCTTAGAGCGCTGGTGGGCAGGTGTGCGCCAAAAAATGGTTCAGGCCTTGCAACCTGCGCAGACGACATGAGCACTGCCCCCCTTACCTCACCCATCACCCTGCTCATTTGCGCCCTGGGTGGTGAGGGCGGCGGCGTGCTGTCAGAGTGGCTGATGGAGGTGGCCCAGCTCAGTGGCTATGCCGCGCAAAGCACCTCCATTCCCGGCGTGGCGCAGCGCACAGGGGCCACCACTTATTACGTGGAAGTGTTTCCTAAACCGCTGTCTGAACTGCAAGGTCAAAAGCCAGTGTTAAGCCTTTACCCAGTACCGGGCATGCTGGATGTGCTGATTTCTTCTGAACTGCTGGAAACGGCGCGGCAAATCAGCTTGGGCATGACCAGCCCCGAGCGCACCCAAATCATCAGCTCCAGTGCGCGCAGCCTGACCACCTTGGAACGCATGCAGCCTTCTGACGGCCGGCTCGACAGCGCTGCCCTGCTGCAACTGGTGCGCGACCACAGCCAAGAACACCACGTGCTCGATATGGGCGAGCTGTCCAAACAGGCAGGCACCATTGTCAGCGCGGTCATGCTCGGCGCGCTGGCGGCTAGCGACATGTTTCCTTTTCCGCGCTCGGCATACCAAACGGCGATTCAGAGTGGAGGCAGTACCGCCGCAGCCAGCTGGCGCGGCTTTGAATTGGGTTGGGCAAAGGTGCAAGAGCAGCGCAGCCAGCTGCAGCGGGTGCGCGAGAGCCTTCAAAGCACCAGCGTTTTAGGCGCCATGCCTTCAAACACCCTAGCCAACCCACAAGCCTCGGCCGACGACACCCAGTGGATGAAGCTCTGGCTGGAGCCGTTTCCCTCCCCCTTGCACGACATGATCAAGCTGGGGCTGGCGCGTTTGGTGGATTACCAAGGCCGCGCCTATGCCAAGCTCTACATCGATCGTTTGCAGCAAGTTCAAGCAGCTGAACAGGCTGCCGACCCGCAACTGCAGCACGGCTGGTCCACCACCCGCGAGATGGCCCGTTGGTTGGCACTGTGGATGGCGTTTGACGACATCGTGCGGGTGGCCGATCTGAAAAGCCGCCCCAGCCGAATGGCCCGCGTGCAGCAAGAAGTCAAGTCTGGCCCAAAAGATTTGTTGTACGTGTACGACCACTTCAAGCCCGGTATCCCAGAGTTGGCGGGCTTGCTGCCCAAGGTGCTGGCCCAACCGCTGCTGCGCTGGGACCGCTCCCGCGCGGCTCAAGGACGCACGCCTTGGGCCTTGCCCCTGAAAATTGGCACCCATTCCGTAAGCGGCATGTTGGCCTTGCGCACTTTGGCCAGCTTCAAAGCTCTGCGCCCTTGGAGCAGCCGCTACGCCACAGAGCAAGCGCTGATCAACGAATGGCTGCAAGCCGTGGTGACCAGCACCCGAGCCCAATGGGCCAGCGGGCACGAGGTAGCTCTTTGCGGCCAACTCATCAAAGGCTATGGCAGCACCAACGAACGCGGCAAAGACCATCTGCTGCATGTGGTGCGGCACTTGAGCGCGGCCACCCTGGCCTCACCCGAAATTAAAGCCACCGCACTGCGCGAAGCCCGCTTGGCGGCGCTTGCCGACGAAAGCGGCAAACAGCTCGACCAGACCCTGCTGCGGCACGGCGCACCCGTCCGAAACATTGCGCCCCAGCCCATACGATGGATGCGCAAACCCAAAGCCACCTGAACCCAAGCTATATAAAACCTAAACCACCGAGGAGATCCACCATGAAAACCCTAAACCTGTTCGTGCAAGCTCTGCGCCTGGCGCAAGGCAGACCGCTACACAACCCAATCTCGGCCGCCACGCGGTGCGCATTGATCTGTGCAGTGTTCACAACATTTTTCGCTGCTGCCGTTTTGGCACCATCCAAGGCTTGGGCGCAAGCTTGGCCTGCCAAACCAGTCAAAGTGGTGGTGAACTTTCCGCCCGGCGGCGCTGCTGACCAAATTGCCCGTGCCATTTCACTGCCCCTGCAAGAATCCTTAGGCCAGCCCGTGGTCGTGGAGAACCGTGGCGGCGCCAACGGCAATGTGGGTGGTGAAGTGGTGGCCAAATCGGCCGCGGACGGCTACACCCTGCTCATGAGCTCAGGGGGCATGGTGTCGGTCAACCCGCATATTTACGCCAAGATGGCGTTTGACCCTGCCAAAGACCTGACGCCCGTGGCCTCAGCTGCACGTGTGTTGGTTTTTTTGGTCAGCCGCCCAGAAGTGCCTGGCGCCAACATCAAAGACTTTATCGCCCACGTAAAGGCTAACCCCGGCCGTCTGTCTTACGGCTCAGCCGGCAACGGCAGCTCGCCCCACTTGGCCGGTGAAATGTTCAAAAGCCAAGCCCAACTGTTTGCCGTGCACGTCCCTTACCGTGGCGCTGCACCTGCGCTTCAAGACTTGTTGGCCGGTCAGATTGACTATTACTTTGACCCAGGTATTGGCCTGAACCAGGTGCGGGCCGGCAAACTGCGCTTGCTGGCAGTGGGCAGCCCTAAAAGATCACCCCTGTTCCCCGAGGTGCCCACCTTGGAAGAGGCTGGCTTGAAAGGCTTTGACGCCGACACGGTTTTTGGCTTTTACGCGCCCACGGGCACACCCGCTGCCGTGGTGGAGCGTCTGAACCGCGAGATCAACCGCATTTTGAGTACGCCAGCAATCAAAGACCGCATTGCAGCCTTGGGGGGTGAAGCCTTGCCGCTTACGCCCGCGCAATTTGGCGCCAAGGCCCTCGAAGATTCCAAGCGGTTTGGCGCCATCATCAAAGAGCGCAACATCACAGGTGACTGAAATTTATTTGTACATTTACGTACTTTTGTGTCCTTGTCCATCCTTGTCACTTAGGAACCCCTCATGAAATCCTCCATTCGATTTTCTCGTTCGCTTGCCCACGGTTTGGCTTTGTTGGTCTGTTTGGCATGGGGCAGCTCCTCCTTGACTGCACTTGCGCAAACCAAGGCTGACTCCACCTACCAACCCCAAGTTTGGCAAGCGGGTAAAGACGTGGTGTGGGTCCCCACACCTGACGAGCTTGTGACCAAAATGCTGCAAACCGCCAAAGTCACCAAAGACGATCTGGTTTACGACCTGGGCGCTGGCGACGGAAAAATTGCCATTGCCGCAGGTTTGGAATTTGGTGCTCGGGCAATAGGCATTGAATACAACCCCGACATGGCGGCTTTTGCCCAGCGCAATGTGGAGCGCGCGGGAGTGGCGGATAGGGTGCGCATCATCCGTGGCGACATATTTGTCGAGGACTTCAGCCAAGCCACCGTGGTGACCATGTATTTGTTGCCCGAGCTCAACCTGCGCTTGCGCCCCACACTTCTCAAAATGAAGCCCGGCACCCGTTTGGTCACCAACTCCTTCAGCATGGGCGACTGGGAACCCGACCAAATCATCCGCACCAGCCAAAACAGCGGTTACTTTTGGATCGTCCCAGCGCAAGTGCAGGGTCGCTGGAACCTCAACGGCATAGACGGTAACCCCGTGGTCAGCCTGGATTTGCAACAACGCTACCAGCATGTGGGCGGCACCATCACCATTGGCAAACTGGCACCACAAACCCTGTTGACCCCTGAACTGCAGGGCGACCAGCTGCGTTTTCGCTTTGTTGACACTCAAAACCGCTTGCAAACAGTCAAGGCCACCATCCGCGGCGACCAGCTCGAAGGTGAAGTGGGCCATTCGTTTAGCAAAAGCAGCTTTAAGGGCAGCCGCCCATGACAGGCGCAGCGGCGCCTGGTTCCCAGGCTGCTAGCTCTACCAACACCCCTCCGACCACACCTGGATCCGCTTTCACTTCTCCCGCCCCCAGACTGAGTCCTGCCACGGCGGTGGCCATCATTGTGGGCATCGTCATTGGTGCCGGCATCTTCAAAACCCCTTCTATGGTGGCGGGCGCCATGGGCGATGTGGGTTGGATTTATGCCGCTTGGGTGGCAGGAGCCCTGATTTCCATTGCCGGCGCGTTGTGTTATGCCGAGCTGTCGTCGCGCCACGCTCATGCAGGGGGCGACTACCACTTTTTAGAACTGGCTTATGGCAAGCACTTGGCTTTTTTGTATGCGTGGGCCAAGGCCATGGTCATCAACACCGGCTCGATTGCGCTTTTGGCTTTTGTGTTTGGCGACTACATGAGCCAAGCCATTCCTTTAGGGGCTTATTCCACCGCCATCTGGGCCTTGGGTATTGTGTTGGTCCTTACGGTGGTCAACTGGATCGGACTGGAGGCTTCTGGCCGCGTGCAATCTGCCTTGACCATTTTTGAGGTGCTGGGTCTTCTTGCGGTGGTGGTGGCGGGCTTTAGCTTGAGCCCCGTAGCTGAGGCGACACCTTCTTGGTTCAACAGCACACCCCCCTTGGGCTTGGCGGGTTTGGCCTTGGTGTTTGTGTTGCTGACCTTTGGCGGCTGGAACGAATCAGCGTACATCTCGGCCGAGGTCAAAGGCGGCACGCGCAGCATGGTGAAGGTGATTTTGCTCAGCCTTACCATCATCAGCGTGGTGTACATGCTGGTCAATGCCGCCTTGCTGCACGGTTTGGGCTTAAAAGGCTTGGCCGAGTCCAAAGCCGCCGCGGCCGATGTGATGGGTGCAGCTTTTGGCACTTGGGGCAAACAGGCCCTGAGCCTGTTTGTGGCCTTGGCCGCGCTCACCAGCATCAACGCCACCATGATTGTGGGCGCGCGCAGCAACTTTGCCCTGGCCCAGAGCTGGAAGCCGCTGGGGTTTATGGCGAAGTGGAGCTTCAGTGCAGGCACCCCCATTGCCGCCCTGCTGGTGCAGTCTGTGATTGCGCTGGCCCTGGTGGTGTTGGGGCTGCTCCAGCACGACGGTTTTGAGGCCATGGTGGAATTCACTGCGCCGGTGTTTTGGAGCTTTTTACTGCTGGTGGGCTTGTCGGTATTCAAATTAAGGTCAAGCACCACAACCCCGAATCAAGCGGTATTCAAAATGCCGCTGTATCCCCTTACACCCATACTGTTTTGCTTGGCCTGCGCATACCTGGCTTATTCCAGTTTGGTGTATGCGGCCAGCAAGCAAGCAGTGCATGTGTCGCTGGGAGTCATGGCGGTAGGGGCGGCGGCACTCTTGGTGCTGCACTTTAAAGAGCGCAAGCCCAACTGAAAAGAACCAGCCCGACACCAGCACACCCAAAAAAGGTTTCGGGGGCAATGCCCAGTTGGGCGGCAATCATGCGTTTGAGTTTCTGCAAGGTCACATAAAAATCAAAGCAAAAGCAGGGCGCGAAAGTCGTTCACATTGGTAAAAGTTGGGCCTGTCACCACCAAATCGCCCAGGGCTTTAAAAAAGCCATAAGAGTCGTGGCGGCGAAGGTGGGCGTCTATGTACACCCCCAGCGCCTCGGAGCGGGCCAAGGTATCAGGCGCGACCAAAACGCCCGCATTGTCTTGCGAGCCGTCTATGCCGTCTGTATCGGCCGCTATGGCCCAGGTATGGGCTTGGCCCGCTAAAGCTTTCGCCAACCCCAAACCGTATTCCCCTGCACGACCACCTTGAGGCTTTAGCAAGGGATCTGAGTGTGCGTTTATGTCATGTGCGCTTTTGTCATGAGCGCGCAGGGTCACCGTGGTTTCGCCGCCGCTCAAAATCACGCACGGCCTCTGAAAAGCCGGGTCTTTTGCCCACACCGCATGGGCTTGGCCCACCTCGCGCGACTCGCCTTCTATGGCGTCTCCCATCACATAGGCCCGCAAACCGGCACTTTGCGCCCACTGCGCCGCAGCTTTCAGGGCTTGGGCGGGAGTGGCCACCACATGCACTTGGGCGTGTTCAAAACAAACATCTCCGGGCTTGGGGGTTTCCAGCGTCTGGCTGCGCAGCTGCGCCAGCACTTGGTGCGGCACTGGCAAGTGAAAGCGCTCTATCAGCTCCAAAGCATCGGCGCAGGTGGTGGTGTCGGGCACTGTGGGGCCACTGGCGATGGTGGCGGGGTCGTCACCGGGCACATCGCTGATGGCCAAGGTCAGCAGCTGCGCAGGTACACATGCTTGTGCCAGCCGCCCCCCTTTGATGCGCGAGAGGTGCTTGCGCACGCAGTTCATCTCGCCAATGTGGGCGCCACTGGCCAATAATGCTTGGTTAAGGGCCTGCTTGTCCGCCAGCGTCAGCCCCTGAGCCGGCAAGGTCAACAAGGCAGACCCTCCGCCGGAAATGAGGGCAATGACCAGATCATCCGCGGTTAAACCCTGGACCAGCTCCAGCATGCGTGATGATGCCGCCAAACCTGCCGCATCAGGCACGGGATGCGCGGCCTCAAGCACGTCAATTCTGGGCTTTTGCCCTGCAAGACCAGCTGGCCGGGTCGGCGTGTGTTGGTAACGCGTGACCACCGCACCGCTCAAGGGTGCGTCTGCTGGCCACAAGGACTCCAAAGCCTGCGCCATAGCGCCTGCGGCTTTGCCCGCGCCAATGACCACCGTGCGCCCCTTGGGAGGCTGGGGTAAGAAGGGCTTGAGGCAATGCATAGGCATGGCCCGCTGCACTGCCACCGCAAACAGGTGCTGCAAAAATGCCCTTGGGTTTTCTTGCCACTGCGTCGCGTCTTGCGCAGGAATGGCCGACAAGTTTGTTGTGGGAGACCTTGGGGCTAGTGGTTTCATAGAGGTTTGCACATGGCGGTGTCTTTGACACGGATTGTGCAATCCAGACCGCTTTTGACCCAAAAACCCACTAGACTGTGCCCAAATAAATTTTCAAGGAGACACTTGTGACCCTCAACAGCTTACTCATCCTTCGACGCTTTGTGTTGGCTTTCGCAGCCCTTGCATGCGCGACATCCGCCCCAATTGCTTTGGCTCAATCCGCAACCAGCTTTCCAGCCAAAACGGTGAACTTGGTCGTTCCCAACCCGCCCGGCGGTTTTGTGGACGCCTCAGCACGTTTGCTCAGCGAGCCTCTAGGCCGCGTGTTGGGTCAAACCGTGGTGGTGGACAACAAAGGTGGTGGAAGCGGCAATGTGGCTTACGGCTACGTGGCGCGGGCCAACCCTGATGGCTATACCCTGCTCACGTCTTATTCAGCTTACCACGTCGGCAACCCTGCTCTCACACCCAAACTGCCTTGGACGCAAAAAGACTTGGCTGCGGTGGCGTTGATTACCGTCGCCACCAATGTGATTGCAGTGCACCCCTCTGTACCCGTCAACACGCTGGGCGAATTCATCAGCTATTTGAAAAGCAACCCCGGGCGTTTGAGCTATGCGTCACAGGGTAATGGCTCGCTCTCGCACATTGGCACTGAAATATTCAAGACCCAAACCCAAACCAGCATGGTGCATATTCCCTACCGCGGGTCTGGCCCTGCAGTGCAAGATGTGCTCTCAGGCCAGGTGCAGGTGTTCATCACCACGCCGCCTTCGGTGATGGGGCACATACAGGCGGGCAAGCTCAAAGGTCTGGCAGTAGCGGGCGGCACCCGCCACCCCGGCGTACCCAATGTACCCACCACTGCTGAGGCAGGATTAAAAGGTTTTGAGCTGGAAGCATGGGTGGGCATTTTTGCGCCAGCGGGCACACCGGCTGATGTGATCAGCAAGCTGAGCACCAGCATCAAGCAGGCTATGGAAATGCCCGACACCAAAACACGCGCCTCCGCTGCTGGCATCGAAATTCGCTACCAACCGCCTGAGGCGCTGGACGCCTTGGTCAAACGCGAAACCGAGTTTTGGGCCAAAACCATCAAAAGTGCTGGCATTACGGCGGACTGACTCTCTTTAAGGTACGGGTTCCATACCCTATGCAGCACACACCCAACCGCAGAAGTTCTCTGCACTGGGCGCTGGCTTCAGTCGCCTCACTGGCTTTGGCTACTTTGGCGGGTGGTTTTTTGGCAGGGTGCACCACGCCTATTCCTTCTGTCCCCCCGGTGCCCCCCCCGCCTGAACCTCCACCCCCTCCACCCCCTCCAGCCCCTCCACCTCCGCCTGTTTCGGTCGTCCCCTCAGTACCCCAACATGTGTCGATTGCAGTGTCTGCCAAGGCTTACCGGCGCGATGCGGCGAGTCATCTTTACACCAAAAACCCCCAACGTATTTTTAAAGGCAAGCTACCCCCCTTGCTTTATGCAGTGGGCGTACTGCAAGTTGAGTTGGATGCCAGTGGCCGTGTGCTGGCCACCAGCTGGATGCGCGCCCCCAAACACGCCCCCGAGGTCATGGCTGAAATTGAACGCACGGTACGCAATGCCGCACCTTTTCCTGCGCCCATCAAACTGGGTAAAGTGACTTACACCGACACATGGCTGTGGCACAAAACAGGCCAATTTCAACTCGACACCCTCACTGAAGGACAAGCATGAGCACCACCACCCCTGCCACCATGAATATTGGTTTTATTGGTCTAGGCATCATGGGCGCGCCCATGGCCCTGAACCTTTTAAAAGCTGGCCACAAGCTTTACGCCAACACCCGCCGAAGCGTGCCACAAGAGCTTTTGCAAGCCGGGGCCGTGGCCTGCCCCAATGCCGCCAGTGTGGCCGAACAAGCTGACCTCATCATCACGATGGTGCCCGACACCCCAGACGTAGAGCGCGTGCTGTTTGGCGAACACGGCGTGGCTGAGGGACTTAAGCCGGCACCAGCCCCATCTGGCGCACGCAAAGTGGTCATTGACATGAGCTCCATCGACCCCATGGCCACCAAAGAATTCGCCCGCCGTATCAACGCAATGGGCGCAGACTACCTGGACGCTCCAGTCTCGGGCGGGGAAGTAGGTGCCAAAGCCGCGTCGCTCACCATCATGGTAGGGGGAGAAGAGGCGGTGTTTGAGCGGGTACGCCCTGTGTTTGAGCTGATGGGTAAAAACATCACCCTCATTGGCGGCAATGGCGACGGCCAAACCTGCAAGGTGGCCAACCAAATTATTGTGGCGCTGAACCTGGCCGCAGTGAGCGAAGCCTTGGTTTTTGCCTCCAAAGCTGGGGCCGACCCCGCCAAAGTGCGCCAAGCGCTGATGGGTGGGTTTGCCGCATCGCGCATTTTGGAAGTGCACGCCGAACGCATGATCAAACGCACCTTCACCCCGGGATTCAGGGTGGCCCTGCACCAAAAAGACCTGAACCTGGCCCTTCAAAGCGCCAAAGCACTCCATATGGCGCTGCCCCAAACAGCTGGTGCCGCCCAGTTGATGCAAGCCTGCACCGCCCTGGGCCTGGCACAAGCCGACCATTCGTCTTTGGTAAAAGCCATTGAACTGATGGCGCAACACCCTTTGGCGCCTGACGCTTGAAGCTCAAAGAGGCAGAGCTAAGCCAGTAGAATGCCTGCTGCGTAGACCGCACACACAACAGGAAGCGTGGCAGAGTGGTCGATTGCACCGGTCTTGAAAACCGGCAACGGGCAACCGTTCGTGAGTTCGAATCTCACCGCTTCCGCCAAAGGTTTCATCTGACTGCCAAGTAGGGCAGTAAAAGTTATCCGACCTTAAGCGCATCCGCGTTACGCAAACGAATGTGCAACTCGCGCAACTGCTTTTCATCCACAGGGCTAGGGGCTTGGGTTAACAAACATTGAGCCCGCTGGGTTTTGGGGAAGGCAATAACGTCACGAATGGACTCGGCGCCGGTCATCAGGGTGACGATACGGTCCAAGCCAAAGGCCAACCCGC
>Ga0214917_10003843_pt1 | contig 17117 bp, 10 predicted proteins | sample LL_1208_BB_MetaG_FD_177983 | JGI IMG/M metagenome (GOLD analysis project Ga0214917, IMG submission 177983) | Freshwater microbial communities from Lake Lanier, Atlanta, Georgia, United States - LL_1208_BB | ecosystem: Environmental > Aquatic > Freshwater > Lake | place: USA: Georgia | collected... | reverse complement strand
TCTCATGCTGCCGTGTAGAATTTTTTTTCCACTGGTCGCCCGCTATTTCTACCGGTTGTAGACGGAGCAAAAATGAGAGTAGTGGCATACTCGAGATTGATCGACACGCCGAAAGTCCCGCACTTATTTTGGACTGTATTGATAGCTGTGGTACTTTTCATTCATGCAGGATGTGGTACCTCACATTCTACGGAAACACCTCGGAGCCATGTGAGTAGACAAGATCCAAAAATACCGCAACTCGCGATACCACAGGCAACTGACGCGATGTTTATTGATACTGTGATCCGCGATGTCCCTAAACGCGTAGATACCGATGTTACTACTGGCAAGACTACAGTTTTGAATCTACCCGTTGATCAAACCCTCGTTGATTCACCGATCTCTGATTCGGCTAGATCTTCGGTTTCCTCAGTTTCGTCATTGTGGGGGACAGATCCGTCCGAAGAACTGATGAATGAAGTCCCTCCATGCGGTACATTCCCAGTGCGGCCATACTCGGGCCCATCCATCTCGGACAAGTCGAAAATTGACTTCCGTATAAGAATGGTTGATTTCAATACAGCCTCGGAATTGAATGGTATATTGGACTCTCAGCGTCGACTTTGGCGAACTTCTCATCCGGATTGTTCCTCAACTCCAACTTCTTTCAGTCTTGTTGCCTGTGGTCCGAGTGTGGAATTTGTGATTGATGACCAAAAATTGAATCCGGTACACGCTCGAGTTCATGAACATCGCGCCATCGCCCCAGGCAGGAACAAGGTGACTGTCAAGTTTTTCGAATCGAATGACGACCTCCTTGAAAGAGCAGCCACCGAGGTGGCTGCTCTTTCTATACTTGGTGATCGAGTATCCCCTACCCTGTTTGATTCGTCCATTCCACCGGTGTGTCGTTCCTTCGTTCACTCGTATCACGGATACCATGCGCTTGGTGATTTGCGAGGAGTTGCGACTATCCCCTCGGCGAATCTTTTATTGCGAATTGCTGTCCGTGGTCTTGAGCTGGTTCGAGACATGCATCAAGTTGGCCTTGTTCACGGCTCGATCAATTTGCGAACTCTGCGGTACCGCAAGACGCCCAAGATTACAAATGAGGATGAAATTGTATCGTCACTTCGTCTAGTTGATTTTTGGATCTCGAGTCGATTGTATGTAGATGTAGCGCGAAGAGGATTGGCCGCAGATCCCCCTTCGAACAGCGAATATCAACCTGTGGCGTACATGTCGGTTTTTCAGCTCGAGGCGATGATGGCATCTTCTCCCGTCCCGTCCCCGACCCGCCGAGACGATGTTTTAGGGCTCGCTGAATCGTTGCTAATGCTCGCCATTGGTGACTATGATATATTTGAACTGTCAGACCCTTACGAAATTTTATCTCGAAAAAGAAATTTGGGTTTTCAAGCTCCTGGCCGAGTGGATTCTCGATTGTATTCCTTCTACAAGAGGGCGAGGGAAATGGAGCGTGGAGCTGTCTTTAATTATGAAGAAATGATTGTATCATTGAGATAATTGTGTGTGAGTGAAATTGTTTGTTGCGGGAAAGGGGTTGAATTTATTTTGTCTAGGTTTCCATGTTGTGGTGCAGTGTGTGTGTTGTATTTTTATTTTTGGGTTGTTCGGGATCCTCTGTACCCGAAGCGAAGAAGTTTTTGGACCAATTGGCCCGAAATATGGGAGCAAATGATTGGTTAGAGACGCTTGATGTGAATCCACTTTCGGATGCTTCTATCGACGAACCTCCCGATGATCTTGATGAGGAGCTCATGAATGCTTTGATGACGGTGTCGGAAGACCCGGCCCCTCACCCGGTCGAAGAGTATAGGATTCGCATCAGGGACTTGAAGTATGGAAATGGAGGAATAGATGTTCGTTCAGCGTCGGTGTGTCCGCCTCGGGATATGGAGCTTATCGAGTTTGGCGGTATCCACGAAATCAATTCGCAACGATTCGCAAAAGGATCCATGACGAATATCTTCAAGGGTTATGGGTACAGCACGGACGGTGCAACCGTCCGTGCGCGCTCCGTGGTGAAGGTGGTGAGCTCGAAGGCTGATTCCGAAGTGATTGAGGCTGTGTACCGGGACACATCAGCCCTTGAAATACTCGCAAAGACTGGGATAGCTCCTAAACCGTTGCATGTGAAACCCTCCACTATGGATCGCTCATGTCTTGCTCGAATTATGGTGTCATCATTTGTAGGTGAACGGACCTTGAAACATGTCCGGAAGAATGACCAGTTTCGAAAAAATTTGAGTGTAATGGCATCGATTGCCGTTAGAGGTCTTGAGATGCTCAAGACACTCCACTCGAAGGGAATTGTTCATGGGGACATTCATACTGAGAATTTTGTCTTCTATAACGATTCACCAATTGCTCGAACTCTCAAGATGATTGATTTTGGTCGCTCTATTTCGTTTTTGGTTCAGAATGATACTGGAGAGTGGGTTCATATACCGGAACCTCCAATAGTGCTAGTCCCATCCTCTGCTAAGTATATTTGGACCCCATCGCTCTTGTCGGTGTATGAGCTTCAATCGTTGCTGCCCGTAGACGGACAACGCCGAGCACACACACTCACCCGACGCGACGATATAGCTCGATTTGCCGAAATGTTTGTAGTGATTATGCTGGAGGGTTATGAAGAGCAGCTGGTGCAAGTTGAATCTAATGTAGAGGCTTGTTTGCGCATAAAGACTGCGCACGAAGGCCTTGAGTTTATTGATTCAACTTTTTCAGATTTTTTCCTCTATTCATCGGATATGAAGTTTGACGAAACACCTCTGTATGATGTATGGATATCTCGGTTCCGGAAGCTGGTCGGACAAGGAGCCGACACACCGTATTTGGATTAGCGACAAAAAATTTTCTCGTGCGTGTGACTAGATTGTTTGTGTTTTTGGTTTGTCATGTCTCGTAGAATGCTCTGTATTGTTGGTTCTCTTATCGTCAGTGTTGTCGGGCAAGTGGTTCTGACTCATCCGGACGCTCCGTTGGAGTTTGCTGAATTACTTGATTTCAACATGCATTATCTCATGTCTGTAGCGACACCTCGTCAGGATGACTTTGACACTGACCGAACGGTTCCTCTCAATAAGTTTGCGCTGAACGATGACGAGACTTGTCATGCGGTTTATCAACTGAAGGATCGTTTGGAATTTTTGTTTACGTGCGCGACCAATGCCGCGACACCTCAAAATACAAAACTTGTCGTTATGGATTACTCGGAGGAAGAGATTCCTCCCTCTGAACAGTTTGTGGTTCATTTAACCGCACTGAGAGTTCTGCGCGACTCGGGAGTGGTCCCTCGTCTTCTAGACACTCGACTAGATGACGAGAGACTGCTGGTGTTTGATTATTACGGTGGTCGCAATTTGGGTCGTTTTCAACAGCGCCGGTTGACTGTTGAGCAAGTAGCCATTGTGGGCGCTCGAATGATTGAAATTATCGCTACCATCCATGGGTATGGAATTGTTCATGGCGAAGTATGGAATTTGAAGAATTGGGTTTTTGAATCTCGACTTGAAAGTTTGCGCTTGACAAATTTTAAAAAGGCGGGTTTGTTTGTAGATCCCGTCACGATGGAACATGTATTGGAGGACGATCCGGTTGAAGAGGAATGGGTCGCCCCACCGACTCATTTAGAGGGAAACGATGAAGGTGAGTTTTCGGTCAAGATTGCCAAGAAATCAAGCCGGTTTAGAACGAGCTCAAAAAGACGCTCTATTTTTGCCGGCGGAATAACAACTAAATCGGTTTCGCGTCGAGACGATTTGGCTAGTATTGCAGAGACTCTGATTAATTGGCTTGTTGGCAATATCGACTTGTTTGCAGACGAATATGTGGCGCGAAACGCAAGCAAGGAATCGGTTCGTGTGGGGAAGAAAAATCGCGCAAAAAATTTGCAAAAAATATATCAGGGAAAAATTCCGAGCATTTTTTTGGAATTTTATCAGTATTGTTTGGACCTGGAATTTGGCCAAGATCAAGTTGATTACCACAAATGGGTCTCGGGATTACGGTCCCTCATTGGAACCTTTAAAGAACAATTTATTTTGACGGCGAATGCCGCCGAGTTGGCAGCCCAACGGTCGGTGTTGAAGAATGTTGATCTTGAACATGCAGAAATGTTTGCGTCTCTAAAGGCCCAGACAAAGAGTGCGGGCATTGCTGCCCGCACAGTTCTTGCTCTTAAACCGGATGTGGTTAGTTTTGCCGACAATTCTCCCTCGTTGAGTGTTGTCTTGTCGCGCGAATCGAGTCGGGCTAAAATTTTGTCGAACTTCTCACCCATCGTTTCTCGTCTTGTAGTCTTGCTCCGCAAGGTTCACGAGAGCGGACTGGTCCATGGCAACATCACAGCCGACGCATTTGTGTGGGTTGGCGGAGAGGAGAATGACTATACGAAAAATTTCTGGCGAATTGCTCAACTCGATTCCGCGAGTTCGTTTATTGCCAATGAGAATCATATTCCCGAGACTCGGGTTGAGTTGACAGACTCACCCCAAATTGATTCGTTGACAGTGTACCAGCTTGATGCATTTCCTTTCGCTCCTCCCCTCGCTCGCCGAGACGATGCGTTTTGCCTCATGGAGATGGTTATGGATATCTTGTTTCCTCGACCAATTGGTGACAAGGAGTCGCCAGCAACTGTTCTTGCGTACAAGCGTAACCGACACTGGAACCCACAAGATCATCACGGGATCGTCAGTCGCATGTATTACAGGAGCATGCATTATGGGTTCACAGAACCGCCCAACTATGAGTCGGCACTAGGGGAACTAATGCGGCGAATTCGTTAATGCAGTTTTCGAGTGTGTGATTATTTTTTTGCCAGTTTTTTCCCTTCCCTTTGATATCATAGGTTGCATGCGATACCTCTGGTTAGCGTTGATTTCGGTTGCCCTCAGTGGGGAACCCCTCGATTTGCTAGGAGTGTCGACGACGGAATTTGTGATGAAATTCTCAGATATGGAGCGCGTTTTTCATACATCAAAACGCAAGACTGAAGAGGAGGATTTATGTGCTCCTCCTCGCGAGATTCGAATCCAAGGTCACGGCGATGAACCATATATATTGGGAGACCGAGTTGGATGTTCAGAACACGTATGGGAGGCGAAACGAAAGGACGAGAAAATTTTTGTCAAGTATTTGTCTCCTCGGAGAGATAGTCCAACCCGGCTGCTTGGTAACCGAAGAAACTTGCTTCGTGAGAAATTTGTCCTTTCTATCTTTAAAGACTCGGGGATTGTTGCGCAGTATTTAACTGTTGTTCCGCCTCCCGCGGCTGACGCTGTCACGCTACGATGTCTAGAGTATGTCGTTGCCATGGAGAGTGCCGGCGAGTACACTTTGGCAGACGTTCGAGCTATGGATATAGCGACCCTTATTGATATTGCAACAGCTGGAGTGGAGATTTTGAGTCAATTTCATTCGCGTGGATTTGTGCACGGAAAAATTGATGCCCGAAACTTTGTTTTTTTCGACCCTGAAAAAATTGGATCCTCTTTATCTCTGGTCGATTTCGCGAAATCGATTCCGTTTATCAATGGCAACAATCGACGACATGTAGTTGAGTCGAGTTTTGGCTCCCCTCGAGAATTTGTTGGTGCTCAAGAAGGGGACTCGAAATCTGTGTTTGAATTGGAGAAGAACAGTGCCGCCCTGTCTAGACGAGACGATTGGTTTCTACTAGCAGAACTGTTGTTGCGCTTGTATGATGCCTCCATATGGAAAGAGAGTCGGGTGCCTCCTCGTTCACAAACTTTTCCTCCCATGGTACGGGCATCTGAGGTTATTTCTCACCGCTTGCAGTTGGATTATCCTGGGGCTCCAGGAGTCTTGCTAGACATGTTTGAGTATAGCAAGACACTGACCTTTACAGAGCGACCAGACTATGAATACTGGACTCGTCGTTTGGAACGCACACGTGCCCTGCTTAACGGTGACTCTGTCAGTTATAGTGGTCGCGTGATTAAAGATGAACTAGTTGGCGTAAGGTTTCAGTATGTGGATGACTTCATGCGTCAAGTTGACATGGTGGAAGGCATGATGATAGAGAGTCATAAATCGTCGACAGTTGCAAATTGTCCTCCGAAGTTGCTTCAAATTATTGAGCGACCAGGTGATGGATCTCTTTTTGCCTTGACGGGAGGTCGACTCAGTGACAATGTTTGGTCGGCCATTCGAACCACGAAGGACCAAGTGGAGGGAGTGATTGTGAAGCTGACGAAAAAGTATTGGAAGGAGAAATTCGCCTTGGAGGTTTATTCAGACTCCCATGTGACTCCTGCTGTGTACAGTTTACGAGGAACGAGCAGCGAATGCGCTGCTCGTCTGATTGTGATGGAAACAGCGGGTTCAATCGATTTGGAAGAGTACAGAATGTCGCGATCGTACATGTCTTTAAAAACGGCGGCCGAAATTGCTGTTCGAGGAATCGAATTGCTTCGCCAATTTCATTCACGGGGATTTGTCCACGGCGATATTCATATGGGTAACTTTAGTTTTAAAAAGTCCGCAAAGGAGTTTGTCGATAGTATGCGTTTGATTGATCTCGATCGGTCCGTCCCCTTTGTTGACCCGATTGCAAAACGGCACGTACGCGAGCGCGCGTACGTGCCCCGAGACGAGAAGAATCATCTCGTGAGACTGAACAAGAGTATGTTGTCAGTGTATGAGTTGGAGAGTTACCCGAATGTTCGACTGAGCCGGCGCGACGATTGGTTCAGATTTGCCGAAATGATGATTAATGTTCTTATCCTGGACAATGATTTATTCAAGCGAATCAAACAGTTGGCCGTTAGGGGAGGTTCCCTCTCTCCTCTCGCAACCGGCAATATACTTGTTGCAAAACGAGAACGTCAAGTTGATGAAGTCCCGAAAATTTTTGAGGAATTTTATCGATCGTCAATGGACCTGACCTTTGAACAACGACCGCCATACGAACAGTGGATGTATAAATTCACCCAATACTTGCAAGGACTTGAATAGTGTGTTGATGTGTGTGTGCGCCCCCATATCGTTTGAGTTTAGGTGTTCATACAAATTTGTCCTAGCTTATGAGACTTGTTGTAGCTGTTGCCCTTGCTGGACTCTATGCAGGGTGCAAGACAACGGCGGATCCATCACCGTTGTCGAACTCGACGAGTGTATCTCCGTCTGTCGATGATGTAGGTTTTCGTTCACCCCGAAATCCGTTTGCCAAATCGATCAACGGTCCATTGTTTTCGTCCCCTAATGAATATGTAAGATTCTTTGGAGAGTTTATGGGCAACAAGACGTATGCGTACATGTCTGTGAGTGATCGTAAACTGGATGCGTCGACGTGCCCTGCAAAAGCTTTGGTGATTAACGGAGAGTCGTATTCCATGAACCCGGACAAAGTTGAAGAGGGAAGTGAGACGTCTATTTTTGCATCCACTGATGACTCGTTGGTTGTCAAACGAGTCGACACTGGCCTTGAGTTTGTTCTCGACATGCTTTGGAGAGATGAGGCGGCTTTACGGATAATGGAGGATGCACAAGGAGTTAGTCCAATTCCTCTGGTGAATGAAGCCCACAATGTTTCCGGAATATGTTCTTTGAGGACACTTGTTATGACAAATGAGGGAAGCAACACGTTGTATGATTATTATGATAAAGTGGGTAAGCTTGACGCGAACACTACGTTGGCAATTGGTCGTCGAGCGATTCGATTGGTGGAGCAAGTTCATAAGCGCGGACTGATTCACGGTGATATTCACTGGGGTAACTTTGTGTACAAGAACGAATCAGACATCCCAGGTACTTTGAAGCTGATCGATTATGGGAGAGCGATGCCGTATATTGATTGGCAAACAGGGGCGCATTTACCACCAGAAATGATGATTGCGAAAATGAGTGAACATTTCTTGTGGAATGACGCGTACTTGTCTATCAATGAACTTCAAGGGAATCCTGTGGGCCGTCGCGACGATATGTTTCGTCTCGCCGAGATGTTGTCGTTTATGATGGAGGGCACGGACGCTATAATGGAGCAGCGTGAACGTCCACCACCGCCAAGGACGGGTGAACATAAACCTCGAGCGCTGCGCCGAAGTTTTTTGGTACCACGCAGAAACATTGTTAATCGAAAACGGTTCCGAAACTTGAAGCAAACAACTCCGAAAGCGATTGCCGAATTATATTACGCATCACAAACAGACAAACTAGAAGAGACTCCAAACTATGACATCCTCGATATGTATAGCTAATCCTTACCGATTACAAGGATACTTGTCGTGACAAGAAATTTTGTACAGTAAAAGACGAGGGAGAGGGGGAAGTACGCAAAAAAGGTATCAACATACCCGTTGGTCTGTCACTCTAATCAGTCCAAACATGAGGGCGTACCAGAGCCCACATGTTCCAATGACTATTGTGGTATGTATGATAAGAGTACTCGTAGCAACAGTTGGAGCTGATGAACGAGTGCCTTTGAAGTATGCATTTATTTTTGAAATAAGGGATCGAGCTCCCATAGCTAGAGGGTTTCCACCCGATCGAGAGCCAAAACTTAAACCATCAAGGCCAAGAATGATCACAAGATCAACAATGTCAGAAAGCACAAACATGAATGTCCTCCAATCATTGGTTCCATATGAACATGTCATCTCCAGGACAAAATTAAACATCAGTTTGAACAATATCATCCCCAAAATCACTGAACCATATACCTTGGTAACTGATACACTCAGTACACAAGGCATCAGAGACCAATCCGAAACAGAGCTGTAGACTGCATGTTTTGGCACGTCTGGGTATCGGGAGATGGTATTCAATGCTTCAGATTTTCGATTGAACATGGAGGAAACATAGAGAAACAAACAAAGCTGCATTATGGATAACATGCATTGAACAACGACCAATTCACTGTACGAGTCGTTGAAATACATGAACAGAATGTATCCCGAATAAAAAGTGGCGAATCCCGAACCTGCTGCGCGAATCAAGCGAAAGAAACCGTTCCAGAAATACTGCCGATGCATTGATGGTGTTGTGGATCCTATTAGTTCATCCTCTGATTCTGCAGAACTGGGGGTATCGCATCTGTCTTTTGGGGACGATTGGTCATCACGCAGACCTAGCGATGCAATCGCTAGGGAGAAGTCTTCACATGCACGGAGAATCTGCGAGGTATAGATGGAGAACAGTGTGAAGACAATGCAGAGCAAAAATAGGGCCTTTGATGTTACATTTATGTAGATGGATCGGCATGCGCTAGGAGGTACAACACCAATTTTTATGGACTGATCCCAACAGATGTTCGAATCTGTCGAGGAGCGGCCTCCTTTACCAGCTTGATGATATGTCAAACCAAAGAAAACTCCAATCGCAATTGTAAGTACCATATACGGGATCAGCGTTAACGTCGATTGAACACCCTTTCCCAAACGTCTCATCATCGTTATTTTTTTTCGCTAGCTGTTGTCTATTTTGAATTATTACTAGCTACACTCGTAAATGAGGACTTTCCAAAGTGCCATAGCGATATTCGCCTCGCTGACCTGGATGGGGTGCGATGATAAAGATGATGGGGTTGACTTCAATTTCGGCACAGACGCCACAAGAAGACCCGAGACCACTTACTCCCCTTTCAGCACCCAACCAAACAAAGTTCTTCCACCGTGGCACAACGAGACTCTGTCTGCTATTGGCCCAGTGAATGCGAGTGAAATCTTTGAGAGAGTATATCAAGAGAAGAAATTCGCATATAATCCAACCTATTATATAGATTCATGCAATTATCCGCGGTTCAAGATTGGTAATGAGTTATACTCTCTAATCTCCCCCTTCGCACGGGGATCTGATACTCGTCTTTTCCTTACTCGAGATAGCTGGTATGTATTGAAGATTCAAGATCAATCGGGATCAACATACCGAGAAATGTTTTGGAGAGAACATGCTGCGATGCAGCAAGCACGACACACGGGCGTTATATCAGTAATTGAACCAAAAGCGGATCTGAGTCTCATGTCCAAAGAATGTCAAAGCCGCTCCTATGTGATGCGTAAGGTGGTCGGTAGAGACCTTTCGGACTATTTGACCGCATCGACGGACAAAATCATGGAGATTGGAAGAGAAGCGTTGAAGATTTTGGAGAAGTTTCACGACACTGGTGTTATACACGGTGATATTCATCCGCTCAACTTTATGCTAGGGTCGATCCTGGATATCAAGGGATCGCTAAAATTGATTGATTTCGGTCGTTCCATGTCGTATATCGACACAAAGACCGGGAAGCACCTCAGCGAATCGAAATTGAAGCCATTCAATTCTCTAACAAGTTTAAACTTGAACCTTTTGTCAATCAATGAATTGGAGGGGAAAGCGATATCCAGAGCGGACGACATATTCCGCCTTGCAGAGGTTCTTATCACGCTATGCTACAAGAGGATCGAAGACTTTGGGGGATTATCCCCAAGGATTGTTGCGATCCTGAAACGAAAAAGAACTTTCGACTCGAGAGTTCCAGCAAAATTACAGGCATTCTATACATACGCAATGAATATAGGTTTCGAGGAACGGCCAAACTACAAGTATTTTGATTAACACTTAGATACCTATCTTTTGTCTGGCCAAACACAATCTCCCCCGATTTTATATTGTACAGTGTGATAGTCATTGAAGTACATGTAGGTGGTTATGTAGATCATAATTTCTAGCTCGTCCGATATGGCGAATATTGGGATCATTTACAAACTCGGCACAATTTCCTTTTGCAATCTTCCGGAAGCAATCTGCGCAATCCTCCGCACGATCAAGACCACTACAGAGGCAATACAGGCTTTCTTCGAGGATTGCGAAGAAGCAACCTCGGCCCCGTGGGAAAAGATACAACAACGTTAAAAGCACACAGAAACACGTCGACAATAATGAATCCGCTAATACTCAGATTCCTCAAGGTAAGTGGTCTTATATAAATACAGTACGACTGAAATAATCCTACCTCCAATGGAAATGAAGAATCAATAGTCCGAGAAAGAAAAGAGAATAAATAAAAATCTAGCTGTGTCTCGTCTCAATCATATACAATTGTAGATTATCGAACCTTTAAAGGAATAATGAAGCATATATCTGTGCTAGCAATCAGTTTGACCTTATACGGCTGTGATGACTCACAGGATGGATCTACAAGTAACAATTTCTCGGATCCTTTCGCTCCATCTATCAGTCCAAAGCCCGACAATATCAATCCGGATCCCAGCACTGTCCCTCCTCATTCCTCGATGAGACGATACACCCCGTCCCCCAAGTCCAACTCTTTTGTTCCGGGAAAGATTTACGCTCGAGTTTACAATGAGAAGAGGTCGGGGCTCAACCCAAACCGGTACCTTGATACATGTAACTTTCCCAAGTTTCGGATAGGGACCCAACGGTATTTTTTTGGTACTCCGTTTGCTACGGGATCCGATACGCGCCTTTTTGCCACATTTGACAATCAGTTTGTCTTGAAAATTCAAGACAATTCGTCGCCTGACAGTCGTGAAATGTTCTGGAGGGAACATGCCGCTATGCATCAAGCTCGACATACGGGAGTTGTATCAATAATAGAACCTACTGCAGACTTGAGCCAGATGTCGCCTGAATGTGAAGCCCGATCGTTTGTTATGAAGAAGGTGTTGGGAAAAGATTTGCATGGATATCTGTCGACGATATCGAAGGCCCAGGTTTTAGATTTGGGTCAAGCGGCATTGAAGGCGTTGGAGAAGTTTCATGATACGGGGGTTATTCATGGAGATATTCATTTGGGGAACATAATGCTTGGTTCAGTATTTGACATGAAGAGTTCGCTCACATTGATTGATTTTGGTCGTTCGATGAGTTATTTTGATGCACAACTGGGAGTGCATAAACTTGGGACCGAGATGAAGCCGTTCACTCCCGTTTCGGTTCTAAACTGGAATTTATTGTCCATAAACGAACTCGAAGGTGGTCCAGTGTCCCGCGCTGACGATTTGTTCCGCCTTGCTGAAGTCTTGATTATACTTTGTACAAAAACGATTGTGAGATATCCCCGAACGAGCGGCCCGGGTTACGTAGCTCTCCAAAAAAGGAATAGAAAGTTCGACGACTCGGAGGTTCCACAAAAAATCCAAAACCTATATAGATACGCCATGAATTTGGGATTTGATCAACGCCCAAATTATGATCTCCTCAACTAGCATGATTTTTGTACCAATATTTCCCTCCTCGTACCAATATGTCTCTTAGACTGGACCAGATTGTTGTGCTCTTGTATACTACTGTAGGAAGAGTTGTTGGTTTTGTTTGCATGGGGGATGTAAAAATAATTAGGGGATCACGTCAATGATTGCGGAATCTTTTGATCCATTCTTGATACTTGGGTTTATCCTCATATTTCAATGTGAGAGTGTATTCGTAAAAGTCTATAACTTTTTGGGGAAAGTTTGAATCGAATCGACGATTTCGTTTCAGACTAATCACTGTTGTGAGGAATTCATTCATAGCTTTCTCCGTTTTGTCACTCTTTTCGTATTTGGCATCCGCTGCGTTGTACTGCTCGTGGAATGTAGGATCTCCATACATAAATATGAGCATCTCGGCAATCCTGAATAAATCATCCCGACGAGTGGGTCTGTGACCCTCAATCTCCCATGGGGACAAGAGGCCTTCACGCCATCCGTTAGATTTCATTTGAGGATGGGGGTTGTCCGGAATAAGGACGGTTTCTCCGGTTGATGCGTAGTTCGTGCGATGAGGGAGCATGAACAAATCAACGCGCCCAAAATCAATTATACGAAGAGTCTTGGCAGGTTTATTGGAATCTTTAACAATGAAATTTCTCCTATGAATATCACCGTGGATCAGACCAGTTTGATGAATTCTTTCAATTATCTGCAGCGCTGATGCTCCAATATGATTCAAAACATTAGCATCATGTCTCTGATTCGCTGGTATATCACCCAATTCCCTCGCACCTACATTCTCCGAAACAATAGTGATAGCATGACAGTATTCATTCATTCCCTCCGCAGATAATGTATACGAGTGAGGAGCGAGACGATGAAAGCTGGCAAAAGCCACCATGAATGCTTCATCCTCTAGAAGGGCAAGCTTGAGTTTACGCGATAGCGTCTTCTCCTTCTCAAGCACATTCTTCTTGTCAGGTAACGGACCAAGACTCTTGACAATCAACGTCCGATTTCCGAGCTCGGCAACCGGTGCCGATTTGAAAATACGACTGCTTGAACCGTGTGCTATATATCGACCACGATTAATCGCATATCCCCTTCCATTTATTTCCACCTTCAAATTGGTCGGCGGGCATTGTGGATCAATGTCAATATGAGGCCTATTCTCAACATCTTGGAGTTGCTCAACGAGTTCCAAGTACTTGGTGTAGAAGCTGTGCGCTGGAGCCAAAGGACCTCTACCATTTGCAAGCTCGAGCATTTTCACTCGGTTCCGGATATCCTCGATGACGTCAGAGTAGTCCATCCGTTGAACAACAGGTCCGCGAAATGGGGCTAGACCAGCGTTGACAACAGGCGCGTTCTCTGACTTCCTCACACGCACATTGGGACCGTTTTTTTCCGGTTTTCGGGAGATTCTCGGACGTGCTTTCCGACCAATAGAAGTTTCAGGGGAGAGTTGAGGCTCGACTCCTTGAACCTCCTTAACAAGCGGATCACCGCACCCACCGAAGTTCGCTATGGGGCCTAGTATATAACATAACCCGACAAACCTCATGGAATAACCTATAGATAATGTCGCGAAGGTTTCCGACAACATGTTTCATGCATGAAAAAATCCAATTCTCCTAATACAACAGTAATGTACGCATGAGTATGTATAATATGCAGGCTGTGGTGAATTCCCCGTAAGATAATAGTTGCTACGTGCTTCGAAAATAGAAAGTCTCTCCTGCAACATACTACGTGTGCGGAAGACCTCTTGGGCTATCTCGGCGGTTCTTTTTATTGTTGTCTTTAAGCCGTCAAGATCGTTTAGAAGATCGGCGAGGCCAGAGGGTGAGGATGACATGGATAGTTGAGCACAGATGGAAACAAGATCCTCAATGGATATAGAATCACTACTGTTGGGAAATAGGACAGATTCCAAAGACTCGGGTAATTCGAGTATATTCCATCTCTCTCGAATCTGGGAAACTTTCAAACACATTACGTAGTCCTCTTTGGATATACCATGGGCTCCGACCATCGCGTGATAATCGAAGAGGTCCCTCAGGGATGCGATTGCGCCTTGTTTAAGAACTTCCTTCTCCCTCATATCTCTCATTTTCTTATCGTTTGCTGATATTACAGTGTTTTCCACGACTATACCGAGTACAATATTGAGAAGACCGAATGAAGTGATGAATATGTAAATGAGGAAGAAGAGAATGAAAGCGGGATTGTCTGAAACAAGTGGGCGTACGATCGTATCAGACCAGCTATCGAGGGTGGTTATTTGGAACAATGTCAGCATAGAGTTGGGAATACTTGAGAAATTGTCCGACGCGGTACCCAGCTGAGTGGTCGTGAATATGGAACACATGTAAATAATTACCATCATGAATACGAAAACCCACAAGAGGGTTTTCGAGGAGCTCATAAGCCCAGATACAATAAGGCGGATTTGTCCAAAGGATTTCATTAAGCGAAAGAATCGAATGACCCGCATTATTCGAATAACACGCAGTGCCGTGAGAATCTTGACCGATTGACCGGTTGTACTGGACGAGCAACCACCGCTTGACTTTGAAAGGAACCAAACATCCACAGACCCAGATACAACCAAACCAAGATCAACGACATTCTCGAACTCCTTGAAAAACCCGATGCCGCCCGCGATGATCCTTAATGCAATCTCCGCAACGAACACAGACGCAAAAGTATTGTCTATGATCACCCACACATTCAATTGGCTTTCGTCGGTGGTCGTTCCTGATTCATCCTGCGATTCTGCTGAGCATGCAGCACTGGATTGTTTGAAGTCACTCTCTATACCGATATAGAACAGGTTAAGGATAATCAGGATACCCATGAATGAATTGAACCAGATTGACCCAATGAAACGCGAAATAAGCAGTCGCGCTTCCTTGATGTTTGTCGATTGCATGTGATTTATTCACACAAACAGGAAATTCCGGCAAAAAAATATGCCGCATCTGTACTCCCAAACACTCCAGAAAGCGGGCACTATAACACATGCGATCTATGGAAACTTCAGTGCTCCAAAAGTTCAGGAGATCGTTGTGTCACGGGGGAAGTTACTGACCTTACTAAGACCGGATAATCATGGTCGAATTCAATCCATATGTACGGAGGAAGCATTCGGTATCATACGATGTCTATCTGTCTTTCGACTGGTGGGATCAACTCGAGATTATGTTGCTATCGGATCAGACTCGGGTCGTATTGTGATTGTTGAATTCAATCAAGCAAGTAATTCGTTTGTGAAGGTCCATCAAGAGACTTATGGTAAAACTGGTTGTCGTCGTATCGTTCCGGGTCAGTATTTGGCAACGGATCCAAGCGGTCGAGCGTGTATGATTGCAGCTATAGAGAAGCAGAAGTTTGTGTATATTCTAAATCGTGATTCATCCCAGAAACTGACGATATCGTCACCTTTAGAGGCACATAAATCTCATTCACTTGTTTTTTCACTTTGTGCACTTGATGTTGGTTATGACAATCCGTTGTTTGCATCAATCGAGGCAAATTACATTGATTCATTATCATCCAAACATTTCACAATCTATGAAATGGATCTTGGTATAAATCATGTCACTCGTAAGTATGCGGAAACTCTCCCAGATTCAGCCAATTTACTTATCCCAGTAGATGCTCCTCCAGGAGGCTGTTTGGTTTGTTGTGAGGATTTCCTTATTTATAAGAAGCTAGGCCAACCTAGTGCTCTAACCTGTAAGTTCCCAAGACGTGCAGATGTACCAATAGATCGAGGAACAATGATTGTTTGCTATGCCAAGCATAGACTAAAGGATTTCAATTTGATTCTAGTACAAACGGAATTTGGTGATATCTTTCGCGTTGATTTAGTTGTCTCTCGAACTGGCGGCCCCGTTGAGGAACTACGACTGACATATTTCGATTCAATTTCTCCCTGTTCATCCATGTGTATCACCAAGACAGGTTTCCTATTTGCAGCAAGTGAGTTTGGGAATCATTTCTTCTATCAGTTCAATACAACTCCTTTACTAACAGCATCTCCTCCGTCAGGTCCAGATGATGAAGGGTTTGAACAAATTCTCACCCATTCGTCTTCTCGAATGAATGAAGATCAAACACCTGTTTTTGTTCCATTTGCAATAACCCCGTCGAAACCAATTTTTCAATCACTAACTTTGTTTGACGAGATCAAATCGCTTTGTCCCATGATTGATATAAATCAAGAAACTAGCGGAGGAGCGATCTTCGCTGCATGTGGTAGAGGTACTAAATCATCGCTTCGGTCGCTTCGGTACGGGATTGGAGTGTCGGAAATGGCCGCCACTCAACTCCCTGGAAAACCCAGCGGTGTATGGACAGTCGCCGCCCAAGACTCGGAATATGACAAGTATATAGTTCTGTCGTTTGTGGATGTGACGCTTGTGTTATCGATAGGGGAAGCGATAGAGGAAGTTTCAGATTCGGGTATTCTCGGATCTGTTCCTACTTTGGGAATTGCACAAATGTATGATAGTTCGATTGTTCAAGTGCATGCAAAAGGTCTTCGCCATATTCCCAAGGAGGGAAACATTATGGAGTGGCGATCCCCACGACCAATAACGTGCTGCGCCTATAATAGTCGCCAAATTGTTTTGGGGATAGCTGGTGGAGAGATTGTCTACTTTGAGTTGAGCTCAGACACACGGATGGTGACAGAGATTGCCAAACGCGATTTGGGATCGTTTGAGATATCTTCATTGAGTGTTTCTGCTGTTCCAGAGAATCGAACTCGTGGATTGTTTATGTCAGTATCCCTGGGTGACAAGTCGGTCCGGATTTTGTCGTTGGAGCCGGACAAGTTACTGAAACAAATAAGTGCTCAATTTTTCCCTGCCACAGTTGAATCAACAGGATTTGTTGGTGATTTCTTAAACGTTGGACTGACCAATGGAACCCTCGTTAGAT
>Ga0214917_10003841_pt1 | contig 17125 bp, 14 predicted proteins | sample LL_1208_BB_MetaG_FD_177983 | JGI IMG/M metagenome (GOLD analysis project Ga0214917, IMG submission 177983) | Freshwater microbial communities from Lake Lanier, Atlanta, Georgia, United States - LL_1208_BB | ecosystem: Environmental > Aquatic > Freshwater > Lake | place: USA: Georgia | collected... | reverse complement strand
CCGTGGAGGGCTAAGACCACCGCATCCTTCTGCCCCAGTCTCGATTCCAGATCCCGGCGGCAACGATTGATCTCATAGGCCCCGGGCAAAAACACCAGCACGTCCCCCTTGCCCTCCCGCACCAGCCTTTCCGCCTCGCGCGCCGCAACCTCGGCCACGCCCGACCCGCTTAAATCCTCCCGCTTCGGCAAATAACGGATCTCCACGGGAAACATCCTCCCCTCCGAACGCAACACCTCGGCCCCGATCGTCTTGGCCAGCTTCTCTGTCTCCAAGGTTGCCGACATCACGATCAAAACCAGGTCCGGCCGGGCCGACTCCTGCAAATCCAGAATTCTGCCCAGTGTGAGATCCCCGTAGAGGTGTCGCTCATGAAACTCGTCGCACAGTACCGCTTGGACACCCTCCAACTTGGGCCGGGAAATCATCTGCCGGACCAGCACCCCTTCCGTGACGAAACGGATCCGCGTCTTGGCTGAGGTCAAATCATCCAACCGGATCGTGTAACCCACCTCGCCGCCCAACTCCACCTTCCGCTCCTCCGCCACCCGCTTGGCCAGCATCCGTGCTGCCAACCGCCGCGGCTGCAGAATCACCACCTGCCCCGTCTCCCCCAGACAACCCCCGTCCAGCAACATTTGGGGAATCTGGGTCGATTTGCCCGACCCCGTGGGGGCCTCGATCACGATGCGCCGCTTTCCCGACCGGATCGCCTCCAGCAGCGGGCCCCGGATCTCCTCAATCGGCAAATTCGCAACCATGCAACGATCCTACCCTTCCAGTTCGTAAAGGTAATCGTAAACGTAAACGACAATCTTTGTTTGCTATTCCCTAACTCCTATCTTCTAAAAAAGCTTCGCCATGGCCATGCGGCTCATCGACAATCCCGCCATGTCTGCCGGCAAAAAGGATGGCTGGGGTTCTTCCCTCGGGGTCATCCTCGCCGTCACGGGAAGTGCCGTCGGCCTCGGGAACTTCCTTCGCTTCCCCGGTCTCGCTGCCAAGTACGACGGCGGTGCCTTCCTGATTCCCTACTTCCTGGCCCTGCTGTTCCTTGGCCTGCCGATTGCCTGGTCGGAATGGGCGATGGGCCGATACGGGGGTCAGCGCGGCTTCAACTCCTGTCCGGGAATCTTCCGCTCCATCTGGAAAAGCCGGCTGGCTCCCTACTTCGGCGTCCTCGGCCTGATCGTCCCTGTGGTCATCTACATGTACTACCTGTTTATCGAATCCTGGTGCCTCGGCTACGCGTGGAAATATCTTACGGGGGGTCTCAATCTCGGCTCGGAAAAAACCGCCTATGCCGATCACTTCACCGCGTACGTGGGACTCTCCGCCGACGGCGCCTTCTTTCATCAGGGCATGGCCCTGCCCGTGGTCTGCCTGTTGGTCTGTGTTTTTCTCAATTTCTTTTTCATCTATCGCGGCCTGAGTGCGGGGATTGAAAAGGTCTGTCTCTGGGGCATGCCCCTTCTGGTCGTCTGTGCGTTGCTGGTGCTTGCCCGGGTGCTCACCTTGGGCGCCCCCGACCCCGCCCACCCGGATCGCAACGTCCTCGCCGGCCTGGCCTACATGTGGGACATCCGCGGCGGAGTTCCCGGCCTACTCAAATCTCTCTCGAACGCCGAGATGTGGATGGCGGCCGCCGGGCAGATTTTTTTCAGCCTTTCGGTCGGCTTCGGGGTCGTCATCAACTACTCCAGTTATCTCAAAAAGCGCGATGATATCGCCCTCGGTTCCACCACGGCGGTGGCCGGCAACGAATTCTGCGAGGTGACCCTCGGGGGCCTTACCACCATCCCCGCCGCCTTTATTTTCCTCGGCGCCGCCGGTGCGGTCGGTGGTACCTTTGGTCTCGGGTTTCAGACCCTCCCCCTGGTGTTCGACCGCATGCCTGCGGGTCAATTCTTCGGCTTCCTCTGGTTTTTTCTCCTCTTCATTGCCGCCATCACCAGCTCCCTCTCCATGCTCCAACCGGCCATCGCCTTTTTTGAGGAGGGGCTCGGCCTGGATCGTCGCGGATCCGTCAGTCTCCTCGGGTTCATCACTCTCATGGGCACAGCCATTGTCATCTGGTTCACCAAGGGCTTGGCCGCCCTCGATGCCATGGACTTCTGGGTGGGGAGCTTCTGCATTTTCGTCCTCGCGACCATGCAAACCCTGCTCTACGGCTGGGTGCTTGGACCCAAACGCGGTCGGGAGGAACTGGAACGGGGCGCCCTCCTTCCCATCCCCCGGATTTTTGATTTCGTGATCCGTTATATCTCCCCTGTTTTTCTCCTCACTGTTTTTGTCCTCTGGCTGCACCAGTCCTGGGCCTCCAACTGGGAGGCCATCCAAACCTCCCCTTCCGTCCGGATCGCCCTGCTCTTCGTGGGAATCGTGACGATCCTCTTTCTTCTTCTCATCGCCCGGGCCGTGCGCACATGGAACGCCCGGGAAAGGAAAGCCCTGTGACCCTCTACGGCTGGACCATCCTGTGTCTCTCCGTGGGGTTCACCACCGGTTCCCTCGTCTGGTGCCTGGTCCGCGTCCTAAAAAATCACGGCAAACAGGATCGCCTCCACGCCCCCGCCGACCTCGACCCCCGCGACACCGATCGATAGTCGAAACTTCGCGTACGCTCCGCTTACGCAGCCGGCCAAAACAACAACCGTCCGCAATTCTCACACGCCGCCCCGGTTTTTCCCCCTTTGGCCGCCAGGGCCGAGCCCTGCGTCAGCTTCATGTGACAACCTCCGCAATTGGTCCCGTGCACCACGGGCACAATCGCCGCATCCTTCTTGTTGGCCAAGATCCTCCGGTACTTTGCCAGCAGCCCCTCTTCCACCCCCGCGGCCAAGCCCTCGATCTCCTTCAACAATTCCGCCAACCGGCCTTCCAATTCCCCCTTTTTCTTGGCCAGATCCCCCTCTTTGGCCGCCACCTCGGCTTCCCTGCCTTTGGCCGTTTCCGCCTCGGCCGCCGCCGCCTTTTTGGCCTTCTCCCCGGCGTCCATCAGTTCCAATTCCCGGTCCTCGATCTCCTGGATCTCCTTCTCCTCCCGCGTGATCTCCGTCCCCAGGGCCTGGAACTCCTCGTTTTTGCGGGTCTCGAATTGTTGGATCTTGTAGCGGGCCACCTTGGCGCGGTGTGACTCCGCTTCCAGCTCCAGCTTCTTCCGCTCCACCTCCGTCTGCTGGGCCTCCAGCTTCTTCCGCTCCGCCGCGGCCCGGATCTCGGCCTTTTTCGACTCCAACATCCTCATTTCCGTGGGCCAGGCGGCCAGTTCCTTCTCCAGCCTCATCTTCTTCTGTTCCCGCTCCTGCAGGACCAGAAGCTTCTCCATTTCGGGGGCCGGACCGCTCATTGCCTTGAACCGCTCATCTTCTCAACATACTTGGCCAGCAGGTCGCATTCCAGATTCAGTTCATCCCCCTCTTGGCGGTCCCGCAGGGTCGTCACCTCGTAAGTGTGGGGAATGATCCAGACGTTGAACCTCCGACCCTCCACCCGCCCGATCGTCAGGCTGATCCCGTCCAACGCCACACATCCCTTCGGCACCAGATACCGCTCCATCCCCGCCGGCACTTCGGCCTCCAGTTCCCAGTCCTGGCCGGCCCGGCCCCATTTCGTCACCTTGGCAGTCCCCTCAATGTGTCCCGTCACAAAATGCCCGCCCACCTTTCCGTCGGCCCGCAAAGATCCCTCAAGGTTGACCCGGGAACCTGCCTGCACGGTCTTGAGGTTGGTTTTGGATCGGGTCTCGTCCAGCAAGTCAAAGGCCACTCGATCCCCTTTCACTCCGGTCACCGTTAGACAGCAACCGTTCACCGCAAGGCTATCCCCGATTTTGGCGTCCTTCGCCACAGTTCCCGCCTCGACCTCCAGACTCCACCCCTTCCCCCTCGGCGTCACCGCCTTCACCACTCCCGCCACCTCCACTATGCCCGTGAACATAAGCTTCTTTCCCTTGTTTGAGACCGAAAGGCAAGCCGAGCCCGCCAAGAAAAGCGCTAAAGCACTTTTTCTTCCCGCGTTCCGGGAGCGTCCCCCCATTGGGGATTTTTTTGCATGCCTTCCCGCAGAAGATCGCTGGCTTCCCGCGCCTTCCCCTGCTGCCGAAGCACGGCGGCGGCGGAATTCCAAGCCTCCTCCCGGGAAGGGTCTTTCGCGATGGCTTTGCGGAAATCCTCCAGGGCTTTTTCGGGTTGGTCGGAACGAAACAGGAATTTTCCCCTTTCCAGATCCACCCGGGCGTCCTGGGGGGCGAGACGGGAGGCTTCGTCATAGGATTCCAACGCCTCTGCCGGACGGTTTTGTTTCGCCCGGACGGCCCCGAGACCAACAAAAGCCTCGGCGAGCTTGGGGTTGGAACGGATGATTTTCTCATAAAGAAGGCCGGCCTCTTCCAGTTCGCCTTGCTTGAAAAGGGCACGGGCTTTGGCCAGCAGTTCCCGAAGGTCCTCCTCCGGATCCCGCGCCGAGGAGGATCCTCCCGATCCGCCTCCTTCCCCGGTTCCCGGGCCGATTCCACCTCCTCCACCCGGGCAGGCTCCGCCTCCCCCTGCCCGCACCGGCTTGGCCTCCTCCGGTTTGACCGGCCGCTTTTTGTCCGGACGCGCCAATCCCAGCCTCCATTTTTGGATCAAATCCTTCAGCCGGCTCACCGGCACGGCGAAGTTCAGGTTTTGGCTGTCGGTGATCTGGGAACACACCACCCCGATCACTCTTCCTTCCAAGTCCAGGACGGCCGATCCGCTCGAGCCCGGACTTTGGGGTGCGGTGTGCTGAAAAAGCTCCCCCTGCGGATACTTTTTTACCGGATGGGAAACAATCCCGTCGGAAAGGGTGTATTGCATCCCCCTCGGGTTACCCATGATAAAAACTTTTTCTCCGTACTTTGGCTCCCCGGGACGAAGATTCAGATAGCCGGAGGAAGTGACCGCCCGGACCAGCGCCAGATCATCTTCCTTGGCTTCGGCCACACAACGTCCCATTTGGACGCGTCCCTGCTCGTCGACCAACTCAACATCCAAGGATTCCAAGACATGCTTGTTGGTGACCAGTAGGTCCGGATAGATGAAGAAACCGGTCCCCATGGATTTTCGACCCTCCAGATTTCTTACCAGGACGGTCGCACCACGCGCCCGTTGGGCCAGAATTTCAGGCGGAAGAGCGCCCAGCGCCTCGATCCCTTGCCCCAGCATGAGCCCCAAAGCCAGGATGCGGAGACGCGTTCCTGCCCTCATTGGGCCTCCGGTTTGAAGCCCCGCGCCGAAAGCCGAAGCGGAGCCCCGTTCTCCCGGGGCTCCCATCCAAACGCGAGGTTCATGGTCTCCAAACTCCTTCGCACCCTCTGGTATTGGGGAAAGGAGTCCGCATAGACCACCAAAACGGGGTAGCACCGGCTCACATCGATCCGGCGCAGGAAATCCTCCGTTTCCCGCCCGACCGAAAGTCCCTGGCCCGCCCGGGGCACGATCTGGTCTTCGGATGGGGAACGCTGGCGATCCACGTGCTTGTCATCCTCCGCCCCGCTGGGAAGTTGGGCGGGAAATACCTTTCCCGCGGAAAAAAGAAGATAAAGGGGGATCTTTTCGGTGGGACGGGCCCGGGGTAACCGGACCCGGACATCTTCCTCGGCTCCTTCCCGTGGGGTGGTTTGCCGGGACAGTTGATCCCAGCGCTCACGCAGACGAACTGTTTCTTTCCGCAACCCCTGGATCTCGTTGACCAAGGAGGATGCCTGCTGCCGTAGCTTCGCCTGCTCCGACTCCAGGGCCTGCCGCAGATTTTCCGTGGATATCGGACCGTTGGCCGGGCTGGCTTGATCGGCTTCGGCCAAGGCTTTTTCCACCGCCCCCAACGACGGCAGCGAGGCTCCGGTCCCGGCCTGCACAGACAATGTGGAATTCTTGGAGCGGATCGTATCGGCCTCTTCCTTGGTTTCCTGGATCCGGCGGCGCAAAAGTTCCTCGTTTGCAAAACGGCTCGACCGGCTTGGTTCCGCCTTCGGGTTGCCCTCGCTGCGGCCGGCGAAAAGTGCCAAAAAGACGGAAAGCAGCACTAATCCGGCAAACAGGTTGCACATGGGATCCACCAGGAGCTGCAAGGACTCCCCGGGTTCGGTCGTGCGGCCGGATTTCATGGGGCTCGGCCGGACTCCACCGGCCAAGGCTCCGGCTCGCCAATCACGGATTCCGCCGATTTTTCCCTCACCGCCGGTGTCGGGACGTCCGGCATGAAATAGCGCGGGTCTTCCGGAACCCCGTCATACCCCACCTCGAAGCCCAAGCGCACCAGCCCCTCCCGTAGTTCCGAAAAGAGACCGTAGCCGGATGGTTGCACGAGAAGAAACGCATAGTGGGTATCCGGTTGGTACGCGGAAAACCTCCTTGGCAACTGCCGGATCGCCCTCGCCCCTGGTTCCACCACCTCCCGGGCTTCCGGTTGATCCAGAGGATAAAACACCACCCGGGCATCGGACACCTCGACCACAATCGGAACCTTGGTGGTGTCTTTGCCGTCGGCGACCAGCCGGAGACCTTTTTGATTCGCCAGACGACCCGCCACGGATTCCTGGGTCGACCGCACGCGCCGATCCAGGTCTCCATGGATCTGTCGGGCCTCCGCGGCCTCCGACCGTTTTTTTTCCAGATCCCTCTCCAGGGACCGAAGATCGTCCTGCAGGGAGGCAAGACCCACCTCGCGCAGAACGTCCTCCAGAGGACGGAGTGCCGCCTCGTCGCCACCTTCCGCCCCCGTGGGGACTGTCTGGAGGCGGCGGAGCTTGCGGCGGATTTCCGAAGGGGACAGGTCGGCCCACCTCAGTTTTTCCTGCAGCTCGGCCTGCCGGTTTTTTTCCTCGGCCAAACGGAGAAGGGCGGATTCCAGCTCCTGTTCCGGCTCGGGACTTTGCCAGCGCAGGGATCCCGGAAACAGGGGACTCCCCTCGCGCAGGCAGGTCGAGAAATAAAGGGCGATGAGGATCATGATCCCGCTCATCGCGGTGATGATGTCCAAAAAATAAAAAAGGCTGACGCGGGGAGCCAGGGACTGCCGGCCTCGCGGAGTCATCCGTCCCTAGGAGGGGTAGGAATCCCGGGCCGAGCCGGTCGCCAACCGAAGCTTCGAGATGACGAATCTCTGACAGTAATCGTTGCAGGAATCGAGGAACTCGAGTTCGGCCCGCTGCCGGAAAGTGATCCAAACCTGGATCGCCAGGGCAAAAACGAGGGCGACCAAAGTCGTCTCAAACGAGGTGGACAACCCCAATGTGACTTCCTGCAGACTCTGCTTGATGGCGGCCAGGTCCGTGCCTTGATCCCCCAGCACCAGGCGAAACCGTCCCATCGCAAAAGCCAAACCTTGGGCCGTCCCCACAAAACCGAGAACCGGCATGGCCCACACCAAGCCTTGGAGAAGCGTAAAGCTGCTCGCCACCGTCTTTTCGTCATCTTCGGCCTGCCCTCGCAATACCGACGAAACCTCGCTGACTTGGCCAAGGTAGTGAAGGTTGGACAATCCCCTTTCAATGCGGTTGAGAATCACGAATTGGTCGGGTTGATCCACCAGCTCCTGGATTCTTTGCAGCACCGCCTCGGCCGTGTTTTCGTTCAGGACAAAATCCGCACTGGCGGGCACCACCGCCCAGCCCATGGCCTTTTTTTGCACCCCCAGCTTCAGGATTTTCCCAACCAGGAGGGCCACCGAGGAAAAGAAAAGAAGACAAAGGGGAACCACCGTCCAAAGGTTGGCCTGTCGCAAAAAGGCCCGGGTGACCGGTTGGGCCAGGGGCACGTGGGGATCAATCCACATGACCAAGGCATAAAAAACTACCGTCAAAATGGATCCTGCAAGAAAGGCGGGAAGAGGCTTGGGGCCGGTGAACCGGCCACCGGAAAAACCGATCCGTCGTTCCAGATCCATCTGATTCCATCGGTATCTGGCTCCGGAAGACATGGAGGGAAGTTTGGAAAGCGAAGGTGGTCGGCGTCAATGCCGGCTTCCGGCCTCGCCCCCCCCTCCAAAAAGGATCGGAAGTTTGCCCCGAACCCAATCCTTGGCCCATGTCTCCGGAACGCGCCCATCGCGGCAGGATTCCTGTAAAAAGGATTCAGGACTCCGGGGAAGGAGAAGAAGGGGCGTGTAGGATCGTAACTTGGCAAGCTCTTGCCATTTTTTTCCGTCATAACGCCACCCCACAACCGGCTCGCCCTTGACCCCCTGTCCCAAAAGGATTTGGCCCGGTTCCAGATTCACCAGTCGTTCAAAATTTCCCCTCCCTTCACCGTCCAAAGAGCCGCCGAAAGAAAGCCCCGCCTTGCCGACTTTGCTCCAAAGTTGGCCCACCAGCTTTGCCTCATCCACCAGCGGGGGCACTTCCTCCAAACTGAAAGCCTTGACCCAATCCGAATCGATCCCAGCCACATCCTCCTTGAGCCAGGCTCCCGGTTCCACCGGCCCCCAACTGTCCCAGCCGGCTGTGATTTTCCGTAACGTGGGGGAAAAAACCAGACCGAAACGGCTGGGATCCTTTGATACCGTCGCAAGTTTCCAAACCTTTCCGGCCAAATAGGCCCGCGCCAAGGGGGAGATTCCCCGTTGGCTGGAAAGAAGCGACTGCAGGGCTTCATGGATGGGGGCCCGCGCCAGGGGGGAAACCGAATCCCCGGATAGGGCTTTTTCCAGCGCTTCCCCGATGCCGCGCAAACCTTCGGAATTTGGCTCGGGCCAGGACTGCACCTGCCCGCTGAAGCCGATGAGTAATTTTTCCATGTCCTGGCGGATTCCCATGAAAGCCTGGCTGCGCGGCCGTTTTTCAAACCGGACCGTTTCGTCGCGGGCGCACTCCCGGGGGATAAAGACCTCGCCTTGGCCGTAAATGTAAGGACTTTCCGCGCCACTCCCGGGAATCACCGCCAGTTTTCCCCGCGAATAAAGACGGTAGCGATCAGTTGAATTTTTCTTCTCCGGAACCTGATAGGCCCAGATCTCGTGCAAATACTCGTCTTCCACCACGTCCTTCAGGATGGCCTCTTCCGAGGCACTGAGCCGTGAGGGATACAGCCTCGCGGTTCCTGCCCCCAAGCCGGGAGAATTCGCCGCTTCCCAGGGAAGCCAAAGGAACAGAAGAAGATCGGCGGGTTCCTTCCAGGCCGAAAGCACTTGGGAGATTTTTTCTTTTTCCCCGGCTCCCAGACAAGGATTGGCCGCATAGCGCTCCAAGGCAGTCCGGTATTCCCCCGGACTCGCCGCGGTGGCGAGGGAAAGCCGGGCTTGATGGAAATCCTCGATCCTGGTCCGGGCTTCGACAATCCGGGCCAGGAGACCGGTGAATCCATTTTCCAGTTCTTCCGGCATGGCCAGTTCCGGATTGGACTCCTGTTTCCAATCGACGCCATCGGCTAGTTTTTCGACCAAGGGCTGCAATTTTTCGGCATCCTCCTTGCGGTTCTGATTGGATCGCTCCCAAGTGGCCAACTCCGCTTCGACCCGCCTCATTTCCTCCCGCAAACCACGAGCCCGGGTTTCGCGGAATTCCCGGCTCTCCGTTCGTAATTCCGCCAGGTTCCGGTCTTTGCGCTGCTCCAACCCGGGGCGCCATTGGGGGTGAACTTTGGAAAGCGGCTGGTCCAACCCGGACCAGGCCTCCCACCGCTCGGCCAAGGGCCGCTTGCGGTCCTTGGTCATCGTTTCCAAACGGGTAACTTCCTGCTCCGTGGATTGGCGGATCTGCTCCTCCCCGTCCAAAAAGGAACGGAGTTTGGCCAACTCCGCTGCGCCTTGGGCTTTTTCGGCGGCCCGTTTGGCTTCTTCGCTTTCCAGCCAAGCCTTGGCTTCCTCCACCCGCCGCTCCGCAATCATTTGATCGATTTTAGCCAGGAAAATCTGCTGGCGGATCTCCTCCTGCTTCCATTGGGCGACTCCTGCGGCCGCCAAAGCGAGCAGCACGGTCGCCACCCCGCCCAGGATCAGTTTTCGGTTTCGCCGGGTCCGCAGATCGGCCTCCAAAAGCTCCGCTTCCTGTCGAAGGCGCCGGTGAATCGGTTCCGGCCAAAGCGCGCCGTCCGGCCCGGACATGGCCAAAAATTCCTCGACCGTGGCCAGGGATTCCTTGAGCCGACCGGAGGATCGGCGGGTCCTCTCCCGCCGCAACCCTTCCAGGGCGTCCAGTTCGCGGTGGACCCGTTCCTCCTGTTTTTGGAGCTCCTCCCTTTTGAGGGTTCCTGCCCGTTGTTCCCGGGTCCAATGATGCAAGTCGTTCCAAAGATGGCCGTGGGGGGGGCGGGCTCCGGCCTCCTCTAACTCGGCCGACGCTTTTTCCAGCAGTTGTTCGACATCACGCCACGCCCCCGCGGAACGCAACTCCTCCGCTTCCTGGAGCCATTGCCTCACCTTCTCCTCAGCCTCGGACCGCCGGGCTTCCAGCCGGCGAATCCGGGCGGCTTCGTAAATTTCCGGACGGTGCTTGGCATCGAGCCCAAGATGATCAAATTTGTTCAACTCTGCCACCAAGGCCCGGGAATCTCCCGTCTCCAGCAACGTTTCCATCCTCCGCAAGCTGACCTCGCTTTCTTTCGTCAACAGCTTGCCTTTTTCCGCGACGGCCCAACTGTCCCCCGGACGCCTTCGCAGGATCGTGGCAAGCACACGGAGGGCGGCCGGGCGATCCCCCGCCACCATCGCGGCACGGTAGGATTCCACCAAGGCCGGCTCGATTTCCTTGCCCCTGCTTTCCTGGAAAGATTTTTGCAGACCTTGAAACCCGCGGAGATCCGGGGTTTCCGGCACGGGCCAACCCTGCTCGCGGCAGGTTTGGGCCCATGCCTCGAACTCGGCAAAGGAGAGGGTGCGGATCTGCTCAGCCAAAGGGGGTTCGGCTTCGCTCAAATCCATGGCCCCCCCCAGATCCCCACGGCGCAAACTGCCTTGGCACTGTTCGATCCTCCGGTTGGCTTCCCGACAAACCTCAGCCAACTCCCCGGCCACCTGCGCTCCTCCGGGCTCACGCGTCTGCAGAGCGGCCCGCACCCGTCGAACCAGTCTTTCGATCCGGGTTATGGTCATGGCAATAGGCTAGGGTTCCAGCCTTCCCACGGCCAGCCCGTCAAGCTCCAGAACACATTCCACGCCCGGGGTTCGGAGGAGTCGCCTGAAGTTTTCCGATGGGGACGCGTCCACGTACGGGGAGAACCACCAACGCCGGTAATCCGCATCGATGGCCAAAAAATCCTCAAGAGGTCTGGTTTCATCCCCTTGCCCCCGCAGGGTCTTGGCCAGCCGGCGCATTTCGCGCTCGTCCATGGCATCCGGATCCCCGGCCGCCCAAGGACCAAGCCGGTGAAAAGCCTCTTGCCGCAAACGTTGGATCTGGGTCCGGTGTTGCTCCACCCGGGTGATCCACAGGCGATTCTCATCCTGCGGGACAATGCGGACGGGCATGAATTTCAGTTCCCCGATGGCCGGAAACTGGATCAGGAGGGACCACCGCTGGGGATCCAGAAAAATACTCCGGCTGATGTCCTGCAGGATTTCCCCGGGGGCGCGGCCTTGCGCCGGAATGTTCCGCCCCGCGGCACCTTGGGAAGGATCGGGCAGATAGGCCAACCCGCGGCCCGCTTCGGGAACATACAGCGTCCATGGAGCAGCCCGTCGGGCCACTTCCCGGCAAAACCGCTTTTGTTCCTCCGAGGTTTGCAGGGAGATGGGCCCCTCCGGCCCTCGGAGACCGCGGGCATCGGTCACATCCCGCAGCAACAAACTGAGCTCATCCTCAATCAGCGCGACGGACAGGACTTTCCCAAAAAGAAGATGGAGGCGCTCGATGGGTTCCCGCCCTCCTGCCTCGAGCCAGAAAGACTGGCGCAGGGCTTGTCCCGGGGACACCACGGGCGGAGGCGGAAGAGGGTGCGCAACGACTTCCTGGGGAGGAACTCGGATATCCCCTTGGGGTGCCGGAGGGATTTCCACCTCCACGGGCCGGGTGGGTTCCTTGGGTCGCCAAGCCCATCGTCCCCCCACGGCGATCGCAACGAGTACCATCAAGATCCAGAGGAAACGGGTCTTGTACTTTCGGCCCGCGGATCCCCGGGGAGGCTCCGGGTAGCCATCTTCCCGGGATGGACGGCCCCCTTGCGGCTGGAAGACCCTGGAAGTTGTCTTGGCCAAACCTTGGCCGGTCCTCGCCAGCAGGATCTCCTCCGGCGGCCCTCCTGCCAACTTGCCTCGACAGTCCTCCAGACGCAGAACGGAACGGACTCCGGCGGGCTTCCCGCTTCCCGGCCAAGGGGTGCGTCCGGACCAAAGGCAGTCTTTCGGCACGGGATTGGCGGCCCCCCCCACATCCAACGGCACCAACCAGCTTTGTCCTTTCTGCTTCGCCTCCAAAACCGCCGTGCTTTCCCCCATCAGGCCAAGAAGCTCCTCGGGAGCCAACTGCCCTGCCAACCATCCGACCGGGGAGGGCATCCCGTGGACAGCCACCGCCCAGGCTGCATCTCCGGTTTCCCGTTTCCACCCCTGGGCGGGAAGACGGATTTGATTCAGATCCCGGAACAGCGCCTCCGGACGGCGGGCCACCAACTCCTCCGGGCCACCGTTCCAGGTTTCGCACCATCCTTTCCATCCCAGCAGAATCTCGGCGGGCTGAATTCCCGCCACGTCCTCGGCCATCTCCAGGATCAAATGGTGCACCAGAAAATGCCGTCTTCCCGTGAAATCCAAACCGGCATCCCGGGCCCGGGAAAGCACTCTCCAGTTGGATCCGCCCAGCGATACGTTCCGAAAAGAAAAGTAAACCGGGGATTCCCCCTTGCTCTCGTGCGCAAAGAGACTCCTGCGCTCCAACGCGGCCGCCAGATCCTCCCTCAACCCGCGGGTCTGGGCCACCGTGCAATATCCCGAAGTGCCCGCCCGCAGGCCCCGGGGCGCGCTGGTGTAAATCAGTTCCAGTGCCACAAGGCCCTAGTCCGCCGGAATCAGTCCCGGGGTGAGCTGGTCCAGCACCCACAATACCGGAGCCTCCGCCAGCCAGGGCTGAAGTCGTTTTGGATCAGGAGCCACGCCACGCGAGGTGCGCATGGGGGTATGCCCGAAGGAACTGACGGGGAAATAAAGCGTTTCCGAACTGAGGGCGTCCAAGCGCGCGGTGATTTCCGGGCAATACTTCTGCAGAACCTGTCGGGTCAGGGCGGAATTGTGGGCCAACGCTTCACGATCAAGCCGCCCTTGCCGGATCACCGGACGAAGAACCTCCCGCCCTCCCACCAGCTGGATCCAGGCATCGCATTTCCCCACCAGCACTCCAAAAGGGATGGAGAGGTTGTCGCGCGCGGCGTGTCCACGGGCCCGCGCGAATCGCACCCGCATCTCGTCGAGCACAATGTCCTGGATGTCCGGCACATCGTGAAGTTCCAATTGCGGGTCGGATCCGGGCTTGAGCTGTTTCCTGAACTCCGTGCTCACCAAGGGGTCAAAAAGGAAGAGGATGGCCGAAGCCTCCGTCACGTGAAGGGCCCCGGGACTTTCCTCAACGGATATGCCGGGCATGAAATGCTCACCGGCATTATCATAGAAAACGAAAGCGGCCTGCTGGCCACTGGGATGCGTCACTCGGTAAGTGAAAGGGCGCGGCATCGCCACCACCCGGCCGGAGCGGTGTACTTCCGTGTACATCACGCCCCCCAAGGCCGTCTTTTCCAACGCGGCACTCTCCGCATCGGGGGCGGCAAAAAGGCGGTTCCGCAGATCGTTAAGGGGAATGTTTCCCGTCGGATCGAGGTCTTCCCAGCGCACGGCAAAATCCCGGGCCAGAATCTGGGAGAGAATCCTGGCCAGGATGGCGAGGTAATAGGATTTTCCCGAACGCTGGATGCCCACGAGGGAAACGATATGGAAAGGCAACCGGAACAGATCCAGCGGAAGTTGGTGGCGGCAGTGGGGACAGGCGAGATCCCGGCAGGTGCAACCCATTTCGTCCGTGGGAAAACCCTGTTCGTCAAACGTTCGGGGCAAAAACCGGCGCATGGCCGCGGAACCCAGCACGGGATCCCCGCGAAGATCCTCATGGCAGGCGATGGCCATGACTTCCCCCGGACGGAAGGTCATCCAGCATTGGGGACAACGGCCTTTGATGCCCGTGTGGGATTCCGCCGGTGTTTCGGCCGCGGTCGCCGCGGCCTTCGCCTCCGCGGCCGCCCATGCCTCGAGATTGAAGCGCGGGCGAGTCCCGGCCACCCGGTACAGATGGGCGGGACGACGGCCGGGATTTTGTCGGAATTCCTTCCGCAATTCTCCGGTGGAGAAAACCGGGGCGGGATCAGGGCCGCTCTCCTCCGGTGCCTGGGCCCAGCGAATGGGACGACAGGACTCAACCCGGGATGGGTCGCGGGTGGCAAATACCAGGATAGGCTGCCCCTGCAAAAGAAAGCCGTGGTCGGATCCGGGCGCCAATTTCATCGGCCCGGCATGGGCAGTGCCATCGGCCTGGGCCAGACTGGCTCCGCGCGGCTGAACGAGCAAATGACTGCCGGAAGGCTGCAACTCGGCCGCCACCTCGGGCATTTCGGGCTCCATCAGTCTCAAGTCCGACGTCAATCCGCCCCCGATATAAAACGGGAATCGTTCCAAGGGCACCCCTTGCCCGCTTTGGGGATCCAGAATGACCCAATGAAAGCTCACGGGAAGGAGTCCTTCGGCCGGTGGAAAAGGCGGCGGAACTTATCCATAAAAAAACCCTAGCGGACAGGGGGGGCCTCGAAAAGGACGCGCATGGGTCACCCCACCACGTCCGGAGGGACGACGCGAAACTCGATATCTCTTCCCAAGGGCCGGAACCGAACCCGGGACCCTTTTTCCATCAGCCGCTCGATCCACCGGTTTTCCCTCGAGGGACCGGGTTGGGCGGAAAGATGAAAAATCCATTCTTTCACTTTTCCGGCCTGGACGAGGCTCTCCGCGGTTCTTGCTCCCCCCTCCACCAGAAGGCGACAAACCCCCCGCGTATGCAGATCCTGCAAAACTTTTGACCAGGATTGGTTGCGATAGACCAAAGTTCGCCGGCGGTGGGCATCGGTGAAGATGCGGGCCCGTTTGGGCAGTTTTCCCGACTGGGTGACCACCACTCGCCAGGGCTGTTCCCGAATTCTCCCGTTCCTTACCGTGAGGCGGGGATCGTCTTTTCGGATGGTTTCAGCTCCCACCAGGATCGCGTCGCATCCCTTGCGGATGGTTTGCACCTCCGACCTCGCACGGAAACCCGTAATCCATTTTTTTCCAGGTCTGGACAAGGCCCCATCCAGGGTCATCGCCAGCTTCAGGATGACCCAGGGTTCCCGTTTCGTCTTCCAGTGCCGATAGTCCTCATTCAGACGCTCACACTCCTCATGCAAAACTCCTCGCGTGACCCGGATCCCCGCCTGCCGCAGGACTCGTTCCGCTTTCGCCGCATTCCTCGGATCCACGTCGCTTGAGCCATAGATCACCCTTTTGATTCCGGCACGGCGAATGGCTCCGGTGCAAGGAGGCGTCCTCCCATGGGTGGAACAAGGCTCCAAAGTCACATAAAGATCCGCTCCACGGGCGCTCGCCCCAGCCTTCTGGATCGCGATCGCCTCGGCGTGGGGTTGGCCGGCTCCCCGATGAAACCCTTCCCCCAGCACCTTTCCGCCTTTCACCACGACCGCCCCAACCCTTGGATTCGGTCTTGTTTCCTCCCCCGCCCGCTTCGCCAACTCCACCGCCTTGGCCATCCACCGCTCATCCACCTTCATCTTCATCAGCCTTCATCTTAATCTTAATCTAAACAGTCGCCTTGGTGATCGTCCGCTCAGGCCTGCCCAACGTAGACCGCGCCTTATCCAGAACCCCGTTCACAAAACGTCCCGACTCCTCCGTGCTCAGCGCCTTGGCCACCTCGATCGCCTCGTTCAGAGCCGCAATCGGAGGCACATCCTCCGCAAACTTCATCTCCCACAGCGCCAACCTCAAAATGGCCCGATCCACCGGTGCCAGGCGATCCGGCTCCCAGTTCGTCACCAACCTCTGCAGTTCCCCATCCACCTCCTTTTGCCGGGCCAGCACCGCCCGTATTCTTCCTTCGGCAAACTCCCTTGCTTTGGCTTCGGCCTCCGTCAGTTCCCAGAACTCTTTCAGCGCATCCTCCAGCCCCACCCCCGGCACCCCGACCTCCCGCTGGTACAGGAACTGAGCCGCCAGGATCCGTCCCTCTCTCCGGCTACCGGCCACGACGTTCTCCCAATTTCAGCTTCCACATCCGCAAAGCGGCCTGGGCCGCTTCTCGGCCCCGGTTTAACTTCCCCAGGCACCGCGCCCTCGCCTGCGCTTCGGTCTTCACTCCCACCAGATGATGCAAAATCGGCGTGTCGCTTTTCAGCATCATCCGCATCAGCGCGTCCGTGGCCGACTTCAGGATCAGCCCGGCATGGGGCGTTTCCCCCTGCCAAACCAACCCCAGAGCCAAGACGGCATCCGGCTTTTTTCGCAAAGCCCGCTTCACCGCCAGCGGCACTTCAAACGTGCCCGGCACCCGCACCTCCTCCAACCGGTGGCCTTGCAACACCTTTCTGGCCGCTCCCACCATTCCATCGGTGTATTTGCGGTGATAGTCCGCCACCACAATCGTAAACCGGCCCTTCTTCATAGCCGGTGGCCCAACTTTTTTTTCTTCGTCGCCAGATATTTCCGGTTGTGCGGATTCGCCTTGGATCGGATGGGCACCTGATCCACCAGCTCCAGTCCATACCCGCCCAGACCCACCACCTTCTTCGGATTGTTCGTCATCAGTCGCATCCTCTTCACCCCTAGATCCGCCAAAATCTGCGCCCCGATTCCGTACTCCCGCAAATCGGCCGGGTAGCCCAGCTTCCGGTTTGCCTCCACCGTGTCCAGACCCCGTTCCTGGAGCCGGTAGGCTTTGATCTTGGCCGGCAACCCGATCCCTCGCCCCTCCTGCCGCATGTAGACCAGCACTCCCCTCTTCTCCTGCCCGATCCGGTGCAACGCGGCGTGCAGTTGGTTGCCACAGTCACAGCGCCGTGAGGCAAACACATCCCCCGTCAAACACTCGCTGTGCACCCGCACCAGGACCGGATCTCCGCCCTTGACCTTGCCCTTGACTAGG